>Ga0183260_10000938_pt1 | contig 24695 bp, 26 predicted proteins | sample AntDrymUQ4972206_2_FD_129768 | JGI IMG/M metagenome (GOLD analysis project Ga0183260, IMG submission 129768) | Polar desert sand microbial communities from Dry Valleys, Antarctica - metaG UQ497 (22.06) (version 2) (version 2) | ecosystem: Environmental > Terrestrial > Soil > Desert | place... | reverse complement strand
GCAAAAGCTCTCGCCGACGACCGTCTGAAGAACGACTCTACCGATTCCATCCGAGTCCCGGACGGAGAACGGTCGCGTCTTTACTGTACAATTTACCCGGAATCATGCGTTCCTCCCTACTACACCGCCTTCTCGTTGAGGGAGACGGGTATAGAGGAGGTGTGGGTGGTCGGCAGCCTCATCATATGCGCCTCCGTGATGGTCCACGGCGTGACCGCCACGCCTCTCACCAAGCTCTACGGTAGGTACCAGTAAGGCCCTTGGTCACCCGATGTTTCACGAATATCCCTGGCCAGGGTCGGCTTCGGTACGCTTGCCGCGAGCCAGGCCCACCTCCCGGCCGGCGGCGTCCGCAAGAAGAGCCGCGTCCGTCGCGACGGTCACCATGTCGAAACCGTCCTCGGCGCGCTTTCTGGCCCACTCGCCGTCGGGCGAGTGTATGCCTGCGGCGATACCGTGCTCTTTGCAGGCTTCCCGTATCCGGTTTATGGCTTCGGCGTGCTCGCCCTCCTGTATTTCGAGCGAAGGCTGAAGCCCCAGGGAGATCGCCAGGTCCGCCGGGCCTATGTAGATGCCGTCCACGCCGGGGGTCGCGGAGATCTCCTCCACCCTTTCGAGACCCTCCCGCGTCTCGACCATGACCAGGCACAGCGCCTCCCGGTCCAGGTCTTCCGGGTCCGCAGAGCCGATCACGGCGGAAGCCCGCACCGGCCCGAAGGAGCGCATCCCACGCGGCGGGTAGCGGCAGGCGGCCACGGCGTGGGCGGCGGCGTCTGCGGTCTCGATCATCGGCACGATCACACCCCACGCCCCAGCATCCAAAGACTTCATGATGCGGTACGGGTCACCGGAGAGCACCCGCGTGATGGGCGCGGCCCCGGCGCCCTCTATCGCCTGGAACATGGGAACGGCCGCGTCGTACCCGATGAGCCCGTGCTGCTGGTCCACGCACACGTAGTCCACGCCGGTCCGCGCCAGCACCTCCGCCCCGAACGAGTCCGGCACCGTCGCCCACAGCCCGAACGCCGTCCGGCCTTCATGCCACGCTTCTTTCAGGGGATTCGTGTTCGCCATCAGAGACGGCCTCCTCGAATCATGACTGCTTGTTGCCCTCATGTCGTTGCCTCGACCTCTCAGCAGCGTAACGCGCCCTTGCGTGACCGTCGAGCGCCAGCCCCTGTTCCTCGCGCCACGAGATCAGCTCGCCCATGTTGACCTGGATTTTCTCCGCCGAACCATCGCCTCATCATGGCTGCTCGACTATCTTCCAGTACGCGTCCTTCCGAATTACCTTCCCGTCTCGAAACTCGTAGTGGTCGCATCCACGAACTTTGACCGGTTTTCCATCGGGCCTCGTGCCCGTCAGCAGCCACTCCGAAACAACCATATTTCCACTAATCCAATGACGGTCGTCACTATAGTAGACGTCTGGGAGACCCGCGAAGCGCGTCGCTAAACCCTCTCTCACAGCCGCCTTGCCCACAAAGCGCTGTCCCCACGGATCTGGCCCACGAGGCATATCCAACGAACAATCTTCCGCGAAAAACTCCATGATCGCATCCAGATCGTGAGCATTGAAGGCATCGAGGATGGTCTTCACCGTTTCCATGGAAATCGTCTGCTGTTGAGACATCGTGCTTCCTCCTCGAATTGCTTGTGGCGAGTTGTGCGTGTTGCGCTCCAACTGTCAGTTTTGGATGGTGACAACGCGCGCCTAGATCTTACCGACTACAACCCTCCCGTCCGAACCGCTGGGAGATAGCTTCCGCCGTAAGGTCGGTTGCTTCGCCGAGCCGTGAAACCTCGCCACCCTAACCCACCAGCACCACGTGTACCTCGCCGGGGCCATGCACCCCGATGGCGAGCGTCATCTCGATGTCCCCCGAGCGGCTGGGGCCCGTATGGAAACAGACGTTGGCCGGTATCCCTCCCTGCTCCGCGTACCTCTCGATAGTCTCCGGGACCGTGGAGAGAACCCTCTTCGCGGGCAGGACGGCCACGTAGCACGGTGGCAGGAGCGTGACGACGCGGCCCCGTCCCGGCCCGCCCTCCAGCACCAGGCTCCCGGTCTCCGCGATGGCCCACGCCGCCGTGGAGAGCCCGATGTCCGCCCTGGCAGCCACGTCTTTCGGGTCTTCGAGGTCGTCGCGCCACACCGCGACCTCGACGCCGGCTTCCCCGAGTGGTCCGTCCACCTTCATCCGGTCCAGTTCCTCCACGTCCCACCGGAGGAGGAGCTTCGCCTCCCGCTCGCGAGCCAGGGTCAGCACGTACTTCCGAGCCTCGGTGATGTTCCTGACCCGCCGGCCGTGCCCGCCCACAGCCTCCAACTCCTCCAGGAACCGCGCCGGGGGATTCTCTATCGGCTCCTTCTCCTGGGGCGCGCCCTCGCGGGTCCAGGCCACGTCGGGGGCGTGGGTCGGACGGTAGGCGCCCGTTCGGGTGCGGTGGCGGACCCTCTCCATGAACTCGGCCCTCTCAGCCATCCTTCAGCCCCTCCTTCCACAGCTCGCGGAAGGACTTCGGTGCGAGCGGCGGGAGGTCGCGGGTGTTCGTCCAGCCGCTCAGGGGCCCTGGGAGGGGACGGATGGAGCCGTCCTTCTCGAGGGGTTTCTGGGCGAGACGGCCGGCCTTGCCGGAGATCTTGTACAGCGCCGGGCTCCTCATGGTGTTCTCGAAGCCCTTGAAAGCCACGCTCTGCGCTTTGCCCGCAAGGCCCTCCTCTACCTGGCGATTGCGGAGCTTGAGGAGCAGATCGTGCAGCGGAATGCCGACGGGGCACGCTTCGGAGCACGCGCCACACAGGGAGGAGGCGTGGGGCAGGTCCTTCGCCTCCTTGTCGCCTTTCAGGAGCGGCGTGATGACCGCTCCTATCGGGCCAGAATACGTCGAGCCGTAGGTGTGGCCGCCGGTCTGGCGGTAGACGGGACAGACGTTGAGGCAGGCGCCGCAGCGGATGCAGTAGAGGGCTTCCTCGAACTCGGTGCCGAGGAGTTTGGAGCGGCCGTTGTCCAGCAGGATCAGGTGCAGCTCCTCAGCCCCGTCCGTCTCGCCCGAGGCGCGGGGTCCGGTGATGAAGTTGGTGTAGACGGTGATCTTCTGCCCCGTCCCGCTGCGCGAAAGGAGCTGAACGAACGTCGAGAGATCCTCGAAGCGAGGAATGAGCTTCTCTATGCCCATCACCACCACGTGTACCGGCGGGACACTCGTCACCAGGCGACCGTTGCCCTCGTTGGTGACCGTTACGACGGTGCCGGTCTCGGCGACGCCGAAGTTGGCCCCGGTCATGCCGATGTCGGCGGCGAGGAACTTCTCCCGCAGACGCTTGCGGGCGAACTTGGTCAGTTCTTCGACGTTGGGCGGCAGCTTCTCGTCCGCGACGCCGGAGAGGATGTCGGCGACCCGCTGGCGGCTCATGTGCAGGATGGGGCCGACGATGTGCGAGGGGGTCTCGCCGGCTAGCTGGGCGATCCACTCGCCCAGGTCCGTCTCCACGATCTCGAGATCCAGGTCAGCGTAATCTTCTTCGAGCCGCCGGTTGAGTTCTATCTCCTCGGTCGCCATGCTCTTGGACTTGGCGATGATCCTGGCGCCCTTGCGCCGGGCGAGGTCCGCGACGTAGCGGATGGCGTCCTCGCCATCCCTGGCGAAGAACACGTTGCCGCCCCGCGCCTCGACGGCGTCGGCCATCTGCTCCAGGTAGCGGTCGAGGTTCGCCATCGTCTCCTGCTTGATGCGGTAAGCCCGCTCCCGCAGTTCCGGCGCGTCCGGCAGGGCTCCCAGGACCTTGTTTCGGCCCTCGATGAGGTTCTTCGAGGCGAGGGCTACGGCATCGTGGAGCTGGCGGTCCCCGATGGCCTTCCGGCTGCGCCGGTTGAAGCCCTCGACGTTGCTCGAGATCCCCTCCCGCCGCCGGTCTTCGGTGTCGGACTTCCGGGCCGGTTTGCTCGTTGTCATTGGCTACCCAGCCTTTCCAGGGTCGAGGAGTTGAGCGAGGTGCAGGACGCGGGTGTCGTGGCCGGTGCGTCGGAGTCTTCCTCCCAGGTGCATCAGGCAACTGGAGTCGCAGGAGACGATGGTGTCCGCGCCACTCCGTTCGAGCGCCGCTATCTTCTCGTCGGCCATCGCGGTGGAGACGTCGGGCATCTTCACGGAGAATGTCCCCCCGAAACCGCAGCAAAGCTCCTCGTTCTCCCACTCCAGAAGGTCCAGGCCCGACACGTTCCGCAATAGCTCCAGCGGCTCGTTCAAAACACCGAGCTCCCGCCGCTGGTGGCAGCCGGTGTGGAAGACGGCCCGTCCCTCATAATGCGCCCCGAGGTCCGTGACGCCGAGCACGTTTACCAGGAAGTCCGAGAACTCCCGGACGTGATGGCCTAAAGCTTCGGAGCGTTCCCGATCTTCGGGCAGATCCTTGAAGATGAAAGGGTAGTAGTGGGAGACCATGGTGGCGCATGATCCGGAAGGGCAGACTACGTAGTCCCAGCGTTCCTTCTCGAACACGTCGAGGAAGTGGCGGGCAACGCCGCGGGCCTCGTCGAAGAACCCGGAGTTGAAGGCCGGCTGGCCGCAGCAGGTCTGTCCCTCGGGGTAGACGACCTCGACGCCGAGCTTGCGCAGGACGCGCACCACGCCGACGCCGACCTCGGGGTTTATGAGGTCCACGTAGCACGGCGCGAAAAGGGCCACCCTCACCGCTTGCATCCCTCCCACATACGGACGACGCCGCCAGTATAGCAACCGGAGGGAGCGGGGCTCCACGATGCGTTGCTAGAATGGTACCTGGTACGGAAGGTGGGCCGGGAGCGGAATGGACGACGCAATCTACGACGGCGGGTGCTTCTGCGGCAGGGTGCGGTACAGGATGACCGGTGGTCCCCAACCATCGTTCATCTGCCATTGCGTCTCCTGCCGCTGGGCCGCGGGCGCCCAGTCCGTCGCCTGGCTCACGGGCTCGTCTGAGGATTTCTCCCTCATCTCCGGCGAGCCCGTAGAGTACCGTTCCTCGCCCGGGGTCACGAGAACCTTCTGCGGCGGGTGCGGCACATCTCTGACGTACCTGCACGAAGGGGACCCGGATACGGTGGACGTGACCACGACGAGCCTGGATCAGCCGGAGGAGTTCCCGCCCACTCACCACATATGGATGGAAGACAAGGTCGGCTGGGAGAGCGTAGACGACGGGTTGCCGCAATTTCAACGGGGTAGCCCGGCAGACTAGCGAAAGCGGAGATTTCGGAGGCAGAGCATGCAGACGGAGAAGTCGGTACGGGAGGAGATCAAGGAGCTGCTCCGCGAGGTCGAGTTGCCGAACGTGGCCCTCGTCGAGCAGCGGGTGGATGGTCCGCCAGCCCTGGAGGACATCCGGGAGGGCGTGCGGGAGGCGCTAGAGTCCGTGGATCTCCCGTCCGGCTCGGTCGCCATCGGGGTCGGGAGCCGGGGTGTCAGCAGGATCTCGGAGGTCGTCGCGGCGCTGGTCGAGACGCTGAAGGAGGCCGGCGCGGAGCCTTTCGTGGTCCCGGCGATGGGGAGTCACGGGGCCTCGACCGCCGAGGGTCAGGCGGAGGTATTACGGCACCTCGGGGTGGGCGAGGAGGAGGTGGGTTGCCCCATCCGGGCTACGATGGAGGCGGTCGAGATCGGAGAGACGCCCGCGGGGGTGCCCGTGTACATGGACCGGAACGCTTACGAGGCGGACTCGGTCATCGTGGTGAACAGGATCAAACCTCACACGGCGTTCCGGGGAAGGGTGGAGAGCGGGCCGACCAAGATGCTTGCCATCGGGCTAGGCAAGCAGCGGGGCGCGTACTCCATCCACTCGCAGGGATGGGAGAAGATCCACCGCACCATCCCCGACGCCGCCAGGGTCGCCGTCGAGTCCGGCAAGGTCGCCTTCGGGCTCGGTACGGTCGAGAACGCCGACGAGGAGCCGTGCCGGATCGTCGCCATCCCGGCCGACCGACTGGAAGAGGCCGAGGCTCCTCTCCTCGAAGAAGCAAAAAAGAACCTCGCCCGGCTCCCGTTCGACGAGATGGACGTGCTGATAGTGGATGAGATCGGCAAGAACATCTCAGGCGACGGCGCGGACCCCAACGTCACCGGCCGCTACCCGACGACCGCGGCCTCCGGTGGCCCCGAAGTGGAGCGCATGGTCTACCTCGGCCTCACCGAAGAGACCGGCGGCAACGCCAACGGCCTCGGGATGGCCGACGTGGTGACGGAGCGCCTCGCCTCGAAGATGGAGCGCCCCGCCACCTACATGAACGCCCTCACCTCCACCACGCCGGCCCCCGTCAAGACCCCGATGGTCATGCCCACCGACAGGATGGCCGTGGCCGCCGCCCTCACCATGTGCGCCGGCGTCTCGCCACCGAAAGCGCGCCTCGTCCGCATCCAGAACACCATCAAGCTGCGCCGGATGTGGGTGTCGGTGGCGCTGCTCGCGGAGGTCGAGCAAGATGAGCGGCTGCGGGTCGTCGAAGGCCCGCGACTCATGAGCTTCGGTTCGGATGAGCTCACGTCTTGATCTCCACATGCAAAGAGGCCGGAGCCACTGCCACTCCAGCCTCTTTGCTTCGATGCCAGCGAAACCCTACAACTCACCCCGCCTGGGGTTCCGGAACTTCACTATCTCGCAGTCGTTCGCTATAGAGTCGGCTCTGTCGGCGAACACGGTGTCGCGTCCAGCACCGCAGAAGTTGATATCCTCTGCCGCCGGCTCGTTTCGGGGGAAGATGATGTCGTCTCCATCGTCGCCGTAGAGGATGTCTTTAGAGCCTCCGCGTTCTTCGCCGTCGCTAACCAGGTCTGCTCCGCCGCCGCCGTAGACTATGTCCGCTCCCGGTTCACCGTTCACGTTGTCGTTTCCCCTACCGCCGAAGAGTTTGTCCTTGCCCTTACCACCGTTCACCTCGTCACTGGGTAGCACCACAGGCAACCGTGGATGAGGGGTGAGTTGAAAAAGAAGCGGGTCTTGAGGCACTCTTGCTGGTGTCTAACGTCAGCAAGAAAAGGAGTGCCGCATGGACCCGCAAGAGCAATTCTGCCACAACGAGAGCTGCCGGGCATACGGACGCAAGGGAGAGGGGCACATAGTGATACATAGCTCCACCGAGCGGCGCTACCAGTGCAAACGTTGCAAGCGCACCTTCAGCGAGACAAAGGGCACCGCCCTTTACCGGATGCACAAGCCAAAGGAACTGGTGCTCACTGTGGTGACACTTCTGGCCCACGGCTGTCCTCTTCGAGCGATCTGCGCGGCTTTCGGCCTCGACGAGCGGACGGTTGCGCGCTGGGAGAAAGAGGCCGGGATGCAATGCCGGCTGGTACACGAGCACGTAGTGGAGGACGGGCGCGTAGAGTTGGGGCAGGTACAAGCCGACGAGTTACGGGTGAGGGTTGTGGGAGGGGTGATGTGGTTGGCCGGGGCGCTGGCGGTCGAAAGCCGGCTATGGTTGGGAGGGGTGGTAAGCATCAGGCGAGATCGAGACCTGATCCGCGCGCTGCTTTCTCGGGTGCGGGCGTGTGGTTTAGTGCGAGCGGTGCTTTTGTGTACTGACGGACTGGCCGGCTATCCCAAAGCGGCCATCCACCTCTTCAGGGAGCCTCTTCGCACCGGCGAGCCAGGTCGTCCCCGACTCATCTTGCCGGAGGGAGTAATGATCGCCCAGGCCATCAAGAGGTACGCCAAGCGCCGGGTAGTCGGTGTGATCCGGCGGGTAGTGATAGGAGCCGAGGAGGTCGTCGCGGCACGCCTTAGAGCGACGCAAGGAGGTTCGCAAACCGCGGTGATCAACACCGCCTACATAGAGCGGCTGCAGGCCACCTTCCGCTGCCGGCTTGCCGCGCTGGTACGTCGCTCGCGTGCTCCGGTGAGGCTGAGGGAGACACTGGAGGCGGGGATGTGGCTGGTTGGCACTTGCTACAACTTCTGCTGGACACACAAGAGTATGCGGCGGGAGCGCGAGGGGAACGACCCGCCTGGTGGGAAGTGGGTGCAGAGCACTCCCGCCCAGGCGGCGGGATTGAGCGATCACCGTTGGTCGGTCGAGGAGCTGTTGAGCTTTTCGGTGCCGCCGACCGAGATACCCCAGTGGCGCGGGAGGCGACCGAGATGGCTGGTGGAGGCAGCGCGTGCAGCCTGACCACGGTTAAATGGGGTACTACCGGCACCTTGTACGGCGCGAGTTGTCCCGTGCAAGCCGGGTCAGCGGTTGGCGCTGCGCCAGGAAGCGGGCGTCGCCTTGTGGGCACTCCGGAATCGGCGGATGAAGTACGTAGGGTCATCGTACCCGACCCGGGTCCCGATCCCCTCTACGCTCTCGTCGGTCTCCATCAGCAGGCGGCGCGCCTCGGCCATCCGGCGTTCCTGGATCCACTCCAACACGGTGCGGCCCGTCTGGCGCCTGACCAGCGTGGTGAGGTAGCCGGAGGACAGGCTCGCGGCGCGCGCCACGTCCTTGAGGGAGATGGGCTCCGCGTAGCGGTCCTCGATGAACCCGAAGACCCCTGCGAGCACGGGCTGTTGCTGGACGCGGAGCTGGCCCACTATGTCCTGAGCCAGGCGGGCGACTTCTACCAGGATCAGCGTGAGGTGCGCCCGGATCGCTTCCCGGTAGCCGGGGGCTTCGGAACGCAACTCCGAATCCATTGAACGTAGACGCCGCGACCACTCCGGACGATCCTCGCGGGGAACCTTGAAGCGGGCGGCATCCACGCCCGAAGACCTAACAAAGGGATAGAGTAGGGGGTTGGCGTGCCAGGGCAGGAAGGCCGTGGTCTCGGCGCCCGGCTCGATCATCTCCGCCGAGAACTCCACCATCCAGCCCTCCGCGTCCCCGAGCGCGCTCGCGTCATGGGTCTCGCCGGGCGAGATCACGAACAGGTCGCCCGCAAAGATCTCCCATCCCCGGGAGCCGATGCGCTGGCTCCCACCACCCCGCTCGAAGTAGATGAGGCAAAGGAACTTGTGGCCGTGCGGCCCCATGAGCGCCATTTCGTGGCTCCGGTCGAGCCATTCGAGGCCAACCCGGGGCGCGTCGGCGGACGCCGGCTCGAGCGTGAACATTGGTTTCCTGCGCCCCTCGTCTCTACCCATGTGAGATCGCCGCCTTCTTTGAAAACTTCGCCAGGAAAGATCGTACTACGTGAAATGAAACATGGGCGCAGTGGATGGCCGTGTCCTTTCAAAGAGCGCGCTATTCGGTCGCACCGGATTCCAGAAGAAGAAACAAAAATCGTCCTATAACCCGCAAAGATCGGCCCTTAGAGTGGTCTCCGCCACCATCTAATCTTCACGGTATCCCGCATGGGGACAGAAGAGGGACGAGCAGAAAGGAGAGCACCGGGATGATTGGCGAGATCTTTGCGCGGAGGAGGTTGGCGCGATGGGCGGCTTGATCGAGATAGCGGGCACCGAGGTGAGCGTGATCGACGTGGTTGCGGTTGTCTGGTTCATCCTGGCCGGGCTCTCCACTGCTTACGTGCTCTGGGATAGCTTCGTAAACAAGAACCCCGAGGCGACGGTCATGAAGTGGGGGTGGGTCCTCATCACCCTCTATATGGGACCGATTGCCCTGGCCCTCTACGTCCTGACCGACAAGGAACCAACGCCCGGCGAACATGAGGAGTTCATCAAGCCCTTGTGGAAGCAGGGGATCGGCTCCACCGTCCACTGCATCGCCGGGGACGCCACCGGCATCATCACCGCCGCCGTGATCACGGCGGCCCTCGGCCTGCCGATGTGGATAGACTTGATCGTCGAGTACACAGCCGGTTTCGCCTTCGGGCTGTTCATCTTCCAGTCGCTGTTCATGAAGGACATGGCGGGCGGTTCCTACCTGAAAGCAGTCAAGAACTCCTTCATGCCCGAGTGGCTCTCGATGAACATGATGGCCGCCGGGATGTTCCCGGTGATGATCTTCCTGATGATGGGCCGCGACATGCGGGCGATGGAACCCACCGAACCCCTCTTCTGGGCGGTGATGTCCCTGGGCGTGATCGTGGGCTTCTTCGTCGCCTACCCGGTCAACGTCTGGATGGTCTCCCGCAACCTCAAGCACGGTCTGATGCATGTGCCCACCGCGGGGGAGCTCCTCCGCGCCGCCCGGACCTCACCCGACCACGCGGCGTCCGCAAGCCCCGCGATCGGCGATGCAGATGCACGCACAGGCCGCGGTGCTGCCTTCACCGGCCCAGAGACGCTCGCCGCCAACGGACACGAAGGAGCGTGAGGAAAGTGCAGGACCATAGAACACAGACGACCAGAGAGCAGAGCACCATGAGACGCGACGGACATGCTGGCATGCACCACGAGATGAAACCGAACGTCACCCGGCCCCAGCTCGCTGTGGTCACGATACTGACCGTGCTGGCGCTGATCCTCGGCATGACGATCCCGGCGATGTTCGTCAACCTGTCCCTGAGCGCCGAGGACGTGGGCGGCGCGATCATGCCACCCGGCATGACCATGACCCGCGATACCCCCGGAGCGGCGATGAAGGAGATGTCAGCGGTGGACCCGGACGAGGTCTCCTACACCGCTCCCGCCGACGCCCGCGGCGACCGGCCACTGGAGCCGAGGATGGAGAACGGGATAAAAGTCTTCGACCTCGATGTCTCCGTGATCGAGTGGAACATACTGCCTGGCGAGCAGGTCGAAGCATACGCCTTCAACCGCCAGGTTCCCGGACCACGCATCCGGGTGACGGAGGGAGACCGGGTACGCATCAACGTCACCAATAACCTGCCCGAGGCGACCAGCGTCCACTGGCACGGCATGATCCTGCCCAACGAGATGGACGGCCCCGCCGACGTGACTCAAAAACCCATAGAGCCCGGCGAGAGCTTCACCTACGAGTTCACCGCACAGCAGCAGGGCACCTACTTCTACCACTCCCACAAGGAGCCCGACCGCCAGCAGGCTCTCGGCATGTACGGCGCGCTGATCGTGGATCCGAAAGACCCTTCGGTCGAGGAGTCCTACGACTACGACCTCGAGTACACCATCCAGCTCCAGGAGTGGCTCGAGAAGGAAGGCTACACGTATCCCGCCATGCTCATGGAGGGAGCGATGCCGAACTTCTTCACCATAAACGGCAAGGCGTACCCCGAGACAGGGACCATCGACATGAAGGTCGGCGAGAAGGTGAGGCTGCGCTTCGTCGGCTCTAACAACAACTTCGTCCACCCCATGCACGTCCATGGCGGTCCCTTCGAGATCGTCCAGACCGACGGTAATCCCGTTCCCGAATCAGCCCAAATCTCGAAGGACACCGTCAACGTCGGCCCCGGCGAGCGCTACGACGTGATCTGGGAGGCCAGAGAACCGGGCAAGTGGTTGCTTCACTGCCACATCCCCCACCACACCACCAACGACAACGTCGAGCAAGAGGGCGCCGGCGGCCTGACGATGATCATAAACGTCGCCGAATGACGAGAACACCCGGCGGCGAGTTCCTCATCAACGGGTTCGCCGCCGGGTGTTTCGGGAAATGCGCAATTTCAATACAGGACGATTGACGAGGTGACGACGGCCGGCGGGAAGATTTCATGGACGCTGGGGGCAAGCCGGCGGGGCTACTCCTCGAAGAACGGCTCGCCAGGACGGGCGTACTCGCGGGCCACCTCCTCGTTCAATTCGATGCCGAGCCCCGGCGCTTCGGGGACCTTGACGTAGCCGTCTTCGATCACGGGTCCATCGAAGCCCGTCACCACGTCGTTCCAGAAGGGGACGCTCATGCCGTGACATTTCAGGGCCAGGAAGTTGGGGATGGCGGCGACATGCGCCGAGGCTACCGTCCCGATGGGGCTTGCTATGCAGTGCGGGGCGTCGGCCATGTCCGCTATCTTGCGTGATTCCAGCAAACCGCCGCACTTCTGCAAATCAGGGGCGATCACATCCAGCGCTCCCTTCCCGAGCGCCTCCCGGAATCCGAAGCGCAAGTAGTAATTCTCGCCGCTGGAGATCGGGGTCCTCGTATTCTGAGTAACCCGCCGCATTGCCTCTATATTCTCCGGCGGCACCGGGTCTTCGAGCCACATCAGACCGTACGGCTACAGGTCGCAGGTCAGCGCTCTGCAATCCGCTTGTTTAGTGGTTGTGGCGCGGGGTCTCGGAGGCGATGTCCCGGTACTTCGGGGCAGATTCCAGGACCGCGCCGCTGTCGAGTTGGCTGACCTGGGAACGGTAGATCTCCTGCCAGGGCGTGCGGCTTTCGGGGACGGGCGGGATGCCGTCCTCCCGCTTGCGGCGCTCTATCTCCTCTTCCGACACGAGCGCGTCGCAGAGCCCGGCTTTCAGGTCTATGCGTATGGTGTCGCCGGTCCTGAGCCAGGATAGTCCCCCGCCGGCGGCGCTCTCGGGGGCGGCGTTGAGGATGGAGGGGCTGTCCGAGGTCCCGGACTGCCGCCCGTCACCTATGGTCGGCAGGGTGATGATGCCGCGCCGGATGAGCCGGTCAGGCGGCTGCATGTTCACGACCTCCGCCGACCCGGGCCATCCCAACGGGCCGGCGCCCCGGATCACCAAGACCGAGGTCTCGTCTATGTCCAGGTCCGGGTCGTTGATGCGCTCGTGGTAGTCCTCGGCGCCGTCGAAGACCACGGCCCGGCCTTCGAAGACGCCCTCATCGCTCAAGTAGCGGGCGCGGAAATCGTCGGAGATGACGCTGGTCTTGATGATCGCGAAGTCGAACAGGTTGCCGGTGAACACCCTGAACCCGGCGCTCTGCATGAGCGGCTCGTCGTGGGCGGTTATCATCTCCTGGTCCCGGCTCTCGCGGCCCTCCACGTTCTCGGCGAGCGTCCGGCCCGTCACGGTGGGCACGTCGCCGTCTATTCTGCCGGTCCGGATCAGCTCGTGCAGCACCGCCGGAACGCCGCCAGCCCGGTGGAACCGCTCCCCGAGGTACTTCCCGGCCGGTTGCATGTTGACGAGCAGCGGAACGTCGTGGCCGTGCTCCCAGTCCGAAGGGTCGAGGTCCGCCCCGGCGTGGCGGGCGATCGCCATGATGTGCGGCTGGGCGTTGGTCGAGCCGCCGATGGCGGTGGTCGCGACTATGGCGTTCAGGAGGGCCTGGCGCGTCAGGATGCTCGAAGGCCGCAGGTTCTCGTGGGTCATTTCGACGATGCGGCGTCCCGTCTCGTAGGCCATCTGGCCGCGCTCGCGGTAGGGCGCCGGGATGGCGGCGCAGCCAGGCAAGGACATCCCGAGCACCTCGGCCACGGCGTTCATCGTGGAGGCCGTCCCCATGGTGTTGCAGTGCCCGGCCGACGGCGCGGAGGCCAGCGCCGTCTCGTAGAACTCCTCCTCGTCGATCTCACCGGCGGCCAGCCTGCGCCGACTTTCCCATATCGCCATGCCGGACCCGACGAGCCTGCCCTCGAAGTAGCCGTCGAGCATCGGGCCGCCGGAGAGCACGATGGCTGGGATGTCCACGGTGGCGGCGGCCATGATCGCCGCCGGCGTCGTCTTGTCGCAGCCGGTGGTGAGCACCACGGCGTCTATCGGGTAGCCGTACAGGACCTCGACCAGCCCCAGATAGGAGAGGTTGCGGTCGAGCGCCGCAGTCGGACGGCGGCAGTTCTCGAAGACCGGATGCACCGGAAACTCCATCGGGATGCCGCCCGCGTCCCTGATCCCATCGCGCACCCGCTTCGCAAGCTCGATGTGATGGCGGTTGCACGGCACGAGGTCGCTGCCCGTCTGCGAGATGCCGACGATGGGCTTTCCGGAGCGGAGCTCGCCCGGCGTGACCCCGTAGTTCATGAACCGCTCCAGGTAGAGTGCGGTCTGGTCCTTGCGCGCCGGATCGTCGAACCAGTCGCGCGAACGCAACCGGCGCGCCGGACGCCCGTTATCCGAGATCATAAGCCTCCACACCGGCTACACCGGCGGCGTCGCCGTGGACGTTTTTCCGAGCGCCTGTATGGCGGTCGGGATCATGGTTAGTTCTGGGACGTAGGCGTGCGGAGGGAGCGTGGCGAGGAAGAAGCACGCCTGCGCCACATCGTCGGGCTTGAGGCTCGCGTCCCTGACCTCCTTCGGGGGTGGCTCGGGGCGGTTATCCAGGATGGGGGTGTCCACGATGCCGGGCAGGACGGCGGAGCAGCGGACGCCGTTCTGATGTTCCTCGAAACCGGCAGCGTGAGCCAGTTCGATCATCCCGGCCTTCGACGCCTGGTACGCCGGACCCGAGGCGTCGGGCCACCGTCCCGAGACGCTGGCTATGAGGATGACCAACCCCCGCGAGGACCGCAGGTACGGCAGCGCGGCCCGCACGGCGTAGAACGCCCCGGAGAGGTTCACCGAGATCATCTGGTCCCACTTCTCCGCCGTCAACTGCTCGAAGCGCCGCTCCGGGAAGTTCATCCCCGCCGCCACCACGAGGATATCTATTCCGTCCGAATCCCCGATCTCCTCCACCATCCGATAGACGGCCTCCGCATCCGAGATGTCCAAAGCGTGCGCCGTGACGGCTCGTCCACCGGAGCCTTCTTCGATGGCCTCGCGGCGGCGGGCGGCGGCGTGGACCTTCGCTCCGGTGTCGGCGAAGAGGTTGGCGGTGGAGAGCCCAATGCCGCTGGAAGCACCGATGATCAGGGCCGTCCTGCCCGAGAGCGTCGCGTTCTCCATCACGCCCCCGTCTCCGCGAGGAAGACCTTGATCCGGGCCGATGGCCCGCGCACCAGATCCGCGAACGCCCCAGGCCCCTCTTCCAGCGACAAGACCGGCGGCAACTCCCCGATGCCGGCTTTCCCGGCGACCAGCCACTCCAGCGCCCGCTCGTAGTCTCCCGCCGTGAAAGCGTACGAACCCTGGAGATCGAACTGTCCCCGCACGACGCCGTGGAAGCCGAGCGTCGTGTCGTCGTCGTGCAGCCCCACGAAGACCGTCCGGCCGCCTGGCCGCATCAGGTCCAGGGCCATCCGGCGCGTGACCTCAGCGCCCACGGCGTCGAGGACGAGGTCCGCGCCCAGCCCCTCGGTCGGTCCCTCCAGAGCCTCGCGGGCCTCTTCGCCAGAGGCGTAGGCGGCGTGGGCCCCGAGCTCAGGAGCCTGCCCGCGCCGGGCGTCGTGCGGCTCGACGACGGAGACGTTCGGGATGCCTTCGAGCACCGCGGCCTGTAAACACATCAGGCCGATGGTTCCCGCCCCTACCACGATGGCGTGCTCCACGGGATGCCCAGCGAGCCCCAGCCGCGCGGCGTGTACACCGTTCGCCAGCGGCTCGGCCAGGGCGCCGGTGCGGGCCTCGACGCCATCGGGTAGCGGGTAGACGTTCTCGACCGGGGCGAGCGTGTACCCGGCGAACCCGCCGGGGGAGTGGATGCCGATGAGGGTGCGGTTCGGACAGAGGTTGGTGTTGCCGGCGCGGCACAGCGGGCACGTCCCATCCGATGATAGCGGGTTCACCGCCACCACGCGGCCCACGAGGTCCTCGTCCACGCCCTCGCCGACTTCGGTGACGGTGCCGGCGAACTCGTGGCCCATCACAAGGGGCGGGGTGCGGTTGCCCATGCGTCCCAGGTAGCCTTCGATCTCTGATCCGCAGATGCCGGTCGCCCCGGGGCGAACGATCACGGTCCCGGGTTCCAGCGTCGGCTCCTCCACCTCCTCGACCGCCATCTCCTCCGGTCCGTTCCACACAACGGCTTTCATAGCGCAACCTCCTATCGAGAATCCCTCATAAGTACAGCGCGGGCGGGTGCGCCGTCAGATCCCGCCAGTTTGATCGGCAGACACACCAGCACGTACTCCCCAGGCTCCACGCCGGCGAGAGCGAGCCCTTCCAGCAAGACCACGTCAGCCCCGAGCAGGGTATGGTGCGTGTTGAACTCTTTATCCTCGAACGGCTCCACGGAGAGGTAGTCCACGCCGACGGTCTCCGCCCCGATCTCCACCAGATACTCCGCTGCCTCCAGCGAGATGGCCGCATACCCCTCCTCGAACCCGGCCCGGTCCAGCAACCCCTGCTCCGAGTTGCGGGTCTTCAGGATCAACCGCGCCGTCCCGGCGACCCCTGCGGATTCCAGGTCCGTCCGGCCCAAGTGCCCTTCGACGTGGGTCAGGTCCACGACCCGGCACGGCCCGACGACGCGCGCGAGGTCCAGCTTCTCCATGCTCCAACCGCCTGGAATGAAGTGCATCCTGGCGTCCACGTGGGTGCCGGTGTGGGCGCTCAAGGTCCACTCGCTCACGGTGTTGGGATCTCCCCTATCGGCGTGGGATAGGAACTCCTGGGAAGGGGGATTCTGGCCGAGCCACATTACGGAGCGCGGGCCCACTGGCGCGGTTATGTCTATTATCTCCACTACCCCTCCTCCCGCACGAGCGTCACCCCACGGCCACGGTAGCAGCGTCCCCCGGCAGCGTCAACGCCGCGTCTGTTCGGGGCGTCTCCCTACTTCGCCTCGTAGCGGTCGGGGTCCTGGAATACGTCTATAACGGCACAGCCGGCCTCCAGTACGGCGGCGTGCTCGGCGCCGGCGGGGATGTCATATGTCTCGCCGGGCTCGTAGGTCGCGGCCTCGCCGGCTACCGTGAGGCGCAGGAGGCCGGACACGACGACGCCCCACTGGGCGCCGTGGGAGTGCGGCGGTACCTCGATCCTCTCGGCGGCCCGGAAAAAGACGGCCTGGCCGTCGGGGCCGGAGATCATACGCCCCTCCAGCCCCGTGAACGGCGTGTCTACTTGCGGCAACTCACCTATCCAACCGGCGAACGGTTCCAAAGATGCTCCCTTTCCGAGCGTGCACGGACTTGTCCGCATGATACGTTCTCGGATCCGCTTGCGCCGCCGGAAGCCCGCTATACTGGCCAGGACGGGGAAGGCGGGAGAATGCGGAGGTGAGGGTGATGGATCGGCTCGACGGCAATAGAGCCATTGTGACGGGTGCCGGAAGCGGCATCGGCCGGGCCATAGCCATCCGGCTCGCGAGCGAGGGCGCCCGCGTCGCCCTCGCCGACCTCGACGAGGCAGCCACCGGAGAAGTCGCCTCCGAGATAGACGAAGCTGGAGGCGAAACCCTCGTCCAGAGAACCGATGTGACGGACGCCGCCAGCATGGAGGCGCTCGTGGCGCAAGTCGTCTCCGAGTGGGGCGGTCTGGACGTGATGGTCAATAATGCGGGCGTCGGGGCGGCGGCGACGGTCGTGGACACCACGGATGAGGACTACGACCGGATGATGGACGTGTGCGTGCGGGGCACATTCCTCGGCATGAAGTACGCCGTCCCCGCCATCCGCGACTCCGGCGGAGGTTCGGTGGTCAACATGTCCTCCATCGCCGCTCTCGTCGGGCTGGCGGACCGTGCGATCTACTGCGCGGCAAAGGGAGCCATCCTCGCCATGACGCGCGGGGCGGCCGTGGACCACGTTGGGGAAGGAGTGCGGGTCAACTGCATCGCGCCCGGGACGGTGGAGACGCCCTGGATCGACCGCATCACCAGAGGCTACGACGATCCGGCGGAGGCGAGGAAGATGATGCAGGCCCGCCAGCCGCACGGCCGCTTCGTGCAGCCGGAGGAGATCGCCGCAATGGCCGCCTACCTGGCGTCGGATGAGTCTGCGTCGGTGATCGGGGCCTGCATGATCGTGGACGGCGGCGTCACCGCCCGGTGACGAACCAGTGACGGACGAAGAACATCCGTCAGGCGGCTCGCACTCCCGGAGCGTCGAGTCCGGCTACGACCGCGTGGCCGAAGCATACCTCTCGACCAAGGACCCGGAGGATCCCACGACCCTGGCGGCCCTCGAAGCCCTGGCTTGCGGCCTGCAGCCCGGAGCCGCCGTCCTCGACCTCGGTTGCGGCGCGGGGATACCGGCAACGCGCTGGCTCGCTGAGCGAGGCTACTCTGTCACCGGCGTGGACGTGTCGGCGCGGCAACTGGAGCTGGCCCGGCGGTACGTCCCCGAGGCTACCTTCATCAAGGCCGACATGACGGACCTCCCCTTCGAGCCGGAGTCCTTCGACGCGGCGGTGGCCTTCCACGCCATCATCCATGTCCCCCGCGAAGAGCATCCGGCACTGCTCGCCGCCATTCATCGCTGGCTGAAGCCGGGCGGAACATTCCTGGCTACCCTCACCGTAACGGAGTTCGAGGGTGAGGAGAGCGACTGGGAAGGATGGGGAGCCGCGATGCGCTGGAGCCACTACGACGAGGAGACCAACCGCGGGATGTTGCGCGATGCGGAGTTCGAGATCCACTACGCCGAGCCCCGCACAACCAGCGGGACCGGCGGCGACGAAACATGGTTGTGGGTCGAGGCCCGCAAGCCGGCATAGAGAGGAGACTTATCAATGAACGGCAAAGTGGCGGCGGTACTCGGGGTGGGACCGGGACTCGGGGCGGCGATAGCCCGGCGCTTCGCGAGAGAAGGTTTCGCGATCGCCCTCATGGCCCGCCGCGAGGAGAGCGTCGCGGAGGCGCGGCGAGAAATAGAGAACGCCGGCGGCACGGCTCTTCCCGTCTCCGCCGACGCAACGAACCCGGCTTCGGTGGAGGCCGCTTTCGGTCGGGTGCGGAGCGAGCTCGGCGAGCCGGAGGTCTTCGTGTACAACGCCGGCGCCTTCCAGATGGGCGGCATTCTGGAGATAGAGCCCGAGAAGTTCGACGAGTGCTTCCGGGCCAACTGCGCCGGAGCTTTCTACGCCGCCCGGCAGGTACTCCCGGCGATGGTCGGGGCCGGACGCGGCACCGTCCTGCTCACGGGCGCGACGGCCGCGTTGCGTGGCGGGGCGCGGTTCTCCGCGCTGGCGGTCGGGAAGTTCGGGCTGCGGGCGCTTGCGCAAAGCATGGCCCGCGAGTTCGGGCCGCAAGGCATACACGTTGCTCACGTCGTGATAGACGGCCAGATCGATGCGTCCCGCGTACGCAGGATGTCACCCGACCGAGAAGCGCACACCATGCTCTCCCCCGACGCCATCGCAGAGACCTACTGGCAACTACATTCCCAGAACCCGACGGCATGGACGCTGGAGATGGATCTACGTCCGGCAGTGGAGAGCTTCTGACTCGCCTACGATACGTGTATCGTGAGGGATATCCTTGCGATGCCAACTTTCTCTGGTTGCATAGCGTGCTGAAGGGCATTAGACTGCTACTCTATAAGTATCTTTGTTTTCTTGTTATCCATATAAGAGCAGTTTTCTTGTACAAGAAAACTGCTACATATAAGAAATATAGTGATATAAAATACTTCACAACTACATAGTATCAAGGCAGAGTAAGTGAGAGGCAAAGTTGTTCGAAGATACTAAATTGCACATGCGAGTCAATGACGTGCAGCTACCACCTTTGGAAATCTCGATCCAGGGTCCAGAGACTGCAGATATGGTTTGGAACCATTTTGGTGCACGGCCAGATCTGGTCCTTACTGTGATGTGGGCTGACAAAGAGTATCCTTTCGTTGTCGAGCAAAAGACATCTTCTACCCCCCGCACTTTGGAAACGGCTATCCGACAAGTCAAGCATTACGCTGATCTAAGTCAGAATCGCTACAGACCCATGGTCCTAGTTCCATATCTGAACCCCCGATCCCTCGATAAATTGGTTGCAACCGGGGTTAGCGGCATCGATTTTTCCGGCAACGGATTGGTCAATGTCCCAGGAGAACTGTTCGTTTACCGTACAGGAGAGAAAAACCGATTTCCTACCAGTACACCTATCAGGAACGTGTACCGTGGAAGCGCCTCGCTGGTTTCGCGCATGCTACTCTCTCATGGTCACTTCTCTTCTGTTACCGATCTATCGAAAGAGATACGAATAAGGGGAGGGAGCATTGCACTGTCCACAACCTCAAAAGCTCTGCGAACGCTGCAAGAGGAGATGCTCGTCGGACGAAGAGGGGGAATTCGTCTACTTCAGCCCGCACGCTTGCTCGACCTTCTTGTCGAAAACTACCGTGGACCAGATATTGAACGCCGCATTCTGGGAAGAGTAGACGATGTTGCATCTGCTGTTCGGAAGCTCTCGTCGAACGCGCAAGTGCTCGGGATGCCCGTTGCTTGTAACAGACCATCCCTGTACTCTGTCCTGCCAGATAGTAACGAGATCGTCGAGGTCTATACGCCATCTTCAGACCGGATCCTGCACGATATCGGCTTCCAGGAAACGGATCGATTCCCGAACATGGCTCTGATCGACAGTCAGGATCGAACCCTGTACTTTGACCGGCGTGAGATGGACGGTGCTTATTGGGTGTCTCCGTTGGAAGCCTACCTCATGTTGACCAAGGGAGGAAAACGTGAGAAAGAAGCGGCAGAACAGATTCGCCCCGATCTTCTAGATTCCCCTAGTTCGCCGGATCGATGACCACCGATCCGTTAAGGACGGAGCTCCGTGCGCTGATACAGATCCTTCAACCGCTCGGGATACAAGTCGTCGTTGGTGGCGGCTACGGATTATTCCTGCGATACAAGCACATCATGCATAGTGGTGAGCAAACCCTCATGACAGACTATCCTAGTGCCAGATCGACCCAGGATATAGATATCTTCCTTACCGCTGAGGTGATCGCGGATTCGAGCAAAACGGCATTGATCCGGGCAGCACTAGACCAGCTAGGCTACGTACCATCCACACCAAACCTGCAATTTACACGGTCAATCGAATACGCGGGAAGCATAAGGCAGGTAAAGATCGACTTCCTCGCCGCGCCTATTACGGGAGAGCCGGGATCGGAAGTACAGATAAAGGATTTTCGGATGCGACCCCGAGGCTATAATGGGCTGCACGCTTACGTTACCCCTGAAGCTCTCACTGTAGAAGAAAATCTGTTAACGGTAGACATCGGCGGCGACGGTGCTACCTTGATAGTCTATCTTCCACACCCGTTCTCTTACCTTGTGCTCAAGTTGTTCGCCTTACGAGACCAAGTCGAAGACGAAGCGAGAGAGTATGGGAGATATAGCGCATTTGACATTTTCACTACCATTGCGACGATGACGCAACGAGAGTGGGAACAAGCCACGACAATGAAAGTCGAGCACGCCAGCGACGAACAGGTGGTCGAAGCTGCCAGGATAGCGAGTGTTTTATTCTCCAACCCCGAATCTATGGGGACGCTTCGCCTACGAGAACACGCTCGTGCTACTAGTCAAGAGTTATCGGATGAGAAAATCGTCTTCTTCCTCAACAACCTGGGAGCAATGTTTGCGACACAGTAGCCTGTTTTTACTATCTAGTGATGCGACCCGCTACCGCTTCGAAAGCGGAGCGTTCCGCCGCGTCGTCAAGAGGTTCGAGCTCGAAGCCGTCGTCCACCCGGCGCATGGAGTTCAGGATAAGCTGGTCGGTGAGCCAGGGGTTCTTGGGGAGCAGCGAGCCGTGAAGGTAGGTGCCGTAGGCGTTCAGCCGGCGCGCGCCCTCGGTGCCGTCCTCGCCGTTGTTGCCATGACCGACGACGACCTCACCAAACGGCTCGGTGTCGCCGAGGCGAGTGCGGCCCCCGTGATTCTCGAAGCCGTCGACCTCGCGGACCTCGCCGGTCTCCGGGGCGCGGATGCGGACCATGACGTTGCCGATCAGACGTTCTTCGTCCGGCTTGCGCGGCTCGGTGTGAAGATCGAAGATGCCGACGCCGGGGAGCAACGCGCCCTCGGGGGTCTCGTACGAGTTGCCCATGAGCTGGTAGCCGCCGCACACGCCGAGCACCACGCCCCCATCTTCGACGATGGCTCGAAGGTCCGCGCCTTTCGAGCCTGAGAGGTCGTCGGCCAGGAGCGCCTGCTCCCGGTCCTGCCCGCCGCCGAAGAGGAAGATGTCACAGCCGGTGGGCTTGACCCTCTCACCGAGGCCCACGTCCACGACCTCAACGGGGATGCCGCGCCACTCGCAGCGTTTTTGTATGGAGATGACGTTCCCCCGGTCCCCGTAGAGGTTCATCATGTCCGCGTACAGGTGTTGGATGGTCAGCTTCATCTATCCTCCCAGAACGGGTGCGTATAGCCCAGCTCGCTTAGAGTCTTGCGGATCTCTAACATCGCCGTGTATGTCGGCAGGACATAGAGCGTCTCGCCCGGCGGGGTCGCTGCCAGGGCGGTCTTTATGGCCTCTTTGCGGTCGGGGATCACCTCTCCCACAGGCAGGTCGGCGTACTTGAGGCGCACGGCCATATCGTCAGCCCGGATGCCGCTGACGGTGAACGGGTGTATGCCGTTCGCGCGGCCCTCCGACCGGGCTTCGGCGAGCATCTCGAAGTCCACGTCCCACAGCCAGGAGACGTCGCGGCCGTCGGCGTGGTTGTCGTTTATGGCGATGAGGACGTGCTTGGCGTCGGCGCCGGTGACGAAGGTGCGCAGGATCTCGTTGAACCCCACCGGATTCTTGATGAGGAGCAAGAAAGCCTCTCTGTCGCCCGCCTTCACCCGCTCGACCCGCCCGAACGCCCCCCCGAACTCCCGCAGCCCGCGCGCGATGTCCTCCAGCCCTACGCCCGCCTCCCCGGCCACAGCCGCCGCCGCGAGGGCGTTGTAGACGTTGTACAGGCCAGGCAACTCTATCCTCACCTCCATCTCTCCCGATGGTGTATCGAGGAGGAAGTCCGTCCCCCGTGCCCCGTCGAAACGCACCCGGCTCGCCCGGTATTGGAGATCCGGCCTCCCGAAATCGCAGTTCGGACATCCGTAGATGCCGACATGGCCCATGTACACGGCGTCGTAGTCGAGGGCCGTCCCGCAGATCGGGCAGTCCTTGGAGTCGGCGACGTGCTGGAGGCGGCCGGTGTCGAGGACGGGCTCGTCCACCCCGTAATATACGGGTCTTGCGGCCGACCGGCCGAGGCTGGCGACGAGAGGGTCGTCGGCGTTCAGGACCACGGCCCCGTCCCTGGGAAGATCCCCAAACGCGGAGGCGATGACCTTGCCGGTGTAGGCCAGTTCCCCGTAGCGGTCGAGCTGGTCCCGGAACAGGTTCAGGACGGCGAGGATCTTCAGTTCCGCCTCCTCGGCCACCTTCGGCACGCTCGCCTCGTCCACCTCGAAGAGGCCCATCCGGGAGACGGGTCGGCCGGAGAGGGTGGAGTCGGAGGTCAGGGCCGCCGTCACCCCGGTTACCAGGTTCGCCCCCGTCGAGTTGTTGACGGCCCGGATGCCGGCGGTCTGGAGGATCTTCGAGACCATCCGGGTCGTCGTCGTCTTGCCGTTGGTGCCAGTGATGGCAGCGGAACCGAGCGGCAGCCGCCGCGAGAGCTTCGCCAGCACGCCTGGGTCCACGCGCCGGGCCACCACCCCAGGGACCGTCGAACCCCCGCCCCGCTTCAGCGTCCGGCTCGCCACCTGCGCCGCCCGGGCGGCCGCTATCGCAGCAGAGAGTCGCCCGCTTTCCCATAGCCTGTCCATCGAGCGGGATTATATCCGGCGGTGGAGCGCGCTTTCGAGACGTCCCCACGGAAAACCTAGCCGTTCTTCCGGGCACGGCGCGGGGTCGGTGCGGTACAAATAGCGCATGGAGATTTTCGAGAACCTGTCGGCAAGCTCCCGGCAGCATGGCGATGAACTGGACGCCTATTCGCGAGCCGTTCGGGCGGTGACGGAGAAGCTGGAGCCGGCGGTGCTCTCGGTGGGCGTGCCCGGTGGCCGGGGCGGCGGGAGCGGGGTGGTCCTCGGCACGGACGGCGGCTCCGCCACGGCCGTCACCAACAGCCACGTGGTGCGCGGCCTGCAAAGGGCCCGTGGCCGCAGGGGCCGTCGAGAGACTTCGGACGGCGTCGAGGTGACGCTTTCGGGTGGCGGCTCGTTCCCGGCGGAGGTTTTGGGGGATGATCCACCGAGCGATCTGGCGGTGGTGCGTTTCACGCCGGACGAGGAACCTCCGGTCGCCACGTTGGGGGACGCGGGCAACCTCCTCGTCGGGCAACTCGTGGTCGCCATCGGCAACCCGCTGGGGTTCCAGCGGAGCGTGACGGCCGGGGTGGTGAGCGCGCTGGGGCGTTCGATCCGGGGCGAGAGCGGGCGCCCCATCGAGAACGTCATCCAGACGGACGCCGCCATCAACCCGGGCAACTCGGGAGGCCCACTCGCGGACGCCTCGGGCCGGGTGGTGGGCATCAACACCGCCATCATCGGCGGCGCCCAAGGTATTGGCTTCGCCATCCCGGTCTCTGGCACCTTCAGGCGGGTGGTCTTCAACCTCGTCACCGAAGGACGGGTGCGCCGCGCCTACCTTGGGGTAATGGTGCAGAGCCGCCCGGCTCGCGCCCGCAACGGCTTCGAGGGCGGCGCGGGCGTCGAGAGCGTCGCCCCCAACAGCCCGGCCGAGAGGGCCGGCGTTAGACTGCAGGACGTCATAGTCGGCTTCAGGGAGGAGCCCGTCCGCTCCAACGACGACCTCCTGAGCCTGCTGGACGAGTCCACCATCGGCCAGGACGCCGGGCTGCGCGTCCTGCGAAACGGCAGGGAGCAAACGCTCACCGTCCGCCCCCGCGAGCAGGAAAGCTAGTCAGCCGGTCAGCAGGCACGGGCCGGCGCACCGGGAAAGATGACAACCAAACCCCGATGGACCAAACTTACGCCCTGAGACAGTGGGCCAGCACTCCCGGCTTCGCCGAATCGACAAAAAGCTGAAATGCTGACTAACCCGATGTGCAAGTTTCCATGAGGACTTGAATGAAAGAGAAGACCTCCCTACGCTCGGTAGCGACCAAACCAACCAGCGTAAAGGAGGCCTTCTCTCGTGGATCTTAGCACCTTCATC
>Ga0183260_10000937_pt1 | contig 24721 bp, 18 predicted proteins | sample AntDrymUQ4972206_2_FD_129768 | JGI IMG/M metagenome (GOLD analysis project Ga0183260, IMG submission 129768) | Polar desert sand microbial communities from Dry Valleys, Antarctica - metaG UQ497 (22.06) (version 2) (version 2) | ecosystem: Environmental > Terrestrial > Soil > Desert | place... | reverse complement strand
TCAACCGGCGCGGGCGTATGAGAAGCGCACACAAGCCGGCGATCGTGCGATCGGAGAGACGGAGACTGGGTGACCGCTTCCGGGAACGGTTGAGGATCAGGAGTGGCTGCTTGACGAGCCCGGATTCCGCGACCACGGAACGCGCGCCGCCCGGACTGGCCAGTCTGGCGACGGTCGCCAGCAGATGCAGAAAGAGGACGGCCAGATCACGCACGAACGATCCTAACAGGATCGCGACACCGCAAGAAATGCTCCGGAATTTGCAATTCGCCACGCACAGGGCCGGCGCGTGGGCCTATCTCGCCGCCCTGGACGTGCACCGTGCCAGGCTGTTCGGACGCCGCCGTCGCCTAGCAGAATACGTTGCCGAACTTATGAACCAGAGTACTAAGTGCCAAAAGATTCGCGACTTCTGCATGCACAGAGTAGATTCCGGCGTCCGGGTGAGCCCCCTGCGCGGCTCAGAACCCGCTGGTGCGGACCCAGAAGCTCTCTTCCCACGTCCCGCCGGGGGCCACGCTCTGGAGGTCCTTGTAGAGGCCCTTGTGTGCCAGGTTCATCGCGTTGGTGATGCCCACCATCGGTTCGAAGCAGATGAAGTTCCTGTCGGGAGGCGGCGCGCCGGGCTTTTGCGTTCCAGCGGCGGGGTTGGGGGCGTAGATCACCATGCCGCGGTAGAGCGGCCCGAGGACGACGTCGAGCCTCTGTGACTTGCCTTTGACACTCATGACCGAACGGCCCGACTCGTCGGCGACGAGATCCCCGAACACGTGATCCAGATCGAAATCCTTCAGCGCGATCGCCTGCGGGTCGGGGAAGAACTTCTCGATTGGCTCGGTCTCCCCTGTCGGCACCTTGTTCTGCGCGAGAAGCCAGTGCGTCCGCGCACCCACGGAGATGGTCCATTCGTCACGCGTCGAATCGGTCAGCTGGAAATACGGATGGAAACCAATCGAGACCGGCATAGGCTCGCTGCTCATGTTCCGCAGGCGGGTCGAGACCTGGAGCACGCCGTCCTGCAGCGTATGGGTGATCTCGATCGTGTGAGCAAAGGGGAACTGCTTCATCCACATCGGGTTCCGGTAGAAGTCCAGCCGGCTGGTGGTCCGCGCAGACGTGGCATCGGCCGTGAGATCCGTCACCTCCCACTCGTCGGTCCAGAGCAGCATCCCGTGTATGGGAATGTCCCCCCGGACGTTCCCCAGGCCCATGTCGAAGGCATACCGCTTCCCGTTCGCATAGAACGCCTGCTCGTCCAGGCGGTTCGCCCACGGGGCCAGGAAAGGATTTCCCGCAAACTGCGGCTTTGCCCGGAACTGCTCAACGGTCACGGATGGCCAGCGCAGCACGTCCTGCCCCTTCACCTTCATGCCCGAAGTGATGTTCCCAATCGAGGGAATCACCGAGACGATTGTCTGGTGCTTCTCGTCGTGCAGCTCGATTACGTCGCCGTTCCGGCGGGCCGTATACTGCTGCGCGGCGGCCGGCGCCGCCATCACCAGGCTCAGTACGACGGCCAGTCCGAGCCTCTGATAACTCCGCCCTCTCATGCAATCAACCCCTTCCACGCAAGCGTGCCGCAATCTCAGCCGCCGCCTCCTGGAGCACCGGCAGGATCTCCCGCTGCAGCGTCCGTGTATCGACCCGGCCCGCCTGAACGCCAACGTTGAGGGCCGCTCGAACGGCGCCGTCGTGCCGGCAGACGGGCACGGCAATCGAGCGGAGCCCGAGCTCGAGTTCCTGGTCCACGATAGCGTAGCCCTGGGCCCGCACGCGTTCGAGCTCCGCGACGAGCCCCTTCCGATCCGCGATTGTTCGCGGCGTGAACCGGACCAGTTTCACGCGCGACAGAAACCGCGCCCGGGCCGCATCGTCGCCATACGCCAGCAGCACCCGGCCGGTGGACGTGCATGCGGCCGGCAGACGTGTTCCGACCGACACGGCCACCGATAGGATACGACGGGCGGCAGCGCGCGCAACGAAGACGATGTCGTCCTCGTCCAGCACGGCGAGGCCAGACGACTCCTGAATACGTGCGGAGACGCGCTCCAGCACCGGTTGCCCTATTCGCGCGAGCGACGCCGTACCCAGGTAGGATTGCCCCAGCGCGAGCACTGCCGGTGTGAGCTCGTACCGTCCGCCGACTGACGTCGCGTAGCCCAGCACGGTGAGGGTGTGAAGGCAGCGGCGCGCGGCAGCACGGGAGAGGCCGGTGATTGCCGCGACCTCCGCGCCGGTCAGCCCCGTGCGGCCGTCGCCGAATGCACGGATCACCGAGAGCCCGCGTGCGAGCGATTCCATGAAATACGGATCGCCTGGCGGTGCAGGCGCATGAGTGGCGGCAGGAGTCCTCATGGTTGCCGGGGACCGTCAGGTGCTGCCGGGGTGAGGGCTTTCAGAAGGAACTCCATGCGGGCGCGGGTGGCAGCCAGCGGAATGGTGCGGAACTGCCGCCCGAGCTCCATCGTTGCGGGGGTCTTCGCGTCAACCGCCGGCCAGGCCGGCAACCCCTCCCCGTTCGGGTCCCCGGAGGCGGCGAAGTTGGCCCAGTAGGAGGACATCACGTCGGCGATCCTGCGGTCCCCATCCACGAACGGCCGGTCCGACCTGTCAAGCGTGTTCAGCACGTACGGCACCTCCGACGTGTGGAACGCGCCGTACTGTTCCTGGTCTGGCCCGGGAAGCGGGTGCGTGAAGAAGTACGTGTAGGCGTCCGTCTTCGCCGTGGACGCACGCTGGAGCGCCCAGACGTACATCGAGACCCGCGCCTGATCGCGTGCGCTCTCGTTTGCCGCCCGGCGTGCTTCGAGATCGTTCAGGACCGGGTAGAGCCTGAGAAACGTGCCGGCTGCATCCCCGAAGCGGTCGCGCGCACGGGCGCGGAACGTCTCCACCGTACCGGCCGGCCGCGGTGAGGCCCCCCCTTCGTCCGCGTTTCCGCCAAGCAGCGTGGGAACGTCGGTCTGCCGCCCCTCCAGGAAGATCTGTCGCACGGGCGCAGGCAGCGCATGACCGTCCACGACAACCGTGTTGAAGCGAAAAACAGGAGTCTCCTGAACCGGCGCGACGATTTGCTCCGCTGTGAGCGCCCGCAGGGCCGCGAGTGAGTCCGCTCCTTTGGCTTCGGCAAACCGCACCCCCTCCGCCTCCTGTTCCTCGAGCGTCCGGCCCCCCGAGGCATTGATGCTGGATCCGCTCTGGGCAATGGCGCGGTGGAAGAGCCCTCTGGCAAGCGGCGAGGCCGTCAAGTTGTGGACGGCGTTCGCCCCGGCCGACTGCCCTGCGACGGTGACGTTCCCCGGGTCACCGCCGAATGCGGAGATGTTCTCCTGCACCCACCGCACGGCGGCGATCTGATCCAGCAGCCCGTAGTTGCCGGACGCGCCGTAAGGCGCTTCCTTGCTCAACTCGGGGTGCGCGAAGAAGCCGAACGTGCCGACCCTGTAGTTGAAGGTGACGACCACGAGTCCCTTGCTGGCCAGCCCTTCCCCATCGTAGACGGGCACCGCCGCGGAACCCTCGTTGTTCCCCCCGCCGTAGATGTAGACGAAAACCGGCCGGCGCTCCTCTGCCGAACGGGCCGGAGTCCAGACGTTCAGGTAGAGGCAGTCCTCGCTGACGTCCCCGTGCGTCATGAACTCGTACGTCCAGGGCTTCCGCTCCTTGACGATGGCCTGGATGCAACTTGGCGAGAACGCCTCCGCCGCACGGACTCCCTCCCATGTGGCGGGGGGCTCGGGCGCACGCCAGCGGCCATCCCCGACCGGCGGCGCCGCGAACGGGATCCCCTTGAAGGCAGTGATCCCGGCGTTGCGCCCCGATACGCCGCTCACGACCCCCGCCTTCGTGCCGACCGGCCCGCGCAGGGCGTTCCCCGGGCTCCCCTCCTGCGCGAGTGCCGTCAAGCCGAGTGCCAGCACACCGCCGCAGAGAATCGCGAGCGGCCATCGATGGGGTCGGGTTGCGAACCTCCGGCTTCCAGCGTCCCGTCGGGGATTCGGAGTTGGAAGTCTGGAGCTGACCATCTCTCTCTCTCTATCGAAACAGCAGGGGCGTGAAATCCCAGAGGTGCTGCCGCCACAGGCGCCATTCGTGTCTGTACCCCGGATTCAGCACGAACTCGTGCTTGATGCCGTTGGCCTTCAAGGTTTCGCTGACGCCCTGGGAGCCCTTGAGCGGATTTCGTCGGCCGGTCGAGGTGGTGTCAACCGAATACCGCACGTGTCTCGCCGATAACCGCACAGGCCCTCGCGGATCAGCGGGCGAGCCCGAACAACTGGACGGCATTCTCCTTGAGGATGAGCGGCCGCACCTCGTCCTTGATCCCGATCTTCGCGAAGTCAGCCATCCAGCGATCCGGTGTGATCCAGGGGTAATCCGACCCGAACAGCACCTTGCGCTTCAGGAGCGAGTTGGCATACTGCACCAGGGTCGGCGAGAAGTATTTGGGAGACCACCCGGACAGATCGATGTACACCGTCGGCTTGTGCAGGCAGATGGAGATCGCCTCGTCCTGCCACGGGAACGACGGGTGAGCCATGATGATCGGCAGCTCCGGAAAGTCGACAGCCACATCGTCGATGAACATGGGGTTGCCGTACTTCAATCGAATGCCGCCGCCGCCGGGCACGCCCGTGCCGATGCCGCTGTGCCCCGTGTGGATCAGCACCGGAAGCTTCGCTTCGGCAAACACCTCGTAGAGGGGATAGGCAATCGGGTCGTTCGCGTAGAACTGTTGAAGCGGGGGATGCAGCTTCAGCCCGCGAATGTGCCCGGTCGCGATCAGGCGCCTGGCCTCCCTGACTGCCTCGGGCCCGCGGGTGGGATCGATGCTCGCGAATGCCATGGCAACGTCGGCGTGTTCCGACGCAAAGCGAATCACCTCGTCATTCCCCAGGTACCGGCGTCCGGACAGCCGTTCGTCCACGGTGAACACGACGAAGGCCATTTTCCGCGAACGGTAGTAGTCCGCCAGCCCCGCATGATCCCGGGGTGCGCCGCTGTCGCCAAAATAGCTGCGGGCCGCGCTGGCGGCCTGCGACGCATCGTCCACCTCCAGGTGGACGTGCACGTCCACGGCCGTCAGTGACGCTGTGTCGATTCGAGAATGCTCCACGAGGTCACGTCCTTCCAACTATGTCCAGGATGTCGTCCCCCGGCGTGTTGGAGTACAAGGCCTCGACGACCGCCGCCCGGTTCGCCAGCACCGCCTTCTGGCCCACGGACCCTTTGTCCGTAAGCTCCTGCGCGTCGATGGCCGGGGGCTCGTCGAGCAGAACCGCACGCCGACGTGCATGGCGGCGAGCGCAAGCAGTCCGTGCTCGATGCTGTTACCCGAGAGAATCACGAGCGGACGCTCACGCGAGAGACCGCGATCGAGAAGCCCCTGCGCCAGCGCGCGGACCCGGCTGTGCGCCTCACCGTACGTGACATGCACCCATTCCCCCTCCGCCCCGCGTCGCGCGAGAAACGTGAGGTCCGGAGTGCGGTCAGCCCACTCGACCAGGCGTTCGGTGAGCGCGCGGGGATAGGGGCCGAGCCGGTGAGGCGATCGCGCGCGGAACGTGCCATCCGGACGCGGCTCGATGATTACGTCCGGAGGCAGGATCCGCGGCGCGGCTGTATGAGGCACGGGTCAACGACGCTGGCCGGCCCCGAGTGAGCAAGAGGAGTAGGGCCAAAGCCAGGTGAGCGTCACGACGTGCCCCTGTCGTGCTCGCGGAAGGTTCCGCCGGACGCGGCGAGACGCGTCAAAAGGGGCGCGGGTGCCCAACGCGAGCCAAGCTCCTGCTGGAACGCAAGGATCCGATCGTGGATGTGGGCCAGGCCTGTCCTGTCAGCGTAGAACATCGGGCCGCCGCGCCAGGCCGGAAAGCCGTACCCGTTCGCGTAGATCACGTCGATGTCGGACGCGCGCTGGGCGGAGCCGTCCTCGACGATGCGTGCTCCCTCGTTGATCAACGCGTAGATGCAGCGCTCGACGATCTCGGTGTCGGTGAACGTCCGCTGCGGGATGCCGTGTTCCGCGGCAGTTGTGCGGATCAGGTCGATCACCAGGGGATCGGGGCGCGCCTTCCGCGCCTCGTCGTAGCGGTACCACCCGGCGCCCCGCTTCTGGCCGTATCGCCCCAGCTCGTACAGCTTGTCTGCCACGAGCGGCCGTCGTTCGCCGGAGTACCCGAGCTCCTGCCGCACACGCCACGCCACGTCGATTCCGGCCATGTCATCGACGGCAAAAATGCCCATTGCCATTCCGAATTCGGTCAGCGCACGGTCCACGTTCTCCGGGGTGGCCCCTTCCTCGACGAGAAACTGCGCCTCGTACATGTACGGGAACATCATCCGGTTTCCGACGAAGCCGCGGCAGTTGCCCACGACAACCGGCACCTTGCCCAGGCGCTTGCCAAAGGCCAGCGCCGTCGCGAGGGTCTCACCTGCCGTGCCCGCGCCACGCACGACTTCGAGCAGGCGCATGACATGAGCCGGGCTGAAGAAATGCAACCCGAGAACAGATGTGGGGCGTGATGTGGCCCCCGCGATTGCATCGATGTCGAGCGTAGACGTGTTCGTCGCCAGCACCGCCTGGGGATGTGCCACCGTGTCGAGCTCGGCAAAGATGGCCTTCTTCAGGTCGAGGCTTTCGAACACCGCCTCGATGACCACATCGGCCGTTTCGAAGCCGTCGTACGTAAGCTGCGGCCGGATGCGCGCCAGTCGTTCGGTGACCGCCTCTCCTGTGAGCCGCCCCCGCGTGACCGACGCGTCGTAGTTGCGACGGATCGCCTCAAGCCCGGCATCGAGTGCATCCTGTGAACTGTCCTTCAACGTGACGTCGAGGCCGGCGTTCGCGCACGCCATCGCGATCCCCCCGCCCATTGTCCCGGCGCCAACCACGCCAACGCGGGATACCGGCCGGGCCGCCGCCCCCTTCGGCACCCCTCGCACCTTCGATACGGCACGCTCTGCAAAGAACAGATGGATCAGCGCCTTGGCGTGGTCGGTGCCGACGCATTCCACGAACAGCTCGCGTTCGCGGCGGCAGCCCTCGGCAAAGGGCATCGTTGCCGCAGCCTCGATGGCGTCCACCGCCCGCAGCGGCGCAATCTGGTGCCGGCGGATCTTTCCTGCCAGTTCCCGGGCCGCCTCGAACAACGGCGCGTTCTCATCTGCGGTGCCAAGTCTGTCGAGCCGTTCTCGCGTCTTCACGCGAGGGAGCTTTGCCGCGGCGTCGCGGGCAAAGGCCACCGCCCCGTCAGTGAGATCTCCCTCGATGACCGAGTCCAGGAGGCCGGCCGCAAGCGCCTCGCGGGCCTTCAGCGGCTTGCCGGTCACGCACATGTCGAGCGCCTGCCGTATGCCGACGAGGCGCGGAAGCCGCTGCGTTCCCTCGGCCCCGGGGATGATGCCGAGGTTCACTTCCGGCTGGCCGAGCAGCGCCTCCGCGACGGCCACCCGGAAGTGACCGGCCATCGCAACCTCCAGCCCCCCGCCGAGCGCCGTTCCGTGAATCGCCATTACGACGGGCTTCGCGCAATCTTCGATCCGTGCCAGCAGGCCGTGCAGGTCGACCGCCGCTGCGGGATCCTCCCACGCCGCCTTCTCGAGCATCGCAATGTCGGCACCGGCCACGAAGGTTCTGCCCGCCCCTTTGAGCACTATGGCCGAGATGGAGGGATCCTCCTGGGCGGCCGCAATGGCCTGAGCGATGGCCTCGGGCACCCCCGGGCTCAACGCGTTCACCGGCGGGTTGTCCACCTCTATGACGGAGATGCCGTCGCGGACGGTGACGATGGTCGGGGTAGGCATGGCAGTAAAGGGCGAAGTGTACCATCAGCCTCTATCCCGGCCGTGTTGCGCAGCCAATCCCCCAACCGAATACCGCACTATGGACCGGGCGTGTATGATTTCCGTGTCGCCGGTGGGCACACGGTATTCAGTTCCCTCGCTGAATCGGCACGGCATGACATGAGCACTCCCCAGGAACTCGCGCACAGCCAGCCTCCACTGCTGTACCCGCCCTACAAATCGACCATTCCCAGAGCTCCTGCGGAGCCGATGATTCAGGTGCCGCGCTCGTTCGCGGACCTCGCCGCACCGCTTTTCGGGCACATCCCGATCGGCGGCACCGACAACAACCTCACACGACAGCATCCCGGGGAACCCCTGGGCGAGCGAATTGTCGTCGCGGGCCGGGTCGCGGACGAGGACGGCCGCGCCGTTCCCGACACGCTCGTCGAGTTATGGCAGTGCAATGCGGCCGGACGGTACTTCCACGCCAGGGACGATCATCCCGCTCCCCTCGATCCGAATTTCGGTGGGACGGGGCGCACACTGACCGATGCGAACGGGATCTACCGGTTCGTCACGATCAAGCCGGGGGCGTATCCCTGGCGCAATCACCACAATGCGTGGCGGCCGGCGCACATCCACTTCTCGCTCTTTGGCACATCTTTCCAGTCGCGGCTCGTTACGCAGATGTACTTCCCGAACGATCCGCTGTTCCCGTACGACCCCATTCTCCTGTCCGTCCCTGACGAAGCCGCACGTCAGCGCCTGGTCTCGCAGTTCGATCTTGCGCTGACCGAGCCCGAGTGGGCACTCGGCTACCGCTTCGACATCGTCCTGCGCGGCCGCCATTCCACGCCGTTCGAAGGGCGTGTATGACACGGGACGTCGGGCGCCCCGTCGCCACCCCCTCGCAGACCGTCGGCCCGTTCTTTCATTTCGCCTTGACAGCAAACGCCGCACTCGGGACGCTGGCGAAAGACGGCGTGCGGGGGGAGCGCATCGGGCTGAGGATCCGGGTGCTGGATCGGGATGGCCCGGTGCCGGACGCCATGGTCGAGATCTACCACGCGGACGCAGAGGGGCAGTACGGGCAGGCCCATTTCGACGGCTTTGGCCGGCTTCCCACCGACGGCGACGGGACGTGCGTGTTCGAGACGATCCGTCCAGGGGCGGTTTCCACGAGGGCTGACGGGGCACAGGCGCCACACGTCAACGTCTGCCTCTTTGCCCGGGGGCTGCTGCGGCACGTGTATACCAGGATCTACTTCTCCGGCGATGCCGCCCTCGACGAGGATCCGCTGATCGCACTCGTGCCGCCGGGACGGCGCTCCACCCTGCTCGCCTCACAACCCTCTGGTGAACCCGCCGTGTGGGAGTTCACCATCCGTCTGCAGGGGGAGGGGGAAACGGTGTTCTTCGCGCTCTGATGGCAAGGACGATGAGCTCGCGCCTGGTCGACAGTCTCTGCACAACCGACGCACTGGCGGATCTCTTCGCGGATGCTTCCGTTCTGCAGGCAATGCTCGACGTCGAGGCGGCGCTCGCAGGTGCCGCAGCGGCGTCCGGCGCGATACCTCACGAAGCGGCACGGGTGATATCCGGCGCGTGCCGTGCGGAGGATTTCGATGCCGTTGCCATCGCGCAGGAAGCGCGCGAGTCCGGGACGCCGGTCATCCCGCTGGTCGAGGCACTCACCGCGCGCGTGGCATCCGCCAGCCCGGAACACGCGCAGCACGTCCACTGGGGCGCAACGAGCCAGGATGTATCCGACTCCGCGATGGTGCTGTTGCTCCGCCGCGCGAGACCATCACTGGCCCGCGATCACTCGCGGCTCGCGCGTGGGCTGCGAGAGTTATCGGACCGCCATGCCGATGCCGTGATGCTCGGGCGCACGCTGCTTCAGCCGGCCACGCCGATCACCTTCGGGCTGAAAGTCGCCGGATGGTTCGCTGCAATCTCACGTGCGTGGGCGCGGCTGGATCGTGCATGGGAGGCCGCCCTCGTGCTGCAGTTCGGAGGAGCTTCAGGCACGCGCGCTGCCGCCGGTGGCCACGCGGCAGCGATGGCCTCCGCCATGAGCTCCGCCCTGGGCCTGCAGGACGGCCCGCCCTGGCACACCGACCGCGATCGTCTGGGCGCGCTCGTCAGCGCGTGCGGCCTGTATACGGCGGCGCTGGGTAAAGTCGCGCGCGACATCTCGCTTCTGATGCAGCACGAAGTTGCCGAAGCCGCGGAGCCGGGCGGGGGCTCCTCGACGATGCCCCACAAGCGGAACCCGGCGAAGTGTGCTGCAGTCCTGGCAGGGGCAACGCGAATGCCCGGCCTGGTAGCCAGCTTCCTCAGCGGGATGCTGCAGGAACACGAGCGGTCGCTGGGAGGATGGCATGCGGAATGGCCGACGATTGCGGCTTCCGTGCAGACCACCGGCGCGGCCGTGGCCGCACTCGCGGATGCCGTCGCCGGCCTCTCGGTGGATCCCGCCCGAATGAGAGCAAACGTGGGCTCCACGCGGGGCGTGATCTTTGCGGAACGCGCGGTGATGCTGCTGACGCCGCACGTGGGCCGGGACGTCGCACAGGCGCTCGTAGCGGAAGCGGTTCGGGCCTGCGCGGAACCGGGCGTCACCTTCGGCCAGGCGCTGGAACGCATACCGGCCGTCTCGGCCGTGCTCTCGCCAGCCGTACTGCGCGAGATAGACCGGCCCGAGAACTACATCGGCCAGGCGGACGCGCTGCGCTCCGCCTCGCTGGCGGGTCCTGCCGGGGACGAGAAGGAGTAAGTCAGCATCCATGCCCTTTGCTCTCGCCGATGGAACCCGTCACTACTACCGTATGGACGGAGGCGACGGACGTCCGGTCCTGATGCTGTCGCACTCGCTGGGGCTCGATCACGGCATGTGGGACGCGCAGGGGGCCGACGTGCTGCCGCACATGCGCGTGCTGCGGTACGACACGCGCGGCCACGGAGCGTCCGACGTGACCGAGGGGGATTACACGATCGAGGCGCTCGGCCGGGACGCCCTGGCCGTAGCGGATGCCGCCGGCGTGCAGCGGTTTGCCTTCTGCGGTTTATCCCTCGGCGGAATGGTCGGACAGTGGCTTGCGGTGAACGCGCCAGAGAGGCTCACGCATCTAATCCTCGCGAATACCTCCCCGCGCCTGACGGACCCCGCCGCGATGGAGGCCAGGCGGCTCGCCGTTCTGGAAGGGGGGATGCCGGCGATCGCCGACATGGCCATGGGACGGTTCTTCTCGCCGGAGGTACTCCGCTCGAACACCCCCGTTGTCGGCTCGACACGCCGCACGCTCCTGGGGACCAGTGCGGTTGGCTACGCCGGCTGTTGCGCGGCCGTCCGGGACATGAACGGGGATGCAGCGCTCCCGAGAGTGAACGTGCCAACCCTTGTCATCGGCGGCGATCGGGACGCGTCGATGCCGTGGGAGGCGCACGGAGATGTGCTCGCACAGTCGATCACTGGCGCCCGCGCCGTCAGGCTGAATGCTGCGCACCTCTCGAACCTCGAGCGTCCGCGCGCCTTCAGCACCGCGCTGCTGGAATTCCTGCTGCCCCCGGCCGACGGAACGGGCGAGCGGGGAATGGCGGTGCGTCGCGCGGTGCTGGGTGATGCCTACGTGGACCGCAGCGTTGCCGCAAAGACCGACTTCACCGCGGACTTCCAGGCCCTGATCACCGCGTTCGCGTGGGGCACCATCTGGGCGCGCCCCGGTCTCGACCGCCGCACGCGCCGCCTCCTCGTCCTGACTGCCACCGCCGCGCTCGGCCGCTGGGAGGAGTTCCGGCTGCACGTCCGCTCAGGACTCGCAGACGATCTCGAGCCATGCGACATCGAGGAGGTCCTCCTGCAGACCGCCGTCTATGCAGGAATCCCGGCCGCTAATACGGCGTTCGGGATAGCCGCGGAAGAAATGCCAAAAATGCCATGAATGCCAAAATTACTTCCTGACAAAGTCGCAGCAATCTCTCGCAGTCTTGGCACTCTTGGCAATCCCCATTAGGGTGCTTCGTACAGCTTGAGCCGGCGCACCGACCAGGGCACGGCGCCTGCGGTGGCGGTCTGCTTCAGGCGCACGAACTTTGCCTGGACGGGCTCGAAGTTGATGTCGGTCAGAACGCCTGCCCCTTCGCCGCTCGCCACCTTCTTCCACGTCGTGCCGTCGGTCGAGACTTCCACCTCGTAGCCGCGTGGGAAACCGGGGATCGCCGGTGCTCCCGGTCCACCGCGCCCTCCGCCGGAGCGCGTCGGGGCGCCTGGTACGGCGGGTGTCGTATCGACCGGCATGGCTGGCGACTCGAACTGGACCTCCGTGAGCGTGACCGGCTGCGGCAACTCTACCTGCAGCCACATGCCGGGCGCCTGCGCGTGACCGGAGCTCCAGGGGTTCAATGTCAGCGCCTGCCCCGCAGTCGCCTGGTTGTGGCTGGCGGTGAGCTTCCAGGCACTGTCGACAATGAGCGGCTTCGGAAGCGACGCGATGAGCTCCTTGGTGTTCCACGGGGTCTTGCGATCGGCGTGCGCCGCACGGATGCGCGCGACGTCACCCGCCTTCACGAGTGGCGCCCGGTTGCCGAACGAGTTCCGCACGTACGACGCAATTGCGCCGATCCACTCGTCGGAGCTCTCCCGGAAGCCGGGCATCAGGTCGGGATGGTCCCCGCTCCCCTCGATCGGCCCGCTGAGCCCGTGCAGCAGCGTCTTGATCACGTAGTTTTCGTGTCCCACGACGCGCGGTGACGAAGCAAGCGCGGGCCCGAGCATCGGGGCATTGGCCGCTCCCGGCACGCGGCCTCCCCTGCCGTCTTCGCCATGGCAGGCGAAACAGACCTGGGAGTAGATCTCCTGCCCCTTCGTGAGGAGGGCGTCCTCCTCACGAGTGAACGGGGTCACCGCCTTCATGAAAGCGCCACCGCGGCCTGACGGGGGCTTCAACACCGTGCTGGCGACGAGCTGCACCCCCTTCGCGGTGTTCCGCTCCATCGTCCTGGCAATCACGTTCTTGGCCTCGGGCACCTTCAGCGTGTTGAGCGTCATCAGAGCCTGCATGACGACGTCCGTGTCCGCATCGTTCGTGCGGCTGCGGTAGTCCGCGGCAAGCGTGCGATCCCCTGCCTTGTAGAGGGTCTCGCCCGCGCGGATCGCCTGTATCCGAATCTGCGGATCGGGATCCTCCATGAGCTCCCGCACGAGCGCCGCGTCGGCAGCTCCGAGCCCCTCGAGGGTCCAGAGCGCATGGATCCGGGCGAGCTGGTCCTTCGAGGTCCGCGCCATCTGGGCCAGCGCCGGAACCACGCCTTTGTCCCCCTTCAGGACGAGCAGCTGCTGCGCGGTGCTGTAGATCCAGTTGTCGAGCGCCCACATCAGGCCGCTTTCCTGGTGCTCGACGTTCATGACGCGACCCATCCCTGTCGCGAACAGCTCCTTGGTGTCGGCCTTGCCGTCGTTATTCGTGTCGGTGTACTTCCAGACCTCGTCGGCGTTCGATTCCTTCGACAGCACGGCGTTCGCGCCGAACGGCATCACGAACCGGGGGAAAACCATGTTGTCCACGAAGACGCCGTGCTTCTCGTAGACGCCGTCGCCATCCACGTCTTCATGCACGGAGATGCGGCCCACGGGGTCGAGCTCGCCCGTGGCGTCGGCGTCCTGCATATAACCGCGCAGCTCGACAACGAACATCCGGCCGTTCCCGTCGAAGGCTATCTGGCCGGGCTCCTCGATGTGCGGATCGGTGAGCACGGGCTGGATCCGGAACCCCGGCGGGAGCCAGAACCGCTTGGCCTGCTCTTCCGGTGTCAGCGCCTCGACCGGCGGCTTTGGTGAAAAATCCGGTTCCCACATAGGGGCGCCCCGCCCGCCCATGCGGCCGCCACGTCCCTGATCGGCCGGCTGCTGCTGGCCCTGCGCCGGCGCCGGCTGGCCCTCAGCCGGAGGGGGTGGCGTGGGGGCCTGCCCTCCGGCGGGCGGCGGTGTCTGTGCGACGAGCGACAGCGTCACGACGCTGACGGCGAGAACGATCAGCCCGGCCTGCTGAACACGATGAGGCGACGACGACATTGCGAGCCCCTCTCAGTCAACGACAGCCACTTGCTCGAACCCAAAGGACAGCGGGTGCCCGTCTTCCACGACAGCCACGTGCGCGGCAACTTCAACGCCGTTCACCGGCCGAAGCGCGCCGGCTCGATTCTGCGGAGCACCAGGAACAGGCTCGCCATGGCCAGGAACGGCAATGCCCCGGCCCCGAAGAACACCGGCGTCCATCCATACAGGTCGACGATCACCCCGGTATAGAGCACGGCCAGGAGCGCGGCGCCGTTGTCACCAAATCCCGCAATGCCGTTGACCCGCCCGGCAAGATGCTGGGGGACGACGTCCCCGACGGTGCCGATGTAGGTGGCCGCCACCCACTGGTTGCCGAACAGTGCGAGCCCCATCAGGATGACCGCCAGGTAGTCGTTCGTGATGAACGGCATCGTCGCGCTGAGGGCGCCGAGACCGAACGCGCACGAGAAGGCGATCTTCCGCCCCTTGTCCACCGACCCGGTGGCCTTGACGAAGCGGTCCGTGAGCAGCCCACCCACGACGTTACCCGACATCCCGATCAGGTTCGGCACGGATGCGAAGAAGCCGACCGCCAGGAACGACATCCCGCGCCCGGTGCGCAGGTAGAGCGGCAGCCAGGTCCAGTAGAACGTCGTGATTGGCCCGGTGAAGACACGGATCAGGAAGAGCCCCAGCACCTTGTGGTTGCTGATCAGCTGACCCAGCGTCACCGGAGGGGGCACAGACGCTGACGCGGCCGGGCGCCCGGACGCCGGAGTCACCGGGGCAGCGGGGGCCCCGGTGGGCTGGACCGCCAGGGCGGTCATCGTGCTCCTGTCGGGAAACGTTCTCAGCCACGGAATGAGCCAGGCGAGCCCGAGCAGTCCGGGGATGACGAACGCCATGCGCCAGCCGAACCGTGTCGCGAGAAAGACCACGATCGGCGGCGCGATCACCGAGCCGAACTGGGCGCCGGCGTTGAAGACGCCTCCTGCCCTCGATCGAGTGGCCGCGGGAAACAGCCCGGCCAGGGCCTTGATGCCCGCGGTGTAGTTGCCGCACTGGCTCAGCCCCATGATGAAGCGGAGCAGGATGAAGCCCCCGAGGCCCGCAGCCAGGACAGGCATGCCCGGGATCCACGACAGCAAGCCGTTCCCGACCGCATCGATTCCCGTGCCCGGCCCACCGAGCGCATGCAGCATCGTGATGACGGACCATGCCACGAAGATCACCGTGAGGCCGATCTTCGTTCCCACACGATCCATGAAGGAACCGGCCGGGATCTGTCCGAGCATCATCCCCAGGTTGAAGGCGACAGCGCTGTAGCCATACTGCGCGTTCGACCACTGGAACTGGTTGCGCAGCTCCGCCGCCAGCACCGAGTACACCTGGCGGTCGAGCAGGTTGATGGTGATCGAGGCCGAGAGCAGGCCTACGATGGTCCATCGCGTCTTCGACGTCAGTACCGGATCCTCGACCCTCATGCGCGATCCCCTCCCACCGTTGTCCACTGGCGCGTCTTCGCGGATCGCTGCAGCGCATCGAGCACCCGCTGCACCTCCAGCGCGTCTTCGAAGTCCGGGCGGAAGCGCACCCCGCGCGACAGCGACTCGAGAAACTCCGCCAGCGCAGCGATGAACGTGTGCTCGTACCCGATGATGTGCCCCGGCCGCCAGAAATTCCCGAAGATCGGATGCTTCAGGTCGGTGACCAGCAGGTCGCGCGGCCCCTGCTCGACCGACGGCTGTGAGGCGTCCACGAACTCGAGGTGGTTCAGCCGCTCGAGGTTGAAGCGCAGCATTCCTCCCGCGCCGTGAATCTGGAAGGTCTTGCCGTTCTTCACACCGATGCCGAACCTCGTCGCTTCGAACGTACCCACACTGCCGTTCGCAAAGTTCAGCATCGCCACGAATGCGTCGTCCACCGCGCGGCCGGGCGCGAAGGTGCGCGTGAGCGCCACCCCCTCGGAGACAGCGCCGTTCAGATAGAGCGCCGTATCGAGCAGGTGCGTGAGGAGATCATCAGCAACGCCCGAACCGGCCAGCGCCGGGTCCATGCGCCATGTCGCGGCACGCGAGAGGTCGGCCCCCCACTGCTGCCGGTAAGCCGCGTTGTAGTGGAACACCGTGCCGATCCGCCCTTCGTCGATCAGCTGCCGCGCGTAGGCCACTGCCGGCACCCGCCGGTAGTTGAACCACACCATCGTCGGCACCCCGCGCGCGGCCTCGACCATCGCGGCGGCTTCCTCGACCGACATCGCCAGCGGCTTCTCGCACATCACAATCTTGCCCGCAGCGGCCGCGGCAATCGCGGCTTCGGCGTGCAGGTGATTCGGCAGGGCGATATCGACCGCGTCCACGTCCTGGCGTGAAATGGCCGCCCGCCAGTCGGTGGAGGTCTCCTCCCACCCCCAGCGGTCCGCCATCGCGGCCAGCGCCACGGGATCACGTCCGCACAACAGCTTGCGCGTGATGCGATAGGGCAGATCGTAGAAATGCCCCGCCTGGGAATAGGCATTCGAATGGGCCTTGCCCATGAATCCCTGACCCAGCAGAGCCACGCGTAATTCAGGCTTCATTCGGAGAGGAAACGATCAATTCCCAATTCCCAAGAGGGTGCGCTTCGGCGTTAGATGTTCAAAGTTGGAGGTTGGGAGTTGGAGGTTGGGAGTTGCAGGTTGGGAGTTGGGAGTTGGGAGTTGGGAGTTGCAATCTAAGTAGCCTTGCTCTTGCGTCCGTCGGCATCCCACCCGAGGGTCTTGCCCTGCTGCAGCGCTTCGAGCGCCAGCAGACACGGCAACGCCGCGTGGTAGCCGATCTCCATGTCGGCAGCCGGTTTCTGGCGCGTCTTCATGCACTCGAGGAAGTTCACCACGTGTGCGTCGAGCGGGTAGTCCTCTTCGACGCCGCCGCGTGGATTCAGGTAGATCTTCTGCTCCACCGGAGGCAGATTCGAGCCACCACCACGCCCCCCGCGGCCGCCAGCCCCACCCGGCCCGCCGGGCCCTCCCTGCCGGGCCCCGCCCTGCTCCGCGCCAGGCGCAGCGGCTCCGAGCGTCATGCCGCCGGCGGTTGGAGGTGGCGGCGGTCCCTGCTTCCGCTGCGTGCGCGCCACCGGCGGCCGTAAGGCATAACCCATCCGGTTCACCTGAAGGGTGCCACGGCCCGGCGACACGAAAAAGACGCCCCACCCTTCGAGATCCTCCTGCGCACGCGGCACTTCGCCGTTCGCAAACGTCATGATGAAGTTGTCGTACTGCCAGGAGATGGAGAACGTGTCCGGCACCTGCTCGGGATCGGCGTCCGGCACGGCCAGAAAGGCTCCCGTTGCGGCCGTCTTGAGAGGAATCTTTCCGTCCGCGTTCATGTACCAGTGCGCCACGTCGACGTGGTGCGCCCCCCAGTCAGCGACCAGCCCCCCGCCGTACGCGTACCACGCACGGAAGCCGAGGCGGCTCGGCTTGAACGGCCGCCGCTCGGCGGGTCCCTGGAACGCCTCCCAGTCCAGGCCCGCGGGAACCGGCTGCGGCTCCTCCTTGGGCCTCGCGTACGATCCCGGCTGGACGATGTAGATGTGGGTGACGTTGCCGAGCACGCCGCTATCGAGGATCTTCTTGGCCTCCATGAAGTGGTCCCAGCTCCGCTGCTGGGTTCCCACCTGGACGACCTGCTTGCCCTTCTTGTAGGCGTCGAGCATGGCGTTCAGCCGCGGAACCGTGTTCGCGGCCGGCTTCTCGACATAGACGTCCTTGCCGGCGGAAATCGCATCGATCGTCTGCTGATGGTGCCAGTGATCGGGCGTGCCGATGAGCACGGCGTCGACGTCCTTCCGGTCCAGGATGCGGCGGTAGTCGCCCGTCATCTCCAGCTTGAAGGTCTGACGGGCCGGAGTCATGAAGCTCTCCAGCTTGGCGTTGTTCACCTCGGCGCCGGCGACCCACTGCACGTTCGACTGCCGCGCGAACGAGTCGAACACGCGTCCGGAGCGGTTGCCGCAGCCGATGACGGCCAGGCGGATACGATCGTTGGCCCCCTGTATCCCGAACAGTGGCTTCGTGGCAGCCACCGTAAGGGCGGCGGCGGACGCCTTCAAGAAGTTTCGCCTGCTTTCCATTCTGCTCTCCTTCGTCCGCAGCCCGCAGACGCGTTCACCGGACATGCATGCATTAGAACCTCAATACGACGCGTGCTTCGTTCGCATTTCGGGTCGGCGGGCAGGAACCTGCGGCAATTTCTGTGCGCCTATACTACGGTTTTCGAATCCTGCATGCAAAGTGCAGTGAATAGAATGGCGCGGCGGCGCACCAACGGGATCGTACAACAGGGGCGGGCGGGCGAACCCGGACGCGCTGATGAGCCGTGCAGGCGGTGTATCATCCCTGCTCGATGCCACGACCACGACCTCCCGCCCTGGTGGGCCATCGCAGGTGCAGGAGGTACACAGGCATGGGCCTCCTCCTGTTCGGGGCCATCCTTACGGTACTCACGCCCGGTTCGGCCCAGGAACCCGTCATCCCGGCCTCCGCACCGGCAGCCGCTGCAAATGCGCGCGAGGCCTTCCTGCGAGCCTGCACCAAATGCCATCCGGCTGACCGGGTGACTGCGCAGCCCCGCACGCGATCCGGGTGGGAGGAGAGCATCGTCAACATGCGGACCGCCCGCGGTGCGGTGTTCACCGACGACGAGGTGGCCACGGTTCTCGAGTACCTGGTGAGCGAACACAGCCCCGACAGCCCTGCCCAGGCGGCCGGCGGACGGCAGGGCATGCAGGGCGAAGGCGGGCGTGCGGGTGGGCGCGGCGGGCCGAGACCGAATGTTGGAGCCGCCGACCGGCACCGCGTGGACGAGGTGGCCGCTGAACGAGGGCAGAAGACGTATGCGGCCGAATGCGTCACGTGCCACGGTCCAAGCGTGCGGGGCACCGAGCGGGGGCCGAACCTGGTCCGCTCGGCAGTGATGCTCCGGGATCGCTACGGCAGTTCCATCGGGCCGCTGCTGCGGCAGGGGCACCCGATGCAGACTGGCACGCCGAGCGCCAGCCTGACGGATGAGGCGATCACCGATCTCTCCCATTTCATCTGGCACCGGATCAACGACACGCTGCGCGGCTCACGGGTGTTCGTGCCCCAGGACATCCTGACGGGTGATCCCAAAGCGGGCGCCACCTATTTTCGCGGGGAAGGGGGGTGTGCGTCGTGCCACTCGCCCACCGGCGATCTGGCCGGGTACGGAGGCCGGTACAGCCCGGTCGACATCCAGCAGCGCTTCGTGTTCCCCGGAGCGAGCGCAGGAGCCCGCCGTGGCGGAGGCGCTTCGTCAGCCAGGCCGGTCACCGTCACGGTGACGCCGGAAGGGGCCCAGCCTGTATCCGGCGTGCTCGTCAGCCTCGACGACTTCAACGTGGCCTTGCGCGAGGGCGCGGGCGAATACCGCACCTGGCGGCGGACGCCGGGCATGGTCGTCGAGAAGCAGGACCCATTCACGCCGCACGTGGAGCTGCTCGACCGGCTCACCGACAAAGCCATGCACGACGTTGTCGCTTACCTGGAGTCGTTGAAATGAGGACACCCCTTCTGATACGGCTGATGGCCCCGGCGCTGATGGCCGCCGTCCTGACGGGTGTCGCCGCCACCGCAGTTCCGCTTGCAGGACAGGGGCGGCTGAATCCCGCCAAGCTGCTGGATCCGGGCACCGACAGCTGGCCCTCTTTCAACGGCGACTACACGGGCCGCCGCTTCAGCACGCTCACCACGATCAACACGTCGAACGTGCACCAGTTGAGCCTCGCCTGGATGCACCGCATCTCCGGCCAGGGACTCGGCGCCATCAAGAGCACGCCGCTCCAGATCAACGGCGTGCTCTACTTCACGGTGCCCGACCATGTCTGGGCCGTCGATGCGCGCACGGGACGGGAGATCTGGCATTACCAATGGCAGACGACCGGGGGGAATCACCTCGGGAACCGCGGCGCCGCGGTGTACGAGGACTGGCTCTACTTCGAGACCCCGGACTGCTATCTGGTGTCGCTTCACCTGCGCGACGGCAAGGAACGATGGCGCAAGCAGATCTGCGATATGGATCGCTTCTACTACGCCTCGGTTGCCCCTATTGTGATCGGCGATCGGGTGATCGTTGGCGTCAGCGGCGACGACTTCGACATGCCGGGCTATCTCCAGTCACACAATGCGGAGAGCGGCGAGATGCTGTGGCGGTGGTACACGGTGCCGCAGAAGGCTGGCGACCCGGGCTCCGAGACCTGGCCGAACGAGGAAGCCATGCGGCACGGCGGGGGCATGACCTGGCAGCCGGTGACCTACGACCCCGAGCTGAACTTCATCTTCGTGACGACAGGGAATCCCCAGCCGGTGATCGCGTACGCCAACCGCAAGGGAGACAACCTGTTCACCGGCTCCGTGGTCGCCCTGCACGGAGATACCGGCAAGATGGCGTGGTACTTCCAGTCGTCGCCGCACGATACGCACGACTGGGATTCAACGCAGACCGCCGTCCTCATCGACGAGGAGGTGAACGGCCAGAAGCGGAAGCTGATCGCGCAGGCGGCCCGCAACGGGCACTACTTCCTCCTCGATCGGGTCACCGGCAAGGCGCTGGTCTCGACCGAATACGTGAAGACCAACTGGTCGAGCGGCTACGACAATCGGGGACAACCCATCCCCGATCCTGCGAAGATGCCACAGGTGGACGGGGCCCTGGTGTCGCCGAACCAGGGAGGGGGCACGAACTGGCAGTCCCCCTCCTTCAGCCCCCGCACCGGCTTGTTCTACGTCAGCGCGGCACGCGCCTTCAGCATCTTTTATCTGTACGACACCAGCGACAATCCCATGGGCTGGGGCGGCATCGATCGCGGCGGCTGGTCGGAGTCGATGGTGCAGGCCATCGACTACAAGACCGGGGAGATCCGCTGGAGCCACAAGTGGGAGGGGAACGTGCGGACCGGGCTGGTGAGCACGGCAGGAGACATACTCTTTGCCGGCGGCCCGTCCAACGATCTGGTGGCGCTCGATGCGACCAACGGGCGGGCGCTCTGGCACGCCATCCTCAACGGCCCGATCACGAACGGACCGATCACCTACCAGCTCGACGGACGTCAGTACGTCGTCGCAGCCGCAGGGGATACGCTGTGGAGCTTCGTGATGAACGAAAGGCGTGACGCTGCTTCAAAGTGAGTTGCCAGTTTCCAGTTTCCGGTTTCCGGTTGCCAGTGTGAGCTGGGGGCGCGGAGGAGCGGCGGTGCTGGAGCTGACAACCGGCGGCAATTCGCAACTGGCGCATCGGCAAACGGAACTGGCGACTGGCAACCTGACGCAACTGACCACTGGCAACTGACCACTGGCAACTGACCACTGGCGACTGACCACTGGCAACTGGCAACTGGCAACTGGAATCGAGTCACCCGATGAAATTCGCCATCTGCAACGAGCTCTTCGAGAACTGGGCGTTCGACCGGGTCTGCGGCTTCTGCAAGGAAGTCGGGTACGACGGCCTGGAGCTGGCGCCGTTCACGCTGGCGCCGGTGATCACGGATCTCTCCGCCGCCGAGCGCGCCGCGTTGAGGGCTCAGGCCTCGGACGCGGGGATCGCGATTATCGGCCTGCACTGGCTGCTGGCGGGAACGAGCGGGCTCCATCTGACCTCGCCGGATCCGGCAGTGCGGGCGCGAACGGCCGAGTACCTCGTGGCGCTCGCGGAAGCGACACGGGATCTGGGTGGTGATCTCATGGTGTTCGGATCCCCCAAGCAACGGTCACTGATGCCAGGAGTCCCGTGGCCGGAGGCGTTCGATCACGCCACCGACACCTTTCGCCAGGCCATCGGCCGCGTCGCAGATACGGGCGTGTCGATCTGCATGGAGCCACTCGCGCCGGTGGAGACCGACTTCATCAACACCTGCGAGGAAGGCGTGCGCCTGATCGACGCAGTGGGCCATCCGAACTTCGTGCTGCACCTGGACGTGAAGGCAATGTCGAGCGAGGAACGGCCCATCACGGACCTGATCCGCAGCTACGTGCCCCGCACGGGCCATTTCCACGCCAACGATCCCAACCGGCGCGGCCCCGGTTTTGGCGACGTGGACTTCGTGCCGATCTTCCGCGCGCTCGAGGAGTCGGGTTACGACAGATGGGTCTCAGTCGAGGTGTTCGACTACTCTCCGGACGCCGAAACCGTCGCGCAGCAGAGCCTCTCGAACATGCGCAAAGCCCTGTCTTGACTACGCTCCTGCCAGCTCGCGCAGGTTTCTGCCGCAGATGACGCTCCCCTCGAACTTGTCGCCGGCTGGCCCGGTCCAGTGCGTTTCCAGGCTGATCCAGCCTGTGTAGCCATCATCGCGGAGCGCCGCGATCTGCCCGCGCCAGTCCACTCCCATTTCCCCGACAGCGCCCCAGACGGGCTTGTTGTCGCGGACGTGGCAATCCTTCGCGTGCACATGACCGATCCGGTCTGCAGGGATGCTGGCGTAGCCGCCCGGGTAGGGAACCTCGCCGAGGATGAAGGCGTTGGCGGGATCCCAGACGACCTGCACCGACGGGTGATCGATCCGCGCCAGCAACGCGCCGGTCTCCCCTCCTGTCCCGACGTTGCACGCGTGCTCGTTCTCGAGCCCGATGACGACCCCGCGGCGGGCCGCCTCCTCCGCGAGCTCGTGGAGGGCCGATGCGACCCCGTCGAAGCACGCTTCAGGCTCCACGGTCCGCCAGTAGGAGAACACCCGGATGATGTCGGCACCCAGGCGTTCGGCAATCTCGAAGGCACGCCGGGTGAGCCTCGGCTGGTCCTCGATGGTGTACGGCGACCCGAACACGTCGTGCTGCACGCGCGTGTCGAGCGGGGGTGAATCCGGAAGCACGCATTTGAGCAATGGGGATGCAAGCGAGATGACGGTCATCCCGCGCGCCTCCACAGCGGTGCGGGCCGCATCAACCTCCGCATCGCTCAGATCCATCATGTTCCGGCCGGACACGACGCGCAGCTCCGCGCCGGTCATGCCGACGCCGGCCATGGCGTCGAGCGCCCTGTCCAGATCGTCGGGAGAGAATTCATCGGTGATAGCGGCAATGCGGAACGGCATGAACAAACGGCTCCAGTAGCGGCAATCGGCTGCGAACCTTCGCGGCTCAGTCTTCAGGAAGCGGGGCGCCCTTGGTTTCAGGGGCCCAGATGAGCGCGATCATTCCCACCAGGTAGACGGTAGACATGACCATCGCGGCGGTGCGGAACGACAGCGCCACGCTCAGATAGCCCAGCAGGATGGGAGCCGGGGCCGCCAGATACCGGACCGTGTTATAGCAGAAGCCCACACCCGTCCCCCGCAGCCGCGTGGGAAACAGCTCTGGAAAATAGATGGAATAGCCGGCAAACAGCGCGAGCTGGGCGAAGCCCATCATCGGCAGCATCCAGTAGGCATCGGCCGCTGTCTGGAGCGAGTTGAACACGAACGCCGTGATGATCATCCCGCCGAGGAAGGCGAAGAAGAACGCGAGGCGCCGGCTCACGAGCGATGCCACGGCTGTAAACGTCACCATCCCGAGGAACGCCCCCACGTCCTGCAGGGCGGTCCCCCACGCGCGGACGGTGTCGATGGTCTCCTGCGACTCGCCAGCCAGCGCCGTCGAAATCAGCTCAGGCGAGAAGAAGCCGATGCCCCAGAGACCAATCATCCCGGAGACCCCGAGCAGGAGCCCGACGATGCTGTTGCGGCGCCAGCGAGGGTTGCGGAACAGCTCGATCGGCGAGCCGACGTTCTTCTGCAGCGTCGCCGTGGCGTTCTGCTTCGCGCGCAGCCACGCTTCGGGTTCCCGAAGCACGAAGATGATCGGCACGACCAGCAGTGACGGCACGATCCCGACGAAGAACAGCAGGCGCCAGCCAGAGTAGCCCCACAGCAGATCCGTGGCGCCCGGCTGGATCTGGAGGCTGATCAGCGAACCCATGATGTTGCCCATCGCCGACAGCGCCTGAAGGGATCCGAGCGCCACCGCGCGAATGTGCCCCGGCACGCTTTCGGCAACCAGGGTCGTCGCCGCGCCGAACATTCCGCCGACGCCAAGGCCCACCAGGAAGCGGTAAATGGTGAAATCGAGCCACCCGGTGGAGAAGCCGGAGAGGCCGGTGAACCCGGAGTAGACGAGCAGCGTGACGCTCATCGTCTTCACGCGGCCCCAGCGGTCGCTCATCATCCCGAAAAAGATCCCGCCGGTGGCCCAGCCCAGGATCATCGCGGTGGTGGCATAGCCGCTGTACGTCTTTACTTCCCCCGCTGCCGCCGTGGGGCCAAGCAGCTCCGTGAGGGCGGACTCCCTCGCCAGGATGAAGAGCCGCTGGTCCATGCAGTCGAACAGCCACCCGGCCGACGCGATGATCACGACCAGCCAGTGGTAGGCGGTGACCTCCTCTCGTACGCCGGTCGCGGCGGGAATCGGCCCGGTGTGCGCGCTCAACAGGGTTCTCCGGCAGAGATCCGCGGGTGCGTCGGCCTCACCAAGGGCCGGCAGGGACAGGGTTGAGATTCAGGTCTGCCATGCATAGGGGCGTCTAGTGTAGATCTCTCAACTCCCAATGCCCAACTTCCAACTCCCAATGCCCGCTGCCCGCTGCCAGCTACCAGCCGTCAGTTACCAGTTACCGGTTGCCGGTTGCCGGTTGCCAGTTGCGGCCAGTTGCCAGTTACCAGTTACCAGTTGTCAGCGGCCAGTTTCCAGTTCCGCTACCAGCTTGACGTTCCACCTCGCACTGGCTACTGGCTACTGGGAACTCGGTCGAACCTGGTAACGCGCTCCCCCGCTCAGCCCCGCGCGGCGAGGACGTCGTGTTCGTAGGTCCTGATTTCCCTGAGCCAGGCACCGCCGACAGGGACGCC
>Ga0183260_10000936_pt1 | contig 24732 bp, 24 predicted proteins | sample AntDrymUQ4972206_2_FD_129768 | JGI IMG/M metagenome (GOLD analysis project Ga0183260, IMG submission 129768) | Polar desert sand microbial communities from Dry Valleys, Antarctica - metaG UQ497 (22.06) (version 2) (version 2) | ecosystem: Environmental > Terrestrial > Soil > Desert | place... | reverse complement strand
CTGGCCGGCGAAGCCGTAGAGGATCCCGGACTGCAGGCACTCGACGGTGTTCTTGCCGATCACCGACCGCGGCCGGGCGATCTCCACCTTGCGCAGCTGCGCGCCGCGCGAGGCGAGGGCGTCGATGCTGATCTCGACGCCCGGCGCCAGCGCGCCGCCGATGAACTCGCCACGCTCGCTCACCACGTCGAAGTTGGTGGAGGTGCCGAAGTCGACGACGATCGCCGGCCCGCCGTAGAGGTGATGAGCGGCGAGCGCGTTGACGATCCGGTCGGCGCCGACCTCCCTGGGGTTGTCGGTGAGGATCGGCACACCGGTCTTCACGCCGGGCTCGACGATGACAGTGCGCTGGCGGAAGTAGCGCTGCGTCATCTCGCGCAGCGAGTGGGTCAGCGCGGGGACCACCGAGGCGACCGCGACGCCGGTGATCTCGGTCTCGATGTCGGTGCCGCGCAGCGCGAGGAAGCCCTGCAGCGTCAGCGCGAGCTCGTCCGCGGTACGACGCGCGTCGGTGCCGACGCGCCAGTGGTCGACCAGCTCGTCGCCGTCGAAGACGCCGATGACCGTCTGGGTGTTGCCGACGTCGATCGTGAGCAGCATCAGTCCTCCAAGGTGTTCGGTCGGAGGTCGAAGCCGAGGTCGAGCACCGGCGCCGAGTGGGTCAGCGCACCGACGGAGAGGAAGTCGACGCCGGTATCCGCGACCGCGCGGGCGCGCTCGAGCGAGAGCCCGCCGCTCGCCTCCAGCCGCGCCCGGCCGGCCGTGAGCTCGACGGCGGCGCGCATGGTGTCGAGATCCATGTTGTCGAGCAGAAGGAGGTCGGCGCCCGCGTCGATCGCCTCGGCGACCTGGTCCAGCCGGTCGCACTCGACCTCGACCCGCAGGTCGGGAAACATCGCGCGGACCGCGCGGTACGCCGGTCCGACGCCGCCGGCGGCGACCACGTGGTTGTCCTTGACCATGGCGGCGTCGGACAGGCCCATCCGGTAGCCGCCGCCGCCGCCGCAGCGCACGGCGTACTTCTCCAGCACCCGCAGCCCGGGGGTGGTCTTGCGGGTGTCGAGGATGCGCGCGCCGGTCCCCGCTACCGCGTCCACCCAGCGCCGGGTCTGCGCCGCGATGCCGGACAGGTGGCAGGCAAGGTTGAGGGCACTGCGCTCGGCGGTGAGCAGGGTGCGGGTCGGCCCGCTCGCCGACAGGAGGACGTCGCCGGGGGTGACGAGGTCGCCATCGCTCGCCAACAGCTCGACCTCCACGTCTCCGTCGGCGGCGAGGACGAACACAGCCGCCGCGACCGGAAGCCCGGCGACCACGCCGTGGTCCCGCGCGACGACGTCGGCGACGCCCTTCTGGTCGGACGGCACCGTCGCGACCGTGGTCACGTCCATCCCGCCGAGCAGGTCCTCGTCGAGCGTACGGCGGGCGACCTCGATGACGTGGTCGGCGTCGAGCCCCGCCGCGGCGAGGCACTTCTCCAGCCACGCCGGCAGCGCGACCGCAGTCACGACCGCGAGCCCGGGTCGGGTGCGGGCTCGAACTCGACGGAGAGCACACCGGCGTCGTCGAGCCGCAGCGCGAGGTGGCCGCGCCAGTCGTCGCGTTCGCGTGGGAAGTCCTCGCGCCAATGGCCGCCGCGCGTCTCCTCGCGCAGCTGTGCAGCCCTGACGAGGGCGGTCGCGACCGCGTGCAGGTTGGTCGCCTCCCACGACGCCGGCCCCACCTCGGCGCCCTCGCCCCGGTCGTCGACCGATGACAGCGTCTTGGCCGTGGCCGCGAGGGACTCGGCGCTGCGCAGCACGCCGGCGCCGAGCGTCATCGCGTGCGCGATCGTGTCGCGGTCCGCGGCGGACACCAGCCCCACGACACCGGCCGGGTCGACCGGCGTACCGCCGGGCGGGAGATCGGCGGCGAGGACGTCACAGATGCGCTCGGCGAATACGAGGCCCTCGAGCAGGCTGTTGCTGGCGAGCCGGTTGGCGCCGTGCACGCCGGTGCACGCGACCTCGCCGCAGGCGAAGAGACCCGGGATCGACGTGCGCCCGTCGAGGTCGGTGCGGACGCCGCCGCTGGCGTAGTGCGCGGCCGGCGACACCGGGATCAGGTCGTGCACCGGGTCGATGCCGGCCTCTCGGCAGCGCGCGACGATCGTCGGGAAGTGCCGCAGCAGCTTCTCCTCGCCGAGTGCCCGTGCGTCGAGGAAGAGCCGGTCGACGCCCTGCTCGAGCATCCGACGGCTCATCGCCTTGGCGACGACATCGCGCGGGGCGAGGTCGCCCATCGGGTGCACCCCGGCCATGACGCGATCCCCCGCGGCGTCGACCAGGAACGCGCCCTCCCCCCGCATGGCCTCGGTGATGAGGGGCTGCTGCCCACCGACCGCGTCGTCGAGGTGCAGCGCGGTCGGGTGGAACTGCACGAACTCGAGGTCGGTGACGACCGCGCCGGCGCGCAGCGCGAGCGCGAGCCCGTCACCGGTGGAGACCGGGGGGTTGGTCGTGGAGGAGAAGACCTGGCCCATGCCGCCGGTCGCCAGGACCACGGCGCGGGCGGTGACCGCGCCGACGCCGTCCTCGGTGCCCTCGCCCAGGACGTGCAGGGTGAGTCCGGCGGCGCCGCCGTCGGAGGTGCGGAGCAGGTCCAGGACGAGCGCGTGCTCGATCAGCTCGATCTCCGGGGCGAGGCGCACGGCGTCGACCAGCGCCCGCTCGATCTCGGCGCCGGTCGCGTCGGCGGCGTGGATGACCCGGGACTTGAGGTGCCCGCCCTCGCGGGTCATCGACAGCTGGCCCTCGTGCATGTCGAACTGCGCCCCGAGGGCGATCAGCTCGCGGACCCGGTCCGGCCCCTCGGTCACGAGGACCTCGACGGCGACCGGGTCGCAGAGCCCGGCGCCGGCGACGATCGTGTCGACGAGGTGCTCGTGTGGCGAGTCGAGCGGGGACAGCGCCGCGGCGATGCCACCCTGTGCCCACGCGGTGGCGCCGTGGTTGACGAAGGACTTCGTCACGAGGAGCACGCTGCCCGCGCGACGCGCGGCGAGAGCAGCGGTGAGACCGGCGATGCCGGAGCCGACGACGACGACGTCGGCCGACCGGGTCCACCCCGGCTGCGGCGCCGCGAGCCTCGTCGGCAGCGGCGCCGGAGGAGTCATCGAGGACCGTCGGCGCGGACCGCGTCTCCGCGTACCAGGTCGCGGTCCGGCACCTCGACCAGGTCGTCGAGGTCCGGCGGGAGCGCGTCGGCCGGGTCGGAGCTGGTGCCGGCGATCCGGTTGCTCGCGTCGACGAAGACGACCTTGGGCACGAGCGCGCGGGCCTCAGCGTCGTCGACCGTGCAGTAGCTGATGATGATGACGAGGTCGCCCTCGTGGACCAGCCGGGCGGCCGCGCCGTTGATGCCGATCACGCCGGAGCCGCGCGGGCCGGCGATCGTGTACGTCTCGAGGCGGGCCCCGTTGGTGACGTCGACGATGCTCACCTTCTCCCCGGGCAGCAGGTCGGCGGCGTCGAGGAGGTCCGCATCGACGGTGACCGAGCCGACGTAGTGCAGGTCGGCCTGGGTCACGGTCGCGCGGTGGATCTTTGACTTGAGCATGGTTCGTTGCATCGCTGGTCACGGCTCCTTGTGAGTACGTGCCTCGCCGGCGGCGGCGGTGCTGCCGACAATCATGACAACGTTGTCGATCAGGCGTGTAGTCCCGACCGACGCGGCGACGGCGAGCAGCGCCGGGCCGGGGCCGCTGACCGGGTCGAGGGTGGCCGGGTCGACCAGCTCCAGGTAGTCGGTCCGCAGCGCCGCGCCGGCCGCATCGAGCTCGCGCCGCGCAGCCTCACGCACCGCGACCGGCCCGCCGGTGGCCGCCGCCGCGCCGGCCCGCAGAGCCCGGCTGAGCGCGAGCGCCGTACGACGCTCCTCGTCGGAGAGGTAGGCGTTGCGGCTGGACAGCGCCAGACCGTCGGGCTCCCGCACGGTGGGCACGCCGACGACGTCGACGGGGAAGTCGAGGTCGATGACCATCCGCCGGATGAGCGCGAGCTGCTGAGCGTCCTTCTCGCCGAAGACGGCGACGTCCGCGCGCACGATGTGCAACAGCTTGGCGACGACGGTGAGGACGCCGTCGAAGTGGCCGGGGCGGGTGCGCCCGCAGAGCCGGTCGCCGAGCTCGCCAGCGGTGACCGTGACGCGCGGGGCGCGCGGGTAGATCGCCTGCGGCGACGGGGCGAACACGACGTCGACGTCCTCGCGGCCGCAGAGGTCGATGTCCTTGACGAGTTGCCGGGGGTATCGGTCGAGGTCCTCGTTCGGCCCGAACTGCAGCGGGTTGACGAAGACCGTGACGACGACGACGTGAGCAGCCTCACGGGCGGCCCGGATCAGCGCGGCATGGCCGGCGTGCAGCGCGCCCATCGTCATCACGACGCCGATGGACAGCCGCTCGACGCGGAACGCGTCGATGAGGTCGTCGAGCTCGGCGACCGTCGCCGCGATCGCGGGCAGCTTCACGCGCCGCCCCCGACAGCGGGCGTTGCCAGCACGCCGAGCAGCCGCTCGGCAGCCGCGGCGTCGAGCCGGCCGGACTGCAGCGCCCGGTCCGCGGTCAGCCGGGCGAGGGCGACGTACGCCGGCACCATCTCCGGCGCACGGTCGCGCAGCGCCACGAGGTGCGCCGCGACGGTGCCCGAGTCGCCCCGGGCGATCGGTCCGGTGAGGCCGGCGTCACCGTGCCGGAGCGCGTTGTCCAGCGCGGCGCCGAGCAGCGGGGCGAGGACGCGCTGCGGCGCCTCGACACCGGCCCCGGCGAGCAGGTCGGCCGCTGCGGTTTCAAGCGTGACGACGTAGCTCGCGCCCCAGGTGAGCGCCGCGTGGTAGACGGCCCGCGCCTCGTCCGGCACCCACACCGGCTCACCGCCGAGCTCGACGACGAGGACCTCGGCCGCCGCTCGCAGCTCGGGCAGGGTGGTCACGCCCCAGGTCGCGCCGGAGAGCCGGTCCGGGTCCTCCGGCGCACCGGTGAACGCCATCGCCGGGTGCAGCGCGAACGGTGCCGCGCCCGCCCGTGTCGCCGGCTCGAGCACCGCCAGGCCGGACCGGCCGCTGGTGTGCACGACGAGCTGCCCGGGCCGGAAGCAGCCCTGCGCAGCAAGGGTCTCGACCACATCGGCGAGCGCGTCATCCGGCACCGTCAGCAGCACGGCGTCCGAGCGGCGTACGACGTCCTCGGCGGGCAGGACCTCGACGTCGGGCAGGGTGCGCGCGGCCCGACGGCGGGTTGCCGCGGTCGCACCGGAGACCGCCGCGACGTGGTGGCCGGCGCGCTGCAGGCCGACCGCCAGGGTGGCCCCGACGCGCCCGAACCCGACGACGCCAACGGAGAGGCGGGCCGGGTGGTGCGGCGCGGGCGGGACGCCCATGACGGCGGGGCCTCTCTCGTTCCGGTCCCACGGCGGGTACCGGACGGCGGACTTGCCTTGCACAGACTAGCGGCGCGAAACGGCGTACGGCGTCGTCGGGGCTCGCCTACGCTGCGCCGGTGAGCGACCCGACCTGGCTGCCGTGGCGAGACGCGATGGCGCGCGCGCTGTACGGCGACGGCGGGTTCTACCACCGGCCCGAGGGCGGTCCCGGGCACCACTTCCGCACCTCGTCGACCGCGTCCGTCCACTTCGCCCGGGCGCTGCTGCGGCTCGCGGCGCACGTCGACGCGGCGCTGGACTTCCCGGAGGGCTTCACGGTGGTCGAGGTCGCGGCCGCCCGCGGCGCGCTGCTCACCGCGATGGCCGACCTCGCGCCGATCGAGGTGCCCCAGCTGGCGCCGCGGCTGCGACTGGTCGGCGTCGAGGTCGCCGCGCGGCCGGGGGAGCTGCCGGAGTCGATCCGCTGGGTCGGCGACGTGGGCGACGTCGTACCGCGGCCGGTCGGCCTGCTCGTCGCGAACGAGTGGCTGGACAACATCGTCGTCGACGTCGTGCAGCAGACCGCGCATGGCGCTCGGATCGTGGAGGCCTCGGCGGATGGGACAGAGCGGCTGGCCGACCCGGTCGGGGCGGAGCAGCAGCGGTGGCTCGACGAGTGGTGGCCGCTGTGCGACGAGGGCGAGCGCGCCGAGCTCGGCGGCGACCGCGACGCCGCCTGGCTGCGCGCGGTCGCGTCGCTCGACCGCGGCCTCGCCGTCTGCATCGACTACGCCCACACGCTGCCCGAGCGGGAGGCCGGCCTGATCTGCGCCGGGACGCTGACCGGCTACCGGGACGGGCGCCAGGTGCCGCCGGTGCCGGACGGCAGCTGCGACCTCACCGCCCACGTCGCCATCGACGCGGTCGAGGCCGCCGGCCTGCTCGGCGGCGCCGGCGAGTCGCTGCTCACCGACCAGCGCACCGCGCTGCGCGCCCTCGGCGTGCTCGGTCGCCGGCCAGAGGTCGAGCTGGCCCGCAGCGACCCGCGCGGCTACCTGCTCGCGCTGTCCGCGGCCGGGCAGGAGGCGGAGCTCATCGCCCGCGACGGGCTCGGCGACTTCCGCTGGCTGGTCCAGGGCGTCGGCACCGGCGTACCGGCGATCCTCGACGCACCGGCCTGAGTGCGCCGCTTCCGCCCCCTCAGGGGGACTCGTGGGACGATGCACCCGACCGCGTCGCACCGCTCGAACACGAGGAACCTATGGTCGACACCACCCTGACCGGACCCGCCCGCCAGCCCGTCGCCACCGAGGTCGGCATGGGCATCGGCGCCGGGGAGCTCGTCACCGCCGACATGGTGCTCAACATCGGGCCGCAGCACCCGTCGACGCACGGCGTGCTGCGCCTCGCGCTCACGATCGACGGCGAGCGGATCATCTCTGCCGAGCCGATCATCGGCTACATGCACCGCGGTGCCGAGAAGCTGTTCGAGGCCCGCGACTACCGGCAGATCATCATGCTGGCCAACCGGCACGACTGGTTGTCGTCGTTCGCCAACGAGCTCGGTGTGGTCATCGCGGTCGAGCGGATGATGGGGCTCGAGACGCCGGAGCGGGCGTTGTGGATCCGAACGCTCATGGCCGAGCTGACCCGGATCCTCAACCACCTGATGTTCCTCGGGTCCTACCCGCTCGAGGTCGGCGCGATCACCCCGGTCTTCTACGCGTTCCGCGAGCGCGAGGCGCTGCAGCGCGTGATGGAGGAGGTCTCCGGCGGGCGGCTGCACTTCATGTTCAACCGCGTCGGCGGCCTCAAGGAGGACCTGCCGGCCGGCTGGAAGGACCGCTGCCGGGAGGTCGTCCACGCCGTACGCGGTCGCATGGGCCAGATCGACAACCTCCTCCGCGGCAACGAGATCTTCCGCCAGCGCACCGAGGGCGTCGGCGTGCTGTCGCCAGCGGCGGTGCTCGACTACGGCGTAACCGGTCCGATCGGGCGGGCGTCCGGCGTCGACTTCGACCTGCGTCGCGACGAGCCGTACCTCAAGTACGACGAGGTGTCGTTCAACGTCGTCACGCGCGACGCGGGCGACTGCTTCGCGCGATTCGAGTGCCTGCTCGACCAGGTCTACGAGTCGCTCGACATCGCCGACCAGTGCCTCGACCGGATCCCCGGCGGCCCGGTCAACGTCAAGCTGCCCAAGGTCGTCAAGGCGCCCGAGGGGCACACCTACGCGTGGACCGAGAACCCGCTCGGCATCAACGGCTACTACCTGGTCTCGCGCGGCGAGAAGACCCCGTGGCGGATGAAGCTGCGCTCGGCGTCGTTCAACAACATCCACGCGCTGTCGCACCTGTTGCCCGGGACCCTGCTGCCGGACCTGGTCGCGATCATGGGCTCGATGTTCTTCGTCGTCGGCGACGTCGACAAGTAGCCGTTCCCGCCCCGCCGGGTCCCGCCCGCCGGGTCCCGCCCGCCGGGTCCCGCCCGGGTCCCGCCCGTCCCCACCCCGCCGCGAAACTTGCGGCAGCTCGAGCCTACGACCGCGCAGATCGCCTCAATGTTCGAAGGCTGATCGCGGTACGCCGAGGCGATCTGCGCGCGATCGGAGGAACGCGACCACCTCGTCGACCGCGCCGTCCGCGTCGGCCGACCCGTCGGCCAGCATCATGAGGACGACGCCATGCTCGGTCAGGACGCGCCGGGCTCGGCGCGCGTCGTACCCGGCCTGCACCGGGTCGAAGTGGAGCCCACCGTTGACCTCGAGCCCGGCGAGCAACGATCGCCAGAGGAAGTCCAACCAGTAGCTGACGCCGAGTCCGGTCAACAGGTTCGCGCCTCGCTGGTAGCCGCCGATCCCTCGTTCGACCATCCGACGGTGAACCCGGCGCTCCTGTCTCGAGTGAGCGCGATCGCCGGCGACGTCGAGCGCCCGACGCAACGCCGTCGACCCGGCGCGACCGCGGCCGGTGGCCGAACGCAGCCTCTGCTCGGTCGTCCCGCGCAGCCGCAGCTGGTCCTGCAGCAGCGTGATCATCTTCTGGCGGGCGACCTCCTGGGCGGAGTGGCGCAGCGCGACCTCCAGCGACGCGATCGGGTGATCGCGGATCCGACGCATGCCGCTCAGATCCGCCGCACCGGCTCGGACGATCTGGGTGCCGGGCAGCTGGAGCGGGTCTCGCGGGACCGGGACGATTACCCGGACGACCTCTGGCTGAGGCGGCGGGTGCGGCACGTCGTACAGGAGCAGCGCTGCGGTGCCCGTAAAGCACATGGGCTCGCCCACCTCGGCCTGGATGACATGCAGCCGCTGGTCCCATGTCCTCGGTGTGCTCGCCGCGAGAACCGATCGTCGGCCGACCGCGACGAGGTCGCCGGTCTGCATACGTCGCTGCAAGGCGTCGCGGTCGAGCTCGCCGCGCAGCAGAACTCCCGCGCGCAGTCGCGCGCGACGCGCGGTGTCCGGGTCCATCGAGCAACGGTGGCGCGAGGACAACCGTCGGTGGCACCGCCGGGCGCGATCTGTGGACACCCCACCTCGCCGAACATTGCGGCACCTCGAGCCTGCGACCGCGCAGAACGACGCAATGTTCGGCCGGGGCGGGGCGGGCGGCCGGGGCGGGGCGGCCGGGGCGGGGCGGCCGGGGCGGGGCGCGGGCTAGGGCTAGGGCTAGGGGGTGGAGAGCTCGGGGACGTCGGGGACGCGGCAGGCCTTCTCCAGGCGCAGCGCCGCGACGACCAGCAAGACAGCCGTCGCGACCGAGAGCCCCGCGACGACCGCGTCTTCGCGCGCCTGGCGCAGCTCCCAACGCTCGGCCAGCTGCAGCAGTGTGCCGAGCCACGCGCCGGTGGCCAGGCCGCCGAGCAGCGACGACGCCTTCGCCAGCGCGGCGGCCCGGGCCACCGCGATCGGCATGATGGCCTTCGTCCGCGGCCGGCCGCCGAGGCGGGCCCGGATCGCCTGCGCCAGGAAGAGCTCGGTCATCGACAGCAGGAACGTGGTGATCGCGAAGGTGACCGGCAGCGGCGGCAGCTCGCCGTAGAACGCGCGCACCAGCAGGTAGGCCGCGACGCCGGCCGCGACGCCAGCGGCCACGAGATCGCGTATTCGGGTCGGCCTCACCGCGACCCCTCGCGCGCCGGCCCCAGCGTCAGCACGACGTCGGTACGGCGTACGCCGTCGATGCCCACGGCCACGAGCAGCTCGGCGACCGAAGTGCCCCTCAGCACGGCATCCGGGTCGACGTCGAGCCACGGCCGCAGCACGAACGCCCGCTCGTGCGCGCGGGGGTGCGGCAACGTCAGCATGGGGTCGTCGCTGACGACGTCGTCGTAGGTGACGACGTCCACGTCGAGTGGTCGCGGCCCCCACCGCTCGCCGCGCACGCGACCGGCCGCCTGCTCGGCCTCCAGACAGTGCTGCAGCAAGGCCAGCGGGGACCGGTCGGTCTCGAGCAGCGCCACCGCGTTGAGGAAGTCCGGCTGCTCGGGACCACCGACCGGGTCGGACTCGTAAACGCTCGACACCGCGACGACCCGACCGACCTCGTGCAGCGCGTCGAGCGCCTCCTGCAGCGCGTCCGCGCGGTCGCCCACGTTCGCCCCGAGCGAGAGCACTGCACGGTGCATCACCGGCGGCGCCGGCGTACGACGGTGACCGAGACGTCCGCGACCTCGACCGGCACCGGTGCGGACGGCTTGTGCACCGTGACCTCCGCCCCCTCGACCAGCGGGTGGGCCAGGCACGCGTCGGCCAACCGCTTCGCCAGCGTCTCGATCAGGTTCACCGGCTCGCCCGACACGATGTCGGCGAGCCGTTGCGACAGCGCGGCGTAGTCGACGGTGTCGTCGAGCGCGTCGGACACCGCCGCCTGTCGCGTGTCGACCGTGAGGACCACGTCGACGACGAAGTCCTGGCCGTCGCGGCGCTCGGTCTCGAGCACGCCGTGGAACCCGCGGACGCGCAGCCCGCGCAGCGCGATGTGGTCAGCCATCCGAGCCCTCCTCCGCCAGCGCGCGCATCACGGGCGAGCCGTGGTGCAGCGACATCCGCCAGCCCTCGTCGGTACGCCGGAACACGTTCGTCGAGACGACCTTCGAGTCGCCGCCGGCGTCGGACGGTGCGGTCAGGATGTTCTCGACGCAGCTGACGACGGCGAGGTCACTGCTCACGCTCACCTCGACGTCGCTGAGGAAGAACTGGATGTACGGCGTGTTCGCGAAGATGACCGCCCACGACCGCATCACGCGACTCAGCCCGCGCAGCGCGTCCCACCCCGGGTGCACGCAGCAGACGTCGGCCGCGTTGTCCCACACGGCCTGCATCCGGTCGAGGTCGGCCGTCTCGAAGGCCGCGTAGAACTCGGCGTTGACCGCCTCGACCTCCTCGGTCGTCGTCATGACGAGGCCGCCCCTGCCGCACGCACCGCTTCCACGACCCGGACGGCGTCGGCGGCGGCCCGCGCCTCGTGCACGCGAACCCCCCACACACCCGCCCGCGCGGCGAGCGCGGTGACCGCCTGCGTCGCATCGTCGCGCTGGTCGACGGCACGCCCGCCGAGGACCGCGCCGAGGAAGGACTTGCGCGACGCGCCGACGAGCACCGGGTGGCCGAGCGCGAGCAGCCGGTCGAGCGCGGCGAGCAGCCGCAGGTTGTGGTCGGCGTCCTTGGCGAAGCCGAGGCCCGGATCGACGACGACGAGCTCCGGGGCGACACCGGCGTCGATGATCGCCTCGACCCTTGCCGCGAGCTCGCCGCAGACGTCGGCCACGACGTCGTCGTAGACGGCGTGCTGCGCCATGGTGTCCGAGGGCGCTCGCCAGTGCATGACGACATACGGCGCGGCCGCCGCGGCAACCACCTTGACCAGGTCCGGGTCGGCGAGGCCGCCGGACACGTCGTTCACCATCGCCGCGCCGGCGGCGAGTGCGGCCTCGGCCACCGCCGCTCGCGTGGTGTCGACCGAGACGACGACGCCGGCCGCGGCCAGCTCGGACACGACCGGCACGACGCGGGCCAGCTCGGTCTCGACGTCGACCCGCGACGCGCCCGGGCGGGTGGACTCGCCGCCGACGTCGACGAGGTCGGCGCCGTCGCGGGCCAGCGAGAGGCCGCGGTCCACCGCGTCGCGCGTGAGGAGGAACGCGCCGCCGTCGGAGAACGAGTCGGGCGTGACGTTGACGACGCCCATCACGACGCAGCGGCCCGCGGGTGGTCCGGTGATCCCGGGGACGGACGCGGCCGGCATCGGCGGTCTAGCCGCGGCCGAGGATGAGGCTCATCGCCTCGGCCCGCGTCGGCTCGCTGTCCCGGAACAGCCCGCGAACGGCCGACGTGATCGTGCGCGCGCCGCGCTTGCGCACCCCGCGCATCGACATGCACAGGTGCTCGGCCTCGACGACGACGATGACACCGCGGGGCTTGAGCTCGGACTCCAGCGCGTCGGCGACCTGAGTGGTCAGCCGCTCCTGCACCTGCGGCCGGCGCGCGTAGAGATCGACCAGCCGGGCCAGCTTGGACAGGCCGGTGATCTGCCCCTGCTCGTTCGGGATGTAGCCGACGTGCGCCACGCCGACCCACGGCACCAGATGGTGCTCGCACACCGAGAACAGCTCGATGTCGGTGACCAGGACCATCTCGTCGTGACCTTCGTCGAACACCGACGTCAGGACCTCGCGCGGCTCGCGGCCGAGCCCGGCGAAGATCTCCTTGTACGACCGGGCGACCCGGCTGGGCGTGTCGCGCAGGCCATCGCGGTCGGGGTCCTCGCCGACCGCGATGAGCAGCTCGCGGACGGCCGCCTCGGCGCGCTCGGCATCGAACCCGGGTGGCCCGGGTCGGTCGGTCACCGCTCGGTGGTGCGCGGAGCGCGACGCGCCCGCGTGCCCTTCTCGGCGGCGCCGACACGTCGTACCGCGCGCTGCGCGGCGCCCTTGCGCGGCGACGCGGTCGAACCGTTGGCCGGTGCCGTACGCCGGGTGCGCCCGCCGCTGGCCGGGCTCGAGTCGATGAGCGCGCGCTCGGCGGGCGTGAGCACCGGCGGGCGGTCGGACGGCTTGCGCTTGCCGCCGTTTCCGGTCCAGATGCCGCGGCTCGGCCGCTTGCGAACGGGGGCGAAGATCTCGATGACCTCGTCCTTGTTCAGCGTCTCCTTCTCCATGAGCTGCAGGACCATCTCGTCGAGGACGTCGCGGTAGGTGACCAGGATCTCCCACGCCTCGTCGTGCGCCTCGTCGATGAGCTTGCGGACCTCGGTGTCGATGAGGGCGGCAACCTCCTCGGAGTAGTCGCGCTGGTGGCCCATGTCGCGACCGAGGAAGACCTCGCCGGTGCTCTGCCCGAACTTCAGCGCGCCGAGCTTGTCGCTCATGCCGTACTCGGTGACCATCGCCCGGCAGATCGACGTGGCCTTCTCGATGTCGTTGCTCGCGCCCGTCGTCGGCTCGTGGAAGACCAGCTCCTCGGCGGTGCGCCCCCCGAGCAGCATCGCCAGCTGGTCGATCATCTCCGAGCGGGTGACGAGGAACTTGTCCTCGACCGGGAGCGTCATCGTGTACCCGAGGGCGCGGCCGCGGGGCAGGATCGTCACCTTGTGCACTGGGTCGCTGTTCGGCAGCGCGTGACCCACGAGCGCGTGACCGGCCTCGTGGTAGGCGATCATCTTGCGTTCCTTGTCGCTCATCACGCGGCTCTTGCGCTCCGGGCCGGCCATCACGCGGTCGATGCTCTCCTCGAGGATCTCGTTGGTGATCTCCTTCTTGTCCATGCGGGCGGTGAGGAGAGCGGCCTCGTTGATCGTGTTGGCGAGGTCAGCGCCGGTGAAGCCCGGCGTACGCCGGGCGACGATGTCGAGGTCAACGTCCTTGGCCAGCGGCTTGCCCTTGGCGTGCACCTTGAGGATGCCCTTGCGGCCCACGAGGTCGGGCCGGTCCACGACGATCTGCCGGTCGAAGCGGCCCGGGCGCAGCAGCGCCGGGTCGAGGATGTCCGGCCGGTTCGTCGCGGCGATGAGGATGACCCCGCCCTTGACGTCGAAGCCGTCCATCTCGACCAGCAGCTGGTTGAGGGTCTGCTCACGCTCGTCGTGGCCTCCCCCCAACCCGGCTCCCCGATGCCGGCCGACGGCGTCGATCTCGTCGACGAAGATGATGGCCGGCGCATTGGCCTTGGCCTGCTCGAACAGGTCGCGCACGCGAGATGCGCCGACGCCGACGAACATCTCGACGAAGTCCGAGCCGGAGATCGAGTAGAACGGCACGCCCGCCTCGCCGGCAACGGCGCGCGCGAGCAGCGTCTTGCCGGTGCCGGGCGGGCCGTAGAGGAGGACGCCCTTGGGGATCTTCGCGCCGAGCGCCTGGAACTTGGCCGGGTTCTCCAGGAAGTCCTTGATCTCCTGGAGCTCCTCGATCGCCTCGTCCACGCCGGCGACGTCGGCGAAGGTCGTCTTCGGGGTGTCCTTGGTAACCAGCTTGGCCTTCGACTTGCCGAAGTTCATGACCCGCGAGCCGCCGCCCTGCATCTGGTTCATGAAGAAGAAGAGCAGGAAGACGATGATGGCGATCGGCAGCAGGCTGAACAGCAGGCTGACGAAGACGTTGTCCTTGCTGACCTCGACGCCACTGCTCTCCGCGCCGGACTCCTTGATGGCCTGCTGGAGGTCGTCGGCCTGCTCGAAGGCGAAGCTGGCGCGAAACTTCTCGTTGTTCTTGGTCTCGATCTCGACGCGCTGCTCCTTGTCGAAGACCTGACCCTTCTTCACCTCCCGGGCGGCGATCCGGTCCTGCACGAAGGACAGCGGCTTGCTCTTCGCGCTGTCCGGGCGCGCGAAGCTGATGAAGACGAGCACGAGGAGCAGCGTGACCACGATGAACGGGAACGGCCCACGCGCGTAGCGTCGAAAGTTCACTCTCTGCCGGAGCCCCGTCGTGCGGGCTCCATCCTCCTGCCGCGTGATGTGGACCCCGACCTGCCGTTCGCACGGGGCGCGGTGGCGGTTTCGTGGGCGTGCTGGAAGCAACCACGGTAACACCGGCCGGAGAGGCTCAGCGAGGCGAGTCCGAGCTCCCGTTCGGGTGCAGCGTCGCGAGGTAGGGCAGGTTGCGGTAGCGCTCCGCGTGATCGAGCCCGTAGCCGACGACGAACACGCTGGGCAGGTCGAACCCGACGTACCGGACGGAGACGTCCACCTCCGCCGACTCGGGCTTGCGGAGCAGCGCGCACACCTCCAGAGAAGCTGGCTGGCGGCTGCGCAGGTTTCGCAGCAGCCAGCTGAGGGTGCGGCCGGAGTCGACGACGTCCTCGACCACGAGGACGTGCTTGCCGCTGATGTCGCGGTCGAGGTCCTTGAGGATCCGGACGACACCGCTCGACGAGGTGCCGCTGCCGTACGACGACACCGCCATGAACTCGACACTGGTCGGCGTGCGCAGCGCGCGCGCCAGGTCGCCCATGACGATGAACGCGCCCTTGAGCACCCCGACGAGGAGCAGCTCGCGGCCCTCGTAGTCCGCGTCGATCGCGGCGGCCAGCTCGGCGACCTTGGCCCTGATCTGCTCCTCGGAGACGAGCACCTCACCGATGGCGCTGTGATCGGGTGAGAGCGGCACGACGGGAGCCTCCAAGACGGTCAGGGTGCCTCGACGACGAGCCTGTCACAGCGGCGTACGGCGACCAAACCTCCAGGCAGCGATACCGGGCCCTGCCCGCGCCACGAGACGACCAGCGCCTCGGCGGACCGGACGTGCCCGAGGGTGAGCGCGCTCGGGCTGACGCCGGCGGCGACCATCTCGGCGCGGATCACGCGGGCGCGCAGCGCCTCGGGCAGCGCGGCGAGGTCGCCCGTGCCGAGTCCGCCGACCGGGCCCGGGCTCGCGTCGCGGCACCGCTGCCGGGCCTCGGCCGCGAGAGAGTCGAGCAGGTCGGCGTCGGCTCGGAGCAGCTCCGCCGAGCGGGCCAGCGCGTCCGCGATCCCCGGCCCGAGCTCGGCCTCGAGCACCGGCAGGACGCGGTGCCGCACCCGGTTGCGGGTGTAGGCCGGGTCGTCGTTGGCGGGGTCCGGCCACGGCTGGAGGCCCTGGTGGCGGCAGGCGTCGACGAGCGTCGCGTGGGTGAGACCGAGCAGCGGCCGGCGATAGCGCCCGCGCGACGCGGGCATCCCGGCGAGCGACCGCGCGCCGGAGCCCCGGGCCAGCCCGAGCAGGACCTGCTCGGCCTGGTCGTCGCGGGTGTGGCCGAGAAGGACCGCGGCGGCGCCGGCCTCTTCGGCCGCCGCGTCGAGCGCGGCGTACCGTGCCGCGCGGGCCGCCCCCTCCGGACCGGACGCGTGGTCCACCACGTCGACGACGCGTACGCCGACGTCGTCCAGCCCGAGCCCGCGGGCCTGGTCGACGACGCGACGGGCCTGGTCGGCCGAGCCCGGGTGCAGCCCGTGGTCGACGTGCACGGCGCCGACCGCCCGACCGAGCCGGGGTCCTTCGAAGGCCGCCGCAGCCGTCAACGCCAGCGAGTCGGCACCGCCGGAGACGGCGACCAGCACCCGGTCGCCCGGCGCGGTCTGCTGCAGCGCTGCCCGCACCGCGACTCGGACAGCGGCGACGGACGGATCCGGCTCAGGCACCGTCGACCGCGACCGCGAGCTCGTCGCGATCGGGCTCGCCGAGCACCCGGCGCACCCACGCCTGCGGGTCAGTGATCTCCGCCGGCAGCGGCAGCGTCTCCGCCGAGGTCCAGACGGTGTTGAAGCGGGCCATGCCCTCGGTGTCGACCACGGCCCGGACGAACGCCGCGCCCTCGGCGTACTGCCGCATCTTGAGGTCGAGCCCGAGGAGCGACCGGATCATCCGGTCGATCGGCCCAGATCCCTTGCGTCGCTCGTCGAAGCGCCGGCGGATCTCCGCGACCGACGGGACGACGTCCGGTCCGATCGCGTCCATGACCACGTCGGCGTGCCCCTCGAGCAGGCTCATCAGCGCCTGGACGCGGTCGAGCACCGCGCGCTGCTCCGGCGTCTGGACCGCCTCGACCAGGCTCATCCCAGGCCGGTCGGGGCCGCCGCGCACGGCACCGACCGCGTCGCGAAGCCGGCGCAGCAGCTGCGTCGGGTCGAGGTCGCTCGCGTCGAGGAACTCGTGCACCAGCGTCAGGAAGTGCTCGCGCAGCCACGGGACCGCGGTGAACTGCGTCCGGTGCGTGACCTCGTGCAGCGTGACCCACATGCGGAAGTCGCTCGGGTCGACGCCCAGCCGGCGCTCGGTCTCGACGATGTTCGGCGCGACGAGGGTGAGTCGCCCGGCGCCGCCGGCCGGCACGAACAGCTCGAACTGGCCGAGCACCCGCGACGCGACGTAGGCCATCAGCGTGCCGACCTGCACCCCGGCCAGGCGCGAGCCGACGGCGGTGACGAGTCCGGCCGCGGGGCGGTCGCCGCGCCGCGTGGCGATCTTCTCGGCGAGCGGCGTGAGCAGGATTCTGAAGCCGTCGACATTGGCCTGCACCCAGCCGATCCGGTCGACCACGGCGACCGGTACGTCGAGCTCCGGTGGCGTCAGGCCGGTGATCTCGCTGACGTGGCGCTCCGCGGCCGGGACGAGGCGGCGGAGCTCGTCACCGACTTCGCGCGCCTCGAGCGCGGTGACCGTCGGCCCCGGGCGGACCAGGCGTCGCGCCGTGGACACGGCGACGTCCCAGTCGATCATCTCCGGTGTCGCCATGCGCTCTCCTCGGCGGTCGGGTCGCAGTCCTGATCTCCGCCGGCGGACGAGCGGTCCTACTTCGAGCCGCCCCGCTTGGCGTTGGCCTTGAAGCCGCGAGCCTTGACGACGTACCCCACGAACGTCGCGAGAAGCAGCAGCACGGCGAGCGCGGTGAGCGCGCCCATCATGAGATAGGTCCAGTTGTCGGCCGGGCCGAGATCCTCGGTGGGCGGCGGGATGTCCACGACCTGGGCCAGCGCGGACTGCGGCGAGAGCGCCCCGAGCAGCACCATCGTGCCGACGAGCCCACCGAGGGCACCGAGTCGAGAAGGCATGCGCGCGGGTCCTCACGGGAGTGCTGTATGCGGACGGCGCGATCGTATCGGTCGCCAGGCGAGCGGCACAGATCGAGGGTTCAGGCGGGGCAGCCGCAGCGGGCGATCGACGATGCGGCGACGTCGAGGACCTCGGCCGCCGCCGTCGCCAACCGGCTGGGCAGCCGGTCGGCGGAGAACGCGAAGACCAGCTGGCGGCCGTCGGCGGTCTCGATGACGCCGGCGAGCGTGCTGACGTTGTCCAACGACCCGGTCTTGGCCCGGACCCGCCCGGCCCCGACCGTGGCCGGCCCCTCGTCGTACCGCTCCTCGAGCGTCCCGCCGAACCCGGCGACCGGCAGGCCGCTGACCAGAGCGCGCAGCGCCGGCCGGTCCGGACGAAGCGCGGCGCCGATGACCCGGGCCAGCGCCGCGGTCGTCATCCGGTTGCGCGGCGACAGCCCCGACCCGTCGACCAGCCCCGACCCGTCGCCGGCCAGCCCCAGCTCGGCGAGCGCCTCGGCCGTGGCCTGGGCACCGCCGGCGAAGCTCGCCGGCCTCCCGCGCTCTCGCCCGACGAGGTGGGCGAGGGTCTCCGCCAGGTTGTTGTCGCTGACTCCCAACATCCGCTCGACCAGCGCGGCGACCGTCGGCGACGAGACGCGGCCGATCGGCTCGACCCCGGCCGGCGCCGTGCCGCGGGCGATCGCGTCGGGCAGCCGCACGCCGAGCCGGCGCAGCAGGTCGCGGAGAACCCGGCCGGCCGCCAGGTCCGGGTCGGCGTACCGCTCCGACTCCCCCAGCTCCAGGCGCCCGCTGTCGACCATGAGCGGCGTGACGACCGCCGCCGATCCCTCGGAAAGGTAGTTGGGCTTCCAGCCGGGCCCGACCCGAGGTCCGGAGAAGAGGGAGGCGTCGACAGCGACGCCACCGGTGATCTCGGTGACGCCGAGCCGGCGGACGGCACGCGCGAGGGCGTCGACCTGCGCGAGCTCCGGGTAGGCCACCCGGCGCGCGCCGGCCGGCGATGCCAGCGTCGTGTCGCCGCCGCCGACGAGCACCAAGCGGCCGGTGAGACGGCGGCCGACGATCGTGCCGTCCGGCACGACGACCGTCTCGATCCGGCGGTCCGGACCGAGCACGTGCAGGGCCGCGAGCGCGGTCACGACCTTCGCGGTCGACGCCGGCGTCACGGGCAGGGCGCCGTTGCGCGAGTAGAGGACGGTCCCGGTCGCGGCGTCGGTGACGACGGCGCTGACCCGAGGGCCGAGCCGTGGGTCGGCGAACGCCGTGTCGAGCGCGCGAGCGACGGCGGCCTGGCCGGGCACGGGCGCGGCCGACCCGAGCAGGCCGCCCGGCGACGGGTGGGGCGGCGGGCTGGATCGCGGGTCGATCGGGAGAGGAGACGTCGAGGTGCTCGGCACCGGGGTCGGCCGGCCCTCGTGCGCCGCGAACAGCCCGCCAGAGCGGCGTACTTCCACGGCGGTGCCGCCCGCGACGACCGCCGTGGTCAACGCGAACGCCACCCAGAGCTGCCTGCCGCGCCTGCGCAACACCCGGGCCCCTTCTCCTGCGCCGTCGTACGACGTTGCCCGATCGGGACCGGGCAGACTCCACCCTATGAACTTCGACGTCACCATCGAGATCCCGAAGGGAACTCGCAACAAGTACGAGATGGACCACGAGACCGGCCGCATCCGGCTGGACCGGATGCTGTTCACCGCCACTCGGTATCCAGCGGACTACGGGTTCATCGACGGCACCCTCGGCGAGGACGACGATCCGCTGGACGTGCTGGTGCTGCTCGACGAGCCGACCTTCCCGGGCTGCCTCAGTGCTCGCCGTCCCGTCGGACGACCCGCGGATCCTGGCCACCGAGCTCGACGACGTGCCGCCGCACCTGCTGCTCGAGATCCAGCACTTCTTCGAGACCTACAAGGACCTCGAGCCGGGCAAGTCGGTCGAGGGCGCGACCTGGGTGGGGCGGGCGGAGGCGGAGACCGAGGTCGAGGCGTCCCGCGAACGGCTGCGCACAGGCGGGGCGCACTCCGACCGCGGGCAGCCCTCCTAGTGCTCGAACCTTGTCCCGATCGGGGACACTCTCGCGCTCAGCCATCCGCCAAGTTCGAGAGCACCTCCGCTCGAGCTCAGCGCGCCTGAGCCAGCGCGCTCGAGGTGTCGCGCCCGATCCGCTCGACCGCGTCGTCGACGTCGAGCCGGCCGGCGAAGAGCTGCGTCAGCAGGTCCTCGGTGATCTCCTCGGCCTCGTTCCAGCCGGGCGCACTCGGGAGGCGGCGCAGCGTCGGGATGGCGTCGACGAACACCCTCGACGACACCGGCTTCGCGGAAGGGTCAAGGAACACCGGGGACTCCGCCAGTGCCCGGAGGGAGGGGACGGTGCGCCCGGTGCGGGCGAGGACCGTGGCGCCCTCGAGGCTCACGGCGTACTCGGCGAAGGCGTGCCCCAGCGCCCGGTTGTCGCTCCTCTTGCTCACGCAGTAGCCGTCCGCGTGCAGGACGCTGACCGACGAGACCTTCTTCGGCACCCCGACGACGTCGAAGTCGAGACCCTCGGTCTTCCGAAGCCCGGGCACCGCCCGCCGGCTGTCGAGGAACATCGCGACCCTGCCGGACGAGAACGCCTCCTCCGGTTCCTGCGCGGCGCGCTGCGTGGCGTCGAGGCCCGTCTTCTGCAGCGCCAGCAGGAACTCGATCGCCTCGCGGGCAGGCGTGCCGCCGAGCGTCACCCTGGTCGGGTCCTCGGCGTCGTCGACGATCTCGCCGCCGTTGCTCCAGACGAACGGCGCCAGCCGGATGAGCGATGCCTCGAAGCCGATCGCCTCGACCTTCTTCGCGGCCAGCGCCTTCGCGGTCGAGAGCATGTCGTCCCACGTCCAGCCGGGCGACGGCAGCGGTACGCCGGCCGCGGCGAACAGCGCCGGGTTGACGTAGACAACCAGGCTGGAGGCGTTCTGCGGCAGGCACAGCAGCTGCCCGTCCTTGGTGAACGCCTCCACGGTCGACGGGTAGAGCGCCGCCGCGGCGTCGGCCGACGCCGGGTCGATGACGCCGTCCGCCGCGAACGCGCCCATCCGGCGGTAGTTGATGAGGAAGGCGTCCGGCGGGTTGCCGGCGGCGAACGCCGTGGTCAGCTTCGACACGTGGTCGGCGGCCGACGCGACGGGGATGAGCGTGACCTTCGTGCCGGGGTGGGACGCCACGAAGGCGTCGACCAGCTCCTGCGCCGCCTTGATCTCACCCTCCCCGCCGGAGAGCTGCACGTCGATCGAGCCGGATACGGCGCCGGACCCGGCGGCCGACGGCGCGGCAGTGCCCGACGACGTCGCGGACGGGTCCCCGGCGCCCCCGCTGCACGCCGCGAGCGCGACTAGGGACAGGCTGAGTGCGACGGCGAGCGTCCTGCGCAACGTCGTGCTCCTGGGCGGTTGGGAGGCCGAAGCCTCGGGACGGACCGGCGTACGAGGGGCCGGCGGCCGTCCCACGTTCGGGTCGGCGCGGGCGGGGTGCGGGGTGGAGCCGCCTGTCGGAATCGAACCGACGACCTTCTCATTACGAGTGAGACGCTCTGCCGACTGAGCTAAGGCGGCGCGTCACCCGCGCGAGCGGGCAACGACGGGGAAGTGTACCCGCCGTGAGGTCAGTCGACGGACGGGGTCGGCGCGGAACCGGAGCCCACGGTGCCGTCGCCGTACGCCGAGTCGAACGCGCTGCGGGACCCGCAGACCGACGCGACCGAGCACGCGCAGCGCCGGCCCGTCTCGTTGACGCGAACGACGACCGACTCGGCCGGCACGTTGTGCCCGACCACGACGCCGGGACCCTCCGGCGACTCGACCGGCGTACCGATCTTGGGCGCCTCGGCCTTGAACTCCTGGTAGAGCGGGTGCTCGTACTTCAGGCAGCACATGAGCCGGCCGCAGGCACCGGAGATCTTGAGCGGGTTGAGCGGCAGGTCCTGGTCCTTCGCCATCCGGATCGACACGGGCTCGAAGTCCTTGAGGAAGGTCGCGCAGCACAGGTCGCGGCCGCACGGCCCGATGCCGCCCTGCACCCGCGCCTCGTCCCGGGCGGACAGCTGGCGCAGCTCGACCCGCGCGCCGAGGGTGCGGGCGAGGTCGCGGACCAGCGCGCGGAAGTCGACCCGGTGGTCGGCGGAGAAGTACACGGTGAACCGGTTGACGGCGCTCACGTAGTCGACGCCGACGATCTTCATCGGCAGGCTGTGCTCCTTGACCAGCCGCTTCGTCGCGACGCGGGCCTGCGCGCGCCGGCCGCGGTTGCGCTCGTCGCGCTCGAGGTCGGCCGGGCCGGCGATGCCGGCGAGCACCGGCAGCCCGCCGACGTCGTCGCTCACCCGCTGCGGAGCCCAGACGCACTCGGCGACCTCGGGACCGTCGTCGGTGGGGACCAGCACCTTGTCCCCGACGCTCGGCGAGTGCGCGCCCGGGTCGAGGTAGTACAGCCGGCCGTATCGCTCGAACGAGACGGCACAGATCATCCCCATGCGACCGATGCTACGGGAGCGCGACCAGTCCCCTCCCCGCCACCCTCCCGCGGATCTTGGACGCGGCTGACGCCGCGGCCGCACGGGAATGCGATTGCGCGTCCAAGATCCGCGGGAGGGTCAGGCGGAGCGCAGGGCGAGCGACATACGCTCGACGGCGAGCAGCTCGTCGACGTTGGTCTCGGTGAGCAGCGCCCGGCACTCGAGGATCGCCTCGACCCGGCGCAGGTCGGTCTCCGGCGTCGAGACGGCCGCCGCGGCTCGGATGACGTCCGCCTGGTCGGCATGCACCAGCTGGGTCCCGCCGAGACCGGTGACCGCGACGTCGCGGTACCAGGCGGCGAGGTCGACCAGCGCGCGGTCGAGGGCATCGCGACGAGACCGCTTCGTCTGCGACTTCAGCCGATCGGTCACCTCCTTGCGCAGGCCGGCCGAGCCCCGCACCTTGCCCACGGCCTCGAGCAGCGCGTCGGCCTCGACCTGCGCCTCCTTGGTCCGGACGTCGGCCTCGGCGGCCGCCGACGCGACCAGCTCACCGGAGGCGGCGAGGCACTCACCGACGCTGGCCAGCCGGCCGGCGAGCGCGAGCGCACGCGCCCGCTGGTCCCGCGCATCCGGGTCGGTCGCAAGCGCGCGGGCGCGTCCGATGTGGCCCTGTGCGGCAGCCGCGGCCCAGCGCGCCTGTGTCTCGTCGACGCCCTCAGCGGTCAGCACCGCGGTGATGGCCGCCGTGGACGGCAGCCCGAGGGTGACCGAGCGGCAGCGGCTGCGGATCGTCGGCAGGATGTCCTCGACGCTCGGTGCGCACAGCATGAGCACCGCGCGCTCGGGCGGCTCCTCGAGCACCTTGAGCAGCATGTTGGCGGCCTGGTCGGTGAGCCGGTCTGCGTCCTCGACGATGACCACCGCCCAAGGCGAGGACTGCGGCCGTCGGAACATCCGGCCGATGACGAGCGCCGCCTCCTCCTTGCGGATGTTCACGCCCTCCGGGCGCAGGCGCGTCACGTCCGGCGCGGACCCCTCGGCGACCTGCCGGCAGCTCGCGCAGACACCGCAGCCGCGCTGCGTGCACTGCAGCGCCGCGGCGAAGGCGCGCGCCGCGATCGACCGGCCGGACCCGGGTGGACCGGTGAACAGCCAGGCGTGGGTCATCCCGTCGCCGGCGGCCGCCGCGGCCAGCCGAGCCACGGTGGCGTCCTGTCCGACGAGGGTGTGGAAGACGGTCATCGGACGGCGACCTCCCCCGGGTCGGTCAGCTCCTCGGCGGCCTCGCCCTCCGGCGCCGGTACGGCCGCCAGCCGCGGCCCGAGCCGCTCCCACACGGTCTCGACGATCGCGCGGTGCACCGACTCCGAGTCCTGCGTCGCGTCGACCACGGCGTAGCGGCTCGGGCTGGTCCCGGCGAGCGAGAGGAAAACCTGTCGGACGCGCTCGTGGAAGTCCAGCGTCTCGCTCTCCATCCGGTCGGCCGTGCCGCGCAGCCGCGAGAGTCCGACCTCCGGGCGTACGTCGAGGACCACGGTCAGGTCCGGCACCAGGCTGTCGGTCGCCCACGACGACAGCTGCGCGACCTCGTCGGAGGACAGCGCGCGGCCACCACCCTGGTAGGCGAGCGACGAGTCGATGTAGCGGTCGGACACCACGACCGCGCCGCGGTCGAGCGCCGGCCGCACGACGGTCGCGACGTGCTGCGCGCGATCGGCGGCGTAGAGCAGCGCCTCGGCGCGCGCGGTCAGTCCCTGCGTACGGCGGTCGAGCAGCAGGGCACGGACCTTCTTCCCGAGCGACGTCGCGCCGGGCTCGAACGTCATGACGACATCAGCGCCGTCGAGCCGCAGGCGCTCGGCGAGCTTCGCGACCTGCGTCGACTTCCCGACGCCCTCCCCGCCCTCGAGCACGATGAACACGCCGGCGCGTTGGGTCGACTGCAGACCGGTCCGCCGGCGCAGCGCGTCGGCGAGGTCGTGCCGCAGCGGCCGCGTCCCGTCGTCCATCTGGTGGTAGGCGAACCAGCCGACGCACATGGCCAGCAGCCCGCTGACGAACAGCACGAGGGTCGGACCGTCGAGGCGGAACCTGACGTCCCCGATCGTCACCGAGTGGTTGCCGATCAGCGCGGCCGCGCCCGGCGCTAGGCCGAGCGAGAGCATCAGCGTGATCCGCATCAGCGACTGCACCGCGGCGAAGGTCCGGCCGCGGACCTCGTCCTCGATCTCGCCGCCGAGCAGCGTGTAGCCCGTCACCCAGGCGACCCCGGCGAACATGCCGACCAACAGCGTCGTCATGAGGGCCAGCAGCAGGTTCGGCGTGATGGCCATGAGCGACAGGGACGCGCCCGCTGCGACGATGGCGATGCCGAACTTGCGCCGGCGCGAGATGGCGCGCAGCACGCGCGGGCCGAGGCCCATGCCGATCGCGAGCCCGCCGATGACGGTGCCGAAGAGGATGCCGTACGCCGCGTTGCCGCCACCCTGGATCTGCGCGAACAGGTAGCCGAGGCCGACGACACTGCCGGCCGCGGCGCACGCGCCGACGATCCCGACGACGATGCCGCGCACCAGGGGGGTGCTGGTCAGGAACCGGCCGCCCTCGCGCAGGTCGTCGAGGAAGCTCGGCGCACGTACGTGCTCGGCCTGGCCCGCGTGGCGCGCGCCGCGGATCTCCTTCAGCCGCCAGACGGTGAACGCCGTGACGAGGAACGTCGCCGCGTTGAAGTAGAAGGCGAGGTCGGTCGGGTTGGACCGGAAGAACGGGAACGCGGCGCCGAGCGCTCGGCTGATGACCGCCAGGCCGGCGAACACCGCGGCCG
>Ga0183260_10000935_pt1 | contig 24738 bp, 23 predicted proteins | sample AntDrymUQ4972206_2_FD_129768 | JGI IMG/M metagenome (GOLD analysis project Ga0183260, IMG submission 129768) | Polar desert sand microbial communities from Dry Valleys, Antarctica - metaG UQ497 (22.06) (version 2) (version 2) | ecosystem: Environmental > Terrestrial > Soil > Desert | place... | reverse complement strand
GCTTCGTAGGAGAGTGACCCCGGAACCGAGACCGTTGCGGGGAGCACGAGACGTGCGCCCACGGGAGTCTCTCGCCGGATCCACGCGACCTGCCAGGCACCCGTCCCCCCGCCGGCATCGGTGAGCGCGATCTCGCCCTCGCTCCGCGCACTCCGCGCGAGCAGACCGAACGAGATCCCGGCGGGCTCCGCGAAGAGCAGTGGCCGGTCGGCTCGGCCGAGCGTCACGACGCCGCCTCCCTGGAACTGCGGGGCGGCGAGGCTGTCCTCGTCGGTCGAGGCATCGGTACCCGTCTGCACGAGCGCGGACTTCACCTGCGCGACCGTCCAGGCCGGATGCCGCTGCACGAGCAGGGCCGCAGCACCTGCGACATGGGGTGAAGCCATGCTCGTCCCTGAGAAGGACGACCATCCGCCGGGCACGGACGAGAGGATGTCGACTCCGGGAGCGGTCACGTCTGGCTTCAGCCGCAGGGAGATCGTCGTCGGGCCGACCGAGGAGAACCCGGCGTGGGTGCCGCGTGACGTCGTCCCGTTCACCTCGACCGCCCCGGCCGTGATCGCCCGCTCGGAGTTCGCCGGCGAGGAGACGGAGCCGGCGCCCAGGTCGTTGAAGTCGTTTCCCGCCGCGACGACCGAGACGACACCGGCCGCTGCGGCAGCGTCGAGCGCGCGGGCGACCACGTCGCGGCTCGGCTCGAGCTCGGGCTGGCCGATCGAGAGGTTGAGGACGTCCATGCCGTCTCTGACGGCGGCTTCGATCGCGGCCACGATCTCGGGCGCGTTGCCGTTCGGGCTCAATCCCGAGTCGGTTCCGACGAGCGCCTTGTAGTTCCCGATGTAAGCGCGCGGCGCCACTCCCGACACCGTGCGATCGGTAGCCTGGGTGCGAGCGTTCCCCGCTGCGATGCCCGCGACGTGGGTTCCGTGCGAGGAGTTCTCGCCGTCGAACGCGAGCGCGGCATTCTTGTAACGCACTCCGGGCGGCGGGAACGCGCGCGCGACGATCACCTTCGCGTTCGTGAATCGCACCTGACCCTTGGGAAAACCGACCGGCATCGTGTATCCGGCAGGATCGAAGAACGAATGGCCGTGGTCGACGCCCGTGTCGATGACAGCGATCTTCACTCCCTGTCCCGCGGTCTCGAGACCGTCGCCCCAGACGCTCGTGGCGCCGATCTGCTGCGGGCTCCGGTCGAGCTGTGGAACGTACCGTGCGGAAGCGAAGACCTCGCGAACGCCGGTGAGCGCGCGGAGGCGGGACAGCTGCGCGCTCGGGAGTACAACCGCGAAGCCGTTCGTCACCAGGCGGTAGCGCCAACGAACCCGCGCTTCCGGAAGCCGGCGGGAGAGCTCGTGTCTGAACGCGCGCTGTTCGGCCGCGATTCGGGACTCTGTCCCAGGAGCATGCGCGAGCGGTGGGGCGGCCAGCGAGACCACGACCTCCGACCGTCCGTTCAAGCCGGCGCTGGGACGAGCCTTGCAACAGTCTGTTACATGGTTGGCGGACGGAGTGCGCCCGGCGCCGCCGATCACCAGGACGGCGAAAGTCATCGTAAGAATCGCGCCGACGCGGGTCATCGAAGCGTGAGACGAGCCGAGGCTAGAATCGGTAGGTCGCGCGGATGTGGCGGAATTGGTAGACGCGCACGGTTCAGGTCCGTGTGCCCGAAAGGGCGTGGAGGTTCAAGTCCTCTCATCCGCATCAACGCAGCCGCGCCCTCGTCGTAGTCGACGCCCGTCATGCTCCGATTGTGACGATGAAGTCCGCTCGCGCGCCGGATCCCTCGTTCGAGGGACAGTCGCCAATCGCGAAGGGACGACGAGTCAGGAGTGGACACGCTCGTTCTCCGTGTCGCGATCCTGGTGCTCGCGCTCGCGTTCCCTGCCTGGATAGCCCTGTCGCTTGCAGTCGTCTTCGGTCGCCTGCGCTACGACCGGCGAATCCAACGACGGCAGGCCGATGAGCTCTACCCGCGTGAAGCAGCTCGACTGATCCGACGCGCCCATCGGCAGCCACGCACCGAATGGGGAAGGTGGCGTCGCGTTGTCGCGCTCACGCGTCTCACCCGCGCCCACCATGTGGCCGCGCCACAGCTTCTCCATCCCGCTCTCGCAGACCCCGACCCGAGGGTCGCCAGCGCCACTGTCCGCAGCCTGGGCGACCTCGGAGACGAATGGGCGATCGAGATCCTGGTCGCAGCCCTTCGAAACGGAGGCGCGCCGCGATCCAGGATCGCCGCCGAGCTCGAGCGTCTGGCGCCTGCGCCGGGACCGCGGTTCGTCCCACTTCTGCGCGACCCGGATCCGGTTGTCCGCTTCTGGGCGGCGACCTTGCTCCACCCCTACCCGGAGCTCGGTCATGAAAATCTCATTGCGCTCACCTGGGATCCGGATGCGAATGTTCGAGCCGCGGCCGTGGAAACACTCGGAACGCGTAGTGGCGACGAGGTAGGCGCGGCGACTCTCGCACGACTGGACGATCCCGCCTGGTTCGTGCGCGTGCACGCAGCCCGCGCAGCGGGACATGTTCTCGGCGCTCCCGCAGGTCCCGCCATCTCCCGTCTTTTGGCCGACGAGAAGTGGTGGGTTCGGTCCGCAGCAAAGGACGCGTTTCGCGGCATGGGCTCGGACGCGGTGCCCGTCTTGCTCCCGATCCTCGCGCACGCCGATCCCTTCGCTCGAAACGGCGCCGCTGAGGTGCTTCAAGACATTGGCTTCGTGGATGCGCTTGCGCTCGACCAACCCGATAGCGCCCTCCTTGAACGCATCTACGAGGCTGGGGGCGAGGGTCTTCGTGATGCCGCCGAGACCCGCGCCGAAGTACGGCGACCGGCGCGCCCAGTGAGAGCCGCATGACCGAAGTGCTCGGTATCGTCGTCCTCGTCTGCCTCGGGTACCTCCTTGTGACCAACCTCGTCTATGTCGTCCTCGTCGCGATCGCCGCGATCGAGAATGGTGTGCGAAGGCGGGAGACCTCGAGCGACGACTACGGCGTGCTCGCATCCTCGCGATTCACGATCCCGGTCAGTGTGATCGTCGCGGCCTATGACGAGGAGACGGCAATCGAGTCCACGGTGAGATCGCTGCTCGCGCTCGACTATCCGGAGTACGAGGTGATCGTCGTCAACGACGGCTCGAACGACGCCACGCTCGCACGGCTACGTGACCTGTTCGAGCTGGAGCCGTACGAGATGTTCGTCCGGCGGATCTTCGAGACCGAGGAGGTGCGCGCGATCTACAAGAGCGCGGAGCACTCGAATCTCGTGGTCGTCGACAAGGCGAACGGTGGGAAGGCGGACGCGCTGAACGCCGGGCTCAACGTTGCTCGTTTCCGGTACGTGTGCGGTGTCGACGCCGACACGGTGTTCGACCGCGACGCGCTCCTCAAGGGAATGCGGCTCGTGGTCCAGGACCCGGCCCGCGTCATCGGTGTCACGAGCCATCTGACGATTGCGCGCGACCCGGAGCTGGCGATGGCCGCGCCTCCCGGGAAGCGTCCGATCGACAGCAGCCCGCTCCTCGCCTATCAGCACCTCGATTATCTGCGCGCGTTCTTCAACAACCGTCTCGCCTGGTCGAAGCTCGGCTTCATGCTCTGCTCGGTCGGGGCGTTCCAGATCTGGCGGCGAGACGTGCTCGAGGAGGTAGGCGGGTACTCGCGGGAGTTCACCTGTGAGGACATCGAGCTCACCTTTCGTGTCCACGAACGGTTCTTGAGCGAGGGCCGCGATTACGAGATCCTCTCGCTGCCCGACAACGTCGGAACGACGGAGGGCCCGGACACAACGGGGAAGCTGGTCGCCCAGCGCGAGCGTTGGCAGCGCGTGATCGACGAGACCGTGTGGCACTACCGGGGCATGTGGTTCAGGCCGCGCTACAAGAGCGTGGGTCTCGTCGGAACGCCGTTCTATCTGTTCACCGAGGTTCTGGCCCCTGCCGTCGAAGTGCTCGCGCTCGCCTCGCTTCCGCTCGCGCTCGTGCTCGGCGTCTTCGATCTCGCCGTCTTCGGAGTCATGTTGCTCGCGATCGCGTTCACGAACGCAGCGCTGACAGCGTGCGCGATCCTCCTCGACGACCTGCAGTCGCGCACGTACCGGAGGCGCGACCTCGCGCGACTCCTTCTGCTCGCACCGTTCGACCTCGTGCTCTACCGGCCGCTGATCTTCTGGGCGCGAGTGAAGGGGTCGTGGAGGTTCCTCCGCGGCGACAAGCGCTGGCACAAGTTCGAGCGGAACGCGCGCGAGGCGTCGGCGTAGCTACTGCTGCGGGAGCGCGGCCAGAACCTCGTCCACGTGCGTGTCCGGCTTGACGCGCCGCATCGCTCTCGCGAGGTTGCCGTCCGCGTCGATGACGAACGTCGAGCGCTCGACGCCCATGTACTTCTTGCCCGCGAAGCTCTTTTCGACCCACACGCCGTAGGCATCCGCGACCGCGTGGTCCTCGTCTGCGAGGAGCGTGACAGACGACCGGCTTCCCGCGCAGCGGCTCGAGTGAGACCGCCTCGCCGGAGTCGATCGGAGGCTGAAAGAGGGAGCTGACGGTCCTTCCTCGATCAAGATTTCTCCTCGGGGTAGGGTGCGCGCGATGGTAGCCGTGCATGTCGCGCTCGCGGTCGCGATCCTCGTGGTTTGCGTCGGTGCTGCGCTGCTCGGGCTCGTGGCGCATCGCCGCCGGAGCGCCGGGGCAACCGTTGCGCACGGGCTCGCTCTCGCACAGACCCTTCTCATCGCCCAGGCAGCCGTGGGACTGCTCTTGCTCTCCGACGAGCGTCGCGCTCCCGACCGCCTGCACTACGCGTACGGTGCGATCGCCCTCGGGGTCGTGCTGTCGCCGTGGTTCTATGCGCCGACCGAGGGTCCGAAGCGGCTCCTGTGGTTCGCCGGAACGACGCTGCTGGCCGGCGCGCTCGCCGTACGAGCGTTCATGACCGGCTGATGAGAAAGCTCTGGGACCGCATCCCACCCCTAGCTCGCGGCCTCGGGATCGTCGCGTTGATCGCGATCGTGGTCGTGGTTCTGTCGCTCGAGCCCGTCCTGGCCACGGTTGGGGGCCTGCTGCGGATCGCGTTCTTCCTGGCGATCGCCTTCTTCCTCTTCCTGCTCTGGCGCGAGCGGAGGGGAGATCTGGAGGCGTGGTCCGAGCGGAACCGCAAGCTCTTCTACGCGGCGATCGTTCTCGCGGTCGTGGCCATCGGCATGGCCATCGGTCTGGGCGTCCCCGATCGCAACGCGCTGGCGCTCATCCTCGTGCTCGCAGCGTGCGCGTATGTGGTGGTCCGCGTCTGGCGGCTCGAGCACCGTTACTAGAGGGGGAGCTACGGCAGCCTGAAAACTCGCCCAGCGCGGAGCGTCGGCGGACCCGGATTGACCGGGTGCACCAGCCGTAGCGTGTATCGGTACTCGCCGGAGCCCAATCGCCGTGGTCCGAGGTCGATCGTCGCGAGCTCTCCGACCTCTAGCCGTCCGCGCTTCACGAGCTTCGTCGAGTGCGTGGATGCTCGCTCCACTCGCACCAGGTAGACGCAGTCGAGGTTGCAGCGGAGGCTTGCGCGGAAGGCACCGCGCTTCGCCGCGGCACGTGTTCCGAAGCGGAGAAAGTCCGGCCGGACGGTGAGCTGGATACCCGGGCAGCGGACGATCGAGCCACCAGTGGTGCGGTCGAGCGCCTCCGTCACGCGCGGCAGGCTGCCCTTCGCGGTGCCGTCCACGTAGTGGACTCCCGACTGCCAACCCGCGCGCGCCCGTTCGTCGCGAGAGAGGAAGAACAGCATTCCCTCGACGGTCGGCTGGCAGAACGAGAGGGCGAGCGCCTGCTCGTAGTACGCGGCCTGGGTCGCCTCGTCGACGGGCCGTGTCACGGCCGGCTCGTCGCCGGTGTAGAGAGCGGCCTTGGCGTCCGGAATCTGCGACTCGACTCCGAACTCCGCGTACAGGACGGGGAGGTTGGAGCCAAGCTGCGCGGTGCCGTCGAAGGCCTGCCCGAGCAATGCCACGAGCTTCCCGTAATCAGCGATCCCGATCGTCGTCGTCAGCGGATGCGCGGTCGTCGGCGGTTGGCTCGAGTTGTCCGGGTAGGGATGGATCGAGAACGCGTCCATGACCGGCTGGTCGCGGCCGCTCGCGCGGTAGGCGACCCCGAGTTCCTGGATGAACTTGGTCGGGGAGTGTGTCGGGCGTGACCCGCCGGCGCGATCGCTCCCCCGAGGTGAGAGCGAGCCGCCGTAGACCCGTACGCCCGGCGAGACGGCCTTCAGCGCGTCATAGGTCCGGGTGAGCAGCGCGAGGTACGCAGCGGGCGCGGCGCTCGTCCCGTCGAGCTCGAACTGCGGGAGCCAGAACCGGTTCAGATTCGGCTCGTTCGCGACGATGACGTGGCGGATGCCGGGAACCCCGCGCACGAGCGCGGCCGCGTTCGCGGCGAACTCGCCGCGTGCCTCCTCCGTCAAGGGGGTCGTGCGGGAGCCGGGATGCATGACCGTCACGTAGACGCGCACCCCGTTGCGTGAACCGGCCGCGGCGACGTTCTCGAGAACGCCGAGCTCCGCCTCGGCGGGACGCGTCTGGCCGGGCTGCCAGAAGCTCGTCACACGTACCGCCCGGAAGCCGGCCACCCGGAAGAGCGCCATGCGCGCCTCGGCCTCGACCGACGAGGAAAGGCGCACGTCATCTTCGACAGCTCCCACCGTTAAGCGGGGCCCGGCCTGGGCGAGTCCCGGCGCGATGAGCGCAAACAGTGCTCCGCAGGCCGTCAGGAGGGTTCGACGCATGGGGATACGCTAGCCGGAGAATGCGTGAAAACCTTGAAGGAACGCTGGCCGGGCTGCCGCGAAAGCCAGGCGTGTACGTGTTTCGCGACGAGCAGGGAGACGCGCTGTACGTCGGCAAGGCGAAGTCACTGCGTCCGCGCGTGCGCAGCTATTTCCAGCGTACTGACGGTCGCGCGGCCATCGCGAAGCTCGCGGGTCGAATTGCAGACATCGAGGTGATCGTCACCCGGAACGAGGCCGAAGCGCTCCATCTCGAGCAGAACCTGGTCAAGCGCTACCGGCCCCCCTTCAACATTCGCCTGCGAGACGACAAGTCGTTTCCGTACATCGCCGTCACCCTCGCCGACGAGTTCCCACGCGTGATGTTCACGCGGGAACGGCATCGCCGGGGCACTGTCTACTTCGGGCCCTACGCGAATGCGAAGAAGGTTCGCGAGACGCTCGACGTCTTGAACCGCGTTTTCAAGTTTCGTCCCTGCGAAGGGCCGCGTCCCGGCCGCCACTCGGGAATTCCCTGCCTCGACTTCCACATCGACCGCTGCTTCGCGCCGTGCGTGAACGAGATCTCCGCCGAGGACTACAGCGAGATCATCGAGGGCGTGATCGGGTTTCTGTCGGGCGACACCGTGCCGATCCAGCGCGAGCTCGAGGCACGCATGCAGGACGCGGCCGGCGACGAGCGCTTCGAGGAGGCGGCGAGGTACCGGAACCGGCTCTTCGCGATCAGGCACCTCGCCGAGCGGCAGGCGGCGGACAAGCGGGCGGTAGGAACGGTGGACGTGATCGGGCTCGCGGTGGCGGGCGATCGCGCCGCGGTGCAGGTCTTTCCTCTCCGCGACGGGAGAATGATCGACCGCTATGCCTTCCATCTGGAGAACGTCGTCGACGAGGACGAGCTGTCGGTGCTCGAGGCGTTCGTGGTCGAGTACTACGGCGCGACGCCGAGCATTCCGCCACAGGTGCTCGTTCCCGTCGGAACTCAGGGCACCGAGGCGATCGCCGATTTCCTCTCCGAGCGGCGCGGGTCACGTGTCGAGGTCCGGGCGCCCTCGCGTGGGGAGAAGCGCCGTCTCGTCGAGCTCGCCACCGAGAACGCCCGTGTCGCGTTGGAAGCGGACTCCGCCACACGCGAGGCTGACCGTCTGCGTCGGATAACCGCGCTCGAGCAGCTTCGCGAGTGCCTGAACCTGGAGAGCCTGCCGTTGCGGATCGAATGCTTCGACGTCTCGAACATCCAGGGGGAGTCGATCGTCGCGTCCATGGTGGTCTTCGTCGACGGCCGCTCGAAGAACGCCCACTACCGGACGTTCGCGATGCGCGGGCTCGACGGGCAGGACGATGTCGGCGCGATTCGCGAAGTGATCTCGCGCCGCTTCGCTCGGGCCCGCGAAGGCGAGTCTGACGAAAGCTTCTCGAGCACGCCGAACCTCGTCGTCGTGGACGGGGGACGGGGCCAGCTGGCGGCGGCGCTGGCGGCGATGGAGGAGCTCGACCTTCCCCGTGTTGCCGTCATCTCCCTCGCCAAGCGCGAGGAGGAGGTGTTCGTCCCTGGCTCCGCCGCTCCGATCAGGCTGGAGCGGCACAGCCCCGCGCTCCAACTCCTGCAGCGAGCTCGCGACGAAGCCCACCGCGTCGCGCTTCGGTACCACCGCCAGAAACGCGGGACGAAGTCGATGGAGACGATCTTCGAAGGCCTGCCGGGCGTCGGACCCGCGCGGCGACGCGCGATCCTCAGGCACTTCGGCTCGGCAGAACGCTTCCTCGAGGCCTCGCAGGAGGAGCTCGAGGGCGTCCCGGGCTTGCCGCAGAAGACCGCGCGCACCCTTTACGCGCAGCTGCACAAGGCTGGTCCCTCGTAAGGGGCGAGGCATGCCCCGCCCCTACGGCGAGCGTGCGTCCTTGGCGCTCCTCAGCACTCCTCGAAAGTTGACCGTCCGCAGCGTGAGTGCCAGCGCTGTGAACCCCGCGACGACATTCGTCGCCATGAGCATGAGCCGCATCCCGACGCTGAACGCGAGAAGCTGTGCGCCCGGCACCGCACCGCCGAACACGTAGAGGAGGAACGCCTGCTCCGTTCCGAGCCCGCCGGGAGTGAGCGGAAGAAGCGTCGCAAGGCTCGACGACACCTGCACCAGCAGCACGTTCTGGATCGATTGCGGGATGTCGAACGCGTCCAGCATGAACCAGACGGTGACGAGACGCAGAGTCCAGTCCGCGGCCTGCCAGATCGCCACCGAGGCGAAGTACGCGGAAGGATCGCGCACGACTGAGAACGCCTGCTTGACGCGCTCCCAAAAGTCGAGCACGTGACTGTGGATCCAGATGCCGAGGATCACCAGCGCGATCAGGATCGCCGCCAGGATGAGCTCCGCGGCCAGAGGGTGGTCGAGCAGCCAGGCGAAGTCGAAGCTGCGAAGACGCGGCAGCTCTCCGATGCCAGGCAGCTCGTCCAGCGTCACGGCTGCCCAGACGAGCAGCGTGGATGCGGCTGCTATGTCGAAGATCGAGAGGACGAGCGTGCTCGAGATGACCGTCGTGTAACTCGATTCCGGAATCGCCCGATGAGCGAGGACCACGCGTACCGCGTCCCCGGCGCGCACGGGGATGATCGCGTTGATTCCGATGCCGGAGACGTAGGCGCCGAGGATCGAGCGTCGAGGAACCTCGCGATCCGGGTACGCCGCGACGAGGATGTTCCTCCAGGCCTGGCTCGCACATGTGAGCTTGGCCAGCTGGCAGAGAATCGCGATGAACGCGGGCAGCGGGTCGATCGCCGCCAGCTGGTCGAGAAAGGCCTCGATCCCGTCGAGGATCCGAGCCATTGCCGCTAGCTACGCAGACCGGAATCCGCTCTCGCGAATTCCGGTCGCGCCAAATCCCTAATGGCGTCCGCTTCGCGGCCGCAACTCCCGCAGCTCACAGGTCTCAGCCGGGTCGGTCGCCGTCGGACCCGAGGAACGGATACCGGTAGTCGGTCGCCGGGACGAAGGTCTCCTTGATCGTCCGCGGCGACACCCACCGGATGAGATTCCACATGGAGCCGGCTTTATCGTTCGTCCCGCTCGCCCGGGAGCCGCCGAAAGGCTGCTGCCCGACGACCGCGCCCGTCGGCTTGTCGTTCACGTAGAAGTTGCCTGCGGCGTAGCGGAGCGCGTCCTGCGCCTCGTCGACAGCCGAGCGGTCGGTGGCGAAGACCGCGCCGGTGAGACCGTAAGGCGCCGTCTCGTCGACCAGCTCGAGGGTCTCGCCCCAGCGCTTCTCGTCGTAGACATAGGTGGTGACGATGGGTCCGAAGAGCTCGTCTCGAAGCAGCCGGAACCCCTTGTCCTCGGTCGCGATCACGGTCGGGGCGACGAAGTACCCCTCGGAGTCGTCGGTCGAGCCTCCGGCGACGATCTCCGCGCCCGCCGAGCGCGCCTCCTCGATCGCTTCCGCATGCGTTTTGAACGCGCTCGAGTCGATCACGGCGCCCATGAAGTTCTCGAAATCGGCGACATCGCCCATCTTGATCGAGCCGACGTCCTCGACCAGCCGTTCCTTCACCTCCGGCCACAGGTTCGAGGGGACGTACAAACGCGAAGCGGCCGAGCACTTCTGGCCCTGGTACTCGAACGAGCCCCGGATCACCGCAGTCGCGACGGCGTCCGCGTCGGCGGAGGGATGCGCGAGAATGAAGTCCTTGCCGCCCGTCTCGCCCACGATTCGCGGGTAGTTGCGATACGAGCCGGCGTTTGACCCGACGGTCTTCCACATGCCGTTGAAGACGTCGGTGGAGCCGGTGAAATGGATCCCCGCGAGTTCGGGGCTCGCGAGTGCCGCATTCCCGATCGTCGCGCCGGAGCCGTGCACGAGGTTGATCACACCGTCCGGAAGGCCCGCTGCCTGCAAGAGGCGCATCAGGTAGTAGGCAGAGAGGGAGGCCGTCGAGGCGGGTTTCCACACGATCGTGTTGCCCATGAGTGCGGGCGCGGACGAGAGATTGCCGCCGATTGCCGTGAAGTTGAACGGGCTCACCGCGAAGACGAAGCCCTCGAGCGGGCGGTACTCCATCCTGTTCCAGGTTCCGGTCGGCGAGTACGGCTGCTCGGAGTAGATGCGTACGAGGTATTCGATGTTGTAGCGCCAGAAATCGATCAGCTCGCAGACCGCGTCGATCTCGGCCTGGTGTGCGGTCTTCGACTGGTTCAGCATGGTGGCGGCGTTCAGCGTCGCGCGCCACGGTCCCGAGAGCAGCTCCGCGGCGCGGAGGAAGACAGCAGCTCGCTCGTGCCAGGGCGTGCGCGACCAGTCGACATGCGCTGCGCGGGCTGCATCGATCGCCTGCTGCACGTGCTCGGCGCCTCCCTTGCTCACATCCGCGAGGACGTGGCTCTTACGGTGCGGCATGATCGCCTCGAAGGTGTCGCCGGTCGTGATGTCTTTACCGCCGATCACCAGCGGGATCGCGATGCGCTCGCCTTCCAGCTCGCGGAGGCGGTTCTTCAGCTCCTCACGCTCGGAGGAGCCGGGCGCGTAGGACTTGATGGGCTCGTTGACCGGCGGGGGAGGAGTGAAGATGCCGGGAGCGCTCATGCCAGGATTCTACGATCGGTGACGTGGGTGCGCAGTGGACGCGGTACGCGGTGCCCGGTTGGGGAGTGGGGGAGCTCTGGACCGACGACGAGCTCGTGTTCGCGCACGAGTTTCGGTTCGGCTCTGAGACGCGTGTTGATGTGAGCGCAAACCAGCGGTCGGATCTCGTCGATCGGTTGACGGCGTTCCTCGCGGGCGACGACGTGTCGCTCGCGGGCGTACCCCTCGACCTCGACTGGACGACTCCCTTCCAAAGCGCAGTTGCGGACGCGCTTCGGGAAATTCGGCGGGGTGAGGTCGTCAGCTACGGAGAGCTGGCCGCGGTGGCGGGGTACCCCGGCGCCGCGCGGGCGGTCGGGAGCTTCTGCGCACGAAATCGCTTCATGTTTCTCCTGCCCTGCCACCGGGTGGTGGGAGCAGGAGGGATTGGCGGGTATGGCTCGTCCGGACTCGAGGTCAAGCGACGTTTGCTCGCGCTCGAAGGCGTGCGTCTGTGACCTCCGAGGACGTGCGCGAGGAGCTCGCCCAGATCTCGCCTGCTCGAGCGTGCGACCGACTGGCCGAGCTGTCTGCTCTCTGCCACGCCGCGGGCAACCTTCACCTTCGCGGCAAGGGGCAGTGGGCGCTTCATCTCGATCTCGCGAGTGGGGCTGCGGCTCGACGCGCGTTCAGCCTCCTCCGCGCCGTGGAGATCCGCTGCGAGATCCGCACGTATCGCCGGCGCTCGTTCGACCGCGCAACTCGCTTTCAGCTTCACGTCGAGGGCTCCGACGAGGCTCTCGGCGTCTTCGTCGCCGCAGGCGTCCTCGACCGGCGCAGGCGACCACTCGAGCGCCCGCCACGCCGCGTTATCGAGCGCGTCTGTTGTCGCTCGGCGTATGTGCGCGGAGCCTTTCTCGGCGCGGGATCGCTTTCGATTCGGCGCTTCCCTCATCTCGAGCTGCGCACGGCGGCCAGCGGGTCGGCGTTGTTGCTCGGTGAGCTCGCGGCGGCGTCGGGCACGCAGCTGAGCGTCGTCGAGCGACCGACGTACTTCGCCGCCTACGCGAAGAGCTGGGATGCGATCGAGTCCGTGCTCGCGCTCGCGGGCGCCGCCGAGGCAGTTCTCGCGCTCGAGGAGCGCGCGGTGGTGGCGGCGACGAGTGGTCATGCGAACCGTCGAGCCAACGCCGACCACGCAAACCTCGTTCGCACGAGCCAGGCCGCGCAGCTCCAGCTCGAGGCTGTTCGCAGTCTCAGGGCCGCGGGTCGGATCGAACGGCTCGAGGAGCCCTTGCGCGAGATTGCCGAGCTACGTCTCCAGCATCCGACCGAGTCGCTCCGCGAGCTCGCGACTCGCACCGATCCCCCCGTCAGCAGAGCCGCAGTCCATCGGCGGCTACGCCGGCTCGAGGAGCTCGCGACTGGTATTCGCTCGAGCACGCCTCGTTAGACTCGACCCCCGATCAAGCATCCAATCGGGCAAGTCGAGACGAAGGGGAGACCATGGGTATTCGCGTCGGCATCAACGGGTTCGGCCGCATTGGGCGGAATTTCTTCCGGGCACAGCACCAGCGCGAGTCAAACCTCGAGATCGTCGCGCTGAACGACCTCGGCGACGCGACGACGATGGCGCACCTCCTTCGCTACGACTCGAACCTCGGACCGTTCCCTGGAGATGTCGAGCTCGCGGACGGAATGCTTCGCGCGGCGGGCGCAGAGATGAAGATCCTCTCCGAGCGCGACCCGGCGGCACTGCCCTGGGACGATCTCGGGGTCGACGTCGTCCTGGAGTCGACAGGATTCTTCACCGATCGCGACGGTGCCCAGAAGCATCTCGACGCCGGCGCCAAGAAGGTCGTGATCTCCGCTCCCGCAACCGACCCGGATCTCACGGTCGTGCTCGGTGTCAACGACGACGCCTATGACCCTGATTCGCACCACATCGTGTCGAACGCGTCGTGCACGACCAACTGCGTCGCGCCGCTGGCGAAGGTGCTCCACGAGCTCGGCGAGATCCAGAGCGGCTTCATGACGACGATCCACGCGTACACGAACGACCAGGTGATCCTCGACTTCCCGCACAAGGACCTGCGCCGCGCGCGCGCCGCGGCGATCAACCTGATTCCGACCTCGACCGGCGCGGCGAAGGCCATCGGTCTCGTGCTGCCTGAGCTGCAGGGGAAGGTGGACGGGATCTCGGTGCGCGCGCCGGTGGCGACCGGCTCGCTGACGGACTTCGTCGTGACTCTCGGACGCGAGACAAGTGTGGACGAGGTCAACGGCGCCTTCCGAGAAGCGGCGAAAAGCGGTCAGCTCGAGGGCTTCCTCTATTACGCGGACGACCCGATCGTCTCGACCGACGTGAACGGCAATCCCCACTCGTGCGTTTTCGACAGCGAGCTGACGATGGTGCAGGGGAGCACGGTTAAGGTGTTCGGCTGGTACGACAACGAATGGGGCTACTCGTGCCGCCTGGTCGATCTGATCGGGAAGCTCCTGCCTTGAACCATTCCCCGCGCTCCGTCCGCACCGCGGACGTCGCGGGCAAGAGCGTTCTCGTCCGCTCCGACCTCAACGTCCCGCTCGAGGACGGCCGTGTCGCGGACGACACGCGGATCCAGGCGTCCCTCCTGACGCTGCGCCATCTGCTCGACACTGACGCGGCGGAGGTCGTCGTCTGCTCGCACCTCGGTCGGCCCGAGGGTCCAGATCCGGAGTACGAGATCGCTCCGGTCGCCGCGCGTCTGCGCGAGCTGCTCTCGGACGATCGCGTACACGTGCTCGAGAACACCCGGTTCGATCCAGGGGAGACGAAGAACGACCCTGAGACAGCGAAGCGACTTGCCGAGGGCCGGGACGTGTTCGTGTTGGACGCCTTTGGCTCGGCGCACCGCGCGCACGCCTCGACGGTCGGCGTCGCGAAGCTGTTGCCCGCCTACGCCGGGCTCCTTCTCGAGCAGGAGCTCGAGATGCTCGGCCGCCTTCTCGCTGACGTCGAGCGGCCGTTCGTCCTCGTCGCAGGCGGGGCGAAGGTCGACGACAAGCTCGGCGTGCTCGTCAACCTCGGCCGGCGCGCGGATGCGGTGCTGATCGGCGGAAAGATGGCCGAGGAGCTGCGAGACGAGAACCCGCTGCCGTACCGGGCGATCCTCCCCGAGGACGTCGTGGCCGCTTCGGCGTTCGAGGAGGACGCGGAGACGAAGGTAACGGCGTTCGACGCGCTTCCCGAGGGTTGGCTCGGCCTCGATATCGGCCCTGAGACGCGCGAGCGGTTCGCGCAGGAGATCGGCCGCGCGCGGACGGTCTTCTGGAACGGACCGATGGGAGTCTTCGAATGGGCGCAGTTCGCCGAGGGCACGCAAGCCGTTGCGCACGCCGTGGCCGAAGTAGAAGGCTATACCGTCGTCGGAGGCGGGGACTCGGTGCGCGCGCTACAGGAGCTCGGTCTCGCGGAGGAGATCTCGTGGGTCTCTACAGGCGGCGGCGCGTCGCTCGAGCTCCTCGAGGGCGAGGAGCTCCCCGGCGTGGTGGCAATTCCTAGCGAGTAACCGCGACGCCTGGCACGTGGCGGGCGAAGAACTCGCGGATCATCGACACCTGGCGCACTCGCTCGTCGACATCGAAGGATCCGTGTCCGGTCTCGAAGACGTACACCTCGTGCGGATGGTTCCGCGCGGCCAGCTTCTCGACGTAGCGCATGGCCTGCCGGTACGGACAACGGCTGTCGTTGCGTCCGATGACGAGCAACACCGGCGCCGTGACGTCGTCGGCGAAGTTGATCGGGTTGCGGTCGCGCATCAGCTCGGGGACGTCCTTCGGCTCGGCTCCGCCCAGGAGGGCACGGTCGTATGCCTGCAGAAGCGGCGAGAGCTCGTCGTACCCGTCCTCGTAGTCGCCGACCGGAACTCCGGCCATGCCGCAGGCCCAGAGATGCGGATGCTTGCCGAGCTCGAGCAGCGTGACGTAGCCGCCCCATGAGTAACCGGCGATGACCGCACGGGAGGGATCGGCGATACCCCGGTCGACAAGATTCTGGAGGCCGGCGTTCACGTCCTCGAGCTCCGGCCCGCCGATGTTCCCGATCAGCGTGTCGCGCCACTCGCGCCCATAACCGATCGATCCGCGGTAGTTCACCAGCCCCACCGCGAAACCGGCGTCGACGTAGGCTTGTACCTCCGGCTGCCAGCGGTCGAGGTCGAGCGAGGTGGGGCCGCCGTGGACGAACATGATCACCGGGAACGGCCCCGAGGAATCGTTGGGCGTGACGTAGAAGCCGTTGACCCCCTGCCCATGCGGATTGTCGAAGTTCCAAGACTGATACGGCCGGCCGGCCGGCGCGCGCTCCCCCTCCAAGGCGACGACCTCCGCACCCGTGTCGTCGAGGAGCAGCCGCTGCCGGTGCCCCTGCTCATGCGTGAGCCACACCCGGCCGTCAGGGCGGACGCGCGTTTTCAGGATCACGCCGGGCTCGGTTGACAACGGCTCGAGCGCGCCGGTCTCCACCTCGTAGCGGAAGAGACGGTCGCGGCCTTCGAAGCGGTTGACCAAGAGCAACGCCGACGCGTCCGGCCACCAGTCATGGACGAAGACCGCGCCATCCAGGTCCACGCGGAGATCGTGCCGCTGGCCCGTCGAGAGATCCCAGAGCCCGGGTCGCTCTTCGCCATCTTGCTCGTGGTCGAATGCCAGCCGTTGATCGCCGGCAACCGGCGACCAGCACTTCGCCACCAGCGACATCCCCTCGTCGATCTGCTCGCCGATGGTCCCGCCGGTACGCGGGTCGATGACCTTGAGCGCGGGGTGGATCAGGTCGCCGTGCTCTGCATGCTCGAGGCAGAGGAGCGAGCCGTCGGCAGATAGAGCGCCTCGCAGGAACCCGCCCTCGTCGACGCTGCCAAGGCGAACTGACTCAGACGAGCGGCAGACCTCGTGAGCGCTGGTTCCCTCGAGCGACACGTAGACGGCAAACCCGTCGCGGCCGCTCAGGCCGGCAGCCACGATGCCCGGCGCCTGTGCCAAGCCCTCGCTCCAGCCGTGCGGAACTCCTTCCAGCAGCGCGTGGGTGTCTCCGCCGACGAATGCCTGCACGAGCCAGCGTCCGGACTCGTCGCCGCTCTCGTCCTGGAACCAGACGACGCCTTCACCATCGAGGGTGGGCGTCCCGTCGATCACGCCGACCGGGTGATCGGTGACCTGGCGCCGCGTGCCGGTGGCGGCATCCCACGCGTGCACCTGCCAGACGCCGGACTGGTTCGAGGCGAAGACGACTCGATCCGGCGCGCGTGGCGACCACTCCGGGAAGAAGGAGACAGGCGCGCGAAAGCGCTGTTCCCAGGGTTCGATGCTCACCCGCACGAGGCTAACACCCTAAGATCGCCGCGATGCTGATTGCCGGCAACTGGAAGATGTTCAAGGGCGCGCACCAGGCGCGCGAGTTCGGAGCGCAGATCGCGCGACTCGGCGATCGCTCGCCCGAGGTCGACGTTTTCGTCTGTCCGCCGCTCGTATCGCTCGCGGCGACCATCCAAGGCCTCGGTGAGAGAAGCAGCGTCAGCGTCTACGCACAGAACGTGCACTGGGAACTCGAAGGCGCCTTCACGGGTGAGGTCTCGGCGCCGATGCTGCTCGAGCTCGGGGTTAAAGGGGCGCTCGTAGGCCACTCGGAGCGGCGCCAGCACTTCGGTGAGACCGACGACACCGTGCGCCGGCGAGCCGAGGCCGCGCTCGAGTCTGGCCTCGCGGTCATCGCCTGCGTGGGGGAGACCGAAGCAGAGCGCGAGGCGGGGGAGACCGAAGCCGTGCTCGCGCGCCAGATCTCGGTTATCCCCGAGCACGAACGGCTCGTGATCGCCTACGAGCCGGTGTGGGCGATCGGGACCGGGAGAACCGCGACGCCGGAGATCGCGCAAGAGGCACACGCGTTCATCAAGTCACTGCATCCGACCCGCGTGCTCTACGGAGGCTCGGTAAACGCGGACAACGCTCGGGTGCTGCTCTCCCAGCCCGACGTGGACGGCGCGCTCGTCGGAGGCGCCTCGCTCGACGCGCAGTCGTTCGAGGCGATCTGCCGTGCGGGCGCCGAAGTCGCCGGCGAGTGAGCCATCTCGTCGCGCTAGTGATCCTGGACGGGTGGGGGCTTGCTCCGCCTGGGCCTGGGAACGCCGTCGAGCTGGCCGATACTCCGATCTTCGACGCGCTCTGGGCGCAGTGCCCGCACACGACCCTGCAGGCGTCCGGTCCCGCGGTCGGGCTGCCTCCGGGCCAGATGGGGAACTCCGAGGTGGGGCACTTGACGATCGGCTCGGGACGCGTGCTCTTCCAGGACCTTATGCGCGTGAACGTGGCGATCCAGGATCGCTCGTTCTTCGCGAACGAAGCATTGCTCGGGGCATTTAGGAGAGCCCGAGAACGCAGAGCGCAGGTCCACCTGCTCGGCCTCGTCTCGTACGGGGGCGTTCACTCGCACATCGACCATCTGCGCGCGCTACTCGAGCTGGCCTCGAGCGAGGACATGACGGAGAGCACGTGGATCCACGCGTTCACCGACGGGCGAGATGTGTCGCCACATTCGGCTGCAGTCGATCTCGCCGGGCTTCCCGCGGAACGGATCGCGACGATCTCGGGCCGCTACTACGCGATGGACCGCGACAATCGCTGGGAGAGAACCAACCGCGCGTACCTCGCGATCTGCGCCGGGGAGGGGAACCTTGCTGACGATCCGGTCGCCGCGATCGAGGCGAGCCAGGCGCACGGTGTCACCGACGAGTTCGTCGAACCCGTGGTGTTGGCCGGCCGGCCGCGGCTCGACCCGGCGAACGACTCGGCGATCTTCTTCAACTTCCGGCCCGACCGGGCGCGGCAGCTTTCCCAGCGTCTCCTCGAAGCCGGCGCCGACCTCGTCACGATGACGCGCTACCGGGCGGACTTTCCGTGCCCGGCTGCGTTCGAGGAGCAGCTCGTCGAGGACACGCTTGCGGAAGTGCTCGCGCGAAGCGGCCTACGCCAGCTCCACGCCGCCGAGACCGAGAAGTACGCGCACGTCACCTATTTCTTCAACGGCGGAGAGGAGCGCGAGTGGGAAGGGGAGATGCGGATCCTCGTCCCTTCTCCACGCGACGTCCCGAGCTACGACCTGAAGCCCGAGATGTCTGCCGACGAGGTCGCGACGCGCTTTTGCGCCGAGGTCGGAAGCGGCTTCCGGTTCGCCGTCGTCAACTTCGCGAGTCCCGACATGGTCGGGCATACGGGCTCGATCCCGGCGGTCATCCGAGCCGTCGAGGAGACTGATCGCTGTCTGGGACGCGTTCTCGCATGTGTAAGGGAAGCAGGAGGCGTGTGTTTGGTCACGGCGGATCACGGAAATGCTGAGGTAATGCTCGAGCCAGACGGGGTCAGCCCGCACACGGCGCATACGACCAATCCGGTTCCGTTGATCCTCACCGACAATGCGTTTGCGTTATCGCCGAAAGGCGAGCTCTCAGACCTCGCGCCGACGATTCTCGCATTGCTCGGGCTTTCCGTTCCCGCCCGCATGGCGGGAAAGTCGCTCGCAACAAGCCTCTAAAGGCTCGCGCACAAACCCCTTACACACGACGTTCTATACTCGCCGCGATTCATGTCACTCCCGCAACCAGACCTCGGAGTTCTGCGCAAGGCGCAGCGTGGTGACGAGCGCGCCTTCGCAATCATCGTCAGAACGTACGAGCAGCCGGTCTTCAACTACATCGTCCGTCTGACGGGTGACCGCAATCTCGCCGAGGACCTGACGCAAGAGGTGTTCCTGCGAGTTTTCCAGGGCCTTTCCGGATTTTCTCTGCGCTCACGCTTCACGACCTGGCTCTTCCAGGTGACGAAGAACCGGGTGCTCGACGAGCTTCGTGCACTGGAGCGCCGCCCGCGGGCAGTCGTCCCGCTCGAGGACATTCCTCCGCTCGAGGTCGTGGATGCTCCAGCCGAGCGCGCCGAGACGATCAACGCCCTGTGGCGGGCGGTGGAGCGGCTGAATCCCGATCTGAAGATGGCGCTTCTGCTGCGTGACGTCGTAGGTCTCTCTTATACGGAGATCGCCGAGTCGCTCGAGGTCACGCTGGCAACCGTCAAATGGCGGATCTACAAGGCGCGCGAGGAAGTACAGCTGGCGTTGCACCGAGACGGCGTGGTCGTCCCGATCCGCTCGGCCCCGTCCGCAGTATCGGCTGACCGGAGCTGAACCCAAGCCGGGCCACCGGAAGTCAGGCGGCTGCGGCTCCGCCTACGATGGCGGCATGGCCGTTACCGACCCGGTCTCCAGACTCGCCGACGGCCTGACCGAAATCGCCGGCGCGCCGGTCGCGCTCGAGCGTCCGGGGGACGCCGACCACGGCGACTATGCGACGAATGTCGCGCTGAGGCTCGCGCCCACGCAGGGCCGCCCTCCGCGCGACATCGCGGCCGAGCTCGCGGCCGAAGCGGTTCGGCGAGATCTCGTTGCGAGCGCAGAGCCCGCGGGTCCCGGGTTCCTCAACCTGCGCATGTCCGACGCCTGGCTCGTTGCCGCGTTGGGAGAGATCCTCGGGGCTGGCGAATCCTTCGGCGCAGGCACAGCCGCCGATCCGGAGCGGATCCAGGTCGAGATGGTCTCCGCCAACCCGACCGGCCCGCTGACGGTCGCCCATGCGCGCAACGCGGCTTATGGCGACTCCGTCGCACGGCTCCTCGAGTTCGCGGGCCACGACGTCGAGCGCGAGTACTACTACAACGACGCGGGAACGCAGATGGAGCTGTTCTACGCCTCCATCGAGGCGATCCGGCGCGGCGAGGAGCCCCCGGAGAACGGCTATCGCGGGGAGTACATCGCCAAGCTCGCGAGCCAGGAGGGCGATCCCGTCCCGCCGATGCTGAACAGGATCGAGGCGACGCTCGATCGCTTCCGCGTCCATTTCGACACCTGGGAGCTGCAGAGCGACGTGGAGGCGGAGATCTCCGAGGCGATCGCGCTCCTCGACACCTACGAGGCCGACCACGCCGTTTGGGCGCGGACGAGCGCGCACGGCGACCACAAAGATCGCGTGCTCATCCGCTCGGACGGGACTCCCGGCTACTTCGCCGCCGACGCGGCCTACATCCGCCGCAAGTACGCGAAGGGCTTCGACCGGCTCGTGTACGTGCTCGGCGCAGATCACCACGGCTACGTCGGTCGCCTGCAGGCCCTTGCCGAGATGCTCGGCCACCCACGCGACTCGCTCGAGGTGCTGATCTACCAGCTCGTGCATCTCGTCGAGGCCGGGGAGGCGAGGAAGATGTCCAAGCGTCGGGGCGACGTGGCTTTCCTCGATGATCTGCTGGACACGATCGGCGTCGACGCTGCGCGCTGGTATCTCGTCTCTCGCGGGCATGACCAGACGATCGAGCTCGATATCGATCTCGCGAAGCAGCGGACGGCCAAAAACCCCGTCTACTACGTCCAGTACGCGCATGCGCGTATTGCTGGGATCCTGCGCAAAGCCGCGGAAGAGGGCGTTGCGGTCGACCTCGCGCCTGCGAGCGCTCTCGCACGTGAAGAGCGCGACCTCGTGAAGCGCCTACTCGAGTTTCCCGCCGTTGCGGCCGAGGCGGCCGAACGGCGGGCGCCACATGCAATTCCGACGTACGCGATTCGCGTTGCGGACGACTTCCATCGTTTCTATCACCACCACCGCGTTCTCGACTCCGACTCCGAGGCGTTTCGCCTCGCGCTGGTCAGCGCCACCCAACAGGCCGTCGCCCGCTGCCTCGACCTCATCGGGGTCGAGGCGCCGGAGCAGATGTAGGATCAGACGACGTGGGCGATTTCGATCGGTCCATCCCCGACCGGAACCTTGCGCTCGAGCTCGTGCGCGTCACCGAGTCGGCCGCCACGTTCGCGGCGCGCTGGATCGGCCGGGGAGACAAGATCGCCGCCGATCAGGCGGCTGTCGATGCGATGCGGCTCATGCTCGACACGGTCTCGATGCGGGGGATCGTCGTCATCGGCGAGGGCGAGAAGGACGAGGCGCCGATGCTCTACAACGGCGAGGAGGTCGGAGACGGCACCGGGCCCGAGGTCGACGTCGCGGTAGACCCGCTCGAAGGCACGCGGCTGACCGCGCTCGGCATGCCAAATGCGATCTCGGTGATCGCCGTCGCCGAGCGCGGAGCGCTGTTCTTTCCGGGTGCGGCGCTCTACATGGACAAGATCGCAGTCGGGCCGGAGGCGGCCGACGCGATCGACATCGATGCGACGCCAACCCAAAATCTCGAGCGCGTGGCCGAGGCGAAGAACGTGGCCGTCAACGACCTCACCGTCGTCGTCCTCGAGCGCGATCGCCACGTCGACCTCATCGCGGAGCTGCGCGAGGCAGGGGCCCGCGTCAACCTCATCCGCGACGGTGACGTTGCGCCCGCGATCGCCGCGGCGCAGATGGGGACCGGGGTCGACCTCTTGATGGGTATCGGGGGAACGCCCGAAGGCGTGATCTCCGCAGCAGCCATCAAGACCCTGGGCGGCGCGATGCAGGGTAAGCTCTGGCCACGAAACGACGACGAACGGCAACGGCTCGTGGACGACGGTTTCGACATCGATCGCGTGCTGACGGCCGACGATCTCGTGCAAGGAGAGGATGTCTTCATCGCGGCGACCGGCGTCACGAGTGGCGCGCTCTTGCGCGGAGTCCGCGTCGTCGGCGACCATGTGGAGACCGAGTCGATCGTGATGCGGTCGCGCTCGGGCACCGTTCGCCGGATCACCGCGACGCACCCGCTGAGCAAGATCCAGAGCCTGATGAAAGGAGCCCGCTGATGGCGGCCAACGAGTTGCACGACACCGCCCGCGCGATCGTGGCCGACCATAAGGGAATCCTCGCCGCGGACGAGAGCACGGGGACGATCAAGAAGCGATTCGACTCGATCGAGGTCGAATCGACCGAGGAGAACCGGCGCTTCTATCGCCAGCTGCTCTTCGCGGCGCCAGGGATCGAGGAGTCGATCGGCGGCGTCATCCTGTACGACGAGACGATCCGCCAGAGCGCGGACGACGGAACCTCGCTCGCCGAGGTGCTGGCCTCGAAGGGGGTGATCCCGGGAATCAAGGTCGATACTGGCGCGCACGACCACGCCGGCTTTCCGGGCGAGAAGGTCACCGAAGGGCTCGACGGCCTGCGTGCCCGGCTCGAGGAATACCACAGTCTCGGCGCTCGCTTCGCCAAGTGGCGCGCGGTGATCACGATCGGCGACGGTATTCCGACCGACGGAAACATCCACGCGAACGCACATGCTCTCGCTCGCTACGCCGCGCTCTGCCAAGAGGCAGGCATCGTGCCGATCATCGAGCCCGAGGTGCTCATGGACGCCGACAACACGCTCGACGAGTGTTGGGAGGTCACGACTCGGACGCTGCACGAGACGTTCGACGCGCTCTTCGAGGACGGCCTCGACCTCCAGGGCCTTCTGCTCAAGCCGAACATGGTCATCTCCGGCAAGGGTTGCGCCCAGCAGGCGACCTCCGAGGAGATCGCCCACGCAACCGTCGACTGCTTCCTGGGAGTCGTTCCGGCTGCGGTGCCCGGGATCGTATTCCTCTCCGGAGGCCAGTCGGAGGTTCAGGCGACGGAGAACCTGAATGCGATCAACCAGATCGGCGGGCCGTGGACGCTCTCGTACTCGTACGGCCGAGCGTTGCAAGCGTCGGCGCTCGAGGCGTGGGCAGGGGATCCGGCGAGCGCCGAAGCTGCGCAGGAGGTGTTCACTCATCGCGCGCGCATGAACTCGCTCGCTGTCGCCGGCGAGTGGAGCGCGGGCATGGAGCAGCCGGTTACCGCCTGAGCCCGCCTCGGCGGCTCACGCCGAGGGAAAGAGCGGTCGTCGGCCGCCGAGCTCGACGTGGTGAGCATCCTCTCCGGCTTGCTGTCGGCTATCCCGCGATCACATAACGAGCGACCAGATCCCTACGACCGCCAGCCCCACGAGAACCCAGCTCGCAAGCAAGGTCGCGACCCAAAGACCGATCACCGCCAGAAACGGAGCCTCGCGTGTGTGCTCCTCGCTGAACCCGTTGCCTGTTCTCATGACCACCCTCCTCGGCTGGTTGATTGGGATGGAACGGAATTGTTCTCCCTGTGTCGGATAGCTCGTCGGTCCGAATGTGCGATCGCCGGAGATCGCGGGCAGACGTTTGGAACGTGGGTGTTGGGGCACGGTACTAGAGACCCGACTACTCAAGGAGAACTCATGGCCACAGGAATGCAGGATCCACGCGACTTGTTCATGCACGAGCTCGGTGACATCCTCTACGCCGAGCGGACGCTCGTGAAGGCGCTCCCGAAGTTGCAGGAAGAGGCAGCGGACGATGAGCTCGCATCCGGCTTCGAGGCGCATCTCGAGGAGACGAAGCAGCATGTGAAGAACGTCGAGGCCGCGTTCGAGAAGCTCGGTGAGACCCCGAAGGCCGAGAAGTGCCCCGGCATCGACGGGATCAAGAAGGAGCATGACGAGTTCGTCGCCAACGAGTCGCCGTCCCAGGAAGTGCTCGACTCGTTCCTGACGGGCGCCGCCGCGCGCACGGAGCACTACGAGATCGCCGCGTACGAGGGCCTCGTCACGATGGCCGAGGCGATGGGCGAGACCGACGTCGCGGAGCTGCTCGGCAAGAACCTCGAGCAGGAGATGAAGGCGCTCGCGAAGGTACAGACGATCGGCAAGCGCCTCGCGAAGGCGGGCGCCAAGGAGAAGGCGACCGCCTAGTAGTCGGACTCAGCCGGCCGGACGAGTGCGGATTCGCCTCACTCGTCCGGCCAGGCGTTGGCGTTCAGACGCCCTGATCCTCGTCCTGCTCGGTCGGGGAGCGATTCTCTCCGCTGCCCGGATCGGCGTGCACGGCGCCCTCCGCTCCACTCTGCCCCGCCCCGCCGTAGCTGCTCTCGTCGTCACCGACGACCTGCTCGTCCGGCTCGGTGCCTTTGGAGCCCTCGCGCTGCTCATCTGGTGTTGGCACTACATCCTCGGACATCTCGCACCTCCGCTCGCGTGAATGATCTCGTGCGCATATAGCCAAGAGGACGGAACGACAAACCACGGTCTTGGCGCATCAAGCCCCTGATCACGTGGGCTACAACGCAGCTCCGGCTCGAGAAGCGGACGATAGGTCTCGAACCCACGACACCTGGCTTGGGAAGTGTGCCGGGGCTTCCCGTGAGTGCCTCTCGGCTCCCCGAACCCGCACGGTTGAGCCAAACCGTATCCCTGAGTTCCGCGTCATTTCACGCCGTCGCGTGACACCGACGTGACACGGGACTGTCCCCAGCTAGGCGATCTCGCCGGCCTCGACGCGCGCCGCGAGCTCCTCGCGCAATCGCTCCATCCGCTGGCGGGCGACCGTAAATGAGCCCTTCCCGCCGCCCGTCGCCTCTCTGACGGCCTGCCACT
>Ga0183260_10000934_pt1 | contig 24742 bp, 29 predicted proteins | sample AntDrymUQ4972206_2_FD_129768 | JGI IMG/M metagenome (GOLD analysis project Ga0183260, IMG submission 129768) | Polar desert sand microbial communities from Dry Valleys, Antarctica - metaG UQ497 (22.06) (version 2) (version 2) | ecosystem: Environmental > Terrestrial > Soil > Desert | place... | reverse complement strand
TCGTCGATCTCGATCGTGCGACCGCGCCACCGGATCTTCTCTCGAATGTGCGATCCGACCGCGAGCGGAGGGTCTGATACCTGTCGAAACTCCACGAGCGCGGGTCGCCAAGCAGTGTGGGTGCTTGGGTCCGAGACGACCGCCCACACATCCTCGGGAGGTTTGTCGACGTGGATTCGCTCGGTGATCTTCATCTCAGGCTGCCGGCCTTCGCCGTGTCAGCTATACCTGACTCATAGCGAAGACCAAACCTGTCGAGCAGCTCGAGCGGGTCGTTATCCGCTTCGCAGGCGACTCCGGAGACGGCATGCAGCTGACCGGAGATCGCTTCACGAGCGAGACCGCCGTCTTCGGGAATGACCTCGCCACCCTCCCGGACTTTCCCGCGGAGATCCGTGCGCCCGCGGGGTCGCTGCCTGGCGTCTCCGGCTTCCAGGTGCACTTCGCGGACCACGACATCCTGACTCCGGGCGACCAGCCCAACGTGCTCGTGGCGATGAATCCGGCGGCGCTCAAGGTCAATCTCGGCGATCTCGCCAAAGGCGGGACGCTCATCGTCAACACCGATGCTTTCTCGGAGCGCAACCTGCAGAAGGCGGGCTACGCGACAAGCCCGCTCGAGGATGGGTCGCTGTCCGATTTCCACGTGCACGCGGTGTCGCTCTCGTCGATGACGATCGAGGCGTTGAAAGAAGTGGACGGGATCACCTCGCGCGAGGCCGAGCGCTCGAAGAACTTCTTCGCTCTCGGGCTCATGTCCTGGCTCTACCACCGCCCGATCGAGGGGACGCTGGGTTTCATCGAGACGAAGTTCGCGAACCGCCCCGAGATCGCGGAAGCGAACACGCGCGCCTTCAAGGCCGGCTGGAACTACGGCGAGACCTCCGAGGACTTTGCGGTCTCCTACGAGATCGCGCCGGCGAAGCTGGAGCCGGGGACGTATCGCCAGATCTCCGGGAACTCGGCCCTGACCTACGGGCTGATCGCTGCGAGCAAGCTCTCCGGGCTGCCGTTGTTCCTTGGCGCGTATCCGATCACACCCGCCTCGGACGTTCTCGAGCAGCTCGCGAACATGAAGCACTTCGGTGTGCGCACGTTTCAGGCCGAGGACGAGATTGCGGCTTCGGGTGCCGCGCTCGGAGCCGCGTTCGGCGGCTCGCTCGGCGTGACGACCTCGGCAGGCCCGGGGATCGTGCTCAAGTCGGAGACCGTCGGGCTAGCGGTGACGCTCGAGCTGCCCCTGATCGTCGTCGACGTACAGCGCGCGGGGCCCTCGACGGGAATGCCGACCAAGCCGGAGCAGGCCGATCTGCTGATGGTGATGTTCGGGCGAAACTCGGAGTCGCCGGTACCGGTGGTCGCGGCCTCGACTCCGGCGGGCTGCTTCGACGCGGCGATCGAGGCCGCGCGGATCGCGATCAAATATCGGACCCCTGTCTTCTTGCTCTCGGACGCGTACCTCGCGAACGGCTCCGAGCCGTGGCTGATCCCGGACGTGAGCGCGCTTCCCGACATCTCGACGGAGTTCGCGACCTCGTCGAGCAACGACGAGGACGTGTTCCTCCCCTACAAGCGCGACGCGGAGACGCTCGCGCGACCGTGGGCGATCCCCGGAACGCCGGGTCTCGAGCACCGGATCGGCGGGCTCGAGAAGGAGAACGAGACCGGTAACATCTCCTACGACCCGGAGAACCACGATCTGATGGTGCGGCTGCGTGCTGCGAAGGTCGCGGGCATCGCCGCCGACATTCCGGAACTCGACGTGGACGATCCCGACGGAGCGGACACGCTCGTGCTCGGCTGGGGCTCGACGTATGGTGCGATCGGAGCTGCCGCGCGGCGCGTGCGGGCGAGCGGTCGCAAGGTCGCGACCGCGCATCTCCACTACCTGAACCCGTTTCCGCGGAATACCGGCGAGGTGGTGCGGAGCTACGAGAAGGTTCTCATCCCGGAGATCAATCTCGGGCAGCTCCGGATGCTGATCCGCGCCGAGTTCCTGGTCGATGCGCTGGGCTACAACAAAGTCCGCGGGCGCCCTTTCCGGGCGGCAGAGGTTGCGGACGCGATCACGGCGCTGGTGGACTCATGAGGCCGAAGAAGAAAGCGCTCGACCGGCGCGGTGTGTTGCTGAAGGAGCAGCCGTTCACGTTTCGGCAGCGGAAGGACGGGACTGTGGCGATCTTCTGGAACGGGCGGCCGGCGACGGTGCTCGCGGGAAAGCTTGCGGAGAACTTCCTGGTCGCCGCTCCTGAATGCTCGGCGCACGAGCTGCAGCTCCTGCTGGCCAGGGCGACCGGCAACTTCAAGCGAGGAAACGAGAAGAGGCGATGAGCGAGAGCGGCGGCAACGGCAACGGACTCGTGCAACTGGCGGCGAAGGACTTCAAGTCCGATCAGGAGGTCCGCTGGTGCCCGGGCTGTGGGGACTACGCGATCCTGAACGTGATCCAGGGCTTCATGCCCGAGCTCGGCCTCACGCGCGAACGCATCGTGTTCGTGTCGGGGATCGGCTGTGCCGCGCGCTTTCCGTACTACATGCAGACCTACGGGATGCACTCCATCCACGGGCGCGCGCCCGCGATCGCGACCGGCCTGGCCGTCAGCCGACCGGATCTCTCGGTCTGGGTCGTGACAGGCGACGGGGACGCGCTCTCGATCGGCGGGAACCACCTGATCCACTCCCTTCGCCGTAACGTCAACCTCAAGATCCTGCTCTTCAACAACAAGATCTATGGGCTGACCAAGGGTCAGTATTCGCCGACCTCCGAGATCGGCAAGGTGACGAAGTCGACGCCGATGGGGTCGCTCGACTATCCCTTCAATCCCCTGTCGATTGCGATTGGAGCGGAGGCGTCGTTCGTCGCGCGGGCGATCGACACGGACAAGAAGGGGCTGACCGAGGTGCTCGGCGCGGCCGCGCGCCACCGCGGCTCGGCGTTCGTCGAGATCCTCCAAAACTGCAACATCTACAACGACGGCGCCTTCGACTTCGTGCGCGAGGAGAAGGGGAACCGGATCTACCTCGAGAGCGGCGCGCCGATCCGCTTCGGTGCCGAGGGGGAGAAGGGAGTCGTGCAGGACGAGGACGGGTCAGCGCGGGTTGTCGACGTGGCCGAGGCGGGGGAGGACGGGATGCTCGTCCACGACGCTTCCCACCGCGAGCCGAGTCTCGCGTTCGCGCTCTCGCGGATCACGTTCGAGACCGACGGCGCGGTGCCGCTCGGCGTCTTCAGAAGCGTCGAGCGTCCGGTCTACGACGATCTGATGAGCGAGCAGTTGGAGACCGCGCGTGAGCGATCGGGCGAAGGCGACCTCGAGACGCTGCTGCGCTCCGGCGACACCTGGACAGTAGGACTCTAAGCCCGCTATCTCTCGGTGAGGAAAAGGGTGATTCGCTCTGCGATCTCCTCGCCCTTCTCTTCCTGCAGGAAGTGACCCGCGCCGGCGATGATCTCCGCCGGTCCCGCGCCCGGGATTCGCGCGGCCAAGCGCTCGGCCGCCTCCGGCGTGAAGATCGGGTCCGAGTCCGAGAAGAGGACGAGCGCAGGCTTCCTCCAGCGCTCGAGTCCGGCTCGCACCTCGAGCATCTTCTCGGCTGACGGGTGATCGAGCTCGGTCGGGACGAGCTCCGGGAACGCCAGGACGCCCGCCTTCGACTCCGGCGTCGGAAACGGCGCGTTGTAGGCGTCGACCACGGCATCGTTGAGCTCGGCCACGCACGTGATCTGTACGAGCTGTCCCGGAACGAGGTCGGTGCCCACGCGTCGCACGAACTCGCGGAAGCGAAGCCACTCGGGCGAGGGAGCGCGGCCGGCGCCGATCCCGGTGTTGAGGATGACGAGCCGCGCAACGCGCTGCGGCCGCTCGACGGCGAGCCGCAGGCCGATCGGCCCGCCCCAGTCCTGCACCACCACGGTCATCTCTCGGAGATCCAGCTCATCCGTCAGTCGCTCGATCGAGCGGTAGTGGAAGTCGTACGAGTAGTCCGCGATCTGCGTCGGCTTGTCGGAGCGCCCGAAGCCGAAGTAGTCCGGCGCGACGACGCGTGCGACGCTTGCGAGGGGCGGGATCATCTTTCGATAGAGATAGGCCCAGGTCGGCTCGCCGTGCAAGAGCAGCGCGGGCTCGCCGGCGCCCTCGTCGATGTAATGCATCCGTAGTCCGCCCTGCTCCAGGTAGCGCGGCTCGAATGTGTAGCCGGATAGGTCTGCAAAGCGCTCGTCGGGGGTGCGATATGAATCCACCGACCGATCATGACGCCCTGAGGAGGTCGAGCGTGGGAGAGACGCCGAACATCTGGAGTGATAAGTGGGACTACGAAAGCGACGAAGAATGGGCTGCCGGTAAGTCGACGCGCCTACCTCGCGGGGACAAGATCGGCGCCACCGTCGCCGAGATCCCGCCCGACGGAAAGAGCGGCTTCTACCACTTCCACCATGGGGCGGAGGAGCTGCTCGTGGTTCTCCGCGGCCGGCCGACACTTCGCGAGCCGACCGGCGAGCGAGTCCTCGACGAGGGAGAGGTCGTGCACTTCGCGGTCGGCCCCGAGGGCGCGCACCAGCTCCTGAACCACACAGCGGAGCCCGTGCGCTACCTGATGGTGAGCAACCGTCCGTCGCCCGAGGCAGTCGAGTATCCGGACACGCGGCAGATCTCGGTGATGGCCTTCACGGAGTCGCAGCTCGGGCAGCCGCTCTGGGACATCCGCACGCTCGAAGCCGATCCCAAGTAACAGTCTGTTACTTGGCGCTCTTGCGCTTGCATGCCGCTGAAGCGGGAAGTAGTGTCGCTTCAGTTGTCTTCGATGAGCTCCCAGGCGACTGTTGAGGACACCCACGTCGATGTCGGCGAGAGGCTGCGGGCGATCCGGAAGCTCCGGCGCGTCACGCTTCGAACGGTGGCCGAGCGAGCGGAGCTCTCCGAGAGCTTCCTGAGTCAGGTCGAGCGCGGGCGCGCCAACGCGAGCATCGCGTCGCTGAAGAGAATCGCTGCGGCTCTCGGCGTCAACGTCGCGGACCTGTTCGAGCCGAACGGGAAGCCGAGCCGGCCGCGGGTGCTCAGGCGCGATGTCCGCCCGTCGCTCACCTTTGGAACTCTCGGCCGCAAGTACATGCTGACTCCCCGGCCGCTCGAGCATCTGCAGGTCATCGTCGGCGAGCTCGATGCGGGAGGATCGACCGGTGACGAGCCCTACACGCATGGCGACTCCGAGGAGCTGCTCGTCGTGCTCGAAGGCGTCGTCCACTTGCAGCTCGGTCCCGACGTGTTCGAGCTCCAAGCCGGCGACTCGATCGACTACCGCAGCTCTGCATCACACCGACTAACCAACGCCGGCGACGACACTGCGGAGGTGATGTGGATCATCAGTCCACCCAGCTACTGAGCCCACGCCCCAGCGAGGGTCGGTCGTCGGACGTGGAGCTCGTCGCCGTCACCAAGCGCTTCGGTGACGTCGCCGCCGTCGACTCGATCGACCTCGAGGTGCATGCGGGCGAGTTCCTGTCGCTCCTCGGCCCTTCGGGATGCGGAAAGACGACGACCCTTCGCTTGATCGCGGGCTTCGAGCGGCCGGACGCGGGGCAGGTGCGAATCGGCGGTGAGGACGTTGCCCGCCTCCCGCCCTACAAGCGCGAGGTGAACACGGTTTTCCAGTCCTATGCGCTGTTTCCGCATCTGACCGTCGCCGAGAATGTCGCCTACGGGCTGAAGCAGCGTGGGCTCGGGAGGAGCGAGCGGCGGGCGAAGGCGACCGAGATGCTCGAGCTCGTCCAGCTTTCGGGCTTCGAAGGCCGGAAGCCGAAGCAACTGTCGGGCGGGCAACAGCAGCGGGTCGCGCTCGCGCGCGCGCTCGTGATGAGCCCGAGGGTGCTCCTCCTCGACGAGCCACTCGGCGCCCTCGATCTGAAGGTGCGTAGGGAGCTGCAGATCGAGCTGAAGCGGATCCAGGAGGAGATCGGGATCACGTTCGTCTACGTGACGCACGACCAGGAGGAGGCACTGGCGATGTCGGATCGCGTGGCGGTGATGAATGCGGGCCGGATCGAGCAGCTGGCGGCTCCTCGGGAGATCTACGACCAGCCCGCCACGCGGTTCGTCGCGGACTTCATCGGCGAGACGAACTTCATTCGGAGAAGCGGAGGGGTTGTGGCGGTGCGACCGGAGCAGGTGAGGCTCACACGGGACGCGCGGGGCGGCGAGGGGGCGCTCGGCGCGACCATCGTGGCGACGATGGTCGTCGGCCCGGGAGTGCAGTGCGTGGTCCGAACGGAGGACGGGCAGGAGGTGCTGGTACGAGAGCAGCGGACACGAGACGGAGCCGGAGCCGAGTCGCTACGCGCGGGCGAGCACGTCTTCGTCAGCTGGCCGAGTGGCGAGGTTCTGGAAATCGATGCGACGGAGGTGACGTGATGCGTGACTCGTTGTGGGAACGGCGGTATGACCGGAAGGGCTTCATGGCGGCCTCGGCGCTGGCTGCGCTGGCCGCGGCGGGCGGCGGGCGGCTGACAAGCAGCGCGTTCGGAGCTGTGAACGAGGGCGCCGCGGGCGTCCTCCACTACTACAACTGGGCCGCGTACGTGAACCCGAAGACCTATGCGGACTTCACCAAGGCGACCGGGATCAAGGTCAAGAAGAGCTTCTACACCTCCAACGAGACGATGCTCGCCAAGCTGAACGCCGGCGCGCGCGGCTACGACCTCGCTGTCCCCACGGAGTACATGGTGAGGATCCTGATCGAGGAGGATCTGCTCGAGAAGATCGACTTGAAGAAGCTGCCGAACGCAAGGAAGAACATCGACCCGAAGTTCTTCGGCCTTCCGTACGACTCGAAGAACCAGTGGTCGATCCCGAAGGACTGGGGGACGACCGGGTTCGTCTACCGCAAGGACCTGATCAAGGAGCGCCCGACGACCTGGAAAGAGGTCTACGCGCTCTTCAAGAAGTACCCGAAGCGCTTCACCCTGCTCGACGGCAGTCTCGAGACCGTCGGCTCGGTGCTGATGATGATGGGGTACTCGTACAACTCAGACTCGGCGAGCGAGCTCGACAAGGCGCGAAAGTTCTTGATCGACCTCAAGCCGTTCGTACACTCGATCGACTCGGTGAACCTGAAGCAGAAGATCATCGGCGGCAAGGCGTACGGCGGCATGGCGTGGAACGGCGACAGCGCCGTGATCATCGGCGAGAAGCCGGCCGAGTACATCATTCCCGGCGAGGGAGCGGAGTTCTGGATCGACGCCTACGTGATTCCGACCGGCGCGAAGAATCCGGACGCCGCTCACAAGTGGATCGACTTCTGTTACCAGCCGAGGGTGAACGCGCAGGAAACCTCGTACACCTACTACGGCTCGCCGGTCAAGCGGACGCTGCTGAAGAGCGTGCTAGCGAAGAGCATCTACAACAACACGGACGTCTTCCCGCCTCCGAGCCTGGTGAAGAAGCTCGTCTCCTCGAACGTCTCCGCGAAGGGAACGCGGTCACGCGAGCGGATCTGGACGGAGTTCAAGAGCGCATGAGCTTGCAGATGCTTGATCGGGAATTCACGGCGGGCCGGATGACGGCCACGACACGGCGCCGGCGGCGCGTCGGTTCCCGACCAAGCATCTAGAGGTGGCGACTGAGGTCGCACCGGAGAAGAGCCGCCACGGGAAGACTCGTGGCGGCTCCGCCGGCCCTCGCTACCCCGGTTGGCTCGCGCTTCCTGCCGTCAGCTGGTACGTCCTCTTCTTCCTCGGGCCGCTTGCGATCATGGCGGCCTACAGCTTCGCCGAGGTCTCCGGCTTCACGAACGTCGCGTTCAATTGGAATCTCGGGAACTACCGCTATCTCTGGGATCCGCTCTATGGCGAGATCTTTCTCCGCACGTTGAAGCTGGCACTGATCGGGACGGGGGTCACGCTCCTGATCGGTTTCCCGTTCGCCTACTACCTCGCCCGCTACGCGAAGCACCGAACATTGCTCCTGATGCTCGTCATCGTCCCCTTCTGGACGAGCTTCCTGATCCGCACCTACTCGTGGCTGATCGTGCTCGACCCCGACTTCCCCGTCTTCAGGGCACTCGGGATCAACGGCCTGGTCGCCGACGCGGAGCTTCTCTACACGACGAAGGCCATCTACATCGGAGTCGTCTACAACTACCTGCCGCTGATGGTGCTGCCGCTGTATGCGGCGCTCGAGCGCATGGACTGGACGCTCGTAGAAGCTGCGCAGGACCTCGGAGACAACGCCCTTCGCGCGTTTCGGCGCATCACTCTGCCGTTGGTGCTCCCGGGCGTGATCGCGGGCTCGCTGCTGGTCTTCATCCCGCTGACTGGAGAATTTCTGATCCCGTCGATCCTGGGCGGCGACAAGATCTTCTACGTCGGAAACCTGATCGCCCAGCAGTTCGGCGAGGCCCGTGACTGGCCGTTCGGTGCCGCGATCGCGATGGTGGTCATAGGCGGCATGACCGTCGCCTTGCTCTTCTACGCGCGGGTGCTCGGAAAGCAGGAGCAGTTCGGTGGTGGCTAGGCGCCTGCTCCGCCTCCACGCCGTTCTCGTGTACGCGTTTCTCTACGTGCCCATTCTCGTCGTCGTCGTCCTCGCGTTCAACGGAGGACGGAACGTCCTCTACTGGGAGGGCTTCTCGACGAAGTGGTTCGGCGCGGCGCTACGCAATCCGGACATCCGCGACTCGCTCCAGACGAGCCTGACCGTCGCGGCGCTGAACGCCGTTCTCGCGTGCATTCTCGGGACGCTCCTCGCGCTTGCGCTCTCGCGCATGCGTGCGTGGATTCGCGTACCGCTCGATGCGCTCGCGTACATGACGCTCGTCACTCCGGAGATCGTCTTCGGGATTGCCGCGCTGATCTTCTTCGTCGAGGCCGGGGCGGTCGTCGGTGTCGAGTCGCCGCTCGGCATCTGGACGATCCTTGTCGCCCACGTCGTCTTCAACGCGTCGGTCGTCGCTCTGATCGTCAGGGCGCGCTTCGTGGGCATGGGCCAGTCCTTCGAGGAGGCGTCGTTCGACCTCGGCGCTGGGCCGCTGGCGACGTTCCGGCAAGTGACACTGCCGCGGCTTGCTCCCGCCATTCTCGCGGGGGGACTCCTTGCTTTCACGTTCTCATTCGACGACTTCTATACGTCGTTCTTCGTCTCCGGAGTCGACTCGGAGACCCTCCCGATCTACATCTTCGCCCAGCTTCGGTTCGGGATCTCTCCGGAGATCAACGCCACCGCTGCCATGATTCTCGGGTTCACGCTCGCCGCGATCGTCGTCGCGTATCTCGTCTTGCGGAAGACGAGTCAGGAACGAGGCGCGACGACCACGGTGCCCGGCGTCTGAGCGCGCGCTCGCAAGAAGCTCGCGACGCCGATCGTCAACAGTGAAGTGATCCCGGCGACGCTGAACGCGAGCGGAGTTCCACCGAGCTCCGCGAGCCAGCCGGTGAGGAGCCCGCCTACCGGTGCGAGCCCGACGAAGGCGAACAGATAAAGGCCGATCATGCGGCCGCGCAGATGGTCAGGAGCCCTCAGCTGGACGAGGGCGTTTGCGTTCGCGGTGAAGAGCGTGAACGAGATCCCGATCGCGAAGAGCAGCACTCCGGCAGGCACCGCGGCATCCACTGGCGCGAGTGCGAGCGCGAGCACGCCGAAGCCGGTCGCTCCTGTCGCGAAGAGCCGCCAGCTCGCCTCGCGGAAGGTGGCAGTCACGAGAGCTCCGACGAGCGCACCGAGGCCGAACGACGCCGAGAGGAGCCCGAACCCCTCGGGGCCGACGGCGAGCGTGTCCGAGGCCAGGAGTGGGACGAGAACATGGAAGTTGAAGCCGACCGTGCTGACGATGGCCACGACCCCGAACACCGCTCGGAGCTGCGGCTCGCGGCGTACGAAGCCGAGTGCCCGGCGCATGCCTTCGATGATTCGAGTGGAGGGATCGCGTTCGACGTGGTGCAGTTCCTCGCCGCGAAGCCTCGAGAGCGCGACGAGCACCGCGAGGAAGCTGAAGGCGTTGATGACGAAGCAGATCCCGGTGCCGGCCACCGCGATGACGACGCCCGCGATAGCCGGGCCGATCACGCGCGATCCGTTGAAGAGGCCGGCGTTCAGCGCGACCGCGTTCGGGAGCGACCGCGGTCCGACCATCTGGTACGTGAGCGACTGGCGTCCGGGCGCGTCGAAGGCGAGGGTGACCCCACCGAGCGCCGCAAGGACATAGACGACGGTAAGCGTCGCGGTTCCGGTCAGCGTGACCACCGCAAGCGCCACGGACACGATCAGCGCCCCGCCTTGCGTCACCATGACGAGCTTGCGCGTGTCCATGCGGTCGGCGACGACACCTGCCGCAAGCCCGAACACGGTGAACGGGACGAAGCGGCAGAAGGCGAGTGCGCCGATGGCAAGGGGAGAGCCCGAGAGCTCGAGGACCAGCCACGCGAGCGCGACGTTCTGCATCCACGATCCGGCCAGGGAGACGAGCTGGCCGTAGAAGAAGATCCGGTAGTTGCGATGTCGACGCAGGCTGCGGAAGGTGCGCGTGCGAAGCGCGATCGCGAGTGACGTCATGGGTTCTCTCCGAGGAGCCGCTTGAGCGCGGGAACCGCCGCTTCGACAGCTTTGAGCTCGGACGGTTCGAGGCCGCCGAGACGATCGGCGAGCCAGGTGGTTCGCCGAGCCCGGATCCGCCGCATCAGCCGGGCTCCTTCTTCGGTGAGCCGAAGACCGACACGGCGACGGTCCTCCGTCGATCGGACTCGCTCGAGCAAACCTGCGTTCTCGAGGCGGTCGACGTGGCCCGAGAGCGCGGGAGGCGAGATTCCCTCCTCTGCGGCGAGCTCGGCGAGCGAGAGCCCGGGGCTTCGCTTGACGAGCCACAGCAATGTCGCCTGACGTGCAGTGACGCCGAGCTGCTCCGTCTCCTTGCGCAGCTCGCGGGAGAGGCGGAGGAGAACAGGCCGCAATTCGGACGCGACCTGCTGTGGTTCAGGCTCAAGCATAACTTCACTAATCATTAACGAGGTGAAGTTTACCTGTTTTGCTCGTCCGCTCGCTGTGGACAAGTCGACACCCTCTTGTCACGCAGTCCACGTCCATTCAGGACCTGTCCAGGGTCAGACCCTAGTGTCTTTCCGCACTTGCGCTTGCGGCCGGCCCCCGGAGCCCAGGGGGTTCACGCGTCAGGAGATCAGGACTTCGGCAGAGCTTCGAGCTTGTAGCCGACGCCGTAGCGCGTGTGGATGAAGGTGTGCCGCGGCGCTGGGCGGTCGATCTTCTCGCGAAGCTTGCGGACGAAGACGTCCACGGTGCGGTCCCGGTGCGACGCGCGGCGGCCCCACACGCGCTGCAGGAGCTCGTCGCGGGTCAGGACTCGGCCCTGCTCGCGGGCGAGCGTGTACACCAGTCGGAACTCGGTCGGGGTCAGCTCCGCGCTCTCCCCGTCGACGAACGCCTGCACGTTGTCGGGGTCGAGTCGGAGCTCCTTGATCACGATCGCGTCGCCGCGGCGCGGCTCGGCCTCGCTGACGCCGCGGCGGGCGGCCGCACGCACGCGCGCGGTCAGCTCCTTGAGAGAGAAGGGCTTCACCAGGTAGTCGTCCGCGCCGATCTCGAGCGCGTGCACGCGATCGTGTTCCGTCCCGCGCGCGGAGACGACGATGATCGGAGTGCCGATTCCCTCCGAACGCGCCTGCTCGATGACGCGCCAGCCGTCGATTCCGGGGAGCATGAGATCGAGGACACAGACGTCGGGCCGCTCGAAGCGCAGCCGTGCCAGCCCGGTCTCGCCGTTGGCTACCCCGACCGCGTCAAAGCCCGCCGACTCGAGGTGGCGCGCCATCCCGCGGGCGATGATGTCGTCGTCCTCGATGATCAAGACCTTCGCCACTCGGCGACATAGTGACGGCCCCCGGGAGACACGGGGGCCGTCGAGTGGTTACCGAGCGGTAACCGGGTGGTGAACTCGGGCGGCGTCTTACCCGTCCGCTTCCGTGTCGACGTCCGAGTTCTCGCCTTCTTCCTGGTCAGCGGTCAGCTCGACGACGATCAAGAGGGTCTCGCACCCGACCAGCTCCGTCGACAGCCGCTCGGAGCGGAGCACGAACGCCTTGTCGTCGCCGGGCCCGCAATCGAGAAGGTCGGGATCGTTGTCGGCAGCGAGCGCGTGCAGCTCGTCGTCCCCGCTCCCGCCGAACGAACGGTCAGCACCCCATCCGCCGAAGACCGAGTCCGGCCCGTCGTTGCCGGAGACCACGTCCGGTCGCTTGTTCCCGGACACGCGGTCGCCGGCGTCGCCGCCGAGGACTTGATCCGCGTCGGAGCCCCCATGCAGGCGGTCGTTCCCATTTCCGCCGGCGATTACGTCATTCCCGCGGCCACCGTACGCGAGATCGCCGCCGTCACCGGCGCGGACACCGTCGTCTCCCGAACCCGCACGAATCAGATCAGCGCCGTCACGGGCGTAGACGTGATCGTTGCCGGCAAACGCGCGAATCTCGTCGGCCTGGTCGGTTCCTCGCAGCACGTCGTCGCCGGGTGTGCCGTTGATCACGGCCGCTGCGGCCACGGCTGTGAAGACGACCGCAGCCAGAACGACGGCCGTGAGTGCAAATGCCTTCGATCCCATCTCATCTCTCCTTCGTAGAGGACAGATGGATTCACCGACATGTGAGTTCGGGTCCCGTGAGGGCCTGGAAAGCGTTACGCCAACCTTCTGTTAGAACCCGCGCAGATGGACACGGACTCCATACGAGCGCGCGCGCTCGTCGAGGAGAGCCGCGAGGCCGTCGTCGTTCTGGATGACAGCGAGCGCGTGCTGTTCGCAAGCCGGCGCGCACGCCAGAGCATCGACGGCGTTCGCGAGGGCGACCGCCTGCCACCCGAGCTTCTGGCGGGCGGTTCGGGCGTACTCCCCTTCGTCGTTCCCTACGAGGCAGACGGCCGCCGGGAGCGGCTCGTGTACTTCTCACGTGAAGGCGACCTCGCCGCCTACGAGGAGCTTCGCTCGGGGTTCACGGCGGCTGTCTCTCACGAGCTGCGGACGCCGCTCGCGCGACTTCTGACGCTCCTCGAAACGGCGACGCTTCCCGGCGAGGACGTGGTCGAGCTGGTCGAGCAGGCGACCCGCGAAGTCGAGCAGATCACCGAGCTGATCGACGAGATTCTCTTTCTCAGCGAGCTCGAGTCCGGTGCACGGGTCGTGTCGCTCGGCTCGACGCCGGTTCGTCCGGTGCTGGAAGAGGCGCTCGAAGAGCTCGCAGAGCGCGCCGGCCGCGCGGGAGTCGAGCTCCGTCTCGAATGCGATGCGGGCATCGAGCTCGCCGTCAGACCGCGGATGCTCCGCGTGCTGGCGCGCAACCTGGCCGAGAACGCCATCCGCTACGCGGGTCCGGGAACGACCTTCATCCTCGGAGCCGCGCGGGAGGACGATGCCACGATCGTTCTTTCGGGTAGCGACGACGGAATCGGCGTCGAGGAGGACGCGCTCCTGCGCCTCTTCGAGCGCTTCTACCGGGCCGACCGGGCTCGCGCATCCCGCGGCACCGGGCTCGGTCTTGCGATCGTCAAGCACATCGTGAACCAGGCGGGCGGAACGGTCGACGCGCGAGGCGGGCGGGGCAAAGGTCTCGAGATCCGCTGCATCTTCGCCGCGTCGATCTAGATTCACCGGACTTTCACCGCATGTTCACCAGCCGGCGGCCCGGTCGCTGCAATCGGGTCGGGAGACTGTTGGCGTGACCGCGCAGGTGAGAATGACCTCCGTCGCAGCGGCCGGGCTCTTCGTGCTCGTCCTCGGCGCGTGCGGCGGTGGTGACGGAGGCGGAGCTGTGATCACCGCCGACGGCTCGAGCACCGTCGGGCCGTTCGTCACGAAGGCCGCAGAGGACTTCAAGGCGGAGCAAAACGTCGACGTCACCGTCGGGATCTCGGGCACCGGCGGAGGGTTCGAGCGCTTCTGCGCCGGCGAGACGGACCTCTCCAATGCGTCGCGCCCGATCGACGAGAAGGAGCAGGCTCTGTGCGTGGACGCGGGTGTCGAGTACACCGAGGTTCGCGTCGCGACCGATGCGCTGACGAACGTGGTCAACATCGCGAACGACTGGGCGACCTGCCTCACCGTCGATCAGTTGAAGTCGATCTGGCAGCCCGACTCCAAGATCTCGAGCTGGAGCCAGGTCGATCCCTCGTTTCCGGACGTCGAGCTCAGCCTCTTCGGGCCTGGGACGGACTCGGGGACGTTCGACTACTTCACCGATGTCGTCAACGGGGAGGAGGGCGCCAGCCGAACGGACTACTCCCCGAACGAGGACGACAACGTGATCGTCCAGGGCGTTTCGGGCAACAGTGGCGGTCTCGGGTACTTCGGCTTCTCGTACTTCGAGCAGAACCAGAGCGTTCTCAAAGCTCTCGAGGTCAACGGTGGAAGTGGCTGCGTCGCACCGAGCGCAGAGGCCGCGCAGGACGGCAGCTACGCGCCGCTCTCCCGACCGCTCTACGTCTACCTGAAGCAGGCGTCGTTCGACGACAACGAGGACGTTCGCAGCTTCGTCGAGTTCATGCTCGACAACAATGCGTCGATTGCCGAGGCAGCCCAGTTCGTGCCGCTCAGCGACGAACAGCTCGCCGAGGAGCAGTCGAAGCTCGGGGAAGCGACCGGGTAGGTGTTCCAATGACGACGCACGATGCCGTCGTCGGCCAGCCGTCGGTCGCGCTGCCTCGCAAGCGGATCCGCTGGGGCGAGCAGTTCGTCCGCCTGATCCTGTTCCTCGCGGCCGCGATCTCCGTGCTTACCACGCTCGGCATCGTTCTCTCGCTCCTCCTGCCGGCGATCGAGTTCTTCAGCGAGGTCAGTCCGTGGGAGTTCCTGACCGGAACGACCTGGACGCCGCTGTTCCTCGACGGGCAGTTCGGCGTCGTGCCGCTCGTCGTCGGGACGATCATGATCTCCCTCCTCTCGGCCATTGTCGCCTTCCCGCTCGGCCTAGGAGTGGCGATCTATCTGAGCGAGTACGCGAACCAGCGGGTCGCAGGCGTACTAAAACCGGTTCTCGAGATTCTCGCCGCGATCCCGACCGTTGTCCTCGGCTACTTCGCTCTCACCTTCGTGACTCCACTGCTGCGAGACATCGGCGTGCAGGTCGAGATCTTCAACGCGCTCGCCGCCAGCCTCGTTCTCGGAGTGATGCTCATCCCCACGATCGCCTCGCTGTCGGAGGACGCAATGGCTGCCGTTCCTCGAGATCTCCGCGATGGCGGCTACGCGCTCGGCGGCGACAAGCTCCAGGTTTCGACGCGAATCGTCGTGCCAGCGGCGATCTCGGGGATCATCGCCGCGTTCGTGCTCGGCTTCTCTCGCGCGGTCGGCGAAACCATGATCGTCCTCATCGCGGCGGGACAGCTCGCGCAGATCACGTTCGATCCGAGGGAGACCATCGAGACGATGACGGCATTCATCGGTGCGACCGGTAACGGTGACATCCCGACGGGCTCGATCGAATACAAGACCATCTTCGCGGTCGGGTTGACCCTCTTCATGATGACCCTCGCCATGAACCTGGTTTCGATCAGGCTCGTGCGCAAGTACCGCGAGGTATACGAGTGACAGCGATCGAACCTCGCGTCGAGCGCGGCTTCGACCCTGCGCCGGAGCAGTTCGGGCGACGCGGTCAGGCGTGGAAGAACAGGCTGTTCAAGGCGGCGATGCTCTTCTCGATGTTCGTCGCGTTCGGGACGCTCGCCGTCCTGCTCATCGACACGATCGTGACCGGGTGGCCGGCGATCAGCTGGAACCTGTTCAGCAATCCGCCGTCGACCGTGCCGGCCGAAGCAGGGGCACGGCCGGCGATCCTGGCCACGCTGTACCTCGGGCTTCTGGTGCTCCTGCTCTCCGTGCCGATCGGCGTGCTGACCGCGATCTACCTCGAGGAATACGCAGACCGCACGCGCTGGTGGAACAGGCTGATCGAGGTCAACATCCAGAACCTCGCGGCGGTGCCATCGATCGTGTACGGGATCCTCGGGCTCGCGTTCATCGTCCGGGGCATCGGCATTGGTCGTGTCGTCTTTGCCGGTGCGCTCATCCTCACACTCGTCGTCCTGCCCACGGTCGTCGTCGCCTCCCGCGAGGCGATCCGCGCGGTCCCCGACTCGATTCGACAGGGCGCATTCGCGCTCGGCGCGACGAAGTGGCAAGTCGTGTGGCGACAAGTTCTGCCGGCGTCGATTCCGGGCATGGCCACCGGCTCGATTCTCGCCCTCTCCCGGGCGGTCGGTGAGACCGCACCACTGATCATGGTCGGGGCGATCACGTACGTCGCCTTCGATCCGGAGCTGTTCGGCGCCTATACAGCCCTGCCGGTGCAGATCTACAACTGGACGAAGCAGCCCGACCCGGAGTTCCAGACGCTTGCTGCGGCCGCGGCGATCGTGCTGCTCGTGATCGTCCTCAGCATGAACGCCGTGGCGATCTTCCTTCGCAACCGCTACCGGCGGCAGTGGTAAGGCAATGACGCAGATGGAGGCTCCGCAGATCGACAGCACCCGCATCGCCCAGGCTTCTAGAGGGGCTCTCGACCGGACCGACATCGAGCGCCGCGAGAAGGTGTTCTCCGTGTCCGACCTCGCCGTGCACTACGGCGGAAAGCCGGCGATCGAGGATGTGAGCATCGACGTCTTCCGAAATACCGTGACGGCGTTCATCGGACCTTCGGGGTGCGGAAAGAGCACGTTCATCCGCTGCTTCAACCGCATGAACGATCTGATTCCGAGCGCGAAGGTCTCGGGTACGGTGCTCTACCACGGTGCGGATCTCTATGGGCGGGACGTCGACCCGGTCGATCTCCGACGCCGCATCGGAATGGTCTTCCAGAAGCCGAACCCGTTCCCCAAGTCGATCTACGACAACATCGCCTTCGGGCCGCGGGTGCTTGGGCTGAAGGGCAATCTCGACGACCGCGTGGAGAAGGCCCTGCACGACGCCGCGCTCTGGGACGAGGTGAAGAACCGTCTGAAGGATGGCGCCCTCGGGTTGTCGGGCGGACAACAGCAGCGCCTGTGCATCGCGCGCGCGCTCGCGGTCGAGCCGGACGTGATCCTCATGGACGAGCCTGCATCCGCGCTCGATCCCATCTCGACGACGCGGATCGAGGATCTGATGCACGATCTGAAACGGGAGTACACGATCGTGATCGTGACCCACAACATGCAGCAGGCTGCGCGCGTCGCCGACATGACCGCCTTCTTCAGCGTGGTCGTGCACGAGGACGGGAGCGCGCGGCGCGGGATCCTGGTCGAGTACGACACGACGACGAAGATCTTCACGACCCCTTCCGACAAGCGGACGGAGGACTACGTGACTGGACGGTTCGGATGAGGATCGGTTTGCAAGCGGAGCTCGACGCTCTGGAGGCGGGTTTCCAGGAAGCGGGCGAGATCGTCTTCCGCTCGATTCGCGGCGCGATCGATGCTCTACGGACCCAGGACGTCGATCTCTGCGACGAGGTGATCGCATTCGACGATGAGGTGGACGAGCGGTATCTCGCGCTCGAGAGGCAGGTCGAGATGGTGATCGCACGTCAAACGCCGGTGGCGAGCGATCTTCGTCTCGTCCTTGCAGTCCTCCATTCGGGCCTGCACATCGAGCGCATCGGCGACCAGTGCGTAACAATCGCCAAGCTGACGAAGCTCTCGAGCCACCTCGGCACCAGGCAGGCGGTCGTCGAGGGCCTCGTCGACATGGGCGAGCGCTGCGCGGAGATGGTTCAGGTGTCGCTCGCCGCGTTTGCTGCGAGGGACGTGCAGCAGGCACGGGCGCTCCACCAGCTCGACGACCTCATCGACAACGCGAACCGTCAGGTGTTCCACGAGGTACTCGGATACGTGCACGATGCGGAGGCGCTCGAGTGGGGAATGCGGCAGATCACCGTCGCGCGCTGCTTCGAGCGGATCGGGGACAACGCCGTCGACATCGGCGAGCAGACGGCCTTCGTCGTGACCGGCCAGTTCGCGGAGTTCACGGACGCGTCGCACGAAGACGGCCACCACGGCTAGCAACGTTCACCACTCCGCCGCCACGCGTTCACGTCTTCTCAGCCCACCGCTGTCATTCCTGTCGCGACCATCGCGGCTATCACGGACATTCGAGCAGAGGAGTTGGACAGACGATGAAGCTCTCTTTCGGGCGCCGCGGAGTCGCGGTAGCCGGCGGGTTGGTGGCGGCACTCGCGATCGCCTCCGTGGCAGTCGGTGCGTCTGCCCAGAACCCCACGTACAACCTCAAGACACTCGGGGGCTCGGTCACCGCGGACGGATCCTCGACGGTAGGCCCGTACACGACCGCGGCGGCGGAGCTCTTCTCGCGAGCCGGCGCTGCAAAGGTGAAGGTCACCGTCGGCATCTCCGGAACAGGCGGCGGCTTCCAGCGGTTCTGCAAGGGGGAGATCGACCTCTCGAACGCATCGCGGCCGATGAGGATCGCGGAGGCACAGGCTTGCAAGACCAACAACGTCGGCTCTTGGCGCGCGTTCACCGTCGCGAACGACGCACTCACCGTCGTCGTGAACCAGCAGAACAGCTGGGCCACGTGTCTCTCGGTCGCCGAGCTGAAGAAGATCTGGGAGCCCGGTTCGAAGGTGAACAACTGGAAAGACGTCCGCTCGGGCTTTCCGGACGTGCCGCTCAAGCTCTTCGGTCCCGGAACCGACTCGGGAACGTTCGAGTACTTCACTGAGGCGATCAACGGAAGGGCACGGGCCAGCCGAACCGATTACCAGGCCTCCGAGGACGACAACGTGCTCGTGCAGGGCGTCTCCGGTGAGCGCGGCGGGATGGGCTACTTCGGCTATTCCTACTACACGGAGAACCGAAGCAGGCTGAACGCGCTTCAGGTCCGGAATCCGAAGACGGATCAGTGCGTGACGCCAGGCGTCGAGTCGGTTCACTCGGGCTCGTACAAGCCGCTCTCGCGGCCGCTGTTCATCTACGCGAAGGGCTCCTCCTTCAAGCGCAAGGAGGTGCAGGCCTTCCTCGACTACGTGTTCGACAACGAGGTCAAGATCGCTGCGCGTGCACGTTTCGTCCCGCTCACGAAGGTGCAGCTCAAACGGGCGCGGACGAACTTCGCCCTCGCAGCGAAGGCCTCGAGCAAGAGCTGAGCTTCACTCTCCCACCGCACCGCCTGCCAGAGGGGCGGCCATCCGGCCGCTCCTCATACGTGTTCTAAGAGACGACCGGTACGTCGAGCTCGGCGAGCAGCTGTCGGATTCGCGCGTCGATGTCGTCGCGAATCCGCCGCACCTCGCTGGGAGAGGTCGCGTCCGCAGGGTCGTCCACCTGCCAGTCCTCGTAGCGCTTGCCTGGATAGATGGGACAGACGTCGCCGCATCCCATCGTGATCACCACGTCGGCGGCACGCACGACGTCGTCGGTGAGCGGCTTCGGGAATGCGTCCGCGAGATCGACCCCGAGTTCGGCCATCACCGCGACAACATCGGGGTTGACGCTCTCCGCCGGCTCCGAGCCTGCCGAGCGTACGCCGACGTAGCCGCCCGAGCGGAGGGAGAGCAGTCCCGCTGCCATCTGGCTGCGACCGGCGTTCAGCACGCAAACGAAGAGGACCTCTGGCGGCGTCTCTCTCACTGTCGAAAAGGTACTCAGGTCTGGGCGGGAAGCAGCCGTCGCGTCTCATAGCGCCTTCCGAGGAAGGCGGACGCGGCGATCGCTCCCGCAAGTAGGAACACGATGAGGTTGCCCAGGGGCATGCGCGTCACGACCTCCATGGCTGCGCCTACGAGCCCGGCGGCGGGGAGGGTGAGGATCCACGCGATGGCGATGTTCCCTGCAATCCCCCAGCGAACCGCCGACAGCCGACGACTCGCCCCTGCTCCCATCACGCATCCGGAGATGGTCTGCGTCGTCGACACGGGAACGCCGAGGTTGGCGGTCGTCCACAGGATGCCCGCGCACGCCGTTTGCGCGGCGAACCCCTGCGGCGGGTCGATCTTCGCGATGCGGGTGCCCATCGTCTTGATGATTCGCCAGCCGCCCGCGTACGTTCCGAGCCCCATCGCGAGGGCGGCGCTCGCGACGACCCAGAGAGGCACGTCGAACTCCTCCGCATTGAGGTGGCCGGACACGATGAGCGCCAGGGCGATGATCCCCATGGTCTTCTGGGCGTCGTTCGTCCCGTGAGTGAACGCGACGAAGCTGCCGGAGACGACCTGCGCTCGCCGGAATGCGCGGTTCACCTTGCTCGGCGCCCGCTTGCGGATGATCCACATGATTCCGAACATCATCGTGAGCGCGATGATGAAGCCAAGGGTGGGCGAGAGGACTCCAGGCTTCACGACCTTGTCCCAGATCCCGTTCCACTTGATCACGTCCCAGCCCGCGGCTGCGATCGCGGCGCCTCCGACCCCGCCGATCAGCGCGTGACTTGAGCTCGAGGGGAGAGCGAGAAACCAGGTCACGAGATTCCAGGTGATCGCTCCGACGAGCCCCGCGAGAATGACACTCAGCGTCACTGCTTCGGTGTCGACGATACCCGTGGCAATGGTCGCGGCGACCTCGAGTGAGTAGAACGCTCCCGCGAAGTTGAGGATGGCAGCGAGGATGACGGCCGTCCGCGGGGCGAGCGCCCGGGTCGACACGGTTGTTGCGATCGAGTTCGCCGTGTCGTGGAACCCATTGGTGAAGTCGAAGAACAACGCGACGCCGACGACCGCTACGAGTACGGCGTCGTCCACGTGTCAGGCGTTCTTGACGACGATGTTCGCGATGACGTTCGCCGTCGTCTCGCACGCGTCGAGGCCGCGTTCGAGCCCTGCGTAGATGTCCTTCCAGCGGATCACGATGAGTGGATCGATCGCCCCGTCGCGGAAGAGCGCGCCGAGCGCGTCGCGGTGGATGCGATCGCCCTCGTCCTCGAGCTGTTTCACCTTGACCAACGCGTCCTGGACGCCGCGCATGCCCTTGAGGTTGTCGCACGCGATCGCGAGTTGCTCGCACGCGCGCACGATCACTGCACACTGCTCGACCGCATGGCGCGTCGGCATCTCCACGCCATAGAGGCCGAGCAAGTCGGACGCCTCCTCGAGATAGTCGACGACATCGTCGATCTCCGTCGCAAGCTGATAGATGTCCTCGCGGTCGAAGGGCGTCACATACTGGGTGTTCAGGAGGGTGATCAGTTCCCGTGTGAGAGTGTCACCGGCGGTCTCGATGGCCTTCACCTGCTCCTGCGTGACGCTCGAGTTCGGGTGCTCGCGGAAGCGACGCTCGACGAGCCTCGCAACCTCGAGCGCGTTCTCGCCGGCGCGCGCGAACAGGCGGTAGAATTCGGTCGTCCGGGGGGTGAGACTGATCCGCATCGCGCGGGACGTTAACCAATCGGCGACATTTCAACCTGACTGGGCGTTCACCACTCCGAGATGTCCTCGGTCGCCGTCCTGATTACGCTGCGAGGTGGTGCGAACCACGCGTGAACACGAGCTCAAGCTCATCGCCTCCGACGACTTTCGCCTGAGCGACCTCCAAGGCGTCGAGCTGCCGAGCCGCGACTTCGTCTCGACCTACTTCGACACCCCCGACCTCTCGCTGGCACGATATGGGATCACGCTGCGCCACCGCGCCGAGGAGGGCAGCCGGCTCTGGCAGCTCAAGATTCCCTCCGGCGCCGCGCGTATCGAGATCGAGGTACCCGGCTCGCCGGCGCATCCGCCTAGTGAGCTGCTTGCGCTCGTCGTCGTGCATCTTCGCGGCGTCAAGCCCGTGCGTGTGGCACGTCTTCGCACGCGGCGGAAGACCCTGCGAACCGACGGCGCGGAGATCGTCGAGGACTCCGTATCGGTGATCGAGGGCCAGCGCGTCAAGGCGAGGTTCCGCGAGCTCGAAGTGGAGCTCGTCGCCGGCGGCGATGAGCGGACGCTTCGACGTCTGGAGAAGAGACTGCTCGGCGTCGGCGCGGAGCCAGCCGACTTCCGGCCGAAGCTCTCCCGCGCCCTCGATCTCGGGCCGTTCCCTGGTAGGTCGTCGCTTCCGTTGAACGCCCCGGCGCAGCAGGTCGTCGGCGCTGCGCTCGCGAAGCAGCATGCAGAGCTCGTGGCGCATGATCCGGGCACCCGGCTCGGCGCCGATGCCGAGGATCTCCACCAGATGCGGGTCGCAACCCGCCGGGCTCGAGCGTTTCTGCGGGCGGCACGGCCGCTCATCGATCAGGAGTGGGCGGATGAGCTGCGCTCCGAGCTCGGCTGGCTCGGGTCGGCGCTTGGGCCTGCGCGCGACCTCGATGTGCTCGTCGAACGCTTGCGGAGTCAGATCTCGAACCTGGGCAGCGAAGGAGCTGCGCTGCGCCGCCTACTCGACGGTCTCGAGCGACGGCGGAGAAAGGCGCGTGCCTCTGCAGTCGCCGCGCTGTCGGAGAAGCGCTATCTCGCGTTGCTCAATCGGCTCGAAGATCCGCAGCCGCCGCCGGCTTCCAGCGGAGCGAGCGCCACGCTCGCCGAGCTCTGGTGGGCCGAGTTCGTGCGCACGCGCCGGAGGTTCGAGAAGCTCGATCGCAGGTCGAGCGACGACGAGCTCCACGCTGCGCGGATCAGGGTCAAGCGCACCCGGTACGCGGCTGAGCTTGCCGCGAACGAGCTCGGGGCGCCAGGTGAGCGCTTCGTGGACGCGGCGAAGCAGCTCCAGGACGTGCTCGGGGAGCATCAGGACGCATTCGTCGCCGAGGAGCACATTCGCGTGTGGGCGGAAGGCAAGCCCGACGCCGGCGACGCCGTCCGCAAGCTGCTGAAGCGGGAGCGTGCGCGCCGGAGAAAGGCGCGTGCCGAGTGGCCGCAAGCCTGGAAGCTCCTCGACCGCCGGGCGCGCAAGGCGCGTCCGTGATCCGCGCCGCCGGCGGTGTGGTCACGCGCCACGGAGAGGCCGGGCTCGAGGTGCTCGTCGTGCACCGGCAGAAGTACGGTGACTGGTCGCTTCCGAAGGGGAAGGCGTTGCGGAGCGAACGGGACGAGACGTGTGCGCTTCGGGAGGTCGAGGAGGAGACCGGCCTTCGCTGTGAGCTCGGCGAGGAGCTCGCCACAACCCGCTACCACGATGTTCGTGGACGTGCGAAGCGCGTGCGCTACTGGCTGATGACGCCCATCGCCGGCCAGCTCGAGTTTCGGAACGAGGTCGACGACGGCCGCTGGCTCTCCCTCGAGGAGGCGCGAGACCTTCTCAGCTACACGCGCGACGTGCAGGTGCTCGGCTCCCTCGAGGAGAAGGTCCGCGACTTCACGACTTGACTTGTCCCGGCGAGCAATCGAGAATCGCCCGCTCGGGTCAGGGAGAAGAGAGATGTTGCTGCTCAGACACGCAAGCGCGGGCGAGCCGATGCCGCCGCCGTGGTTCGATCGCGAGCGCGCACTCGACCGAATCGGCCGCGTCCAGGCCCGCCATCTGCGACTGGCGCTCGCCGGCTTCGCGATCGAGCGGATCGTCACGAGTCCCCACACGCGCTGCGTCGAGACCGTTCGGCCTCTCGCGGTAGCGCTCGGGCTCGAGCTCGAGTGTCGAGATGCGCTTGCGCCGGACAGCTCCCAGGAGAGCGCGCTCGCGCTCCTGGAGGAGCTCCCGGCGGAATCTCTCCTTTGCACGCATCGCGAGGTGATCGAGCGGCTCTTCGACGGTGAGGTCCAGTGCGAGAAAGGCGGCGCGTGGGTTCTCGAACGAACTGCCGGCCGCTGGCACCCGACCGGCTATCGAGCGGCTCCGGCGGTCGAGCGCCTCCGCGGGCGCGCCGCACTCGTCTGAGTTTGTCGTAGAGCTCGGCTGGTTCCTAGCCTCGGCCGCCGGAGAGCCAGGTGAATTTCGTCACGAACCAACCTCCGGTGGAGCGCGGTTCCCAGCCTGTCCGGTCCCAGCCTTTCGGGAACATGCGGTTGTGCTGGCGAAGCGCGAAGGCGGCCGCGCCGAGAACGACGCCGAAGACAACCGCACCGAAAACGATCATTCCGATACCTACCGTGGCAGCGGCTGTGACCACCTGGTGGAGTTTAGCGTCGGCCTCTCTCTCAAAGGGATAATTCCCCATGGATCTCTATCTCGTGCGACACGCGATCGCAGAGCCGCACGATGTCGCGCGTTGGCCGGATGACTCCGAACGACCGCTCACTCCGGCGGGAATAGAGCGTTTTCGCGCCGCTGCGCGTGGGCTACGCCGGCTGGGGGTCGAGGTTGACGCAATGCTCGCGAGCCGATACGTGCGTGCGTGGCATACCGCGGAGATCCTTGAGAAGGAGGCCGGATGGCCCACTCCCGAGGAGCTCCCCGCGCTCGAGCCATCCACTCCACGGAACGAGTGCCTGATGGCGTTGCGGGATCGGCACGAGTCGACGCTCGCGCTGGTCGGCCACCAACCGCTGCTCTCGGAGCTCGCGTCGCTGCTCCTCGCCGGCGACGGGCGCTTGCTGCGTCTCGAGCTGAAGAAGGGCGCTGCGATGTGCCTTCGCTTCGAAAGCAGTCCCCAGGTAGGGACCGCGGCTCTGCGCTGGAGCGTGAGCCCGAAGATGCTCAGCTCGATCGAACGCTGAGAACTAGGCCGCAGCTGCGTCGGCGCGCGCAAGAGCGAGCGCCGCACCCTCGCGCAGTCCGCCCCGGCCGACGTCGAGGTCGCAGCCCAGACGCTGCGCGATCTCGGAGAGGACGAGCGTTCCCCCGAGCAGGGTCTCGGCCCGCTCGGAGGTGATGCCGTGCGGTTCCGTCATGCTCTCGGCAGGTACGTCCGCGAGCGTGGA
>Ga0183260_10000933_pt1 | contig 24755 bp, 21 predicted proteins | sample AntDrymUQ4972206_2_FD_129768 | JGI IMG/M metagenome (GOLD analysis project Ga0183260, IMG submission 129768) | Polar desert sand microbial communities from Dry Valleys, Antarctica - metaG UQ497 (22.06) (version 2) (version 2) | ecosystem: Environmental > Terrestrial > Soil > Desert | place... | reverse complement strand
GCGTCGGCGAGGTGAACGGTCCGTCCGCCAGTGTGCAGGTCGAAGGCGAGCGCGCCAAAGCACGTTCCGTCTGCCACGAGCAGCCGAGAAACGTACTGGTCCTCCTCGACACGGATGCCGAGCTCGGCGGCCTTCGCAGCAACAGTGCGCATGATCGCGCGTCCGGTGAAGTCGCCGGCGTAGCAAGTTCGCCGCCAGCGGTGGGCGCCGAAGAAGCGCTGGTCCAGTTCGCCGGACTCTGTGCGCGCGAACTCGCACCCCCAGGCGGCGATCTCGAGCACGGCGTCCGGCGACTCACGCGCCATGATCTCGACCAACCGAGGATGTCCGAGGAAGTAGCCCTCGCGCACGGTGTCGGCGAAGTGCTGCTCCCAGGAGTCCTCCGGGTCGCGCGTCCCGAGCGCCGCGTTGATGCCGCCGGAGGCGAGCACGGTGTGTGCGTCCAGCCGCGCGCGCTTCCCGAGCATGAGCACCTGAACGCCCGCCTGTGTGGCCGCGATGGCGGCGCGGTAGCCGGCCGCGCCGGTGCCGATGACGAGGACGTTGGACGTCTCGGTTCGATGCACGGACTCATGGTGCACCAAACGGCGTCCGCAAACGATTACGGCGCGCTGATGACGAGCGTCGCCTGCTGCACGATCCACTCATAGTGTTGGGGTCTGCGAGCCACCGGGGTCGGCGTCTAGCGGGGAGCCGAGTGGCTCCATCCTTGAACGCAACCAGTCGGTAGCAATGGCAAGCGCCCGCGCTCGCCCTCGCCGAGCTTCTCGAGGGCGGTCGCATTCGCCGGCTCCACGAGATCGGCCACCAGGGCGGACGTCCGAGCAGACCGAAGGGATGGCGGACTTGGCCGCTCGCCTGGCGGAGCTCGATGGTGTCAGTCCCGCGCCCCCCGCGGCCCCCGACGCCGTTTCCAACCGAACTCCTCGGTCTTCGGTGCCGGCACGATGTTGCCACCGTATGCGCGTTGCGGAGTGCGACAATCCGAGGGTGAAGGCAGAGCTCATCGCGTTCGGAGAACTCCGGATCGAGGGCGAACGATACGACCAGGACGTGGTCATCAACGGCGGGCGTATCAGCCGGCGCCGAAAAGGACCATCGAAGGTGCTGCGCGACCAGTTCGGGCACACCCCACTGTCGGTCGCCGAGGACATCCCGTGGGGTGGACAGCGGCTTGTCGTCGGGACCGGCGCGGATGGCAGCCTGCCGATTGCCCCAGACCTGTACGCGGAGGCGGCGCGACGCGGGATCGAGGTCGCTGCGCTCCCGACGTCGGAGGCCTGCCGCCTGCTCGCTCATCTCAAGCGAAAGGACGTCTACGCGGTCCTGCACGTCACCTGCTAGCGGGCCGCGTCAACACCACGATCCACTCATCGTGCGTCTGCCAGCGCCTCGAAGGGCCATTCTTCAACCACAGGGCGGCGACCCGTCGGCCCGTCCGGCGCGGAGCCCTCGGGGCATCTGAGTCATTCAGGTGGGCTCCAGACTCGGGACAACGAGCCACCCGGCAGCTCTTCCGGCGTAGATCAGCTGCTCGGTGGTGAGACCCGACTTCGCACGCAGATCGGCGAGGTGGCGCTTCGCGGTGCTCGGCCGAATGCCCACCAGCGCGGCCGCCTCCGGGACCGACCCGCCAGCCGCAACGTAGGCAGCGAGGACGTCCAGCTGGCGCGGGGTCGCTGGCCGCGAGGGCGGGCTGGCCACGTCAGACGGCCCTCAAGCCGATCGCACGCGAGCCGCAGCGACCCACTCATCGCGGCCCTCGATCGGGATCCGATAGGCTGTTAACGCGTGTCCGACACCTGCCGGGCGCGCCACAATGCATAGTGGTCGCACAGGTTCAGCCGATAGACTCGGCCGACTGATGACACAACCGCAGGACGCCGGCGCGGACGCCCAGCGGCTCTTCGAGCAGGCGCGGGAGGCTGCCGAACGCGGCGAATATGACGTTGCCTCGGGGCTGTACGCGCGGCTTGTCGGCAACCCTGACCCGAACGTCCACGTCGCGGGCCTTCTTGGATTGGCCGACTCACGCTACCGACTGGACGACGAGGAGGGCGCACTCCAGTCCTGGATAACTGCCACACAGGGGCCGGATACGCCGCTGACCTGGCGAGCCTGGATCGCGCTCGCGGGCGCGCGCGTGCGGCAGGGTGATCTCGCCGGCGCCGCCCGGGCCTACCGCGAGGCCGAACGACGCGCGCCGCCCGACGAGCAGTCGGCAATCGCCGCGCGCCTCGGTTGGCTCAACAAGGAGATGGGCAACTCATTCGCGTCGCGCCGTTACTTCGGGCGCGCCCGTGGAGCCTTCTCCCCCCTCGCAACGTGGGCGCTTATCGCCGTGACGGCGGCAATCGGCCTGTGGGCCTTCGTCAGCCCGGCCGCCGCCGGGGCCCTGGTCGACCTGCTGATGCTCGATAAGCAAGAGGTCCGGAACGGCGAGTACTGGCGGCTGTTGACGGTGGTCCTCGTCCACGATCAGACGCTCCCGATCCACCTGCTGTTCAACATGTACGCGCTCTACATCGTTGGGCCCATCGTCGAGGCCCTTTACGGACGCGTGCTTTTCTTCGCGTTCTACCTCCTCTCCGCTGCCGGCGGATCCATCGCCAGCTACCTGATCTTCCCGACTCCGTCTGTCGGTGCAAGCGGCGCAATCTTTGGTCTGTTCGGTCTCTTGTTTGTGTCGAACTACATCCACAAGCCGGCGCTGGGCCGCCAGGCGGCTGGGCTCACCCGACAGATCGGCATGCTCATCGCCATCAACCTGGTCATTGGCTTTGCTTTTGGGGGCAGGATCGACAACGCCGCGCACGTGGGCGGGCTGCTGGTCGGCGCGTGGGTGGGGTTCCTCGTCGCGCCCCGCGGCGCGGCAACCCTGGCCTCGCTCTGGCAACGAGCGCCACAGGCGGCCGGCGGCTTCAGGGATCGAAGTCCCGGCCTCCTGGCCGCGGCTGGCATCGGTGTGCTCGTCGTGGTGCTGGTCGTTGGTCTCCAGATCCCGCCGTTCTGGGCCTGACCCTAACCTACACGCCACGTGAACCGCTCGATCTGGAACGTCCTCTTCGGGACGTTCACGCTCCGCTTCAGCACCGCGCTGACTGGCGGGCTGCTCGCCTATTACCTGGGCAACCTCCAGGACCATGGCGGCCCCGAGGTGAGCGCGTTCGCGTTTGCCGTGATCCACGCCGCGTTCTACGTGACCGAGCTGATCGCCTCGCCGTTCTTCGGCCTGCTTTCGGACAAGCTCGGCCATCACCGGGTGATGCTTTTCGGCCCACTGTTCGGAGCCGTCGCTGTGCTAATCACCGGGATCACCAGCGACCTGCTGCTGCTCACCGGCACGCGAGTGCTCGAAGGCGCCGCGACCGCGGCCAGCATCCCGAGCATCCTCGGGTTCCTGGCGATGGCAACCATGAACGACGAAGGCCTGCGCGGACGTGTCTCGGCACGTTTTGAGCTCGCGACAATTGCCGGATTGGGCGCCGGCCTCGGCGCAGCGGGTGTCTTCTGGGAGTTCTTCGGACCGAGCGCCTTCTTTCTCAACGCCGCCTTCTACATGGGCTCGTACGCCGTCTACCGGTACGGCGTCAAGGCGCCTGACGCTCCGGCGGGACCGCAGCACCGTCCAGAATATGGCTGGCGTCGGTACGGCAGGCTGATCCGGACGTCCCACATCTGGCTCCTGGCGCCGACGTGGATTGCGGTCAACGCAGCGCTTGGTGTCTACGCCGGTCAGGGCCTGTTCAACCTCGTTCGCACGCCCCAGCCCCAGTTCGCAGACCAGTTGCTCGCAGGAGGGCTCAGCCCGTTCGAGATCACGCTTGGGCTGATCGCTGCTGGCGTCGTCTTCGTTGCCGGCATCGTCTTCTGGGGCAATCGGTTCAAGCAGATGCGCCGGACGACAATCATCTTCTACGGGATCCTGGGGGGGTTTGCCCTCGTCGTTGGCGCGATTGCCTTCAATCACAGCGGCGGCATTGACCCGCTGTTCCGCGCTCCGTTGGCGATCCTTGCCGGTGTCGGGCTGTTCGTCCTTGCCGGCGCAACGCCCGCCGCGCTCGGACTTCTCGCCGACATGTCGGAGGCATATCCGGACGACCGCGGCGCGGTGATGGGCCTGTACAGCGTCTTCCTCGCGATCGGCCAGATCGGCGGGTCCTTTGCCGGCGGTTACGCGGCAGAGATCGCCGCCATCGACGGCCTATTGGTCGCCACGCTCATCTTCATGGCCATCGCGCTACCACCGCTCTACTGGCTCAGGCGTTACGAGCACCACTTCGCCGGTGCGATGGTCGATCCGCTCGACAAGGCGAAGTCCTAGATCGTCCGTGGTCGACTCCTACAATCGGCCGGCATGACTCAGACGATCGAATCCTTGCCCGCGACAAGCAGCGACCAGGACGCGCCAACTTTCGGTAACTTCATCGGCGGGGAGTGGCGCGCCGCTGAGAGTGGCCGGACCTTCGAGTCGCGCAACCCGGCGGACACGAGAGACCTGATCGGCCGATTCGCGGCCTCCGACGCGGCCGATGTGGCCGCGGCCATCCGCGCCGCCGAGGAAGCTCTGCCCGCGTGGAGTGCGATGCCTGCGCCCAAGCGCGGCGAGATCATGTTCGCCTTCGGCGCGCTGCTCACGGAGCACAAGGAACGCCTCGCCCATGCGATGACGCGTGAGATGGGCAAGGTCCTCGCCGAGGCCCGCGGCGACGTCCAGGAAGGCGTCGACATTGCATACCTGATGGCCGGGGAGGGGCGCCGCATGTTCGGCGACACGACCCCGTCCGAGTTGCCCAACAAGTGGGCCATGAGCATCCGCCAGGCGATCGGCGTCGCCGGGATCATCACGCCCTGGAACTTCCCGATCGCTATTCCCTGCTGGAAGATGACCGCCGCCCTGATCACGGGCAATGTGGTCGTGCTCAAGCCTGCCTCTGACACGCCGTACTGCGCCGCGCTCCTCGTCGAGCTGATGAACGAGGCGGGCTTCCCGATGGGCACCGTGAACATGGTCACGGGCTCAGGCGCTGAAGTGGGCATGCCGCTCGTCGAGAACCCCGACGTGAACGTCATCTCCTTCACCGGGAATGGGACGACCGGCAGGCAGATCGCCATCGCAGCGGCACGCCGCAACGCCCGGCTTTCACTCGAGCTGGGCGGAAAGAATGCGATCGCGGTCATGGGCGACGCCGACCTGGACCTCGCCGTTGAGGGCATCCTCTGGTCGGCATTCGGTACGACCGGTCAGCGCTGCACCGCATGCAGCAGGCTGGTTGTTGACGAGAAGCTTGCCGACGAGCTGGTCGGTCGGCTGGTCGATCGGGCTTCGAAGCTCAGGCTCGGTTCAGGCCTTGAGCCGACGACGGACGTCGGTCCGTTGATCAATGCCGCGGCGCTCGAAAAGGTGAACGGCTACGTCGAGATCGGGAGTGAAGAGGGCGCCCGACTTGCCACCGGAGGCCGGCCTGCCACCGATTCGGCAGGCCTCGAACACGGTCACTTCTTCAGCCCGACCATCCTCGATGGCGTCCGCTACATGGACCGCGTCGCCCAGGAGGAGATCTTCGGGCCCGTGTTGGCGGTCATCCGCGTTGATGGATACGAAGAGGCGGCGATGGTCGTGAACCACACGCGCTACGGGCTGAGCTCGAGCATCTACACGTCGGACACCAACACGGCATTCCGAGCCATGCGCGATTTCACGACCGGCATCGTCTACGTCAACGCCGGCACGATCGGGGCTGAGACGCACCTGCCATTCGGCGGGATGAAGGGCACCGGCAACGGCCATCGCGAGGCAGGTCACGCCGCGCTGGACACCTTCACCGAATGGAAGTCCATCTACGTCGACTACTCCGGTCGCCTCCAACGCGCCCAGATCGACAACCAGTAGGGAAGGAGGGATCACATGGCGGACACGACACAGCACGACGCGATCGCGCGGGTCATCGACTCGGCCCGCCGGCTGGGCGTCGAGATCAACGAGCTGGAAGCGAACAAATGGATCGCCGCCATGGCGGCCGAATCAGTCGGTGGCGACGTCGTCGTCGATGTGGGCAGCGGCGTATTCGGCCACCGCGCATCGATGCTCGATCTAAATCCGGAAGACCTTGCGCGCTTCAGGCGGATCGCGCCGATAGTCGGTTTCGAGAACCGCCCCGGCGTGAAGACAGCCTTGGCGTTGTCCGGCTCATCGGCCCAGAGCCGCATCCAGGCCTACCCGGCCGACGCCGACTTCTTCGAGCGCATCCACATCACCGCCGACACCAAGGAGGAGGCCTGCCGCATCCTCGGCGAACTCATCCGCGAGAAGGCGCTCTCGACGATGTCTGGTCCGTCTCACCGGCTGTCGGAGGTGAAGCTCGGCACGTGGGACGCCGAGGTGACCAAGGATGGCAAGAAGGAGCACGTCGGCAGTCCGATCTCATGGACTCCCCAGGAGGTGGAATCGGGCCAGATGAACGTCGTCGCCGCAGACGGCTCGGCACGAACGGTCACGTGGGCCGACGCCGCCCAGAACCCCGGCTGGTGCAAGCTCGACTGGGTCGTAGCAGATCGCGACAGAGGCCAGCTGGCCAACGCGAGCAACGTGCTCGACCCGACTTGGGAGTCGCCAGACGGCACGATTATGCCGCTCGACGGGTTCCTGGACCCGTACTTCCAGGAGGTCTATATCGACACCGACTCGAGGCCGCTGTTCGACAAGCTGATCAAGGACCTCTCGACAGACTCGGTGGACGAGTACGTCAAGCAGCTCGAGCACGAGGTCTGGAAGTACAGCGTCAAGGATCCCAATTGGGGCAAGGTCGCGCGACGGCTCTACAACATCTTTCGGCTAACCGGCCAGTACGCGTCCGCGGCCTATGTACGCGAGCTCTTCGACGAGCCAACGACCGCGCTGTACCAGCTCGCCGCGCTCATCCGGACTCTCGACGAGGCGGCTATCGAAGGATCGCCGTTCGACTCGGAGATCCTTGTCTCGCAGGCAGACCAGCTGATCATGTCGGCCATAGGTGCGATGGAGGGGCCGCACGAGGCACAGGTGGTTGCGCAGCTGCTGCGGCTCCGCGACGAGCTCTCCGGTCGCAAGAATGACGGCCGAAGCGATGAGGTCGAGTCGCTGCGCGCAGGGACAATGACCGCGGTCAACGAGTACTTCCACAAGCGCCTCGTCGCGCTGCCGGAAATCGCCGAGTACCTGGACCGGATTGCCGCGTCCGACCAAACGCATTGACCGTGGCCGCACACGCTGAAGGTGATCGTCTCCGGAACAAGGGCCGGCCGCGCGTGGATATTGAAGGCTTCGTGTGCTGAGTCAGCCCTCGCCCTGATCGGTTCGATCCCGCGTCGCCGTCGAGCCGGTGAAGCTCGGCGGGTCGCTGGCGGGGAAGGAATCGGCCGACGCATCCTCAACCGGATCGTCGCCGACTTCACCTTCGCCGGCCTCCTCGATGGGCAGTTCGTTCTCGGTCGGGGTCGGTCGCTCGTCTTCGACCGGTCCGGCGTTCTCGGCTTTGAGTCTGTCCATCCACCGTCCTGGGGTAAAATCGAGTTTCGTGGGCCGCTAGCTCAATGGTAGAGCAGCTGACTCTTAATCAGCCGGTTCAGAGTTCGAGTCTCTGGCGGCTCACCACTCTCGTAGCGTGAAAGAGCCCTCGGATGCCTTCCGAGGGCTCGGTGATGCGTGGCTCGTTCGCGGTGCGCCAGTATGACGCCCATCCCGCCAGGTTGGGCTATTCGCCTTCGGCGGCCGAAAAGAATTGGCGACCCGGCCGCAGTCTGTTCAGCTGGGTCGCCGCGCCTCGGTCCGAGCTCCGAGAAGCTACCCAGATGGCACCGTGTCGGCGACCGACCCTCAATGACGAATTTGGCAAGTTCGGGCCGTACCAAAGGCTTGCCAAACCGCGCTGGATCTCCGGCCGTTGATTATGTCCGGCCAACATAGAGCTCCGGGCCGGTGGTCCCACCGGCCCGGAGCTTGGAACTACGCATCGGCTCGCCCACCAGGGCTTGCCTATATCGCGGCGAGGAGGAGTCGAGATGGCGATTTCAAACGACTCATCTGTCGCATCCAGGGCGAGCTGTACCAGGAAGACGGCTACCGCCAAGCCCATGAACAGGACGTCCGATAGTGACTAACGCCACGAAAGCGCGACCAGGGGAATGACGGCGAACGTCGCGGCCGGAATGCGAAGGGCTCGCTCCCGAGACATAGCCCCCGGCTTGGAGTTGGCATCGTATCCACACCTCATCGCTACTCGCAGTACAAGCCACGCACCAACCAATGCGATGAACAGCACATAGTCGGCGGCCGTCATCTCGTGTCGCCGGGCTGCCTCTTGGCACGATCGCGGACGATGCCGACGAGGCCAACGGCTGCGCCGGCAAAGAAGATCGAGAAGGCCAGAACGAGGAATCGCACGGAGGCCTCGCTTGGGACACAGTCCGGCGCTCTAGACACGCACCGCATGTACGTGCTGCCGCCGAGCACCAGCCAGGTGAGACCGAACCCACTGACAGCGCCGGAAATTGCGGCGTGCGACTTCCACGCGATACCAAAGAACACGACGGCCGCCAACGCCGCGATCACCGGTAGCAACCCGAACGAGATGGAGAACGAGGCGAATAGGCCGAGCAGCCCGCCCGTGACGAACTTCATAATCGGCCGCTCCAATTGAGACCTCCCAAAGTCGAATGTGCGGCATCGAATGTTCCTCTCTGGTGCATCGTGAGAAACTAAGGATGCCACGGGAACTAGATATCGTCAAGTAGCCAGTTATGCAGAGCCATCTCCGCCCGCCAAGGGGAGGTTCAGAGAGGCAGGCGCTGAAGGAGCGTCAGCAGGGGCCTCGTCGGAACAATTGGTGCTTCCACGACCGGGACGCGTTGCCAGGACTCGTCACGGGCGCCCGGTCGGTAGCGCGCGGAAAGGAGGCGAGCCGAGATCTCGATCAATCCCATCGATGTGATGGCCTCGGCCAGGGTGATGCCTTCGCCCCGCAGGCCGCGGCTAACGACGCAACTGTCGGTGTCGGTCAGCACGCCCGCCAGCCGCCGCCGGCGCTCCTCGAACGTCAGGTCGAGTAGCGGTTGGCCAAGGTCGTAAAGCAGATCGGAGGCGACGAACGCCGGCGTCCCATCCCTGGACCCGGGTTCGGACAGCCGACGCCGAAGGAGGTCCTGGTCGGGCCGGCCTTCGTCGTCGAGGACCAACAGGGAGCCCTCGACGACGAGTTGGTCATTGGCGAAGTCGCCGCCCATGGCCGACAGCTCGGGGAAAGCGGCCATGGGGTCGGCCAGATGCTCAATCTGCAGGCGGACGTGGAAGTCTTCGACGTAGGCGAGGGCCGAGGTGCCGGGCCACCACGGCTCGAAGAACCACGCCGGGTCGTCAAAGGGTGCCACGCCGGCAATGGGTAGCATCGGCCGCAGGCGTACGGGAAGAGCGCGTCGCTCTCCGGGGTCGATCTGAAGCGGCAGCTGCTCCGGGGCCAGGGCGGATCCCTGTCGGCTCAAGCGGTCTTGCGCTTGGCCGCTCGTGCGGGCTCTGCCTTGCGCGCGGTCCGTTTGGCACCCGAGGAGATGTCGGCGACCTTGGCCGACTTGGAGCCGGCCGACTTGGCCGTCGCGGTCTTCGCGCCTGATGACTTGGTGCTGGCGATTTTGGCGCCACCTGTCGAACGGGCTTCGCGAACAGCGGCGACGCTGGCCTCGAGGACGCTCATCAGATCGGCGATCTTGGTCGGCGCCTCGGAGGCCTTGGGCAGCTCGGCCGGCTTGCCGGCGACCTTCGCCTCGAGCACGGCGACCAGCGCCTCGCGGTACTCGTCCTTGTAGTCCTCGGGCTTGAACTCACCCTTCATCGCCTGGACGAGCTGCTGGGCCATGGTCCGCTCGGCCGGCTTGAAGTCGAACTCCTCCTCGGGCAGGTCGAGCTCGCCGGCGCTGCGGATCTCGTCTGGCCAGTACAGGGTCGAAAGGAGCATCGTCGTGCTGTACGGGTTGATGGAAGCGAGCGCCTCGCGGTCCTTGAGCACGATCTTGGCGATAGCCGACAGGCCCTCGTCTGCCAGCACCGACTTGAGCAGGTAGAAGGCCTTGCGCCCTATCGGCTCAGGCTCCAGGTAGTAGGCCTGCTTGACGAAGCTGGTCACCTGCGTCCCTCGCTGGGCGTCGACGAAGAGCTCGATGTCGATCGACCGGACAGTCTTGAGCGGCACCGCATCGAAGTCGGATTCGTCCAAAACGATGTACTGGCCCTTGCTGTATTCGAAACCGCGCACCGTTTCGCTGCGCGCAATCTCGCCGTGCTCAGGGCAGTGGACCTTCATCTGGATTCTGTTCATGCACGTCTTGTGCAACAGGTTGAAGCTCAGGCCGCCGCGCGCCTCGGTGGCCAGGTACAGCTTGACCGGCACGGTCACCAGGCCGAATTGGATCGCGCCGCGCCACATCGAGCGAGGCATGCAGTCTCCTTATTGTGCGGTGCTCGTCGCCGCGTGCGCAGCCGAAGCCGTGCACGCAAAGGATACGCCGCGAGCGGGCCCTCACGTTCGAGCGTGCCGTAATCTTCGGAACGTGCCTGATCAGGACGCCCGTCGGCTATGGGCTGCGCTGCGCGAATCGGTCGGTGGCGCGATGGTCGGCGCCCACGAGCCATTGCGCCTTCTGACGGCCGCGCTTCTCGTCAGCGGCCACGTGCTCGTCGAGGACGTGCCCGGCGTAGGCAAGACTCTGCTGGCGAAGGCCTTTGCCAAGTCGCTCGGCCTCGGCTTCGCCCGCATCCAGGGAACGCCCGACCTGTTACCGAGCGACGTGACCGGCAGCAGCATCCTCGATGGATCCGAATTCCGCTTCGTGCCCGGCCCCATCTTCAGCAACGTCGTCCTGTTCGACGAGATCAACCGCGCCACGCCGCGCACCCAGTCGGCACTGCTCGAGGCGATGCAGGAACGACAGGTTTCTGTAGACGGCCAGACGCGACCGCTGCCGAAGCCGTTCGTTGTCCTGGCAACGCAGAACCCGATCGAGCTCGAAGGGACGTTTGCGCTGCCCGAGGCGCAGCTCGACCGATTCCTTGTCCGCGTCGAGCTCGGCTACCTGGAGGAGGTCGAGGAGCGGCAGATGCTTCGCCGCCTGCGGGGCAGCGACGACCTCGTCGACCAGGTGCAGCCGGTCGTGGCCGCAGATGAGCTGGCCGCGATCAGCGCTCAGGTGCGAGCCGTGCTCGTGAGCGATGACGTCGAGGGCTACCTGCTCGCGCTCGTCCGGGCCACGCGCGAGCACGCTGACATACGTTTGGGCGCGAGTCCGCGCAGCGCGGTGGCTCTCTACCGCTGCAGCCAGGCGTGGGCCGCCCTCGAGGGGCGCCCGTTCGTCCTGCCCGACGACATACGTCATCTCGTTCGGCCCGTCCTCGCCCACAGGCTCGTTCTCGATCTCGATCGGGAGCTCCGCGGAGCCACGCGCGACGCGGTGCTCGACGAGGTCCTGGACGCGACACCGGTGCCGCTCGCCGAAAGCGCATGAACGGCTGGGCGGCCGTCGGCGTTGGGGTCGCGCTGCTTGGGATCACGGTGGGGTCGGCGCCGATCGTCTTTATCGGTGTTGCGATCCTGCTCGTCCGGATTGTTGCCGAGCGCTGGCCGCGACGGGTGCTCGACTCGCTCGTGTACGAGCGAACTGTGAGCCCGCGGAAAACCGTCGTCGGTGACGCGGTGGAATTACGGATGTCGCTCTGGAATCGGACCCGGCTGCCAATCGCATGGGCGGGGGCGCAGGACACGCTAAGCGAACGGTTGACGCTCAGCCCATCGACGGTCAGCCCTTCGATTACGGGGCCGATGCGGCCTTTCGAGCGCGTGACCCGCCGCCTTCGGGTAACGCCCACGCGACGCGGCGTTCACGAGATCGGCCCGGTCACGCTCGGCGTTGCCGAGCACTTCGGCACCCGGGATCCGCGCTTCGAGTCGCCGCTCGAGCCAACGACGGTGCTCGCCAAGCCACTGATGGCGCCGGTGGTGGGCGCGAGCCCGCAATCCGCGCCGCTCGCCCAGGTACGTGCGAAGCGCAGTCTGTTCACGGACCCGAATCTCTTTGCCGGCGTCCGGCCCTTCCAGACCGGCGACCCGCAAAGATCGATCCACTGGCGAGCCTCAGCTCGCGAAGGCCTCCTTCAAACGAAGCGCTTCGAACCGGCGCTGTCACGCCAGCAGTTGATCGTGCTCGATGTCCAGACAGTCGAGGGTCCGTATTGGTTGCTCGACTACGACGAGGAGCTGTTCGAGGAGCTCTGCGTTGCGTCGCTCTCGCTCGCCAGGCTGTTGATCTCGAAGGATGCGTCGTGCGGTTTCGCGGCGGCCGGCTTCAGCTTGACCACCCAGCGCTATGTGTACCAGCCGCCGCGCGCCGACCGCGCCCAGATCGAGCGCATCGGTGACGTGCTGGCGCGAATGACATCGGAGAGCTCGGCGCCGCTGACGAGCCTGCTCGCCTGGTTGCCTCGCCGTGCCGCCAAGGGAACCATGCTGACCATCCTCAGCGGACGAAGCACACGCTCCAGCGCGGCAGTGGTCAAGAGACTCGAGCGGTCCGGCTTCCCGGTGCATTTCTTGCTCCTCCGCGACGGCACCAAGCTCACGAGCGAGGCAAGGCAACTCGGGCTGTCCGCCTCTGTGGCTGCGGTCGAATCGGAGCGCGGCTTGCCCAAGGCTGTCGTGATCAATGGCTGAGGAAACTGTTGCGCGACGGCGCCTGCCGACCTTCCAATGGGCGTCTGTCCAGCCTTTATTGCGCGTCGTGGCCGAGGCGGCGTGGATCACCGTCCTCTACGCGGCCGTCATGGTGGTTTTCCGCCGCGATGCGCCTCTCCTTGGTCCGGTCGAATTCACGGGCTTCGTCGCTTTTGGCGTCTTTGTGGGCTGGCTGGCCCGTCCTCACCCCGTGTTCGGGTCGGCGTTCCTGATCCTTGGGGTGATTGCTGGAGGAGCTCTCGGATGGCTGGCGAGCGCCGACGCCCGACAGGGGCTGCCGGACCTGCTGCGGGCAGCCGATAACCACCAATTTGGTTGGCTCGCCGGATTGGCGATACTCCGTGGCGTGTTCATCAAGACCGGCACTCGGGCCGCAGAGGAGCTGGAGGGGATGGTCAAGGTGGTCCCCGCCGCTCTGGCAGTGATCTGGGCCTACGTCACGCTCGCGGCTCCGCCGGCTCTGTGGCTTTCCTTTGCGGTCAACGCAATGTGGGGAACAGTCGCATTCCTGGCGGCCGCGGTCGTCTCCATCGGCATGGCCCGACTCGACTATCTGCACACTGGCATGGCCGATCCACGCCAGCGGCGCGGGTGGCGCTGGCTGATCGTGGCGGTAGGCCTCGCAATCGTGCCCGTGGCCGTACCTGTCGCGATGCTGAGCGGGATTCCCCTGTCGGCGATGTTGACGCCCATCGTCGGTCCGATTCAATGGCTGCTCGGGCTGCTGGCAATACCGCTCAGCTGGATCATCTGGATCCTGGCCGAGATCCTGCGCCCGATAGCCGGGCCGCTCGGCGGCTTCCTCGATCAGCTGGCTCAGCGCGGCTTCGGACTGGGCGAGCCCGCCACGGGAGTGCCGGAGCCCTCGTACTTCGTCGCGACTGTCGTCGCCGCGGTGATCCTGATCATCACGATCGTGTTGATCCTGCTGGCGATCTTCCTCGTGGCGCGCTGGATTCTCACTCGCAAGGCGAACGTTGACGACGATCCGGATGCCGCCACGAGCGATACGGAACGAAGCATCGACACTCCCGCCCGCGAGCCAAGATCCAGGGATGCGCGACCCCGCCAGCGCCGGTGGGGAGCCCCGAGTGACGTGGTGACTGCCTACATGAGTGCGTTATCTGAACTTCACGGGCACCTCGACATGGCTCGCCTGCCGAGCGAGACGCCCGCTCAGCATGCCTCGAGGCTCCGGGAGTTGGACCTCGCCGTCGGCGCAGATTTGGCGCGGCTTGCGGCCGGTTATCAGCTCGCCCGCTACGGCGAGCGGCGGATCACGTCGCTGGAAAACGTACGTGCCGTTGAACGTTTCAAGCGGTTGCGCCGCACCCTGCGCGGGTCAACATCGTGAAGCGCCTGCTTGTGGCCTCGATTGCACTCGGCTGGATAGCACCTATGGCGTGTGCGTCCACGGTCGGGCCGGGGACAACTGGTACCCCATCGCCGCGCGCCGGCGCGATCCGCTATGTCGCGCTCGGGGACTCGTACACCATCGGAACGGGGGTCGGCCAGAGCGACCGCTGGCCCGATCAGCTGGTCGTTGCCGTTGGCGACTCCGTGCCGCTCGAGCTGGTCGCAAACCTGGGTGTCAACGGATACACGAGCAGCGACCTGATCCGGGACGAGCTGCCAGACCTGCGCGACCTTGAGCCGGGGTTCGTCTCGATCCTGATCGGCGTCAACGACGTCGTACAGCGCATGTCGATCGACCGTTACCGCGCCAACGTCGAGCAGATCCTGCGCGAGGTTCTGGCGCTGGTGCCGCGCGAGCGGATCGTCGTAGTCGCCACGCCCGACTACACGCGAACGCCTCGCGGCGCAGATTTCGGCAATCCCGAGGAGCAGAGAGCGGGCATCCAGGCGGTGAATGAGGTAATGCGCGCCGAAGCGGTCGAGCGAGGCATCGCATTCGTCGACATCAGTTCCGTAGCGGACCAGGCAGGCACAGATCGCACGCTCGTCGCCGGGGACGAGCTCCACCCGAGCGGGGCCCAGTACGCGCTCTGGGTCCAGCTCGTCGCGCCGGTAGTCGAGGGATTGTTGGCCGAGTAGCCGGCCGCGACGGCGATCGAGATTTCGCTGCTGCTCGCTGCTTGTCTTGACGCGCTTCAGCGAATGAAATAGCGGCGGCTTAGGGGAACCTCGGTCGCCGGCTCGACGGCGAGGCGGCGCCCGTCCAGATTGACCGTGCCGTCGGCGGGATCTATGGCGATAGGCGCCGTCGCACGGTTCAGTTGAAGGTTCGCGCGCGTGAGGCCACGCACGCCTTGGACGGGTAGGAACGTTCGGCTGCTGCCGAGACGACGGGCGAATGCCGCCGCGTCGATGGCCGACGAGACGAAGGTGGCCGATACGGACGCTGGAGCCAGCCCTCGACCGCCCCAGCCCGCCGAATAGCGGCGCGGCTCGGCCCATTCGACCGTCGCGTTGCCGTCGCCGTATGCGCCCCAGGCGGGGTAGCCCGACTTGAACACGACCTCCGGCTTGACGCCCAGCCAGGCAGGCTTCCAGAGCACGATGTCGGCCAGCCGTCCGGGCTGAATCGAGCCGACGTGGTCGGCGATGCCGTGGGTGATCGCCGGCTCGATGGTGCACTTCGCGAGGTAACGGAGGACGCGCTGGTTGTCGTCGGCGGAGGGGTCGGCCGCCCAGGCCTTCATGACGTGGGCGAGCTGCAAGGTGCGCCGCAACGTCTCGCCGATGCGGCCCATGCCCTGTGAGTCGCTGTTGGTTATCGCGATCGCCCCGAGTTCGTGGAGGGGTCCTTCGGCAGCCATCGTCGCTGCGCGGATGCGCTCGCGGTAGAGCTGGATGTCCTCCGGGATATCCCACGAGCCGCCGTGGTTGATCATCGTCATCGGCAGGTGCTCGGCCACAGTGGAGACGCCGTACGGCAACGTCGGCGTCGTCGATGAGCAGATGATGTTCGGCTCTCGGACGAGGCCGATCACGTCCGGCACGTGGCCGCCGCCCGTGCCCTCGACGTGGTAGGCATGGACCGTCCGACCGGCGATGGCAGCGACCGTGTCCTCGAGCTCCGCCGATTCGTTGAGGCCGTCGGTATGGAGCGAGACGGTGACATCGTGGGCGTCGGCGTAGGCCAGGACGCGATCGATCAGCTCTGGGTAAGCGCCGTAGTCCTCGTGGATCTTGAATCCGGTAGCGCCCGCGTCGAGCAACGCATCCAACGCGTCGTCGGTGCCGGCGCGGGCGTTGGCCTGGAGGCCGATGTTGATGGGCCACTCCTCGAATGAGCTCAGCGTCCGCTCCATCGCCCAGGGCGGTTCCTCGAAGCCCGCAGTGATGAGCGTCGTCACGCCGGCCGATAGCGCGGTTGGGATCAGCTCGGGCGTGATCAGGTGGACGTGGCTGTCGACCGTGCCGGGCGTCGCGACCAGGCCGTAGGCCATGATCGGTTCGGTATGCGGGCCGACGGGCAGGTCGATGCCGTCGCTGATCGCTGGGTTCCCTGCCGCGCCAATGCCGACGATTCGGCCGTCCTTGATGCCAAGGTCCGCCTTCACCACGCCGACGGCGGGATCGACGATGACCGCGCCGACGATGACGGTGTCGAGCTCAGTCGGGCCGGCCTTGTCCGACTGAGCCTGGCGCAGACGGATGGTCTTCCCGTAGCCCCATAGCGGCTCGTCGCCATGGGCCTGGCGGTCGTCCTCGACCCGCAGCCACAGGTCTGAATCAGCGACGCGAATACGGTCGCCAACTGTCGGTCCGTAGCGCGCTCGGAACTCGTCGGGGCCGATCGCGTGGCTCAACGGCCGTACGACGGCATTAGAACGCCTCGCCCAGCCACGGCTCCGGAGTCTCGAGCGCAGTGCTTATCGACGACCACAAGGATCGAGCTCGCAAGCGGTCCGCCTCTCATCGCGTTCCTACTGACGTTCGGAGCCGTAGCCGCTGTAACGGACGAGGGTCACATCGCGGGTTTCGCCGGGGGCCCAGCGCAGGGTATCGCCGGCCGGCAGATCGAGGTGGTAGCCGTCGGCTGCGTCGCGGTCGAAATCGAGGCGCTGGTTGACCTGCTCGAACGGATAGTGCGACGAGACACGGATGATGCGCCGGCCGGTGTTAGTCACCGAGAGGCTGCGCGTTTCGCGTTGCTGTGCGGCAGGTCGGGGACGTAGGTCGGGCTGACCGGGCGCGGCCGCACCTTCGCCCAAGGGATTGCGCAGCATGATCAACCGTGTCCCGTCGCCGACCAGAACCTCGAGCCGCAGCTCGTCGACGAGGGCCGGCACGCCGTCCATGACGTCGTCAGGGGTGAGGGCCTGCCAGCCGGCCTGCTCTACTTCCTCGTAGCTCGCGCCAGCTCGAGCCGCCTCGAGCATTGCGTCGCAGATCAGCGCGACCGCCTCCGGCGCATTCAGCTTCAGACCGGTGTCCAGGTGACGGCGGGCCAGCTCTGCCGCGCCGAATATGAGCAGTCGATCGCGCTCCCAGTCGGTCAGACGCACCGCTGCATCGTAGACGCGTTATCGGCGCGACTTGAGGCATTAGGCCGCCGTTTCGGAGCACTGCAACCCCTATGCAACCCGAATATGCCGTTCGGCTCTCGACGCTGCTCCCTCTCGTGGTCGAGGATCAAACTGATCAGCAAAGGAGTGGTGCAGATGAACATAACGATGCCGTGGAACACAACCAAGCAGCCGACCAGCGGCTGGACGGCTCCAATCGAAGACGTCAAACATCAGATCGGCAAGCAGATCGACCACATTGCCGAAGTCGCGGCGCAGGTCGGCCGCGACGTCGTCCATGGGGCGGCGAGCGTCGCGCAGGATGCCGGCGCGCAAACGGCTGGGGTCGCCCGCGATGTCAGTAATCAGACGATCAAGGCAACTCAGGATGCCGGCACGCAGGCTGCGGCCGCCGCGCGCGATATCCCCACCGGCGCGAGCGGTCTCGCTCAGCAGGCGCTCCACGGCGTGACGCAGCTGGGTCGCGACCTTCGTTCGGTCCGCGTTACGCGCGAACCGGCCCCGGCCCCGCGCAGTCCGGACATCATGCCCGGCATAGCCCTGCTCGCCGGCGTCGGCAGCGGGCTGGCGTTGATGTTCTTCTTCGATCCCGAGAGAGGTCGCCGGCGCCGCACGCTGCTGCGCGACCAGCTCATGAAGTGGACGCGCATTGGTCGCGAGAGTGCCACCGGCAAGGCGAAGGACGTTCGCAATAGGACAGTCGGCGTCATGTACGAGGCGCGCAAGGCCGTGAGCTCGAAGACAGGCGACCAGTCCAACGAGTCGGACACTGCGGCGAGCGAGTCGCACTCGTATTCGACCGCGAGCAACGGCAACAGCCAGGACGGCGGCTACGAGACGGCCGAAAGTGCGACCGAGCGACCGATCGAGCAGCCAATCAGCTGACCCTCCTTCCATCCAAGTTGAGGCCGCCGTGCTAACCTGAGCCGACACCCTTCGCACCGGTCCAGAGAGACCGGCGAGTCGGCCCCTGCGAGGGCCGGGAAGGAGAAGTCCGGATCTTGCTGACCAGAGTCGACCACCGCTCAGCCGCGAGCGGTGGTCTTTTTGTTGCCTCAGGTTGGCCGCTGCCGGTCGACTCGGTCGTCGATCCGCGCATCGGGTCACACGGGCCGGCGCTGTTGACGCTCGAGGACGGAAGCGTGTTCGCCGGCGTCGCATTCGGTGCGCCGGTTGGGGGCGGCGGCGACCTCGTCGCGAACACGAGCCAGACCGGCTACCAGGAGATCTGCACCGATCCGTCATACGCCGGACAGGTCGTGCTCATGACCTATCCCCTGATCGGCAACTACGGCCGCGTCATGGCCGACGACCAGTCGACCCGGCCGTGGCTGCGCGGCCTCATCGTGGGACAGGCGACGGCCGCTGTGCTGGAGCCGGCGCGCCAGCTGGTCGAGATGCTGCGTGCCGCTGGCGTGCCCGCGATTGCTGGATTGGATACGCGCCGGCTGGCGCGCCGACTCCGTGAAACCGGGTCGCAACGAGTGCTCCTCGGCGCTCCCCACGACCTCGATGCTGCCGCAGCTGTGGAAGCAGTGCGGGCGTTGCCTCGGTGGGAGGACCAGGATTTTGTCGGCCAGGTGTCGATTGCCGCACCGTACGAAGTGGGGCCGGCAGACGGCCCGCTCGTGGCGGTCGTCGACTACGGCCTGAAGGAGAACATCGTCAGGCAGCTCTGCGCCCGCGGCGCGCGTGTTCGGGTCCTGCCGCACATCGCCGCCGTCGCGGCCGCTCTCGGGGCGGACGTCAGGGGCGTCGTGCTCTCGCCCGGACCGGGCGATCCCGCGCGACTCGACGGTCCGGTCCAGCTCGCCCGGGCGGCCATCGATGATGGTCGCCCGCTCCTTGGCATCTGCCTCGGCCACCAGATCATCGGCCGGGCTGCGGGCGCTGACACGCGTCGCCTGCGCTTTGGCCATCACGGGGCCAACCACCCCGTCAAGGACATCGAGTCAGGACGTGTCCAGGTCACGGCGCAGAACCACGAGGTGGAACTCGTCGGAGAAACGGTCCACCCGGGTAGCGGCTTCCTGGTCAGCCAGCGCAACCTGAATGATGGCTCGGTCGAGGGCCTGCGCCACGCGACGAAGCCGATCGAGACCGTCCAATACCACCCCGAAGGATCGCCCGGTCCACTCGACGCGCTCGAGGTCTTCGACCGCTTCCTGGCTCGCGTGGCCGCCGCCCGATGACCGCCTCCAAGCCGCAGTCCGTCCTGATCATCGGATCGGGGCCGGTGATCATCGGCCAAGCGGCCGAGTTCGACTATGCCGGGACCCAGGCCTGTCGGGCGCTACGCGACGAGGGCGTGCGCACGATCCTGCTCAACAGCAACCCGGCGACGATCATGACCGACCCCGGCGTCGCCGATGTCGTCTACCTCGAGCCGCTGACGGTCGCGAGCGTGGAGCGCATCCTCGAGCGCGAGAAGCCAGATGGCATCCTCTCCGGCCTCGGCGGCCAGACGGCCCTCAACCTGTGTGTCCAGCTGGCACGCGAGGGCGTCCTCGATCGTCACCCACAGACGCGCCTCCTCGGCACGCCCCTCGAGGCGATCGAGATGGCCGAAGATCGGCAAGCTTTCCGCGCGCTGCTCGACCGCATCGGCCAGCCCTACCCGCCGTCTGTGATCGTCGAGGGCGCGGCCCCGAAGGAGCGGCAAGAGAATGCGCGCGCGGCACTGGCGGAAATCGGGCTGCCCGCCGTCATCCGGCCGGCGTTCACGCTCGGTGGCTCGGGCGGCGGCATCGTCACTACTGAAGAGGAATACCTCGACCGCGTGCGCTCAGGCCTACGCGCGAGCCCGATCGGCCAGGTCATCGTCGAGCGCTACCTCTCTGGCTGGCAGGAAATCGAATACGAGGTCATGCGCGACGCGGCCGACACGTGCATCGCGGTCTGCTCCATGGAGAACGTCGACCCGCTTGGTGTGCACACGGGCGACTCGATCGTCGTCGCACCGGTCCAGACCCTGCCCGACCCGGTCCACCAACTCCTGCGTTCGGCGGCGCTGGCCATCATTCGCGCGCTCGGCGTCGAGGGCGGGTGCAACGTCCAGTTCGCGCTTTCGCCGGACAACGCGCAATACGCGGTGATCGAGGTAAATCCGCGGGTCTCGCGCTCGTCGGCGCTTGCGTCCAAGGCGACTGGCTATCCCATTGCGCGCGTGGCCGCGCAGATCGCAGTGGGCCGGCAACTCGACGAGATCCCGAACGCGATCACCGGCAAGACCGTCGCAGCCTTTGAGCCTGCCCTGGACTACGTAGTGGTCAAGCTGCCGCGCTTCCCGTTCGACAAGTTCCCGGGCGCCGAGCGCGGCCTCGGCTCGCAGATGAAGGCGACCGGCGAGGTGATGGCGATCGAGCGCACGTTTGGCGCGGCGCTGAACAAGGCACTCCGCGGGCTCGAGCAGGGCGGCGCGGGCTGGCTGTCCGAGAACCCCGATTGGGCACCCGAAATCCAATCCTTGACCTCTGACCAGCATCAAGCTCACTCGGACGAGCGATTGCGGACCTTTCTTGCGCCGTCAGATTCTCGACTCTGGCGCCTGATCGCGCTCCTGCGTCGCGGCCTTCCGGGCGACGCCATCCAGCGGGCAACGGGGATTGCGCCGTGGTTCGTGTCCGAGCTCGAACGACTGATCAGCCTCGAGCATCGGCTCCGTGCGGCTGGGGCGTCGATGTCTGACGAGCTGTTGGTCGGCGCCAAGCGCGCCTGCTTCGGGGACCGCGACATCGCCACCCTGACCGGTGTGGCCGTTTCGGAGGTTCGTGCCCGACGCGATTCGATTGGTCTCAGACCGGGTTTCGCCATGGTTGACACTTCCGCGGCGGAGTTCGCCGCCCAAACCCCGTATTTCTATTCGACCTACGCCGCGGCGGGTTCGCCGCCTGAGGCTCCGCCGGTCGAACGGCCGGCATCGGTGGTGATCGGCTCTGGGCCGGTCCGGATCGGACAGGGGATCGAGTTCGACTACTGCGCGGTGCAGGCCGCTGCCTCTCTCCGACAGCTGGGCCGCAGCGCAATCATGATCAACTCCAATCCCGAGACCGTCTCGACCGACTTCGACGCCTCGTCGCGCCTGTACTTCGAGTCACTCGACGCCGAGAGCGTGATCGAGGTGTTTCGCGCGGAAGGGCTCGACGGCACGCAACCCGACGCCTTCATCCAGTTCGGCGGACAGACGCCGCTCGGTCTGGCCGAGCCGCTCGCCGCCGCCGGTATTCAGCTGCGTGGGCTCGATCTCGACGCCATTGACCAGACCGAGGAACGAATGCGTTTCGCCGGACTCGTCGAGCGGCTGGGCATCCCGCAGCCCCACGGCGGTATGGCCTCGTCCGTCGAAGAAGCGTTCGTCGTCGCCGAGGAGGTCGGCTACCCGGTTATCGTGCGGCCGTCGTTCGTAATTGGCGGGCTGGCGGTCGATTTCGCCTACGGGCCCGAGGATCTCGAACGGATCATCGCCCGAGCTGTGGCGGTCGACGACGAGCGCCCGGTCCGGATCGACGCGTACCTGGAGGGGCTCGAGCTCGATGTCGACGCTGTGACCGACGGCGTGGAGGTCCTGATCCCGGGATTGATGGAGCACGTCGAGAAAGCCGGCGTGCATTCGGGCGATTCGATCGGCGTGTATCCGCCGCAGCGCATCTCGGCGGTCGACCAGGAGCTGGTGGTCGAGGCAATCACCCGCGTCGCTCTGGCGATCGGTGTTCGCGGGCTGATCAACGGCCAGTTCATCGTGCGCGATGACGGCGTATACCTGCTCGAGGTAAATCCCCGCGCATCGCGCACCGTGCCCTTCCTATCAAAGGTGACCGGCGTGCCGATGGTCGAGCTGGCGACGCGTGTCGCACTCGGCGAGACGCTCGCGTCGATGGGCTGGCCAGGTGGATTGATACAGCCGCGCTCGCTGGTCGCGGTCAAGGCGCCCGTCTTCTCGACGATGAAGCTGCGCGGCGTCGACCCGACGCTGGGACCGGCCATGCAGTCGACCGGCGAGGTGATAGGCATCCACGCCGACGCACGCGTGGCGATGGCCAAGGCGCTGGTCGCGGCCTCCCTTCGGCCGCCTGTGGCAGCCACCGAGGGCGCCTTGGCCTTCCTCTCGGTCGCCGATCGCGACAAGGACTCGCTGGGCGAGCTGGCTGCGCAACTGGCGTCCGTTGGTTACCGGTTCTGCGCCACGTCCGGTACCGCCCGCGCCCTGCGGGGCCTCGGCCATGAGGTCGAGGAAGTTGCGCGTGTCGGGAATTGTGTCGGCGGTCGATCAGTGCTGGAGGCCATCGCATCGGGCGACGTGTTGCTCGTCGTCAACACGCCATCGCCCGAATCCCGGCCAGTGCGCGACGCCGGGGCAATCCGCATGGCGGCGATCGAGGAGGGCATCCTGTGCCTGACCTCGATCGATACGGCGCTGGCCGCGGCCGCGGCCCTCGAACCGGCCGTATCGGCTCAGCTCGACGACGTCCGCCCGCTCGGTGAATGGCTTGCCTCCGGGGCTACCTTCGTGGCGTGACGCTCACGATCCCGGATCCGTCGCTGGTGCTGTTGATCGGACCATCCGGCGCGGGAAAGTCGACATTTGCGGCGAGGCATTTCGAACCCACTGAGATCATCTCGAGTGATGCCCTGCGAGCGATGTTGACCAATGACCCATCCGATCAGGACGCCTCGGCTGAGGCGTTCCGCGTTCTCTCGATGCTGGCCAATGGACGGCTGAAGCGCCGTCTGCTCACTGTGATCGACGCCACCAACCTGCGCGTCGGGAGCCGCAAGCAGTTCCGGCAGCTGGCAGCGCGCTACGGGATACCGACTGTCGCGGTTGCCTTCGACCTGCCAGCTGAGGTGTTCGCGGTGCACAACAGACAACGGCCCGACCGTGCGGTCGACGCAGAGGTCCTGGCCGACCAGACGGAACGGATGCGTGACGCGATGGCGGACCTCCCAACTGAGGACTACAACGCGCTGTTCGTCCTCCGCGACACGGCCGCTGGGACGACTGTCGCGGTCGACCGCGTCAGTCGTCCCAGGCTGGCTAGTTCGGTGGTGCCGACGAAACGTCGGCCGGCACCTTCTCAGCGAACCCTCGAACAGTGAATCCTGGGTTTAGTCGTCGCGGCGGGTTTCGTTGACACCACGCAGCGACACGGCGGCGATCGCCAGAAGGATGAGCATCGAGCCGATCGCCGCGCGTGGTGCGAGGCCAAGCAGCGTGCTTTCCAGGTCGGGCGCCCCGGCTACCGGGAGTCCGGCGCGCGTGATGAAGAACAAAACGACGCCGGCAAGCGCCAGGCCGAGCGGGCCGGCGGACGCTGTGGCCACGTTCGAGAGGCCCATGTAGCGGCCGGAGTTGGCCTTGGGAATGATGTCCGTCATCAACGCCCAGTCCACCACCAGGAAGGCGCCGGCGGAAAGACCGAGCGGCACCAGCGAGAGCAGGGTCAGCTCGAGACTGGGCGAGACGGCGACGCCAGTCACGCCGATCGCGGCCAGCGCGTAGCTCCAGTAGATCACCCGCTTGCGCCCGATCCGGTCCGACAGGCGAGCCGCGGGCAGCACGGCCGCTGCGGTCGAGAGCGCGATGATCAGGCCGGTGACGATGAGGTACGGGGCAGCGACCTCCGGTGTCATGCCGAACGATCGCTCGAGCACGAAGACCGCGTACGCGGTGACCACCCCGGGCATGGCCAGGTAACACAGGCGCGAGACCAGCAGCCAGATGTAGGAACGCTCGCGGAGGATGTCGGTCCCCCACGCAGACAGCGCGATCCGCTTCCACGACCGGCCCTCGCGCGGGACGGCCGCGCGGCCCTCGTCCACGGTCACGACCAGCACGACCATCGTCGCCGCCTCGACAAAGCCGAGTGCCACGGTCGGCCAGAACAGGATCGCGCGCACGGCGGGCTCGGCCATCCCTGCTTCCAACTGGAGGTAGCCGAAAGCGGCGATCCCGACGCCGACTATCCCGCCGAAGATGATCATCACGCCCATCAGGCCGCTGGCACGGCCGACCTGGCGGGCTGGAACGAGGTCCGGGACGTAGCCCTGGAACGGTCCCTGCGCGAAGTTCGAGGCGAACTGGAGCAGCACCAGGGCGAGCACCAGCGCCAGGTACGTGTCCGCGGCCGCGACCGCCCACAGGAACACGATGTCGAGCAGGCTGCCGATGACGATGAACGGCTTGCGCCGCCCCCAGCGCGTCACCGCGTAATCCGAGATCGCGCCGACCGTCGGCTGGACGATGACCGCGGTGATCACGCCGGCCAGCGTGATGAGACCGAGCCCGAGCCCGGCCGACGCCGGACCGAACATCGCCTCCATGCGCTTGGGCAGCACGATCACGTGCAGTCCTGTCCACATTGCGTTGATGCCCAACCAGTAGACCGACAGCGTCAGGAGCTGTCGAAGGGGCAGGTCTCGCGTCGGCCGGCCGAGCGGGTGGATGACCGGCTCGCGGATCGCCGCCAGCCCCGGATCGAGCGACGGCGACGCCGTCGGCGGCGGCTCG
>Ga0183260_10000932_pt1 | contig 24757 bp, 24 predicted proteins | sample AntDrymUQ4972206_2_FD_129768 | JGI IMG/M metagenome (GOLD analysis project Ga0183260, IMG submission 129768) | Polar desert sand microbial communities from Dry Valleys, Antarctica - metaG UQ497 (22.06) (version 2) (version 2) | ecosystem: Environmental > Terrestrial > Soil > Desert | place... | reverse complement strand
GACTTCAACACCTACGTCGACACCGAGGGGCTCGCCGCGTCGTACGTCGATGCGGTGGTCGCCGAGCTGCGACTCGCCCGCCAGGTGCTAGGCGACGGCGTCCCCGCGGCGCAGACCGTCTTCGTCGGAGGCGGCACTCCGACGCTCCTGCCGGCAGCGGACCTGGCGCGGGTGGTCGAGGCGATCCGCACCGAGCTCGGACTGGCCCCGGACGCGGAGGTGACGACCGAGGCGAACCCCGAGTCGGTCGACGCGTCGTACCTCGCCGAGCTGCGCGCGGCCGGCTTCACCCGGATGTCGTTCGGCATGCAGAGTGCGCGACCGCACGTGCTCCAGGTGCTCGAGCGCCGGCACACCGTCGGGCGCCCCGAGCAGTGCGTGCGATGGGCGCGCGAGGCGGGGTTCGCGAGCGTCAGCCTCGACCTCATCTACGGGGCACCGGGGGAGTCCGACGACGACTGGTGCGCGTCGCTGGAGGCGGCCGTCGCGGCCGAGCCGGATCATGTCAGCGCCTACGGCCTCACCGTCGAGCCGGGGACGTCGCTGCACTCGCGGGTGGCGCGCGGCGAGCTCGCCGCACCGGAGGACGACGTGCTCGCCGACCGGTACGAGATCGCTGACGACCTGCTCACCGCTGCCGGCTACGGGTGGTACGAGATCAGCAACTGGGCGCGGCCGGACCACGAGTGTCGGCACAACGTCGGCTACTGGGCCGGCGGCGACTGGTGGGGCGCCGGGCCCGGCGCGCACAGCCACGTCGGCGGCACCCGGTGGTGGAACGTACGGCTGCCCCGCGATTACGCCGCGGCGCTCGCCGGCGGTCGTTCACCGGCCGAGGCGCGCGAGGTGCTCAACGACGAGTCGCGCCGGGTCGAGCGGGTGCTGCTCGGCGTGCGACTGGCCGCCGGGCACCCGGTCGAGGACCTGCACGAGGCCGGTCGCGCGGCCGCGACGTCGTACGCCCAGAGCGGTCTGGTCGACGCGGGCGCGCTCGGCGGCGGGAGAGTGGTGCTCACCCGGCGCGGCCGGCTGCTCGCCGACGCCGTCGTCCGCGACCTGGTCGACTAGTCAGGCGCGGGTCTAGTACGGGTCGGTGAAGCCGAGGGCGCGCGGGCGGAAGTTCGGGAAGACCTCGTGGAGCCGGCCGTTGCGCATCCGCGTCTGCACGATCTCGGCGAGCACGTTGCGGTAGTCCGTCGTCACCATCAGGTCGCCCTGCTTGTCGAGCGCGCTCTTCGCGAGCGTCGGCCAGCTGCCGTAGACCTTGCCCCCGCGGATGCCACCGCCCATGACGAACATGCACGACCCGTAGCCGTGGTCGGTGCCGTTGCTGCCGTTCTCCGCGACGGTCCGCCCGAACTCGCTCATCGTCACGACCGTCGTCCGCGCCATCAGCGGGCCGAGGTCGGCGTAGAGCGCGGCGAGCCCGCCGGCGAAGTCGTCGAGCTTCGTAGCCATGAGCCCCTGGTCCGGCCTGCCCATGCCCTGGTGCATGTCCCAGCCCGGCAGGTCCAGGCACGCGGCCTCGAGGCCGACGTCCGCCTTCATCAGCTGCGCGACCTCCTTCAGCGCGCGACCGAACTCGGTGGCGGGGTACGTCGCCCCGTTGGCCGGCGTGTAGGTCTTGCCGCGTCGGGCGCGGAGCAGGTTGATCGCGCGCAGGGTCTCCTGCCCCTGGGTGGCGACCGGCGAGGAGAAGCCGCTGTGCAGGTCGCTCAGCGCGCGCTCGGCGCGGTTCTCGACCGCGTCGGCAACCCGCAGGCGGAAGTCGCTCGCCGACCGCATGACGATGTCCTGCGCCGGCCCGCGCAGGCTGGTGGGCCGCCGGTGGCCGATCGCGACCGACGGGAACGGCGGCTGGCCCTGCGACCGGGAGGTGAAGTGACGGTCGATCCAGCCGGTGTAGACGCTGTCCCCGCCCTTCACGCCCCGCTCCATCGCGTCCTCGGCGTCGAAGTGGCTGCGGTTGCTGACCACGTTGCCGACGGCCGTGACGATGGCGAGGTCCCGCTCGTCCCAGAGCTTCTTCAGCGGTGCCATGCGCGGGTGCAGGCCGAACATCCGGTCCAGCATCAGCGCCTGTGACGCCGGGACCGCGATCGTCGGGCGACGTGACGCGTAACCGGGGTCGCCGATCGGCGGTACGACGGACAATCCGTCCATCCCGCCGCGGAGGAACAGGCAGATCAGCGTGTCGCCGGCCGGCGCGGCGCCAGCCGCGAACGCGTAACGACGGCCCGGGGTGAGGTCCAGCACGGTGGCCACGCCGGCGACGCCGAGCGCGCCGAGGACCGTGCGGCGCGAGACGAGAGAGCGCTCGTCGGGGCAGCCGCAGGCGGCGACCTGAGTGGTCTCGTTCGTCATGTCGGTCACCGGGCCTGCAGGTAGGGGGAGCTGAGGATCAGCGCGGCGAGCGCCGGCGTCTCGGCGCGTACGAGGTTGGCGTCGACCGGGGTGTCGTTGCTCTTCCCGAGGTAGCGGAGCAGCGCGCCCCGGTGCTGCTCGGCAACGGTCTGGAACGCGAGCGCCGAGAAGAGGCGGTCGACGAGCTCACCCGCGGTGGTCGGGGTCGGCGTACCGACCAGTGCGTTGAAGTCCGGCCGGCCCAGGCCGCCGACCTGGCCGGCCACGAGCGCCTGCAGGAAGTTCCAGCGGGTCAGGTTGGCTGCGGTCGACAGCCATTCCTCGGCGACGTCCGGGTAGCCGTCGGGCGGCGGCCAGTTGAACGGTGCCTGGCCGACGGTCTCGAGGTGCACGAGCAGGCCGACTCCCTGGTTGTGCACCTGCTGGGGCTGGAGCTCGAGGCGGAGCGCGCGCACCGCGGCACCGGCCAGCTCCATCGGCCGGCGGTACTTCGCGCCGACGCTGGTGCGGAACGCCTGGCTGGCGAAGATGTGCCGCAGGACCGGCGCGATCTGCGTACGCGACGCGAGGTAGACGCGCGCGGCGGAGTCGACCAGAGACGACGGCGGGACGTCGGAGACGAACCGGCGGCACAGCTTCGCCGCGAGGTGCCGCGCGGTGCTCGGGTGCGAGGCGAGGTAGCGCAGCAGCGATACGCCGACCTCGACGCCGCCTTCCGCGGTCGCGTTGGGATGGCTCCAGCCCATGACCCGCAGCGGTCCGACGTGGTGGATCCGGGGCCGATAGGCGAACGTGTCACTCCCGGGGCTGGCGGTCCAGCCGGTCAGCGCGAGCGCGGCCTGCGCCATGTCCCGTTCGGTGTAGCCGCCGTCGACGCCGAGGGTGTGCAGCTCCATGACCTCGCGGGCGTAGTTCTCGTTCGGGTTCTCACCGGTCGAGAGCCACTGGTCCAGGTAGAACAGCATGGCCGGGCTCTGCGCAGACGCGACGAGCATGTCGGAGAAGCTGCCGAAGGCGTGGGCGCGCGCGACGTTGTCGTCGTCGAGCCCCTTGCCCGGCCCGGCGAGGACGTGCCCGCCGAAGATGCTGAAGTGGTTGGCCCAGAACTCGACGACCACTTCGTAGAGGTGCCGGTTGCTGAACAGCTGGCGCAGGATCGTGCGCCCCTGCGCCGCCTCGAGGGCGCCGATGTCGACCCTGGTGATCGGGTTGCGCGGGTCGCGCCACGACCCGGCCGCGATGACGAGGTCGAGCTCGGAGTCGTCGATGGAAGCGGGTTTCAGCTGCCGTTCGATCCATGCGTCGGCGCCGGTCGAGCGGACGTCGGCGACGAGAGCGGCGGACGGGCCGAAGGACAGCCTGCGGGCGATGTGCAGTGCGGCGTCGCGGCTGATCGGCAGCGCTTTGCCGCCGGCCGACGGCGCGGCCGGAGCGGGCGCGGCGCTCCCCGGAGCCGCACCGGCGGCTCGGCCGGTGGCGACGACGGCGACCGCGCCGGCCGCCTGGAGGACCCGACGCCGGTTGATGGCGCGGGCAGCGGGTGCCGCGTCGACAGCGGGGTCGACGGTTTGGTCGACGGCTCTGCGATCAGTCATGGGCGCCCAGCTTCTCCGATGGGTGTCACTGGCCTAACGAAGGAGAGCCGCGAAGGGCGCGCGTGGTTCGGCGCGCACCGGGCAGCGTGGTCCTGCTCCGTGAGCCTATAGCGCCTGCGGATCTTGGACGCGCGAGGGCTCCGCCGTACGTGACTTGGGCCAGGCGCGTCCAAGATTCGCGTGAGGGGCGCGCGTGGGCGGCGTACGACGACCCACTACGATTGGCACTCAGACCCGACGAGTGCCAGGAGGATCGATCGTGCTCGAGGAGCGCAAGCTCGAAGTGCTGCGCGCCATCGTCGAGGACTTCGTCGCGACCAGCGAGCCGGTCGGCTCCAAGCACATCGCCGAGCGCCACCACCTCGGCGTCTCCCCGGCGACCGTGCGCAACGACATGAGCGCGCTCGAGGACGAGGGCTACATCGTCCAGCCGCACACGTCCGCCGGCCGGGTGCCGACCGACAAGGGCTACCGCCTCTTCGTCGACCAGCTCTCGACGGTGAAGCCGCTGAGCGCCGCGGAGCGCCGGGCGATCGAGAGCTTCCTCGCCGGGGCGGTGGACCTCGACGACGTGGTCGGCCGATCGGTGCGGCTGCTCGCGCAGCTCACCCGGCAGGTTGCGGTCGTCCAGTACCCGAGCCTGTCGCGGTCGATGGTCCGCCACGTCGAGGTCGTGCACCTGACCCCGAACCGCGTGATGCTGGTCATGATCACCGACACCGGCCGGGTCGAGCAGCGGGTCGTTGAGCTGCCGACGCCGCTGAAGGACGAGGTGGTCACCGACCTGCGGACGCTGCTCAACACCCGGCTCGCGGGTCGGCCGCTCTCGGAGGCGGCGACCGCGCTGTCCGACCTGCCGGGGGCCGCACCGCCGCAGCTGCGGCCGGTGCTCACCACGCTCATGACGGTCATCCTCGAGACGCTGGTGGAGAAGGCGGAGGAGCGGGTCGCGCTGGCCGGCACCGCCAACCTCACCAACCACGCGCTGGACTTCCCGCTGATGCGGCCCGTGCTCGAGGCGCTCGAGGAGCAGGTCGTCCTGCTCAAGCTGCTCGGCGAGGCGAACGACCCGAGCACCGTGCGCGTGCGCATCGGTGAGGAGAACGTCGTGGAGGGGCTGCGCTCGACCTCGGTCGTGTCGATCGGCTACGGCCAGGCCCAGGCGGTGGCCGGCCTCGGCGTGCTGGGGCCGACCCGCATGGACTACGCGGGATCGATATCCGCCGTGCGCGCCGTGGCGCGATACGTGGGCGAGATGCTCGGCGGCACCGGCTGATGGCGGGCGCAGTCTGATGGCGATCGACCTCTACGAGATCCTCGGCGTCGGCAACGACGCGACCGCCGAGGAGATCAAGAAGGCCTACCGCCGGCTGGCCCGCGAGCTGCACCCCGACGTCAACCCGGCGGAGGAGGAGCGGTTCAAGGAGGTCACGGCGGCGTATGAGGTGCTCTCCGACCCGGAGAAACGCCAGCGCTACGACCTCGGCGGCACGGACCCGTTCGGTCGGATGGGCGGCGGCTTCGGGGGCCTCCAGGACATCATGGACGCGTTCTTCGGCGGCGGGCTCGGCGGCTTCGCCGGTGGTCGCGGCCCGCGCGGGCGCACCTCGCGCGGCGGGGACCGGCTGGTCGGCGTCTCGCTGCCGCTGGCCGAGACGGCGTTCGGTACGACGACCGAGGTCACGTTCAACACTGCCGCCGTATGCGGTTCGTGCACCGGGTCCGGCGCGGCGCCGGGCACGTCCGCCCAGGAGTGCGCGGCGTGCAAGGGACACGGCGAGATCAGCCAGGTCACCCGCAGCTTCCTCGGCCAGATGATGACGACTCGGCCGTGTCCCGCCTGCGGAGGTGCCGGGTCGGTCGTCACCAGCCCGTGCCCGGGCTGCGGCGGCGAGGGCCGGCAGGCGCAGCCGCGGACGCTGACCGTCAAGGTGCCACCGGGCGTCGAGCACGGGATGCGGATCCGGCTGACCGGGGAGGGCCAGGCCGGCCGGGCCGGCGGAGCGCCGGGTGATCTCTACGTCGAGGTCAACGAGCTCGACCACCCGGTCTTCGAGCGCGACGGTGACGACCTGCACTGCAAGGTGTCGCTGCCGATGACGGTGGCGGCACTGGGCACGTCCGTCGACCTGGAGCTGCTCGAGGGCGTCACCGAGCGGATCGACATCCGCGCCGGCACGCAGTCCGGCCATGTCATGACCCTGCGCGGGCGCGGCGTGCCGCACGTGCGCGCGTCGGGACGCGGCCACCTGCACGTGCACGTCGAGGTGCTGACCCCGACCGACCTCGACGCAGAGCAGGAGCGCCTGCTGATGGAGCTGGCCGCGGTCCGCGGCGAAGACCGGGTCGAGGGCAACGGCGGCGGCGGGCTGTTCGGTCGGCTGCGCGACGTCCTCGGTGGTCGATAGCAGATATGCTATCATCATTGCGTGACTGAGGCTGCCCGCCTGCTCCGCCACGCCCGCCGACGGGCTGGGCTCACCCAGCGCGCGCTCGCCGCGAAAGCCGGGGTCGCCCAGTCCGTCGTCGGGCGCATCGAGTCCAGCCGCGTCGACCCGACGGTGACGACCCTGTCCAAGCTGCTGCGGGCCTGCGAGACGACCCTGGAAGCGCTGCCCGGCGCCGGCGACGGCATCGACCGGTCGCTGATCGGGCTGCAGATCGACCGAACCCCGCGCGAACGGATGACGGGCGCGGCCGCGGCCGCCAACTCGCTCACTGCGTTGTTCGGGGGCCGTCGATGACGATCGACTACCTGGCACTGCTACGCATCCTCAGCGACCACGACGTGCGGTTCGTGCTGATCGGCGGTCTGGCCGGCAACGCCCGCGGCTCGGCGACTGTGACCTACGACTTGGACATCTGCTACCAACGCGAGCCGGGCAACCTCCAGCGGCTTGCCGCGGCATTGCAGTCGATGAAATCTCGGCTGCGCGGCGTCGACGAGGAGGTGTCGTTCATCCTCGACGCGCAGACCCTGCGTAACGGCGACTCGATCACGTTCGAGACTGACTTCGGGCCGGTCGACATCCTCGCGACACCCTCCGGGACGTCCGGGTACGACGACCTTGTGGCGGGCGCTGACGCGATGGATCTCGGTGGTTACCGAGTACAGGTCGTCGCGTTGGACGATCTCATCCGGATGAAGCGAGCTGCCGGCCGGGTAAAGGACCGCATCGAGGTGGAGAACCTCATCGCTCTTCGGGACGAGCTGACCGAGCGGGGCGAGCTCTGACCGCGCCGCTGTTCTACCTGGCTGACATCGCCGGTGCCGAGATCCGACTGGACGGGCCGGAGGGGCACCACGCGGGCGTCGTACGCCGGCTGCAGCCGGGCGAACGCGTTGACGTCGGTGACGGTCAGGGTCACGTCGCCGAGTGCGTCGTGGCGCAGGTGGCGTCGTCGACCGTCACGCTCGACGTCATCGGTCAGCGCTCCGAACCTTCGCCGAGCCCGCGACTCGTCATAGTTCAGGCGCTCGCGAAGGGCGAGCGCGCCGAAGACGCCGTCGAGGTCATGACAGAAGTAGGGGTCGACGAGATTGTGCCGTGGGCGGCGGCCCGCTCGATCGCCCGCTGGGATGGCCCTCGGGGCGAGAAGGCGCTGGCCCGGTGGCGTGCGACGGCCCGTGAGGCGGGCAAGCAGTCGCGTCGCGCATGGCTGCCGGTGGTGACTGATCTGACCTCGACGCGGGAGGTGTGCTCTCGGCTGCAGGCTGCATCACTTGGTGTCGTCCTGCATGAGTCGGCGCCTACTCCGCTGGCCGGGCTCGCCGTACCACCGGCTGGCGAGGTCGTTGTTGTCGTGGGTCCCGAAGGCGGGATCAGCGAGGAGGAGCTGGCCACCTTCGAGACCGCGGGAGCGCTTGCCTACCGGCTCGGCTCCTCGGTGCTGCGTACGTCGACCGCAGGCGTCGCCGCGAGCGCCGTACTCCTCGCCGCATCGGGTCGTTGGGGCTGAGGACCGGACTTCACGCCCCGTCCACCGTCGCGCGCGATTGGAGCGTCGGCGCGCGCTCTATGACGCGCCCGCGCTCCGGTGATGGCTACAGGACCCAGGCCGGCTGGGTCAGGTTGTCCGCGACCTTGATCGGGTCCCCGTCGACGCTGAACCGGTAGACCGCTCTGACGTCGTCAGCGGTCCGGGTCTCGAATAGCAGGTGATCTCCGGAGGTGTCTGCCGAGATCGTCGTCGCGTAGAGCGGCTCGAAGGAGGTGATGACGCGGGGCCGTGCACCCGTGAGCTCCATGGCGTACGCCGACGGCGGGCGCGCGGTTCCGTCGCCGCAGACCATCACCCCGACGAACCTGGGTCGCCGGCTGGCGGCGGTGTCGCGCCAGGCGCAGCCTGGATCGGAGTCCGGCGTCGTCTCAGCAAGAAGGGGGGCGTCGTCGACCACCTTCGTGCTGACGTCGAGTGCTCGCACCGAGGAGCTGTCGCCGTCGTGCCCGAACCGGATCAGCACGGCGGCGAGGTTCGCTCCGTCGGCCGACCACGACAACCCAAGCAGGGTGCTGGCGGGGTCTCGCGACTCGACGACGCGTTGGTCGCTTCGGTTCGTGCGGGGCGATTGCGCCCGCTGGACGACGATGCTCACCGCACCGTCGCCGCCCTGGCAGTAGCTGTCGACGTACGCAAGGTCGTTCTGGGAACTGAGGACCGGCGACGAGAAGGTACGGCCGTTGACCCCGACCAGGATGTCGGGGTCGCCGCCGGTGATCGCCACACGGCGGACCTCGAAGGCGCAGCTGCCCGTGCCACGGACGTAGACGACGGCCTTCCCGTCCGGAGTGACCGACAGGTCGTCGATGCCGCCCATGGTCAGGGGCTCGGTGAGGAAGCGCACGCGGGCACCGGTCTTGGTGTCGTAGAGACCGATCCGGCCGTCCTCGACAGCGACGAACTGCGCCGGGTACGCGCGATCGTTGATGGGAGGTGCGGTGCGGGCGCTCGGCGCGGAACGCGTCTCCTCCGCGAAGGCGATCCGCATCGCGACCGAGCCGGCCAGCCCGCCGTCGAGCCCGCTGTCGGTGGTGACCAGCAGCGACCCGGTACGGGCGACCGTCGAGACGTGCTCCAGGATCGCGTGCCAACCCGCCGGACCGATCGTCGCGCGTGCCTTCGCGATCGTCTTGCCCCCGGCTGATGGCGCCGTGCGCAGCTCGACGTCGATGACCTGGTCGGCGCCGGCGAAGGTGCCAGAGACGGAGAATGACCGTGTCACGGAGTAGCCAGGCCGGGGACCCGTGATGGTGACGCCGTCGGCGGACATGCCGGTGACGAGGTAGGGGCGCTCGCCGCCGCCAGCCATGTCGAGCGTTCCGACGTAGATCGGCCGGTCAGCGTCCTCCGCCGTCCGGCGTACGACGACCCGCTCGCCCGAGGTGTCGATGGCCGGCGTGGCCAGGCCCAGGTAGTCCTTGGCGAACGCCAGCGCGGTGGCCCCCCGGTCGCCGAGGAACTCGTAGCCGGCCGGGTCGGCCTTCCAGGCGGCGACCTCGGCCTCGGTGGTGAGGGGCCAGACGGCGATGCTCGTGGTGGAGTCGGGCGCCGTCGCGGCCGAAGATGAGTCCGGCGAGGGTGCGGTAGTCGCCGGGATGATCTCGTTGGCCCGGTTGTCGCTGTCGCGGGTCACCGTCAGCGCCACCACGGCGACCAGGGAGAGCGCCGTAGCCGCGGCGAGCGACGATCGCAGCCACATACGGCGGCGGCGGCGCAGCGCCACGCCCTGGGTGATCCGGTCCCACCCGGCCGCCGACGGCTCCACCGAGTCGCCCTGGGCGCGGAGGATCTCGCGCAGCTTCTCGTCGGCGTTCATGCGAACGGCTCCAGGTGACGCGTAAGCGCGGCCAGACCGCGGTGGACGTGGGACTTCACGGCGCCGTTGCTGACGCCCATGGCGCGGGCGATCTCGGTCTCGGACAGATCGCCGTAGTAGCGCAGGACGACCGCCTCGCGCTGCCGGTCCGGCAGCCGCTGCAGGGCGGCGACGACAGCAGCGCGCTCGACCGAGCCGATCGCCTCGTACTCCGCGCTCGCCGCGTCCGGCATCGGTGCCGGCGCGTGCTTGGCCTCGACCTGCCGGTGCCGCATCCGCGACCGCGACAGGTTGACCACGGTCTGGCGCAGGTAGGCCAGCGCCTTGTCCGGGTCGCGCAGCCGGCGCCAGCCGAGGTGCATCTTGATGAAGGCGTCCTGGACGACCTCCTCGCTGGTCCCGACGTCGTCGAGGAGCAGCGCCGCCAGGCGCACGAGCGAGCGGTAGTGCGCGCGGTAGAGCCCGACGAGCGCGCTGTCCGCGTCGCCCCACGCGGCAGCCGGCGTTGCCTCCGCCTCGCCTGCCATGGCCGCGATCATGCCTGGTACGACGCGGCGTACGGCGCGATGGTTGACGCGTCCGGCCAGTTTCCGTACGGCGCGGCGCGGTCCGACCCGCTGACTACGATGACGCCGTGGGGGCTGCGGGCAGGGGAGTCGGCGTACGCCGTGCGCTCGCGGCTGTCCCGATCGGGTGCCTGCTGGCCACAGGGGCTGCGGCTGCGACATCGGCCGGAGTCGGCGGCCCGCCGTCGAGCGGACGCAGCGGTGACGAGCGGGTCCAGGAGTCCCCGTCGCCGACATCGTCGAACGAGCCGTCGCCCAGCGAGTCGGCCCAGCCGACGGAGGCGCCCTCACCGACCCGCTCGCCCACGCCGCGGCCGACCTGCGGCACCATCGTGTGTCCGACGCTCACACCCGGTCCGAGGCCGTCGCGCAGCCCTACGCCGACCGCGTCGCCTACGGACGAGCCCTCGCCGTCGGAGTCGTCGATCGAGCGCACTCCGGACCCGCTGCTCACGCCGAGGGAGACGACGTCGACCGGCCCCGAGCCGGTCCTGTCGACGGTGAGCGTCAGCCCTATCCCCGTGTCGCAGCCGCCGTTCGACGACACGGAGCCGACCGAGGAGCCGACGCCCGAGGCGGACGCGGGGCCGAGGAAGGGCCGCAGCGTGGGGTCGCTGTTCGCGCTCGCCGGTGTCGTCGTGGTGCTCCTCGGCGGCATCGGCGCCACCGGCCTCTACCTGACGCGCGACCCCGGAGGACCGTGATGGACGACTGCCTGTTCTGCCGCATCGTCGCCGGCGACATTCCGTCGACCACCGTCGCCGAGGATGACCTGACCCTCGCGTTCGAGGACATCGCGCCGCAGGCGGCAAGGCACGTCGTCGTCATCCCGCGCGAGCACCTTCCCAACGTCGAGACGCTGAGCGCTCGGCCCGACCTGCTGCACGCGGTCGTCGCCCAGGCCGCCGCCGTCGCTCGTCAGGAAGGGCTGGCGGACGACGGCTGGCGGCTGCTGTTCAACACCGGCGCCGACGCGGGTCAGACCGTGTTCCACGTGCACGCGCACGTGCTGGGCGGCGAGCCGCTGGGTGCTCTCCGCGGCTAGTGGCGGCGTGCGGCGGGTACGCTGGCGATCTCGTCCCCGACCCCGGAAGCAGGCGCCGCACCGCCCGTGTCAGAGCCCGTCCAGACGAAGATCGTGGTACCCGGCGCGCACTCGATGGTGAGCCTGCTCGGCCAGCGCGACGAGCTCCTCGCCGTCGTCGAGAAGGCGTTGCGCGCTGACGTCCACGTGCGCGGCAACGAGATCACGATCACCGGTCAACGCGACGACACCGACCTCGCCGTACGCCTCTTCGAGGAGCTCATCGACCTGCTCGGCAAGGGCGAGGCGATCAGCTCCGAGACCATCGACCGCGCGCTCGGCATGCTCGCCGAGCGGACCCCGGAGCGGCCGGCCGAGGTGCTCAGCCTCAACATCCTGTCCACCCGCGGGCGCACCATCCGGCCGAAGACGGTCAACCAGAAGCGCTACGTCGAGGCGATCGACAAGCACACGATCGTCTTCGGCATCGGGCCGGCCGGCACCGGCAAGACCTACCTGGCGATCGCGAAGGCCGTGCAGGCGCTGCAGGCCAAGCAGGTCAACCGGATCATCCTGACCCGGCCGGCGGTCGAGGCCGGCGAGCGGCTCGGGTTCCTGCCCGGGACCCTCTTCGAGAAGATCGACCCGTACCTGAGGCCGCTGTACGACGCGCTGCACGACATGCTCGACCCGGAGTCGATCCCGCGGCTGATGGCGGCCGGCACGATCGAGGTCGCGCCCCTCGCATACATGCGTGGCAGGACGATCTCCGATGCGTTCATCATCCTGGACGAGGCGCAGAACACGACGCCCGAGCAGATGAAGATGTTCCTCACCCGGCTGGGCTTCAACGCCAAGATCGTGATCACTGGTGACGTGACCCAGGTCGACCTGCCCAGCGGAACCCAGAGCGGTCTGCGGGTCGTTCGCGACATCCTCTCCGGCATCGACGACGTCGCGTTCCCGCAACTGACCTCCGCCGATGTCGTACGCCACAAGCTCGTGGCCGAGATCGTCGACGCCTACGCGCGCTTCGACGCCGAGAACACCGCCCCTCGTTCGGCTCGCGCGGAGTCCGGTGCCAAGCGCCCGCGGCGGGGCTGACGTGGCCATCTTCATCGCCAACGAGAGCGACTGGGCGGTCAACGAGGACGCGCTCGTCGCGCTGGCGCGTCACGTGCTCGAGCAGATGGGCGTCGACCCGCTCGCCGAGCTGTCGGTCCTGCTCGTCGACGTCGGCGCCATGGAGCGGCTGCACATGCGGTGGATGGGCGAGCCTGGTCCCACCGATGTGCTGGCGTTCCCGATGGACGAGCTCGACGACGCACGTGGTCGCGAGGACAGCGACCCTGCTCCGGCGCTGCTCGGCGACGTCGTGATCTGCCCTGAGGTCGCTGCGGCGCAGGCGACATCGGTCGGCCACTCGCTCGACGACGAGATGCAGATGCTCTGCACCCACGGCGTGCTGCACCTGCTCGGCTACGACCACGCCGAGCCGGCGGAGGAGCAGGAGATGTTCGGCCAGCAGGCCAAGCTGCTGGCTTCGTGGTCCGCAGCCCGCGGCGCGGGCACGTCCGCATGACGAGGGTCGCGTAGTGCGCACCGCCGACGTCTGGCTGCTGATCCTCGCGACCGTGCTTGTTGCGGTCGCGGGCGTCCTCGCCTGCATCGAGGCGGCGACCGCGCGGATATCCCCGACCCGCGCCGAGAAGCTGCAGCGCGAGGGCCGGCGCGGCGCGGACAACCTCGGTCGGATCGTCGTCGACCCGCCCCGTTACCTCAACCTGCTCCTGCTGCTGCGCATGCTCGGCGAGCTCGGCGCGACCAGCATCGTCGTCCTCGTCGCGGCGCGTGAGCTGCAGGTCGGCAACTGGGTGCTGCCGCTGGTCACCGGGGTGATGACCGTCGTGAGCTACGTCTTCATCGGCGTGGCGCCGCGCACGCTCGGCGTGCAGCGGTCGGACACGGTCGCGCTGCGCGCCAGTGGTTTCGTCGTACGCGTCACCCGGGTGTTCGGGCCGCTGCCCAAGCTACTGATCGTCATCGGCAACGCGTTGACCCCCGGTAAGGGCTTCCGCGACGGGCCGTTCGCGACCGAGTCCGAGCTGCGCGACCTCGTCGACCTGGCTGAGGAGCGGCAGGTCATCGCCGAGGGCGAGCGGGACATGATCCACTCGGTCTTCGAGCTCGGCGACACCATCGTGCGCGAGGTGATGATCCCGCGCCCGGACATCGTGACCATCGAGCGCACCAAGACGGCGCGGCAGGCGCTCAACCTCGCGCTGCGCAGCGGCTTCAGCCGCATCCCGGTGGTGGGCGAGGACGCCGACGACGTCGTCGGGATCGTCTACCTAAAGGACTTGGTGCGTCGTACGCAGGACGGCAGGGACGGGGTCAAGGTCGAGGAGCTGATGCGCGCGCCGACCTTCGTCCCGGACAGCAAGCCGGTCGACGAGCTGCTGCGGCAGATGCAGTCCGGCCAGATCCACATGGCCGTCGTCGTCGACGAGTACGGCGGCACGGCCGGCCTTGTCACGATCGAGGACATCCTCGAGGAGATCGTCGGCGAGATCGCCGACGAGTACGACAAGGAGGTGCCGACGGTCGAGGAGCTCGAGGACGGCCGGGTGCGGGTCACCTCGCGGCTGCCGATCGATGAGGTCAACGAGATGTTCGACGTCGAGCTGCCCACCGACGACGTCGACACCATCGCCGGGCTGCTCGCCGCCGAGCTCGGCCGCGTGCCGATCCCCGGTGCGTCGGTCACCGTGCAAGGGCTGATCATCACCGCGGAGAGCGCGAAGGGCCGGCGCAACCGCATCGGGACCGTCCTGATCGAGCGCGCTCCGGACTAGCCCCGCCTAAGCGATCTTCGTCATGGTTCTGACGGACGGGTGCAGAAGACATGACGAAGATCGACACGACAGGCGGTCGGCGATGTCGGCTACCGCACGACCAGCAGCGTGTCGCCCCGCTCGACGAGTCGGCCGATGCGTACGCCGGGGACGTCGCCGGCGACCAGCAGGCCGCCGGACGTCTGGGCGTCGGCGAGCAGCAGCCTCGTGACGTCGTCGACGTCAGGCCCGAACGACGTGTGCGGCGCGACCCAGTCGAGGTTGCGCCGCGTCCCGCCGGAGACGTGTCCCGCCTCGGCCGCCGCGCGCGCACCCTCGAGCAGCGGTACGGCGGACGCGTCGACCTCCGCGGTGACGCCACTCGCGCGGGCCAGCTTGAGCAGGTGCCCGAGCAGCCCGAACCCGGTCACGTCGGTCGCGCAGGTCGCACTGGCATCGAGCGCCGCGCGTGAGGCCACGTCGTTCAGCGTCGTCATCGCCTCGATCGCGTGCGGGATCGGCGTACCCGTCGCCTTGTGCATCGACGTGAGCATGCCGATCCCCAGCGGCTTGGTAAGGAAGAGCGGGTCGCCCGGACGGCCGGCGTCGTTGCGCAGCAGCCTGGCCGGATCCGCGGTGCCGACGACGGCCATGCCGTACTTCGGCTGCGGGTCGTCGACGGTGTGCCCGCCGGCGACCGCGCACCCCGCGGCCCGCGCGACGTCGAGCCCACCGCGCAGCACCTCGCGGGCGAGGTCGAAGGAGAGGGTGTCGCGCGGCCAGCAGAGCAGGTTGACCGCGAGGAGCGGCGTACCGCCCATCGCGTAGACGTCGCTCAGTGCGTTGGCCGCGGCGATGCGACCCCAGTCGTACGCGTCGTCGACCACGGGCGGGAAGAAGTCGACGGTGTGCACGATCGCGCGGCCGGCGAGCGCCATGACCGCGGCGTCGTCACCCGTGTCGAGTCCGACGAGCAGTCCGTCGGCGGACGCGCCGGGCAGTCCGGCCACGATCTGCTCGAGCTCGCCCGGCGGGATCTTGCAGGCGCACCCGCCGCCGCGGCTGAGCTGCGTCAGTCGCACGGCGTCACCCATCTGCCCACTCTACGAACTGCCCGCGTGGCCGCCTCGCCCGACCCACGGATCTTGGACGCGTGCGCGCGCTGGCGTGCGTGATCTGGGCCCAGCGCGTCCAAGATCCGCGGGGGAGGGCCGACGGTCATCCACAGCCGTGTGACGCACGCATCCCCTAGAGTCGCCACGCCTGGTGGTTCCTCGATCCGCCGGGGGAGGCGTGCGCGCTCCTGGTGGACGCCCCGGTCTTCAAAACCGGTGGGGCCGAGCATCTCGGTCCGGCGGGTTCGATTCCCGTCCGCCTCCGCTGATCGCCTCCCCTAGGCTCGAGTGGTGACCCGCCCGACCGCCGCCGCCAACCCGCCGCTGAGCGTCTCCGACGACCGGGTTCTCCTGCGCCGCTCGACGGAGGCGGACGCCGGCCTGATCGCTCGCACCCTGGCCGAGAACCTCGAGCACCTGCGCGGGTGGATGGCGTGGGCGCCGCACGCCGTCGTGACCGCGGAGGGGCAGTGCGAGCGGATCCGCGCGACAACGGCCGCGTGGGAGGCGGGCGAGGAGTACGTCTACCTGATCCTGCCGCCGACCGACGACGACGACCTGTTCGGCAACATCGGGCTGCACCGACGCATCAGCCCGAAGGCACTCGAGATCGGCTACTGGCTCGCTGAGCGTCACGTCGGCCACGGCTACGCGACCGCAGCGGTTGCGCTCGCCATCGACGCGGCGCTGAGCCTGCCCGACGTCGACCGCGTCGAGATCCGCTGCGACGAGACCAACCTCCGCAGTGCGGCGATCCCGCAGCGGCTCGGCTTCCGCCTGTTACGCGTCGACGACAAGGTGCCGGCGGCGCCGCTCGACACCGGGCGCAACCAGGTGTGGGCGCTGGGGGCTGCGCGTGCGGGTGACGCCACGTGAGCGACCCTCGGCGGCGTGTCCCGCGAACGGACCTCCTTCTCGACGACCCGCGGCTGGCCGATGCCCTGCGAAGGCACCCGCGCCCGGTGGTGAAGGCCGCCCTTGCTGGCGCGCAGGCGCGGGTCCGTGCGGGCAGCGTCACGCCCGACGACGTCGTCGACGCGGCGCTGGCGGCGTTGCCCACCGGGATGACCGACGTCATCAACGCGACCGGCGTCGTCCTGCACACCAACCTTGGCCGCGCGCCGCTGGCACCCGAGGCGGTCGACGCCGTCGTGCGCGCCGCGAGCGGGTACGTCGACGTCGAGCTGGACCTGACCACGGGCCGCCGGGCGCGGCGCGGCCGCACCGTCGAGGACGCGCTGGGGGCCGCCGTGCCCCGGGCCGAGGCGGCGATCGTGGTCAACAACGGTGCGGCCGCTCTCGTCCTCGCCGCGCTCGCGGCGACACGGGGCGGTCCGCTCGCGATCAGCCGCGGCGAGCTGGTCGAGATCGGCGACGGCTTCCGGCTCACCTCGATCCTGGGGGCCGCTGGCGTAGCGCTGCACGAGGTCGGCGCAACCAACCGCACAACGCTGGCCGACTACCGCGAGGCGGTCGCCGCCGGCGTGACCGCGGTCCTGAAGGTCCACCCCTCCAACTTCACCGTTGCCGGCTTCACCTCGTCGGTCGGCGTCCAGCAGCTCGCCGGCCTCGGAGTGCCGGTCGTCGTCGACCTCGGGTCCGGGCTGCTCGCCGCCGATCCGTCCCTGCCCGACGAACCGGACGCGACGACCACGCTCGCGTACGGCGCGTCGGTGGTCACTTTCAGCGGTGACAAGCTGCTCGGCGGGCCACAGGCCGGGATCGCGCTCGGCTCGGAGTCCTTGGTCGAGTCGATGCGCCGACACCCGCTGGCCCGCGCGTTCCGCGCCGACAAGATGACGTTGGCCGCACTCGGCGCGACGCTCGCCGCGGCGACCACCCCGGTCGCCCGGATGCTCAATGCCAAGGACCTCGAGCCGCGGGCCGGCACCCTCGCCGCGGGGATCCCTGGCGCGGAAGCCGTCGCGACGACGAGCCCGGTCGGCGGTGGCAGCGGGCCCGGCGTGGAGATGCCGTCCTGGGCGGTGGCACTTCCCGAGCAGCTCGCCGCGCCGCTGCGGACGGGCACGCCGGCGGTCGTCGGTCGCGTCCATCACGGTCGCCTGCTGCTCGACCTGCGGACCGTGCCGCCCGAGCGCGACGCCGAGCTCGCCGCCGCCGTCCGGGCGGCGCAGGAGCACTGAGTGCTCGTCGTCGCGACGGCCGGGCACGTCGACCACGGGAAGTCCGCGCTCGTCCGCGCGCTGACCGGCACCGAGCCGGACCGGTGGGCCGAGGAGCGCCGCCGCGGGATGACCATCGACCTCGGGTTCGCGTGGGCCGGCGACGTGACGTTCGTCGACGTGCCGGGGCATGCGTCGTACCTCACCAACATGCTCGCCGGGCTCGGTCCGGTCTCCGCGGTCATGCTCGTCGTCGCGGCCGACGAGGGGTGGCGCGCGCAGACCGAGGAGCACCTGCGCGCGATCGAGCTGCTCGGGACGCCGCACGTCGTCCCCGTCGTCACGCGCGCGGACCTGGCCGACCCCTCGCGGGTCACCGCCGACACCGCAGCGCGGCTGGGCGCCGAGGTGTCGGTCGTCAGCGCCACGTCCGGCGCCGGCCTCGCCGACCTGCGCGCGCGGCTCGACCGGCTCGCTGCCGCAGTCGGCCCGACGCCGGACCTCGGCCGGCCACGGCTGTGGGTCGACCGCGTGTTCACCAAGCCGGGCGCCGGGACCGTCGTGACCGGGACTTTGACCGGCGGCTCTTTCGTCGTCGGCGACCAGGTGTCGGTGGCCGGCCACGACGCGGTGGTGCGCGGGCTGCACTCGCGCGGCGTGGCGGTCCCGGCCGCACAGTCGGGCACCCGCGTCGCGATCAGCCTGCGCGGAGTGGCCGTCGACGACGTACGACGCGGCGACGCGGTCGTGCGGCCGGGTGCCTGGCACCGGGCGTCGACCGTGGACGCCCGCGTCGCCGGGGGACCGGCCGCCGATGACCTGCCGGCCGACCTCGTCCTGCACGTCGGGTCCGCGGCCGTCGGAGTCCGGCTGCGTCCGCTCGGACCGTCACACGCGCGGCTCACGCTCACCGGCGCCCTCGAGCTGGCCGTCGGCGATCGCGCTCTCTTGCGGCAGCCGGGTGGCCGCGGCCTGGTCGCCGGAGCAGAGGTTCTCGAGCCGGACCCGCCGCCGTTGCGCCGGCGCGGTGCGGCGGCCGCGCGCGGCGAGGCGCTGACATCGACGACGCTCCTCGCCCGGCGCGGCGTGATGCGCGCCGCCGACCTCGCGCGCTCGGGCGCACCAGTCGATCCGGCCGTCGTCACCGGCGAGTGGCTGGTGCACCCGCAGCACTGGGCACGTCTCGTGATCCGCACCGCGGACCTGGCCCGCACGGCCGACGGCATCACCGTGGCCGCGGCCGCGGAGCAGCTCGGGCTCCCCGACGACGCGCTGGTCACCGCGGTCGCTCAAGCCGCCGGCGTCCCGGTCCTCGGCGGCCGTCTCACCTCGACGACCGCGGCCGTCGAGCCCGTGGTGGGGCGGCTGCTGGACCGGCTCGCGCAGCACCCGTTCGACCCGGAGGCGCCGACGCTCGACCCGCCGACGGCCGCGGTCGCGGCGCGGCACGGTCATGTCCTGCGGCTCTCCGGCGGCGTCTGCCTGCAGCCGGATGCGCTCGCCACCGCAGCGCGCCTCCTCGCCGGCGTCGCGCAGCCGTTCTCGGTCGGCGACGCACGCGACGCGCTGTCATCTTCGCGGCGGGTCGTCGTACCGGTGCTCGAGGCGCTCGACGCGGCCGGTCGCACCCGGCGGCTGCCGGACGGTCGCCGGGTGATCGGAGAGTCTCAGATCGAGTAGTAGCCGCGGACGTCGGCGACGAGGTGCACCTCGCCGGCCGCGTTGCGCAGTGCCACCCGCCCGTCCGGACTCAGCTTCGCCAAGACCAGGTTGGCGATGGTCCGGCCGCGCGCGACGTTGAGCACCGACGTGTCCGGCGCACGCCGGTCCGCAGGGAACACGGTGATGTGCGTCGCCTGCGACGCCTGCGTCGCGGTGACGTTGAGCAGGACCGTCCGCGCGGTAGGCGGCACGCCGCCGACGCCGTGCAGCGGCAGGACGACGACCCCCTCGCCAGGCACGGGGCCCGACCGCGTGCCGACCCCTGACCGGGTGTCGAGCACCCGGGCCGGCGCGAGCGGCACGTACGCCTCGCCGGGGTCGGCCGCGGTGGTCGTGTGGTAGCCGAGGACGTCGACGACCACGTCGGTGCTGCCTGCGTTGTTGTAGATCGCGACCCGCCCGTCGGCCGACACCCGCGCGAAGACGAGCACCGCGACCGTCTCGCCGCGCGCGGCGTTGAGGACGCTCGCGGTCGGGCGGGTCGCGTCGGCCGGGTGGACCGTGAGGTACGTCGACGCCGATGGCGCCACGGCGACCAGGACGAGGACGACCGATCCGACGCCGGACGGCGGCACCCCGCCGGTGCCGGTGACTTTCAGCGTGATGCTGCCGCCGGCGCCGATCGACGAGCTGCCGGCGCGGCGCGTGTCGAGCAGCCGGGCCGGCGAAAGTGCGTTGAGCCGGCCGCCAGCGGGTCCGTCCGCGCCGACGTAGCACCCGGCGACGTCGGCGATGACGTGCGCCGCCGCGCCACCGACGCCGAGCATGATCGCGCCCCCGCCGAGGCGGACCACGTCGAGGTTCGCGACCGTCTGCCGCGCGACGTAGTTCAGGGTCGACACCACGGGTCGCTGCGCCCCGGCCGGGTACGCGGCGAGGAACCCGGCGCCGGCCGGCTCGGTCGCGACCAGCGCCGCCGCGACCGCGGTCGCTCCCGGCGGCACACCGGCGGCACCGGCGACCTGGACCGCCAGGTCAGCCGTGGGCGTGACCGGCGCGCGGCCCAGTCGCGTGTCGACCAGCCGTCGCGGCGTGAGGGCGACGTATGTCCCTTCGACGATGCCGTCGTCCGGCACCACGGCGTTGGCCGCCGCCGGAGCCGACGGCCCGAGCACGTTGCGGGCGAGGACCGCGAAGACGTGCGACTGCCCCGGCTCGAGTTCTGTGACGACCACGCTGCGCGCGTCCGGCCCGACCTCGCGCGACTGCGACGTCCTGTCCTGCACGACCGTGTAGCCGACGATCGGCTGCCCGCCGTCGTTGAGCGGCGCCGTCCAGCTGATCCGCGCCGACCGCTTGCCGGGCACCGCCTCGGCGTACGCCGGTGGGTCGGGCACGCCGGGCGGCGGCGTCACCACCGTCGTCGTCGCGGCGGCCGAGACGTTGTCCCCCTTGTCGCGCGCGAACACCGCGAACGAGTACGTCGATGCCGGGTCGATGCCCTCGACGACGAACGCTTCGGGGGTGCGACCGCTGTAGACGAGCAGTCCCTCGGCCGGGTCGTCGGGCGGCTGGGTGCCGGTCACCATCCGCACGTCCGTGGCGACGAGGTCGACGTCCGGCGGGTTCGTCCACCGCAGCCGGATGGTGCGCTGGGTCACCTCGGTCGCCGCGAGACCGGTCGGCGACCCCGGCGGCGGATCGGGGAAGAACGTCAGGCGCACCCCGGGGAACGGCAGCGGCAGCACCCGCTGCGCGCCACCAGACGCCACCCGCCAGATCGCCTCGTCGCCACGGCCATCCCACCCTTGGCCGCGGAAGCCGAGGAACGACACCGTGCTGCTGTCCGCCGCCCAGGTCGGGTCCTCGACCTGCGCGCCCAGGTCGGCGAGAACCGTCAGCGGCCCGCCGGTGATCGGCATCGAGACGACGCGCGAGCGACTCGCGCTCACCCGCTGCGCGAACGCGATCTTCGTGCCGTCCGGCGACCACGACGGCTGCCGTACGCCGCCGTCGGCCAGCACCTGCAGCCCGGAGCCGTCGGCGTTGACGGTGTACAGCCGGCCGAACGCGACGAACGCGATGCGCCGGCTGTCCGGCGACCACGCCGGCTCGCGGGCGCCCTGGGTGGCGACCAGCTGGGTCCCGTCGCCGGCGTCCACCGTCATCAGGTGCAGCGTGTAGCGCGCCGGGTCCATCGCCCCGAGCGGGTCGCGGACGAAGGCGATGCGCTGCCCGTCCGGCGACCAGGCCGGGTCGGTGTCGGCCACCCGTGGTGTGGTCAGCCGGCGCAGTCCGGACCCGTCGACGCCGACGACGTACAGGCAGAACCGCCCCTCGCTGTCGTCGGTGAGCGGGCCGGGGAACACCAGCCGCCGGCCGTCGGGCGCGAACGTCGGACGGCCGGTGGCGCGGCGTTCGGTGACCCGGCGCAGGTTGCGGCCGAAGCCGTCGCAGACGTGGACTCGGTGGGAGAACCCGCGGTCGGTGGTGAGCAGGAACGCGAAGAGGCCGCCGGCCATCAGCCCGGCCCGGGCGTGATCTCGAGCGCGCGCAGCAGCTCGTTGACGACGGGGACAAGCGTCGTACGCCGCAGGTGACTGCCCAGGACGACGTACAGGCAGAAGGCCCGGCCGGCCTCGTGGAAGAAGACCTGCGTGCCGGCCTGCCCGGAGATCGTGCGCTGCAGCTGGTGCGGGCTGAACATGCTCGGCGTCAACCGCCGCGGCATTCCCGGGTTGGCGAACAACGGCGTGCGCGCGGCGTCGGGATGGTGCTCGGCAAGGACGACGAGGACGTGCCCCGGACCCATCCGCTCGACCGCGCCGCTGCCGAAGTCGCCGCGGTCGTCGGGCAGTGCGAAGTTGCCGGCGTGCAGCACGGCGTGCGTCGTCGCCGCCGGGTCCTCGTCCTGCCGCCGGAAGATGCGTGCGTCCCATCCCGACGGCAGGTCCACGCCGAGGCCGCGATGCGCCAGCCTCATGTGGCCGCCAGCGCGCCGCAGACGACCGCCGTCGCGACGAGTGCTCCCACCGTCGCGTACGACGCGAGCCGCGCGCGGACGGCCAGGCGTCGCGACACCGCGACCAGTCGGTCCGTCGTCGTCACGCCGCGCAGCAGGATCGCCGGCAGCGCGCGCACCGCGCCGAACGTCCCGCCGACCAGTGCGCCGGCGGCCCACGAGCCGGACAGCGCGGCCGCGAGCAGCGCGGCGTACACCGCCGCGGTCGTGACGATCGTGACGACGCCGAGGCCGAGCTGCAGCCCGAACCCGGCGCCGCAGACCCACCCGCGGTAGACCCCGAGCCAGTCCTCGTTCACCTGACGGCGCACGGTCGGCAGCAGCGCCGGCCGGAGGTCGAGCGCCGCCGCGAGCAGGAGGCCGACGGCGAGGACGACGAGCGCCGCGCGCGGGCGGGGTCCCGGGACGAGCCCGAGCAGTGCGCCCACGGCCGAGCCAGCGGCGACGGAGCCGACGGCGTACGCCGTCACCGTCGCGCCCCAGCGGCGCCCTCGTCCCCGCTCACCGAGCGGAGTGATGCTGGTCAGCATCGACTCGCCTCAAGGCGACCACGTCGAGCGGATCGCCGCAACCGCGGCGACCACGACCCCGACGAGGACTACTGCGGTGGCGTCGGTCATTCGTAGAGGGTCTCGTGCCCGGGCGTGATCCCGGCGGCGAGCAGCTCGGCGTCGGCCCGCGACTCGCGCCGCGCGCCGTCGGTCGCGTCGGCGAGCGCCTGCGTGATGAGCCCGGCGACCTGGCGCCAGCTGGTCGCGGCACCCTCGCCGCGCACTCGGCCGCGCGAGCCGTCCACGAGGACGAAGTAGGGCGAGTGCGGCACGGCGTAGTCGGTCCACGCGGAGGTTGACATGACCAGCGTCGTGCCCGGTCGGGCCAGCTCCCGCAGCGCGAACGGGCTCTCCTCCTCGGGGCTCTTCGCGACGACGACGAGCCGGGTGCGTGAGGGCAGCACCGGCTCCTCTCGGAAGAGCCGCTCGCAGGTCGCGCATCCGCTGGAGAGGAACGCGAGCAAGGTGTCGTGACCGGCGCCGACGACGCCGATCGCCGCCGCCTCGTCGTCGACGGTGACCCCGAGGACGTCGTGCGCGTCCTGCGCGACGGCCGGCGTCGGGAGCGACGTCGGGCCACCGGAGCCGGCCGGCTCGTCGAGGCCGACGCCGAGGTCGTGCAGCCGGCGCAAGATCTCGGCGTGGCTGCGCAGCAGCCCGGCGACGAGCACGCCGAGCAGCAGGACCACGACGCCTTCGATGACGACCAGCGCGAGCATGGCTAGGCGCACCCTGCGGAGAGGCACGGCGCACTGTGCGACGCCGTGCGATTGTCGGTCGCGCTGGTCGAGGTGCACGACCCGTAGAGGCGGTACGGCGGGGTGCAGGTCACGACGCGGCAGGCGACCGGCCCGCCGCAGGCGATCTCCTGGTGGCACTGGCCGTAGCGGAAGTAGTTCCAGCAGACGCGACGCTGGTCGCACGTCTCGGCGCCCTGGCAGCGCCGCTCGCAGTTGACGCAGCCCGACGAGCAGAACGAGCTGTAGCCGCCGCACCCGCTCGAGCAGCCGGTGCACTCGCCCTGGCAGTCGATGTAGTAGCGCGGCTGCGGCCGGCCGTCGGCGGTGCAGCAGTACGACGAGCTGTCGGCCTTCCACCAGCCGCCGACGAACGTGCCCGGCGGGCACTTGTTGATGCCGTCGTTGACGGTGCAGCAGAAGACGGCGTAGCCGGCGGTGCAGCTCGCATCGATGCCGCAGACGGCGGCGTATGCCGTCCCCGGTCGCAGCAGGAAGCGCATGGGCGCGGCCACGACCGCCGACCCGACCACCGCCGCACGGGCGAGGAACCCGCGCCGAGACGTCCGCCGCTCGAGGACCGCCGCCGCGGACTCGACGAGGCTCATGCGCGCGTCCCGGGCGTCGTCCGGGGCACTGAGAGCGCGGCGAGGCCGGTCATGACGAGATAGCCGAACCACGCCGCCAGCGCGCTGAGCGCGACCAGGGCGAGCCTCTCCGTGGCGGCCCCGGTGAGCAGCTCCGGCGACGGCGACGCGGCGTAGGCCGCCGCGGCTGCGGCCGCCGCGAGCACGAGCACCAGGTGTGCAGGCGTCGGCGGCGACTCGACGGCGCCGAAGCAGCCGCACGACGACAGCGGTGCGCGGCTGCGCAGCGCGAGCACGGCGACGGCGGCGAAGACGGCGTACCACCCGGCGACGGCCAGCGCGGAGGTGCGGCCGGGTGCGGCGACTGCGACGAGCGCGGTGGTCACCTCCGCGACGCCGATCAGGCGGACGACGGGCCGGGTGACCGGGATGCGCAGCGCACGCAGCGCGCGGGTCGTGTCAGCCGGCGACCACACCTTCGGCGCGCCACCGAGCGCCAGCAGCGCCGTCGCCGCGAGGTGGGGCCCGGTGACCGCATCCATCGCCCGACTCTAACCCGCGCACCTGCCCCCGCTCCGCCCTCCCCTCCCGTCCACGCGATGATCTTGTGGTCAATCCACAGCCCCAACCCGGAACGAACTGATGATCTTGTGGTCAATCCACAGCCCAACCCGGAACGAACTGATGATCTTGTGGTCGATTCCTAGCGCTGCCGTCGTCCCGGCTGTGGATTGACCACAAGATCATCCGTTGAGGAGG
>Ga0183260_10000931_pt1 | contig 24764 bp, 24 predicted proteins | sample AntDrymUQ4972206_2_FD_129768 | JGI IMG/M metagenome (GOLD analysis project Ga0183260, IMG submission 129768) | Polar desert sand microbial communities from Dry Valleys, Antarctica - metaG UQ497 (22.06) (version 2) (version 2) | ecosystem: Environmental > Terrestrial > Soil > Desert | place... | reverse complement strand
GGAGCGAGGGTCGCTCGTCATTGCCGCCGCGCGAGGCCTCCTTCTCCGGACTGGCGGGGGCGGACGGCCGCTCGATTCCGGATGGGCGCGACGAGGCCGATTCGTCATCGCCGCCCCCCGAGGAGATCACCGCGAATATCCCCGCTGCCGCCAGCAGGTCGAAGGCGACGAAGACGGCGAGCAGGACCGGCCACAGGCGATGTCGCCGATCCCCCGTCGGCGCGTGATCGGTCCAGGCCGGGCCGCTGGGGGAAGGCGACGAGACGCTCGAGGAGGGCGGGGCGAGCCACGGGCCCGGCGCGGGGGAGGAGGGGGGCGAAGCCCACGGCGACGCTTGCGCGGAGGGCGTATCCGGGGGCGGGGACGGCGGCGCGGAGGGCGGCGGCAGGTTGCTCGCTCTCTGCCTCGGGGCGGCCACCGGATGCGGCTTGGCCGGGGGCGGGTCGTCCTCGACGAGGGGCACTCCCGCCCACAGCGAGCCGGGCGCCGGGTCGTCGCGGTCTGGGGGCATGCTGTGCACGAGTCGAGATTACCCGATGACCGATCTTGAAAGATCAGGCATACTAAGACTCAGATTTCTTCCGCCGGTTCATGCGAACTTCGGCGGCACTCCGTAGACCACTGCGATCAAGGAGCTTTCCACGACATGGGCAAGACCATCGGCATCGACCTCGGCACCACGAACTCGTGCATGGCCGTGCTCGAAGGCGGCGAGCCGACGGTAATCGAGAACGCCGAGGGTGGTCGCACGACCCCGTCGGTCGTCGCGTTCACCGACGGCGGCGAGCGCCTCGTGGGCACGGTGGCCAAGCGCCAGGCCGTCACCAACCCCGAGAACACAGTCTTCTCCATCAAGCGCTTCATGGGCCGCAAGGAGGCCGAGGTGCGCGAGGAGGAGTCCATCGTCCCCTACAAGGTCGTCTCAGGGCCCAACGGCGACGCCCGCGTCGAGGCGCGCGGCAAGCAGTACAACCCGCCGGAGATCTCGGCGATGATCCTCCAGAAGCTCAGGGCCGACGCCGAGGCCTACCTCGGCGAGACGGTCGACTCGGCGGTCATCACCGTTCCCGCCTACTTCAACGACGACCAGCGCCAGGCGACCAAGGACGCCGGGAAGGTCGCCGGCCTCGACGTCAAGCGCATCATCAACGAGCCGACCGCGGCCTCGCTGGCCTACGGCCTCGACAAGCAGTCAGACCAGACCATCCTGGTCTTCGACCTCGGCGGGGGCACCTTCGACGTGTCCGTCCTGGAGATCGGGGACGGCGTCTTCGAGGTCAAGGCGACCGCCGGCGACAACCACCTCGGCGGCGACAACTTCGACAAGGCCGTCGTGGACTGGCTCGTGGCGGAGTTCAAGAAGGGCCAGGGCATCGACCTGGCCCAGGACAAGATGGCCCTCCAGCGTCTCTACGAGGCGGCCGAGAAGGCCAAGATCGAGCTCTCCACCACCCAGGAGACCCAGATCAACCTGCCGTTCATCACGGCCGACCAGTCCGGCCCCAAGCACCTCGACACCCGCCTCACGCGGGCCAAGCTCACCGAGCTGACCGCCGACCTGCTCAAGCGCGTCGAGAGCCCGGTCAAGCAGGCCCTGGCCGACGCGAAGGACAAGGGCGTGGCGAACGTCGACCACGTGGTCCTCGTCGGCGGGATGACCCGCATGCCCTCCGTCCAGGAGCGCGTCAAGCAGCTCACGGGCAAGGACCCCCACCGGGGCGTCAACCCCGACGAGGTCGTCGCGGTGGGCGCCGCCATCCAGGCCGGCGTGCTCGGCGGCGAGGTCAAGGACGTCCTCCTGCTCGACGTCACCCCCCTCACCCTCGGGATCGAGACCAAGGGCGGCGTGATGACCAAGCTCATCGAGCGCAACACGACGATCCCGACCCGCAAGTCCGAGATCTTCTCGACGGCCGAGGACAACCAGCCGTCGGTGGAAATCCACGTCCTCCAGGGCGAGCGCGAGATGGCGACCTACAACAAGTCGCTGGGCAAGTTCCAGCTCACCGGCATCCCGCCCGCCCCGCGGGGCATCCCGCAGGTCGAGGTCGCCTTCGACATCGACGCCAACGGCATCCTCAACGTGTCTGCCAAGGACCTCGGCACCGGCAAGGAGCAGAAGATCGAGATCAAGGCGGGCTCCGGCCTCTCCGACGAGGAGATCAAGCGCATGGTCGGCGACGCGGAGGATCACGCCGAGGAGGACCGGCGGCTGCGCGAGCTGGCCGAGGCGCGCAACGAGGCCGAGAACGCCGCCTACCAGGCCGAGCGCCAGCTCGTCGAGCTGGGTGAAGCCGTCGACAGCGCTTCCAAGGACCAGATCGAGGCCGCGATCAAGGACGTCCGCGAGGTGCTGACCTCCGAGGACGTCGCCGAGATCCGCTCGAAGACCGAGGCGCTTCAGGTCTCCTTCCACCGTGTCTCAGAGCAGATGTACGAGCGCGCCCAGCAGGAGCAGGCGGCCTCGGGCGACGGCGCTCCCAACGGTGCGGCCGGCGACGGCGCCGCCGAGGCCGAGGAGGACGTCGTCGATGCCGAGGTGGTCGACGAGGGCAAGTCCTGATGGTCGAGGAGCGCGATCAAGCGGTCGAGGAGGAGGCGGAGGCGGTCGAAGAGGCCGCCCCTCCTTCGCTCGAGGAATTGGACCGTGAGGACCCGGCCTCTCTGGTCGAGCAGGGTCTCGACGAGCTTGCCGCGGTGGTGCGCGAGCGCGACGAGTACCTCTCGCTCGCCCAGCGCACCCAGGCCGACTTCGAGAACTTCCGCAAGCGCAAGGCGCGGGAGGTCTCCGAGGCCGAGCGGCGGGGGATGACCAAGCTGGCCAAGGAGGTGCTGCCGGCCGTCGACAACCTCGAGCTCGCGGTGACCCAGTTGCCCGAGGAGGCCAAGAAGGGCGTAAAGCTCGTCTACGACGAGGTCGTCGCCGCGCTGGCGCGCGCCGGGATCGAGGGGTTCTCGCCCGAGGGCGAGCGCTTCGATCCCAACGAGCACGAGGCGATGGCCTCCCATCCCGTCGAGGGGGCTGCGCCGGGGACGGTGACCGAGGTCTATCAGCGCGGCTATCGCCTAAACGGCGAGGTGCTGCGTCCCGCCCGCGTGGTGGTGGCGCAGTAGCGGCGGCCATGGCGGCACGAAAGGACTACTACCGGGCGCTCGGCGTCGAGAAGAAGGCCTCGCCCGAGGAGCTCAAGAAGGCCTACCGCAAGCTCGCGCGCCAGTACCACCCGGATCGCAACAACGGGGACTCCAAGGCGGAGGCGCGCTTCAAGGAGATCGCCGAGGCCTACGACGTCCTCGGCGACCCCGAGAAGCGCAAGCAGTACGACCGCGGCGTCGGCCCCTACGGCGCGGGCGGGCCGAGCGCGGGAGGCTTCGGGACGGGCGGCTTCGACCCCGGCGCCTTCGGCGGCAACGTGTCCGACATCCTCTCCAACCTCTTCGGGAGCGCCGGCGGCGCAGGCGGCGGCACGCGGACCGGCGGTCGCACCGGTCGTCAGCGAGCCCAGCAGGGCCGGGATCTGGAGACCGAGGTGCGCCTCTCCTTCGACCAGGCCGTCCAGGGCGCGCAGGTGCCCCTCGCCGTGCCGACCTCGGCCCCGTGCCCCACCTGCCGCGGGACCGGGGCCAAGCCCGGCACCGCTCCCAAGATCTGTCCTGTCTGCAACGGGCGCGGCGTCGAGGCCGAGGGCCAGGGGCTCTTCTCGATCGCCCAGCCGTGCTCGCGGTGCGGCGGCTCGGGGACCGTCATCGAGGATCCGTGCGACACCTGCCGCGGGGCAGGGGTGACCCGCACGGTCAAGCGCTACCGGGTCAACATCCCGGCTGGCGTGCGCGACGGCAGCCGCATCCGCCTCGCCGGCAAGGGCGAGCCGGGGCTGCGTGGCGGCGAGCCCGGCGATCTCTACGTAATCACCCACGTCAGCGAGTCGCCGATCTTCAAGCGGACGGGCGACAATCTCGAGGTGGAGGTGCCTCTCACCATCCCCGAGGCGATCAGCGGGGCGACCGTCGAGGTGCCCACCCTGCACGCGACCAAGCGCCTTCGGGTGCCCGGCGGAACCAAGCACGGAACCGTCCAGCGCCTGCGCAGCGAGGGCCCGCCCAAGCTCGACGGCAAGGGCCGCGGCGACATCCACTACCGCTTCGTCATCGAGGTGCCCTCATCGCTGAGCAAGGCGCAGCGCAAGGCGGTCGAGGAGCTCTCGAAGGTCATCGACGGCGACCCGCGCGCCGGGCTGTTCACCGGGAAGGCCTCCTGATGCCAGCGCGACGCACGAGGACCACGATCACGCTCTCCCGGGACCGGGCGGTGTTCATGATCTCCGTGGCCGCCCAGCTGGCCGAGATGCACCCTCAGACGCTGCGCATGTACGAGGCGCGGGGGCTGATCACTCCGGGGCGCTCGCCGAAGGGGACTCGCCTCTATTCCCAGCGCGACGTCGAGCGCCTGCGCCGAATCCAGGAGATGACCGCGGAGCTGGGGATGAACCTCGCAGGGGTCGAGCGCGTCTTCGAGCTCGAGGACCAGCTCGAGCGCATGGGAAGGCAGGTCGAGGCCCTCGAGCGCCGCGCCGAGCGGATCCGCGAGGAGATGGAGGCCGAGGTCGAGCGCGTGCGCGCCTCCTTCCGCGCCGAGATCGTCCCCTACACCCCGCCGGGCTCAGCGCTCATCCCCTCCAGCGACGCCAAGCGCTTCCGGATCGCGGTGCAGCGCCGGGGCGACGCCCGGACCTGAGACGACGGAGGGGACGCCCGGTGCACGCTGACCGCTTTACGATCAAGGCACAAGAGGCGATCCAGGCTGCCCAGCGGCTGGCCGACGACCGCCGCAATCCTCAGGTGACCCCCGAGCACCTGCTAGCAGTCCTGCTCGAGCAGGATGCGGGCGTCGTCGTTCCCGTGCTGCAGAAGCTCGGCGCGGCGCCCCAGCAGGTGCGCGCCGAGGTCAACGCCGCGCTCGAGCGGCTCCCGACCGTCTCCGGGGACGGAGCGGAGGCGACGGGCGCCTCCGGCGAGATCGTTCAGGTCTTCCGCGGCGCCGAGCGAGCCGCTCGCGAGCTGAAGGACGAGTACGTCTCCACCGAGCACGTCCTCCTCGCCCTCGCCGACGGCAAGTCCGGTGCGGGCGATGCGCTGCGCGGGGCCGGAGCCACCCACGATCGTCTGCTCCAGGCGATCGCCGAGGTTCGCGGCCCGCATCGCGTCACCGACCAGGATCCCGAAGGGAAGTACCAGGCGCTCGAGAGGTTCGGCGTCGATTTGACAGCGCGTGCCGAGAAGGGCGATCTGGACCCAGTCATCGGCCGCGACGACGAGATCCGGCGGGTCATCCAGGTCCTCTCGCGGCGCACCAAGAACAACCCGGTCCTCATCGGTGAGCCCGGCGTGGGCAAGACGGCGATCGTCGAAGGGCTCGCACAGCGGGTCGTCGCCGGAGACGTGCCCGAGGGGCTGCGCGACCGGCGGGTCGTGGCGCTGGACATCGGCGCGCTGGTGGCCGGATCGAAGTACCGGGGAGAGTTTGAGGATCGCCTCAAGGCGGTTCTCAAGGAGATCGCCGAGGCCCGCGGGACGATCATCCTGTTCATCGACGAGCTGCACACGATCGTCGGCGCGGGCGGCGCTGAAGGCGCCGTGGACGCGGCCAACCTCCTCAAGCCGATGCTCGCGCGGGGCGAGCTGCGCGCGGTCGGCGCGACGACGCTCGACGAGTACCGCAAGCACGTCGAGAAGGACCCTGCCCTCGAGCGCCGCTTCCAGCCCGTCCGCGTCGACGAGCCCAGCGTGGCGGACTCCATCGCGATCCTCCGCGGCCTGAAGGAGCGCTACGAGGTCCACCACGGCGTGCGCATCCAGGACTCGGCGATCATCGCCGCCGCCACCCTGTCCGATCGCTACATCGCCGATCGCTTCCTGCCCGACAAGGCGATCGACCTGATCGACGAGGCGGCTTCCCGGCTGCGGATCGAGATCGACTCGCTGCCCACCGAGATCGACGAGGTCGAGCGGCGGGTCATGCAGCTCGAGATCGAGCATCAGGCGCTGGCCAAGGAGCGCGACGAAGCCTCGGCCGCGCGGCGCGAGGCGATCGAGCGCGAGCTGGCCGAGCTGCGCGAGGCATCGGGCGCCATGAAGGCGCAGTGGCAGGTCGAGAAGGACGCGATCGGAGCGGTGAGCGAGGTCAAGGAGGCCCTCGAGCAGGCCCATCGCGAGGCCGAGCGCGCCGAGCGCGAGGCAGACCTCCAGCGCGCCGCCGAGCTGCGCTACGGGGAGATCCCGCAGCTCGACGCGCGCCTGGTCGAGCTCGAGGCCGAGGACCGCGGCGACGTGGTCTTCCTCAAGGAGGAGGTCGACGCCGAGGACGTCGCCGAGACGGTCGGCAAGTGGACGGGCATTCCCGTGTCGAGGCTGTTGGAGGGCGAGGTCGAGAAGCTCATCCACATGGAGGAGCGCTTGCACCAGCGGGTCATCGGCCAGGACGAGGCCGTCGAGGCGGTGGCCAACGCGCTGCGGCGCTCGCGCGCGGGCCTCCAGGACCCCGACCGCCCGATCGGCACCTTCCTCTTCCTCGGCCCGACCGGCGTGGGCAAGACGGAGCTCGCACGCGCCCTGGCCGAGTTCATGTTCGACTCCCAGGACGCGATGGTCCGCATCGACATGAGCGAGTACATGGAGAAGCATGCCGTGAGTCGGCTTGTAGGTGCGCCTCCCGGCTACGTCGGCTACGAGGAGGGCGGGCAGCTCACCGAGACCGTGCGGCGGCGCCCCTACTCCGTCGTCCTGCTCGACGAGATCGAGAAGGCCCATCCCGACGTCTTCAACGTCCTGCTCCAGGTCATGGACGACGGCCGGCTGACCGACGGCCAGGGTCGCACGGTCGATTTCAAGAACACCGTGCTGATCATGACCTCCAACATCCCTGGCGGTAGGGAGGGCGTCGAGGCGCACTTCAAGCCCGAGTTCGTCAACCGCCTAGACGACATCGTCGACTTCGACGCGCTCAATCGCGAGCAGATCGGCGCCATCGTCGAGCTCCAGGTCGCGCGGCTGGTCGAGCGGGTCCGTGAGCGCGGGATCGAAGTGGTGCTGACCGACGACGCCCGCACGCTGCTGGGCAACCTGGGCTATGACCCCACCTACGGCGCCCGGCCGCTCAAGCGGGTGATCCAGAAGCGGCTGGTGGACCGCCTCGCGCTCGCCATCCTGGAAGGCGAGTTCCAGGCCAGCGACGCGGTACGCGTGGACGCGGCAGGTGGCGACCTCGCGTTCTCCAGGGCGCCCGTCCCGCTCCCGGAGCCCGAGGCGGCAGCCGCGTAGCGCCGGTCAGGGACTCCCGGCTCGAGGAGTGAAGCATTTGGGAGTCCATGGGCTGCCAAATGCTTCAGAGGACCTCAAGCGGCACCATCGCGAGGCCGGGAGTTCCAGGTCGCCGAGTCTCCGGCGTGGTAGAACCGGGGGGGCGAGAGGTCCGCGACCCACGATGGGAGGCCGATGCCGACGTTCATCATGCTCACCACGCTCACGCCCGAGGGCGTGCAGACGGTCAAGAACAACCCGCAGCGCATCCGCGAGGTCTCCAAGGAGATCGAGCAGCTCGGCGCGACGGTGAAGGCGCAGTACGCCACCCTCGGCCACTTCGACTTCGTCAACGTCGTGGAGGCGCCCGACGAGACTACGATGGCGCGGGTGTCGCTCGAGCTGGGCTCGCGCGGGACGGCGAAGTACGAGACCCTGACCGCGATCCCGATCGACGACTTCATCTCGGCGCTGTAAAGAGCGCCGGGGCCGTCAGGCGTCGGGGAAGAAGGCCGCGAGCGGGAGGTTGAAGCCGGGGAGCAGCGGCGAGGTCAGCTCGTCGCCGCGGGCGAGTTCGAGCGCGACGTCGAACGCGGGCTGGTCCGCGGTGGAGCGGCGGAAGACGAGCACGCTCTGCGCGTCGGTGTCGACCAACCACAGCTCGCGCAGGCCACGCTCCTCGTAGACGCGCTTCTTGGTGCCGACGTCGTAGCGCCAGGTGGAGGGCGAGCGAACCTCGATCGCGAGGTCTGGAACGTGGTAGGGGCGCTTGGGCGCGCGCCCCGGAGGGACGTGACCCTCCGCGTACCACGAGAGGTCGGGCGCGTAGACGTTTCGCTCGTTGAGCTTGACGTCGATGGGCAGTGCCACCTCCCCTCGTCCGCGCTCGCCTCCGGTCCAGGCACGAAGCGCGAAGAAGAGGTCTCCCGACACGCGCTGGTGAAGCCACTCGGCCTCGGTCACGACCACCTCTCCCTCGACGAGCTGGAGGTGCCGCGGATCCTCGATGAGGAGGAACTCGTCCGCCGTCATGCGCTCGGCGACCTGCATGGGGCTCATCGTAGCTCCGCGACCCATCTTCCTCCATAGGGCGGAGCGCCGCCAGGTTCGCCCCCCTGGTTGCTCGTACAAGCCCTCCGGCCCATCGGCTGTGTCATCGACGCCCTCCGCTCCCTCCGCCGCCACATCGGGTAGAACGACGACGTGCCTCCGAAGGTCCTCGTCGTCGGCTCGGGTGGGCGCGAGCATGCGCTCGTGCGCGCTCTGCGCCGCTCGTTCCAGCGCCCCGAGATTCTGTCGGTGCCCGGCAACGCCGGGATCGCGGGCGACGCCGAGGTGGTCAGCCGCGATCCCGAGCGGATCGCCGTCGAGCGGGCGGTCGACCTCGTCGTCGTCGGGCCGGAGGGCCCGCTGGTAGAAGGCCTCGCCGACCGCCTCGCCGTGGCGGGCGTGCGCTGCTTCGGCCCGAGCGCGGCAGCGGCCCGGCTCGAGGGTTCCAAGGCCTTCGCGAAGGAGGTGATGGCCGCGGCCGGCGTCCCGACCGCCGCCTACCGCGTCGTGACGACCGTCGAGCAGGGCCTCGACGCGATCGCCGGCTACCCCGCGGTCGTCAAGGCCGACGCCCTCGCCGCCGGCAAGGGCGTCGTGATCGCGCAGGACGAGGAGGCGGCGCGTGAGGCGCTCCACGCCTTCCTCGTCGAGCGCCGCCACGGCGACGCGCCCGTCGTGGTGGAGGAGCACCTGGAGGGCGAGGAGCTCTCGCTGCTCGCGCTGTGCGACGGCGAGCGGGCTATCCCGATGGCGCCCGCGCAGGACTACAAGCGGATCTTCGACGGAGACCAGGGGCCGAACACCGGCGGGATGGGATCCTACTCCCCGGTGCCGGGGATCGACGCTGCCCGGGCGAGCGATATCTGCGCGCAAGTCCACCAGCCGGTGGTCGACCTCCTGCGCGAGCGCGGAACGCCATTCCACGGCGTCCTCTACGCCGGGCTGATGCTGACCGCCGAGGGCCCGAGCGTGCTCGAGTTCAACGTTCGCTTCGGAGATCCCGAGACCCAGGCGGTGCTCCCGCGGCTGCGCTCCGACCTCCTCGAAACCTTGATGGCGGCCACCGAGCCCGGGGGGCTCCGGGGGGCGTCGCTCGAGTGGAGCGAAGAGTGGGCGGTGACGGTCGTGCTCGCGAGCGCGGGATACCCCGCGTCCTCGTCGAGCGGGGACGTCATCGGGGGCCTCGACCGCGTTCCATCGGGGGTCGAGGTCACCCACGCGGGCACGGCGCGTCGCGACTCAGAGCTCGTCACCGCCGGCGGGCGCGTCCTCAACGTCACTGCACTGGGTTACGACCCCGCGGCCGCCCGCGCCGCCGCCTATGCTGCCGCGGACATGATCCGGTTCAAGGGCCGCCAGCTTCGCCGCGACATCGCGCTGCGCGCCGTGGAGCGCAGCGCATGACGTGGCGAGCGGAGACGCATCCGGAGCGTCGCGTTACGTGGCCGGCGGAGGAGGGGATCCGGATGGAGCGCGCCACGTGACCGAGCGGCCCCAACAGGGAGTCGCCGAGATCCCCGTCGAAAGGGAGCTCGCCGAGGTCAAGGCCGAAGTAGAGGAGGACCTCGCAGAGCTCGAGATCGACGCTCCGCTCGTGGCCATCGTCATGGGCTCCGATTCAGACAAGGAGACCATGGGCAAGGCCGAAGCCGAGTTGGAGGAGCGCGGGATTCTCTTCGAGGTCCGGGTGATGTCCGCCCACCGCGAGCCCGACACGGTGGTCGAGTACGCGAAGCAGCTGAAGTTCCGCGGCTTGCGGGTGGTGATCGCCGGCGCGGGCCTGTCGGCCGCTCTGCCGGGCGTCATGGCGGCCCATACCGAGCTTCCGGTCATCGGCGTCCCCCTGACCAGCGCCAATTCCGCTCTCGGCGGCCTCGACGCGCTGCTCTCCTGCGCGCAGCTGCCTCCGGGAGTCCCGGTCGGGACCGTGGGCCTCAACGCCGCGCGCAACGCCGCAGTGCTCGCCGCGCGGATCCTCGCGAGTTGAAAACGACGACGCCCGCCCGTCGCGGCGGCGGCACCGCGCCGTTTCCATCGGGAGTGAAGCGTCGGGCAGGGACGGTCCTCCCAGTCTCTCGACACCTCGGAGCACGACGAACGCCATGCCGGCGCCCCTGAGTCCCCGCTGCCGGACGCTGGGACGGCGCCGCGCGTGGGCGGGAGCTGATCGCGCGGCGCAAGATTGGCGGGAGGCTAGCCGCAGGGCGCCCCGGCGTCCTCCTTCGGTGGGAACGCCTGTTTACACCGCCGCGACCAGCAGGAGGACGAACGCGGCGACGTCGAGGACGATGCGGGCGGTATGGAGGAGGTCCCAACGCCGGCGCAACCGACGCCATTCGCCGGTCTCGCCGGCCGGATCGAATCGAAGCGTCCTGATGTTGATCGGGACGTTGCCCGCCAGCGTGATCGCCAGCATCACCGCGAAGCAGGCGGCCGCCGCGAACAGGCACCAGCGCGGATCGAGCTCCTCGTTGAGACCCGCGGCGACGATTGTCGACACGACGGCGAGGATCATCAGGCCGGGCATGAAGTACCCGTAGCGCCGAGTCACCTCCTGCTCGGCGCGCATCTCCTCGGCGAGGCGCAGCCGGCGCACCGCGGGATGCGCGACCGCCCATGTCCCGAGCTCGTTTCCGGCCAGGACGCCGGCCGAGAGGAGGCTGAAGAAGAGCGCGATCCGGTCGGCCACGGGCGCAGCGCAGTCTAGGCCGCGCGCTAGATTCGACGAGTGATCGCCCGCTATACCCGCCCCGAGCTCGGTTCCCTGTGGACCGACGACGCGCGCATGGAGGCGTGGCGAGGAGTGGAGGTCGCGGCGGCCGAGGAGCTCGATGGGCCGACCGAGTCAGAGCTCGACGCGATCCGGGCGGCGAAGTTCACCGTCGAGGCGGTCGCCGAGCGCGAGCGGGTCACCGACCACGACGTGGCGGCGTTCATCGACGTGCTCGGGGACTCGGCCGGCGAGGCCGGGCGCTGGATCCACTTCGGCTTGACCTCCTCCGACGTCCTTGACACCGCGCTCGCGCTGCAGCTCAGGGCTGCCGGCGAGGTAATCGTCTCCGGCGCGCGGGAGCTCGTGCGCGCACTCGCGGAGCGGGCCCGCGAGCACGTGAGCACCATCACCGTCGGGCGCACGCACGGCGTGCACGCCGAGCCGACCACCTTCGGGATCAAGCTGGCCGGCTTCGCCTTCGAGGCCGATCGCAACGCGCGACGGCTCGAGCGCGCGTTCGCGCAGGCAGCGGTCGGCACGATCTCGGGTGCGGTCGGGACCTACGCCGCCCACGGGCCCGACTACGAGCGGCGCGTGCTAGCGCGGCTGGGCCTGGAAGCCGAACCGGTCTCGACCCAGGTCGTCGCCCGCGACCGCCACGCCGAGCTGCTGAGCGCGATCGCCCTGGCCGGCGCCGGGCTCGAGCGTCTGGCCACCGAGGTCCGCCACCTCCAGCGAACCGAGGTCCGCGAGGTCGCAGAGCCCTTTCGCGCCGGTCAGAAGGGCTCGAGCGCGATGCCCCACAAGCGCAACCCGATCACCGTCGAGCGTATCGCCGGCCTCGCTCGCGTGCTGCGCGCGAACGCGCAGGCGGGGCTCGAGGACGTCGCGCTGTGGCACGAGCGCGACATCTCGCACTCGAGTGTCGAGCGCGTCGTCCTGCCCGACTCGACGACCCTGCTCGACTATCTCCAGCACCGCGCGATCGGGGTCGTTCGCGAGCTCGTCGTCGATGCCGACCGGATGCGGGCGAACCTGGACCTGACCTCCGGGGCGCTCTTCTCCCAGCGCGCGCTGCTCGCACTGGTCCACAGCGGGATGGCGCGCGACGACGCCTACCGCCTCGTCCAGGCGGCAGCGCAGCGGGCATGGGACACGGGGACGCCCGTTCGGGAGCTGCTCGCGGCCGAGCCGGCCGCCGAGGGGCTCGACCTCGACGCGGTCTTCGACGAGCGCCACTTCACCCGCCACGCGGCCGAGATCGTGGGCCGGCTCGACGCGATCGCGCCGAGGTGACCGCGGAAAGGCCGCGACCGGGAACGCTCCCACCGCGGAGCCGCTCCGTTCCGCCGAGCAGCGCCGAGCCTCGGATCCACTCCGCTCGGTGGACCCGTCCGCGCTTCGCGGGAGCATCTCGCCATGGAGGAATCCGCTCCCCAGGATGCCGCCGGGCGACAGCTACTCGTCGGCGAGGCGGCCGGCCGCCTCGCTGACGCCGCCGCCCGCCTGAAGGCTGCGGCTCGCCGACCGCCAGACGTGGAGCTCGCGACGCTCGAGCAGATGGCCCACGCGCGCCTTCGGATGCGCGGCGCGAGGGCGCGCCTGGCCGAGCTCGAGGCCGATCTGGGGGCCCTTCTGGCCGACCCTGAGCCGGCCGGGTCCTTCGCTAGCATCGCAGCCATGACGACGGTCGCCGAGCTGCCCCTGCTGGCCTCGGGGAAGGTCCGCGAGATGTACGACCTCGGGCACGAGATCCTCATGGTGGCCTCCGACCGCGTCTCCACCTACGACGTCGTCCATCCGACCCCGATCCCCGACAAGGGAAGGGTCCTCACGGGGCTCTCGCACTTCTGGTTCGGGCGGACCCAGCACATCTGCCCCAACCACTTGGTCTCTGCGACCGAGGGAGTCCCCGAGGAGGTCCGCGGCCGCGCGCTCGCCGTGCGAAGGCTCGACATGGTGCCGGTGGAGTGCGTCGTGCGCGGCTACCTCACCGGCTCGGGGTGGAAGGACTACCAGGCGACCGGCGCCGTCTGCGGGATCCCGCTTCCCGAGGGTCTGAAGGAGTCAGAGCGCCTGCCCGCGCCCATCTTCACCCCGGCGACGAAGGCAAAGCTCGGCGATCACGACGAGAACATCGACTTCGAGCGCGCGGTCGAGATCGTGGGCGACCGCGAGTTGATGGAGGAGCTTCGCCGCCTCTCGCTCGCCCTCTACGGCTTCGCGCTCGAGCACGCGCTCGCCCGCGGGATCATCCTCGCCGACACCAAGTTCGAGTTCGGGCGCGACGAGGACGGTCGGCTCGTCCTGGGCGACGAGGTCTTGACGCCCGACTCCTCGCGCTTCTGGCCCGCCGAGGGTTACGAGCCGGGCCGCTCCCAGCCGAGCTTCGACAAGCAGATCGTGCGCGACTGGGCCTCGGGGACGGGGTGGGACAGGCGCCCGCCGGCTCCGCCACTCCCCGAGGACGTCGTCGAGCGGACCCGCGGGCGCTATCTCGAGGCCTACGAGCTCATCACCGGCGAGCCCTTCGACGCCTGGCTCAGGGCCCACGCGCACCCGACGGCCATCGGCGCGCCGTGAGGGCTCGCGTCCTCGTCCGCCCGAAGGCCGACATCCTCGATCCCCAGGGCCAGGCAGTCGAGCGGGCCCTGCCCGCCCTAGGGTTCGACGGGGTCCGCAACGTCCACGTCGGCCGGCTGATCGAGCTCGACGTCGAGGACCCGAGCCGCCTGCCCGAGATGTGCGAGCGCCTGCTCACCAACCCGCTCATCGAGGACTACGAGGTCGTGACCGAAGCGGAGCCAGAGCGGCTGTGATCGGCGTCGTCCGGTTCCCCGGCTCCTGCGACGAGGTCGACGCGCTGAAGGCAGCCTCGCTCGTCGACGACGCGCGCATCCTGTGGCATCAGGAGACGGACCTCAACGGCGTCGACGCGGTGATCGTGCCCGGAGGGTTCTCCTACGGCGATTACCTGCGTGTCGGCGCGATCGCCCGGTTCTCCCCGATCATGGGCGCGGTGATCGAGCTCGCCCGCGGCGGCGGGCCCGTGCTCGGGATCTGCAACGGCTTCCAGGTGCTATGCGAAGCCGGCCTGCTGCCGGGGGCGCTCCTCCCCAATCAATCGCTGCGCTTCGTCTGCCGCCAGGTCGAGGTCGAGGTCGTCGACGCCGGCACGCCGTTCACGCGCGCCTGCGAGGAGGGGGAGCGGCTGAGCATCCCCGTCAAGCACACTTCGGGCTGCTGGTTCGCGCCCGCCGAGCAGCGAGACCGCGTCCGCGTCGTGCTTCGCTACGCCCCCGGGCACAACCCGAACGGCTCGGTCCGCGACGTCGCCGGGGTATGCAACGAGACGGGCAACGTCTTCGGGCTCATGCCCCACCCCGAGCACGCGGTCGACGCCCTAGAGGGCTCGACCGACGGGCGCAAGCTCTTCTCCTCGCTCGCCAGTGTCTCCGTCTGACCTGGCTGCGCCGTGGCGTTCCCTCGGCCTCACCGACTGGGAGTACGAGCAGATCGTCGACAAGCTGGGCCGGGGTCCCAACCGAGTCGAGCTCGCCATGTTCTCGCTCCTGTGGTCAGAGCACTGCGGCTACAAGCACTCAAAGAAGCTGCTGCGGGCGCTGCCGACCGAGGGTGAGCGCGTCGTCATGGGCCCGGGCGAGAACGCCGGCGCCGTCGACGTCGGCCACGGGCTCGCGGTCGCCTTCAAGGTCGAGTCCCACAACCACCCGAGCGCGGTCGAGCCCTTTCAGGGCGCGGCCACCGGAGTCGGGGGGATCTTGCGTGACGTCTTCGCGATCGGCGCCCGGCCGATCGCGCTGCTCGACTCGCTGCGCTTCGGTGAGCCCGTGAGCTCACGCTCGCGCTATCTGCTCGACCACGCGGTGGCGGGCATCGGCCACTACGGCAACTCGATCGGGGTGCCGACCGTCGGCGGCGAGGTCTACTTCGAGGGTCCCTACGAGGCCAACTGCCTGGTCAACGCGATGTGCGTCGGGCTCGCCCCGCAGGAGCGGCTCATCCGTGCCGCCGCGGGGGGAGTCGGCAACCATGTCGTGCTCATGGGCGCCTCCACCGGGCGCGACGGTATCGGCGGGGCATCGGTGCTCGCGTCCGCGGAGCTCGACGAGGGCGACCAGCTCAAGCGCCCGTCGGTGCAGATCGGCGACCCCTTCGAGGAGAAGAAGCTGCTCGAGTGCTGCCTGGAGCTGCTCGAGCGCGAGCTGCTCACCTCCCTCCAGGACCTCGGCGCCGCCGGGCTGACCTCCGCGGCGGCGGAGATGGCGAGCAAGGGCGAGGTGGCGATCGACCTCGACATCTCACGGATCCCGCTGCGCGAGCCGGGGATGGAGCCCTTCGAGATCATGGTCTCCGAGTCCCAGGAGCGCATGCTCGCCGTCGTTTCACCCGAGCGCCTCGACGCTGCGTTTGCGGTGTGCGAGCGCTGGGAGGTGCGGGCAACCTCCATCGGCCGGGTGGCCGAGGGCGACGCTCTGAGGGTCTTCGACGGCGAGGAGCTCGTCGGCGACGTGCCCGTCCGCGCGCTCGTCGACGAGTGCCCGCTCTATGACCTCGAGCCCGACGAGGTCCAGCGTCCGCGCTATCGGGCGCCGCCCGAGCTGCTGAGCTCCGAGGATCCCGCGGTCAACCTTCTCGCGCTCTTGGCCTCGCCCAACCTCACGTCGCGCCGGCCGCTCTTCGAGCAGTACGACTGGCTCGTGCAGTCCCGTACGGTGCGCCGCCCCGGGGAAGCCGACGCCGCCGTGCTCGTGCTGCCCTCAGGCGCGGCGATCGCGGTGGCCATCGACGGAAACGGCCGGCGGGTTGCCGCCGACCCCGAGCGCGGGACGGCCGAGGCGGTTTACGAGTGCGCGGCCAACCTCGCATGCGTCGGCGCGGAGCCGCTCGGCCTCACCAACTGCCTGAACTTCGGCAACCCCGAGAAGCCGGGCATCGCCTGGCAGCTGACCCGCGCGGTCGCCGGCCTCGGCGACGCTTGCCGCGCGCTCGGTGTGCCGGTCGTGGGCGGGAACGTCTCGCTCTACAACGAGGGGCCCCAGGGCCCGATCTACCCGACGCCGGTCGTCGGCGTGGTCGGCGAGCTGCCCGATGCGGCGCGCGCCGGCCGGCTGGGCTTCGCGAACGAGGGAGACGCCATCGCCCTCGCCGGCCGCTACGCCCCGTCGCTCGAGGCATCCGAGCTGGCCAAGCTGCGCGGGAAGCCCCTGCCGAATGAGCTCCCCGGCCTCGACGTCGACGAGCTGCGCCGCACGCTCGCCGCCGTCCGCGGCGGCGTCCGAAGCGGCGCGTTGGCCAGCGCGCACGACATCGCCGAGGGAGGCCTCGCGGTTGCGATCGCCGAATGCTGCATCGCCGGAGGGGTCGGAGCGGAGGTGGCGCTGCCACCCGGCGCTCCTTCGGCCCCTACTGGCGCGGCTTCGGGCCCTACCGGTGCGGCTTCGGGCCCTTCCGACGCCCCTTCCGCCCCCACGGATCCCATCGCCGCCCTGTTCGGCGAGCAGCCGGGGGCGTTCGTCGTCTCGGGCGAGGAGGGAGCGCTCCTCGCTCTCGACGCCGAGATCGCCGTGATCGGCCGCGTCGGGGGCGCCGGCATGCGTCTCCGCGCGGGCGAGGCATCGCTCGAGGTCCCCGTCGCCGACCTGCGCCACGCGCACGCGAGCGGCCTGGCATCCTTCTTCCCCTAGCCGTCGACGATTAGACCCCCAGCTCCTCGGAGGCCAGCCTAGCGCCCTCGAGCCTGGCGGAGATCTTCTGCATCGCGATGTCCCGGGCGACGTCCGGGGACCCGTGCTTGGGCTTCTCGTCCCTGCTGAACGGTGAGAAGCCGCAGTCGTCGGTGGCGCCGAGGCGCTCGACCGGGATGTACTTGGCCGCCATGACCAGGTCGTCCTTCACCTGCTCCGGAGTCTCCACGTCCGGCGTGAGCGGGTTGATGACCCCCATGAAGCAGACCTGCGGGACGCCGTTGGCATCCTCGCGGCTGTTCTCGCCGCAGAGCTTGTAGACCTTCTCCTTGTCCTCCTCGCTCGCGCACTGGATCAGGAAGTAGCCCGCGTTGATCTTGAACATGTGGTTCAGGAGCTTCTCGTAGGGGACCTCCTTGGAATGCACGGAGTCCATGTCGCCGCCGGGGCAAGTGTGGATGCCGATGTTCTTTCGCTCCTCGGCCGAGAAGCGATCGAGCACCCGGTTGTTGAGGTCGATGAAGTCCTGGAGCATGTCCTTGCCGGTCCACGGGTTGCGCGAGTCGTTCTTGTTGGCGAGCCGGCCCTCGGTGAAGTCGATCGACACGCGGACCGCGCCGGCATCGAAGCACTGGCGAATGTCCTTCTCGCACTCGTCGACCAGGTCTGAGAGGAACTGCTCGCGTGAGTAGCCCTCGATCTCGTCCTCGAGCGGGTAGAGCAGCATCAGCATCGACGGGGCGATCACCGCCTGCTTGACCGGATTGGAGGCGATGTCCTTGTTCTTCTCCACAAATTCACTCGCGAAGGTCTTGTACTTGAACGGACCGCCGGTGAGCCGGGGCAGCTGCCGGTGGTGGCCGTCGTCGAAGATTGCGAAGTACTGGCCGTCGCCCGCGAGGTTGTCGGCCAAGCCGGTGCCCGCGAGGGTGTCGGTGAGGGGATAGGTGGCAAAGCTCGACTCGCGCTGCTCGCCGTCGGTGACGATCGACTCGCCGGTCTCCTCCAGGCGCTTGATCGAGTCCTCGGCCGCCTTGTCCTGCTCGGCCTGCAGCTCCTCGAAGGTGATCTTCCCTTGGTCATGGGCCTCGTAGGCCTCCTGAAGCTTCATCGGCCGGGGCAGTGATCCGACTAGCTCGGTGGGGATCGGCATGCTCTCTCCTCGTTCGTGCTTTGGGGTTCTAGCGCTAGCGGCCTCGGCCGCCGGGATCTATCCGCCGAACCTGCGCAGGATCGATGTCCACGGGCTGCACTTCGCCAGCCACGGGTTCGACGCCGGCGAGCCGCTCGGACCGGGAGACGTCGCCGGCCGTCTCCTCGTAGAGGTCGAACCATGGCAGTCCGTGCTCGGTGTAGAGCGCGGCGCTCACGGGGGTCGGGGGAGGCTTGAGGCCGGTGAGGGATTGGTATTGCTCGCTGTTGACGAGATGGACGGACAGTGAGACTGCGCTGGCCGTATCCCACGTCGCAATGCCGTAAGGGTCGGGATAGATCTTCTGGTGAAGCTTTCCCCCCGCGCCCACTCCCAGCTGCGGCGAGGCCAGCGGCCGCCCCGTGAGGAAGGTCTCCTTGCGCTCCGGCGCCCGCTCGGGGAAGCGGCCCGGGCCGGGCTCGTAGATGCGGAGCTGGATCCCGCCGACCTCCTCGGCTCCGGTCAGCTGCCCTTCCACCGTTGCTCCGGTACCGAGCGGGACCGCGACGAACTGCGCAACGTACCCGCCGCCGGCGTTGATCCCGTCGAGCCACATCTGGTTTGGGCAGACGAGGTAGTTCTGCGGGTCGGCCGTCAGCGGCGCCTCCCACGACTCCGCCGAGATCGCGTTGACGCCTCCGATTCCGACCTGGACCGCGTTGGGCTTCCACCATGCGCCACCGAACGCCAGCCAGAGCGCCTCGCTCTGGTGGAGCGGGATAAAGAAGCCGCCGGCTTCGCGCATGGATGCGGGCGCGTGATCGCCCAGCGCATCGACGGGGAGGACCGGCAGCCTGCCGAGGCCGGGCGGCAAGGGGTATGTCGAGCCGTCGGCGGGAACCCTGAGCGTGCGCTGGAAGGTGACCGAGAAGCGGTCGCCGACGATGATTGCGTCGTCGGCGACCGCGATCTCGACCACCGCTCGAGGCTAGCTTCTCGGATACGTCTGCGCGATGAACTTCTTGTCGGCGGGCGAGAGGTGGGTGTTGCTCTCGGTGCCCTTGCCGTCGGTGAACAGGGCGGCCGGGAAGGCGTAGAGCATGATCGACTTTCGATCGAACTTCGACGCGTTGGCCTGCTCCCGTGAGTAGCGCTGGAGGATGTTGAAGTCGATGTCCTCCTTCGACCAGTTGTTCGGGGGGCCGGAGAAGGACCGGTAGACCTCGGCCGTGTTCCAGTTGAGGGCGGACTTCGGGCTCTGGTGCTCGTGGATGGCGCCCAGCGCGTGGCCGAACTCGTGCACCACGACGCGCTCCCACTCCTGGTCGGGAGTGTCGTCGCGCAGCCAGCCGAAGTTCATGGTCGGCTGGTGCTTGGGGAAGTAGTCGCGGACCAGCGCGTCGGTCCCGAGCGCCGACCACGAGCCCGGATCGGCAACGAAGGAGATCCGGACCTGCTCGTCGGAGCTCTTCACGAACTTGAACGTGACGTTCGCGAACTCCTCCCACATGTGAGCCTTCTCCTGGACCTGCTTGCGCTGCGTCGGCGATCCGTCCAAGAAGCGGCACTTCAGCGCCGAGGCGTTCGGCCACTTCTTCACAGTCACGATCGCCATCCGGGAGACGGGATGGCTGATGTCGAGAGCGTCGATGTCGGGAAGCGGCGTGCGCATTGCGCGCAGCGCGCTCTCGACGACCGACTGCTCGGCGGCGGCGCGCGCCGGGTTGAGCTCGTCGGGCACGATCCGGTCGATGCAGAGTCGCACCGGCTGATTTTCTGCCATGGGACAGCTCCCTTCTCGGCCCTCGCCGAGTTCGTGGGTCGCGTCCTTGCGTGGAGAGAGCGCCGATCCTATGCGCGGGGAGGGGAGAGAAACGAGCGGCGGGAGAGCGCCCTTCGCGGTTGATGGCCCCTTGCTTGGAGCGCCGACCTGGGCTACGCGAAGATCTCGCGGTCTCGAACCTTCTGGGCATTGGTGTAGTACTCGTCCCACCACGGCACCTCGCCCGGCTCGCGCGGCGGCCTGGCGAGCACAAGCGGCCTCCCTGCGGTATCTGCCCCTTGCTGCGCCACTCGGAAGTGGTAGTGGTCGAAGATGCGCAGGGCCTCGACGGCGTAGGCGACCGCGATCCGACGATCTTTGACGACGAGCAGGTTCTCCCCATTCGTCGTGTCCGCCGGCACGGAGAAGTTGTAGGAGCCGAGATAGACTCTGGCCGTCGGCTTGTCGAAATCGACGACGACGAACTTGTGGTGCATTCGGTTGCCGCCGCCTCCTTTGGGCTCGGACTTGAACGGCTCCGGAACGTCCTTTGTGAGTGCTGCGGGAAAGACGGACACCACATCACCCGCGGGTCTCTGCAGGTCGAGACCGCCGCCGACCTTCCGGTCGGAGACGCCGTAGACAAAGATGTCGTCGTCTTCGGTGACCTTCTTGATCGCGTCCCTGACCAGGCCTGGCGTCTGGTACAGGAAGGCCAGCGAGTACAACAGCGATGACGTGGTCCCCGTGCCGATGTCGTCGGCGATCGTCTTCAGCAGCGCATCCTCTTTCGCGTGCGGAGAGAATGCAACGCGCGCGTCGATGTCGGGCAGCCCGAGATCAGTCAACTGCGCCGCGGCGGTCGCGCCGAAGCCTGCGGCGTCGTCGTTGCTCCAGTAGCCGGCGAACGCCGCCTGGAAATGCTTGACCGCAGCCTCACCCCGTAGAACGACGGCGTTGTTTGCCTGTACGAAGAACCCGCGCCAACTGAAGTTGGTCGAGCCGCACACGACGTTCGGGCCGTCGACGACGATGGTCTTGTTGTGCTGCAGCTTGCCCATGTGCTGCCGCTTGACGTTCTCGCTCCCGGCCGAGGTTACGAGCCGGTGCTCCGCCACCGTTTCGCTCGACTGAACTTTGCCGTGGGCGCCGTCGTCGTCGATGATCACCTTCAGGCGCCCCCCAAGCTTCTCCAGGCGCGACACGACTTCAGGCTCGTTCAGGTCGTAGGCCACGACCCGAACCAGGGCTGCGGTGTCCACGATGGCTTGATCGAGCACCTCGATGATGGCGTTACGCGCCTCGAAACCCATCCAAGGCAGAGCGGCGGCGGCTTTGGGGTGAGTCGGCCTGAACGAGAGCCCATCGTCCGCTTTGGCGGAACTTCTGGATCGGCGAGAGCGTGGTCGGTCGCTGGGTCGGATCGACGCTGCCACCCGCACGCGGGAACGAGAGGCGGTTTCTCAATGGGAAGAACCGGTCGCCGCCGGGCTCTCTGTACTCGATCGCATACCCGGCGCGCAGAGGCCCGGGAGATTTCTTTTGCATTACGGAGCCGGGTTAGTCCACTAGACTAACCCGATGGTCCGGGTCGGCATCCACGAGGCGAAGACGCACTTCTCCAAGCTCGTCAAGCGCGTGGAGGCTGGCGAAGAGGTCGAGATCCAGCGCAGCGGGACGCCTGTCGCGAGGCTCGTGCGCGCCGAGCGCCGGCCTCCGCGGCCCGAGTCCTACGGGATGTGGAAGGACAAGGGCTGGATCGCCGACGATTTCGACAGCCCTGAGGTCAACGAGCAGATCGCGCGCGACTTCGGCATGCTCGACGACATCGAGTAGGAGTGACCCTCCTCCTCGACGCCCACGCCTTCCTGTGGTGGGTCTTTGAGGATCGGCGACTCAGCGCTGACGGACGCACCGCGATCGCCGATAATCCGTGCCTGGTCAGCGCGGTGACCGTCTGGGAGATCGCAATCAAGCGGGCGACCGGCAAGCTTGCCGCGCCGGAGGACCTCGTAGCGGCGCTGGCGCGCGAGGGCTTCGACGAGCTGCACGTCACCGCCGCGCACGGTGAAGCGGCCGGGGCGCTCCCACGCCACCACCGCGACCCCTTCGACCGCATGCTCGTCGCCCAGGCCAAGGCGGAACGGCTCTCGATCGTCACCGTCGACCCGGCTTTCAAGGCCTACGACGTCCCGGTCGTCTGGTGAACGACGCCGCGGCCGCCCTCCCGCTCCGCCACGCGATCGCCCTTGGCCTGCTCCACGGGCCCGCGGAGCTGCTTCCCATCTCCTCCTCGGGGCACACCACGCTGGTGCCCTGGCTGCTGGGCTGGCCCTACGGCGAGCTCGACCCCGAGTACCGCAAGGCCTTCGAGGTCGCGCTGCACGCCGGCACCGCCGCCGGCCTGCTTCTCGCGCTGCGCCGCGAGGTGGGCGACGCCGCGCGGGGATTCGACCGCCGACGGGCGGTGCTGCTTGCGGGCTCCTTCGTCCCCCCGGCGCTGGCCGGCTCGACGCTCGAGCGCCCGATCGAGCGGCGCACGGGGACCCCGGCGACCATCGCGGCCGGCCTGCTGCTCGGCTCGGCGGCCATGGCGCTCGTCGACGGCGCGCCTCAGAAGCGGCGTCGCGAGGATGCGAGCGCGCTTGACGCGCTGGCGCTCGGGCTCGCGCAGGCGTGTGCGCTCGTCCCCGGCGTCTCGCGCAACGGAGCGACCCTTGTGGCCGCCCGCGCGCGCGGCTTCCGCCGTGCCGACGCGAACGCCCTCTCGCGCCACGTCGCCCTGCCGATCATCGTCGGAGCCACCGCGCTGAAGGGCAGCCGCCTGGTTCGTCGCGGGCTCCCGCGGCCCCTGCGCGCCGCCTTCGCGGCCGGCATCGTCGCCTCCTTCGCCTCGACCCTGGTCTCGACGGCGCTGATCCGCCAGGTCGAGCGCGACCGCTCGCTGCTTCCCTACGCCGCCTATCGATCCGTGCTCGCAGCGATCGCCCTCGTCCGCGACGGCCGGGAGAATCGCCGCGGATGACCGACGCCTACGCCCATGCCGGGGTCGACACCGCCAGGTCGGGCGGCGCGGTGCGCGCACTGGTCGACGTCCTGCGGACGATCGACCTCGGGCGTCCGTCGCGCAGCGTGGTCTCCAGCGGGCACTACGCGAGCGTCCTGCAGATCGCTCCGGACCTCGGGCTCGCGCTGTGCACCGACGGGGTCGGCTCGAAGGTGATCGTCGCCGAGCAGACCCAGCGCTATGACACCGTCGGCATCGATTGCGTGGCGATGAACGTCAACGATCTCATCTGCGTGGGGGCGGAGCCGGTGGCCATGCTCGACTACCTCGGGGTCGAGCGCGCCGACGCCGAGATGCTGGCGCAGATCGGCGCCGGGCTCAAGGCCGGCGCCGAGCAGGCCGGCATCGAGATCCCCGGCGGGGAGGTTGCCCAGCTCCCCGAGCTCATCCGGGGCCATCCCTCGCCGCGCGGCTTTGACCTGACGGGCGCCGCCGTTGGCGTCGTCGCGCTCGAGGAGATCGTCACCGGGGCGGCCGTCGAGCCCGGCGATGCCCTGATCGGCCTTCCTTCCAGCGGAGTGCACTCCAACGGGCTCACGCTCGCGCGCCGCGCGCTCCTGGAGGACGGCGGTCTGGAGCTCGTCGACCGCCCTGGCGAGCTGCAAGGCTCCTCGGTGGCAGAGGTCCTGCTCGAGCCGACCGTCATCTACGTTCGCGCGGTGCTCGAGCTGCTGCGCTCCGAGCTCGCGGTGCACGGCCTCGCGCACATCACCGGCGACGGGCTCGGGAACCTGTTGCGCCTCGAGGCGGACGTCGGCTACGCGATCGAGGATCCGCTCCCCGCGCCCCCGGTGTTCGAGCTCATCGCGAGGTGCGGGGGGGTCGACGACGACGAGATGCACGAGGTCTTCAACATGGGCTGCGGCTTCGTGGCCGTGGTGCCAGCGGATCGGGAGGACGAGGTGAGCGCGCTCCTCGCCGCCCACCACCCCGGGACAAGGCGGATCGGGACGGTGACGGGCGAGGCCGGCCGCGTCAGCCGGTGACGACGCCGGCCTTGACGCGCGTGGCACGACGCCGGGTCACGCGACGGACCAGAGCTCGCCCGTCAGGACGCGCTCAGCTCTCACGCGCCACTCGAGGGTGAGCCGCCACAGCTCGGCGGCGGCCCGCGGGCCCGGAAGGTCGCACAGCGTCGCGACCTCCGGAGTCGCGAGCGTTCCGAGCCGTGCGAGCGCGTCCTCGACTCCGAGAGCGTGGGCGGCTCGGGGCTCCGCGCCGGCGGCGAGCGCGGCTGTGCGCAACGTCGCGAGGTCCGAGAAGCCGTACACGGCGTGAACGGCGTCGGCGCCTTCGAACTCGACCGTTGGCAAGATCCGACGGCTGTCCTCTCTGGTTCGCTCGAGGTCCGCGCCGAAGCGCTCCACCGTCCAGTTGGAGGCGAGGTCGATGCGAAAGCGCTCGACCTCCATTCCCGGCACCGCGCGAGCCTCCTCGACGAGCGCCTCGGTGGTGTCAAGCTTGCGCCGCCGCGCGAGCAGGCCCTCGCGCAAACGGCGGAGGTAGCGCGAGGGGTCGCCCTGCTCGGCCGCCGCCTTGACCGCGATGCAGGCGGGGTAGGAGCTGCGGGGGGCCGCGGCGGGGCCGTGGGCGGGCATCCATATCCTCGGGTCGACCGGCATGGCGCCGCGATCACCGGCCTCCAGCCACTCGAAGACCCGGCCGGGGTCGGCCTCGAGCGCCCGGGCGAGGCCGCCCATGACGAAGGTCCACTCGATGCCTTCGCCAAACTCTCCTTGCAGCCCGCGCAGAGTGGGCTCCATCGCCCACGACCACGGGCACAGAGGATCGGTGTAGTACGACGCATGCACCTTGGCCACAAGCGCAAAATAGAGAGCAAGCGATGACCACGCTCGTCGGCATGCTCTTGAGCAACCGCTACCGCCTGGACGCCCAGATCGGCACCGGCGGCATGTCGACGGTCTACCGCGCACTCGACCAGACCCTCGAGCGTCAGGTCGCGATCAAGCTCCTGCACCGGCAGATAGCCGACGACCCCGACCAGCTCGAGCGCTTCAGACGCGAGGCGCGCGCGG
>Ga0183260_10000930_pt1 | contig 24773 bp, 17 predicted proteins | sample AntDrymUQ4972206_2_FD_129768 | JGI IMG/M metagenome (GOLD analysis project Ga0183260, IMG submission 129768) | Polar desert sand microbial communities from Dry Valleys, Antarctica - metaG UQ497 (22.06) (version 2) (version 2) | ecosystem: Environmental > Terrestrial > Soil > Desert | place... | reverse complement strand
GTGCGCTCCCTCCGGTCAAAAGCCATCAGCTCATGGGTAATTCGCGGGCGCGGACCGTCAGCACCAGCTCTGAGATTCCGACAAGTCATTTCAGCATCAACGGTTTATGGCTGATCGCCCCTAGCGCAAGGCGCTCAAGCCGCCGCTGAGAATCGCTCCGCGTTCCTGAGCCAATCCGCCACCCGCTTCCATCTGGTGAAAATCTGGGCCACCAACTCCCAGTTGTTGATTCTAAACGAGTGAATCCGGCAACCGCATTACGTACCGTCCGACACACGGGACGTCTGGGATGAGGCGCGCAACGCGGCGGGTGAGTTCTGAGCGCGGGGGAGCGATGATCCACGTCTGGCGGATGACATCCGGCTCGTGGGCAATCTCTGTTTACCAGCGCACACCGATGCCGCTCCACAACAGGTGGGCGCGGTACTCTCTATCCGGGTCATTTGACGAGTTGCTTTCATATGTGTAGTCCACACGTAGATCGAAGTCCGGCCCAAGCGGGCGCGTCCAGCCGATCGACGGGATCCAGCGGTGGTCCATCCGCAGGTAGTCCTCATCATCGATCTCGACGAAGCGAGCGGTGTAGCGTCTGAACCGGTATCGAACCTGCACCAGCAACGTGTCGCGGCCTGTTACCGGGATCGCGTGCTCGAGCCAATACGTCCATCGGCGATAGTCACCGCGATCGGCCTGCTCATCATTGGTCTCGTAGCGCCCTCCAATCTCCCAGTACCGCCTCGGCTGCAATGTTTCGCGGAACTCGGCTCCGATGTAGTTCTTGAAGGCATTGGTCTCCGGTGCGTCGTTGTACCGTTTCAGGCGGTGCACGGTGAACAGCCTCAACCGCCGGTCCGGCGTCCATTGATACTCGAGCCGGGGAGAGATCTCGAGGTCCTGATCGACGATGTCGCGGTCCTCGGACGTGCCCTTGAAGCCAATCTGGCCTTCCGTGTGGAACTCCCATTTGTCCGACAGATCGCGCTCGACGGATGCCGCGATCAACTGGCTCACGCGATTCCACCGCGTGGTGTTGGTATAGCGGTGGACGGCGATCTTGTAGCTGACCGTGAAGTCATCCCCTTCGTAGCGTACCCCTGAACCGACGACGGCTCCGAAGGCATCGAGATCCTCCTGGTCGAAGTGCACGTTCGACGCGAAGCCAGTCGACACGGTCGAGTGGATGAACCAGGGTGAAGCGGGGGGACGCGGCGGCACCCGCCGGCGTGACTCTCCCGTCCCCTGCTGCGCTGCGGGCGCGCCCGGGCTGCCGGATTGTGCGAAGCCGATCCCCGCGAAACACAGCTGGACGATCATTGCGAACCAGACTGTCTTTATCCACGTTGTCATGTAATCAATCACGTCGACTCAGCCCCCTGCCAGCGCTTCCCGGAGAGGCGTTCCTCACACAAATCCAGCAACGCCTCGGTGAATGGTTGTCGTTCGGCAAACTGCACGCCGATCGCGACGAGTCGCGCGAGCGACAACATGGCATACACGTCGATCCGCTCGCGTGTCGATCCCCCCGACAGCTCGATGAACCGATCGATGAACGCGCGCGTTCGGCCAGCCCAGTGATCAGCGTTTCCGAAGCGACGGACCGCGTACTCGTCGAGGTGAGCCGCAAAGTTCCCTGCATCGAGAGCCGGATCTCCCTCGCTGTGCAAATCCAGATCGACGAGCCATAGCCTGCCGCCGTCCGACAGGAGCTGGTCGGGGTAGAAGTCGCGATGGATGCCGCACGTGAGTGGAGGGTCGAGACGCGCGGCAATTCGGGCGCATCCTTCGACAATCCCCTCGATACGTTCCCGCCACACCGGGTGTGCGTCCGCGACGGCGGCGAGCCGTTGGCGAAGCATCGAGAGTTCATCGTCGGCGGAATGCCTCCGCCGGGGTGCGATGGAGACCCGGTGGAGCTTGGCGATCGCCTCTGCGGCGCGGCGCGCGATCGGGATCCCGTTCGGCCCGGCCAGAAGCGACCAGAGGGGCACACCGGGGACCTGCCGCTGAACCGTCATGTGCACGGCTGGCAGCACGCAGACAGGCTCGGGCACGAAAACGTCGTCAGCCGCTTCCGGTCCGAAGGGTCCTGTCCAGAGATCCGTCACGAGCCGATGGGTCGAGGTGTCGACTCCGCGCGTGCGGCACTTGCCGATCAGCATCATCTGCCGCGGCGCGCCTGAGGAACCGCAGACGTCCACGAGATACTGGATCACGCAGCGTCGGCCTGGTTTGTGACGCATCACCGCGATGCGGCCCACCACCGCGCGTTCTGATCCAGACAGGCACCGAAGCGCGCGCGTGAAGTGCTCCGTCATCGCAGCCGGGTTCAGTGCCTCGGCAACGAACGGCATCTGGGTATCGAGCAGAACGCCGAACGGGTCGACCACGACAGCCTCAGACCCTGGGCTGACAACCGCCGGCGGCTCGGCTCGGGTGCGAGAGCGCCTCCCGCTGGTACAGCCGCCGAGCACGGCCCCGGCGGTCGCGGCTGACACGGAGATCCGGGGATGTGCGTTCCGCACATCCGCCTCCAGGAAGGCCTGGGCACGGTCGAGGATGGCGGCCGTCATCTCTGTCCAGTCAGGCTCGCGGCGACGAAACGGATGGGGGGCGATACGAAGGAGGTGAGTGGCGACGTGAAGCGTCAGGTGTGACGGCACCGCGCCCGCCGCCGAGGAATACCCTTCGAGCAGCGCGTCCATCATGGCGTGCGCCTGATCGCCGTCGAGGGCTCCGCCGATCACCGATCGCTCGAGGTCTGCGCCAAAGCGCCCGAGATCCAACCCGGGCTCCCCCCACGCCGCCTCGTCCAGATCGAGAACGGCGACGGCGCCATCCTGCAGCAGCACCTGTTGCGTGTGAAAATCGCCGTGAACCGGTCGCTGAGCCTTGGCCGCGCCCCCGAGACGACCGGCGAGCCGCTCAGCGAGCGAGCGCGCCTGCTTGCCGAGATCCGGGCACAGGCTCCCGAGGTCGTGCGCCAGGGCACGCAGAGTGGACGGATCGGACCGGGCAGACTGGCCTGGTAAGGCAGGTGCCTCCTGCATGTGCAGCTCCGCGAGGGCCATGCCCACCGCGCGCAGGGTGTCGGCCGAAGCGGTGCCCTGCCGGATGGCGTCGTGCAGCAGCTCCCCCTGCAGCCATTCCATGACCAGCAACCGCGATCGCGCGACTCGTCTCAGAACGCGCGCCAACCGAAGTGAGCCGCGGGACGCGAGCGCACCGGACTTCGCGGCCGCTCGTTCGAAGTCGGCGCGGGTATAACAGCGGACCGCCGCGACGGTCTCTTGATGTGCGACGAGGCGGCCTACGAAACGGCGCTCGGGGTTGTAGCGGAGCGGTTGAATCTCGGCGAAACGATCGGGTGCGCCGCCGTCGGCGACGCGGTGGCGCAGGAGACGCGCATGCAGCCGTCGGGGATCCATGCTCGCCAGCGTCGTGAGCTTTCGATCGTTGGGGAAGGGCAGGACCACCACGCCCCGATCGAGCAGGAACGGCCCGGGCCCCAACAGTGTCGGCGTCGCGGACTTTTCGAAAGGCTTGCGCAGCTTGTGGCTCGCGTCCGCTCGGTAGGCCTTGGCAGAGAATGCGACGGCACGGCCATGGACGACGATGCGACACGCGGCGAGGCAGCTCTGTCCCGGCTTGTACCGCAGGTACTCGATGACTGGCTGCCCGAGCCCGCCTTCGCCCACGACTGATGCGAGGGCGGTATGGAGTCGCTCCTGATCCAGCAGCAAGGACAGGCCCGGCAGGGCGCCATCGCGCCGCGCGACGGCGGCGTCAGCCGGTCGCAACACCGCTGCCCTCCTCTCGGCTTCGAGTGACGGCTGCCGCATGAAGGCGCCGCAGCCGGCCGTACGGGCCGGCCGCAGCCGACAGCGAGGCAGGAGAGCCCTGCTCGACGATACGGCCGCCTTCGACGTACACGACGAGATCGGCCGTTGCTGCGAGCCGCGGATCGTGCGTGACCAGCAGCGTCGTGCTGACGCGCGAGACGCGCTCGAGCGCTTCCGTGATGGCACGCGCGTTCGCCTCGTCCAACCCGGTCGTCGGCTCGTCGAGAACCAGAATCGGCGACCGGCGGATCGCGGCGCGGGCAATCGCCAGTCGCTGTCGCTGTCCGCTCGACAGCGTGACCCCGCGTTCACCGAGCACGGTGTCGTACGTGGCGGGCAGCGCCTCGATGAACTCATGCGCGTTGGCGAGACGGGCGGCGGCTTGCAGATCGGCCTCCGACCAGTGGGGCGCGCCATACGCGATGTTCTCGCGCACGGTCGCGGCAAAGAGGACGGTGTCCTGCAGCACGACGGTGATCTGACTACGCAGCGACGCGACCGTGAACTCCCGGACGTCGCGACCATCGATCAGCACGCGCCCCTCCGTCGGATCATAGAGGCGCAGGAGCAGGCTCAGGAGCGTCGACTTGCCCCCGCCGGATGGGCCTGTGAGCACCACCCGCTGCCCGGGCTGAACAGCCAATCCGATTCCACGCAGCGCCGCCGTCTCCGGTTCGTAGGCGAAGCTCACGTTGTCGAAGCACACGGCGCCGCGGAACGCCGGCGCACGCACCGCGTCGGGCCGATCGCGCACCTCCGGCGTTCGATCGAGCACGTCCAGCACCCGTTCGGCAGCCGCCGATCCCTTCGCCAGGCGGCCCGAGTACTTCGCGAAATCCTGAATGGGCTTGAACGCATTCTTCAAATAGGCAAGAAACACGAGCAGGTCCCCTGGCGTCAGCGCCCGGTCGAGCACGAGCCTCGCGCCGAACCAGAGAACCAGGGCCGTGGCCGCAGCAACCAATAGATCGACGGTGCGCTCGAGGCCCGCGGCCAGACGCGTGACGCGCACGCCATCCGACAGGCTTCGTTGATTGTCGGCCGCGAAGCCGCGGGCGAACGCCGCTTCGAGCGAGAGCGCCTGTACCACCTTGATGGCGCCCATGGACTCGGACGCCGCCGCCGCGAGCGCGCCTTCCCGCTTGCGCTGTTTGCGCGACGCATCCCGGATACGGTGTCCGAGCCGGGCCGTGAACAGCGAGAAGAGCGGCAGGACCGCGACCGCAATCACCGCCAGGCGCCAGTCGATGAAGAACATCATCGCGAGCATGCCGACGAGCACCAGGACGTTGGCGACGAGCGGGAGCAGCGCCGTGACCACCACGTCCTTGAGCAGACCGACGTCGGTGACGACGCGCAAGGTCAGGTCGCCCTGACGCGCACGATGATGAAACGACAGCGACAGCGACTGCAGATGCCGGTAGAGGTCGCCGCGCACGTCCGTGAGGACCCGATTGCCGGCGAGTGAGAAGCCGACCGTATTGAGATACGCGGCGAGCGCCCGCAGGCCGATGACGCACACGACCGATATCGCGGCCAGGGTGAGGAGAAGCGTCGGCTCGACGGCTCCGATCAGTGGCAGATCGACCGTCGCCGCCGGGCCGGCCGGGATCACGTAGTCGAAAACCAGCTTGAGCGGCCAGGGCTCGACCAGCCGGAGGGCAACTTCCGCCAGCAGCGCCAGGAACGAGCCGCTGATGACGAGCCGCTCTTTCCAGACGAGCGGCCAGAATCGGCGGAGCATCCGGCCCATTCCCGGCGCGCCCTTCGTGATGGTGTCGACCGGCTCGCTCACGCTCGAGCCTCTGTGCGCGCACGATCCTGGCGGAGCGCGACCGGTCCATTCGAAGGAAGGACCAGGCCGGCCAGGGCCAGGCTGCGCCCGACTACGATCTGCCACGTGTGCTCTCTCGCCACGGCCGCACGAGCGGCCCTTCCAAGATCCTGTCGCAGCACGGGTGACTGACGGATCCGCCGCACGCACGCCGCGAGCGCACGAGGGTCATCCGGGGCACAGAGCAGCCCGGTGTGCCCGTGGGTGATCAGCTCTTCGAGCTGCCCGATGCGGCTGGCCACCACTGCCCGCCCCGCCGCCATGTACTCGAGCACTTTCAAGGGGGAGAAGTAGAAAGCCGGCCGTGCGGCGTACGGCGCGACCGCGACGTCCATCGATGCCAGCAGCGAGGGGATCTCCTCCGCGCCCACCGCGCCCGTGAGCACAGCCGCGTGTTGCAGCCCTCGGCGTCTCAGGCTGTCTTCCAGCGCTCCGCGCTCAGGGCCGTCGCCGACGACGAGCAGGCGGGTCCGTTGATCCTCGGCATGGAGCTCGGAGAACGCGTCGAGCAGCACGGGGAGTCCGTGCCACGCTTTCAGCGTGCCGACGAAGCCGATCGTGAAAGTACCGTCGTCGCGGCTTCGCGGCTCTTCATGCGGCCCGCAGCCCGGCGCGAAGCGGGAGGGATCGACTCCATTCGGGATCACGTGAACGCGATCAGCGGCCTCGGGAAACCGGGCTACCCAGCGGGCGACTTCTCTCGACACGGCGATGAGGGCGTGGGCTGCGGCAAAGGTGCGCGCCGCCACGCGCGTCGCGGCTCCCCTGTCGCACAGGGTCCGGTGCTCGGCCTGCTCCTCGATGAGCGGCGCATTGACCTCCAGGAGGCCGGGCACACGCGATCGCCGCGCCCAGCACATGGCCGCGAAGCTCCAGAGGGAGTAGCGCTCGTACACGAGGTCCACGGGACCGAGACGGTCGAGGGTTCGTCGAAGCGCCAGGTTTCCGCGCAGGCTCGCACGTTCGCGGGTGGCCGTGTCCGTGCCCTCGACGTCACCTGACAGTCTGTGCAGGCGGACGTGCGCGAGATCCGGCGGAGGAGAGCCGCCGAACCGCGCCGCGATCAGCTCGACGCTTGCGCCTCCGGCGAGGAACGCACGAATCACCTCCTGGACGTGAATCGAGCAGCCCTTGCGCCCGAAGACCGGCACCCCCCTGTCGGCGCACACATAGGCGATTCGCATCAGATGGCTTTCTTCATCAGTGGAGCGCCCGTGGCGACGGCGCAGTCGAACAGGTCACGAACCTCACGGGCGTTCCGCCGCACATCGAAGCGATCTTCAATCAGCGCGCGCGCCGCGGTCGCAAGGCTCACCCGCAGCTCGGCGTCCCCCAGGAGCTGGTCGAGCGCCGATGCCAGCTGCACCGGATCGTGCTGGCCGACGATGAGGCCCGTCGAACCGTGTCGCACCAGTTCGGGTATGCCAGTGACATCCGTCGCGACGGTCGGGGTGCCGACCGCCATCGCTTCGAGGAGGACCGTGGGTAACCCGTCGCGGTCCCCATCCGCCGAGACCACGCACGGCGCCGCGAACACCGCCGCCTCCTGCAGGTGGCGCGTAACGTCGGTGCGGGGCCGCGGCCCCAGGAGGTGGACGCGACCTGACAGCCCGGCGCTCGCGATCCGCTCGCGCAGATGTGCCTCGAGGGGGCCTGCGCCGATGATGTCGCAGCTGAAATCCCGTCCTGCGCGCGCCAGAACCGCGCAGGCGTCGACCAGGTCGGCGAAGCCCTTCTTCTCGACGAGGCGTCCCACCGCCAGAATGACCGGCTGCCGCACGCCCGGACTCGTATAGGGAAACTCCTGGAGCGGCAAGCCGTTGTAAACGCGCCGTGCTGTCGCCGCCGCCGCGCCGTAGGTGGACCGGAGGAACTGCAGGTTGTAGTCGCTGACCGTGATGGCCGCTGACGCAGCCTCGAGCTTCTGCCGGAGATCGGCCGCGAGAACGTCCGGTCCATAAATATCCTTCGCGTGCGCCGTGAAGCTGTAGGTGATCGCCGCCATCCGGGCCGCAAGACGCGCCACTGAGGCAGGGGCACTCGCAAAGTGCGCGTGCAGATGGCGGATGCCTCGGTCGAGGACGTGCTGAGCGAGCACGGCCGCCTGCCAGACATCGCGCACGTCCTCGTGGTCGACCTCCGCGAGTGCGGGCCACAGCCCCGGCGACCGCCTCGCCGCTTGCTGGAGCATCGTCCAGAAGTCCGTGGTGCGTATGCCCTCGGAGGGCAAGTAAGTGACCGGTGCGCGCACCCGGGCGATCTCGCCCTGAAAGTGGGTGTCGCAGGGCGGTCTCAGTGCGAACACCTCCACTGCGACGCCAGCCTCCTCGTGCGCCAGAATCTCGTTCACGATGAAGGTCTCGGAGTACCGGGGATAGCGCTTGACCACGTACCCTACGGCCGGCCGATCAGACGGCTGCATGCCACGCCCTCCGATCGAGGTCCATGGGAACCGTGCGCGGGCGCCCGAGCAGGTCTGCGAGCAGCGCAGGCATGCGAGTGAGCCCGCCGAAGTCGAGCAGCGAGCGCGCTTTCGGAGGCGCACCGAGATCGCGTGCGAGCCAGGCGCTGATTCGATCGGAGGTCGCCTCGTCGGGATGCATCATGTGAACGAGCCCGAGTGCCGCCAGACGCTCCGCCCGGATGAGCTGTTCGCGGCGGGGATTGACGCGAGGCACGATCAGCGCGTGCTTCTCGAATGACAGGATCTCGCTCGTGGTGCCGTATCCGCCCATCGCGACAACCCGATCGGCGCGGCTCAGCAGGGCCGTGGGTTCCTGCACGAACTCCAGGACGCGCATCCGGGGCGTCTGCTCGATCCGGCGAAGAAGGCCGCGGCGAACGTTCTGGGCCATGAAGGGGCCGGTCACGAGCACGCCATTCGTGTCGGGCGGCAGTTCGACGCGTGAGAAAGCGTCGGCGAGCTGGTTCCCGTCCTGACCGCCGCCGACAAGACCAAGGACGAGGCGTCCAGGCGGAAGTGCAAGGCTCTGTAACACCTCGTCGCCGCGGCTCTCCGCGACGGCGAGCCGCTCGCGCTGATCCAGATAACCCGCGAATCGAACGAGCCTCGCCACGTCCGGGGAAAAGCCGTACTCCTCAGCGGGATCGCAGACGACCCGATCGCCGTAGACACAGATCAGGTCGTAATACTTCCGGAGAGCCTGCTCGTTGGCGGCGCGGCTCCATTCCGCGCGAACCACGGCGGACTCATCGAGGACGTCCCGGAGGCCGAGCACCATGCGTGCCCGCCCGGCCGACCGAAGCGCCTCGAGCGCCGAATCCAGCTCACGGACGGCGCCGCGCGGGACGTTGTCCACGATGAAGACGTCCGGGTCGAACGCTTCCAGCGCCGCCTGAATGGCGCCTCCGCGCAATGAGACGAGCTCCTGCAAGCGAATCGGCATGTGACGGCAGCCGTAATGTCCGCTGCCGTTCTTGGACAACGATGGCAGGGTCAGGCAGTCCACACCTGCGGGCATGGCAAACGCGGCGGCCTCGCGCGCACCCGCAATCATCAGCCCGACTGCGTTCAGAGACGAGGCGCAGAGCGTCTGTGCGAGCAGGAGGTTGCGCCGCATGTGACCGAGGCCCATCGTGTCATGCGAGTACAGGGCGATACGTGCTTGGCGGGCGGTTGTCATGTGTTGTGATTCCGTGACGCGTCTGCATTCGTTGCGCTGCACACGCCGGTCGTTGTGGGCGTTGATGATCGCCAGAACCGATCGATCGCCATCTCAATGGCCGGCAGCGGCAATGGCTTCTCGAGGAGAACGGCGCCTCTTCCGCGCACCTCACGCTCGACCTCGGGCGTGCTGTACGCGGTGAAGAGGATCACTGCCGTGTCATGGTGTCGCTCGCGGACACGGCGGACGAGCTCCAGTCCGAGCGTTTCCTTGCCTGGACCGAGCGAAAGGTCGATCACTACGCCGTAATACGCGCGGTCAGTGAGCAGCGCCCGGGCGTTCTCCACGTCCATCGCCACATCGACCTCATAGCCTTGCGGGACGAAGTAGTCCTGCACCGCGAAGAGAATCGTCTCTTCGTTGTCGACGAACAAGAGCCGGCGGGCTGGCTGCGCCATTTGCGTGTTCGTGGTGCAGGGGGTGTGCCGCCTGACGCGTCCACAGCAAACAGTGAGATTCCTGAGCAGATCGTGGAGACTCGCGCGTGGAAGACCGCAATCAGCGTCCCATGTCTGGATGGTCGTCCGCGGCTCAGACGAGGCCGCGCCGCGCGGACCCGCCGGCTTTTCGTCCAGGCTCTGGATCCCGTCCAGATCCTGGACGAACCGAGCGAGTCTCGGGCCGCCCTGCGTCCGACACCTCCTGCGTCTCGACGCAATGCCCTGGCGGTCGCGCGCCTCCGGGACTCTCGTTTGCGATACAGGCACAAACGGTGCATTTTCGCGGCCCTTTGATGCGTAGATGGGTCAAGACGCTCGGGGCCGGAGGATACTTGGGAACGCAGGCCGGGACAGACACCGCCTGCGGTTGTGCACGCTCGTGAGTGAGAAGGACGTTCAATCCGGGATGGCGTCGGACTTTGGGGCGGGGTGGTCTGGCATGCGATTCACGGTACGCCGCAAGATCGTCATCGGCGTCGCGATTATCGTGTTCCTTGGCGCGACTTCTCTGTTCATCCTCTACCAGGGTCTTGCCAACCTCCACGCGAATCTGCGCCAGCTCGACGAACGGGAGGGACCAACCGTACAAGCTGCCTACGAGATGGAGATCAACCTGGTGGAGATGGTGGCGCGAGTCCTTCGGTACATGGAAGGTCGCGACCCGGCCGAACTCACGAGGATCGCCAACGATCGCCGCGATTTCGAGCGGTTCCACGCGCAGTATCGGCGCCTGAGCGAGTCGCCCCGGACTGGTGACCTCGCTGGGCGCGCGAAGCAGCTCTACGACGAGTTGGTGGCGACTGCAGACAAGATGATCGCTCACCGGGATTCCGAGAGCGTCCGCTTCGCCCAGGTCATGGACAACATCGAGGAAATTGACGACATCCTCGATGCGCTCGAGCAGCGTGTCGATCGGTCCAAGGTTGGCGCGCTGGAGAAGCTCGTCGACGCCATCGACCTCGAGGCTGATATCGGAGAAGTCGGCATCTGGCTCGCCAACTACAGCCAGACCCGTCGAGCGGAGGATCGGAATCGCCTCGCGAGTAATCTCGAAGAGTTCAAAGTGCAAGCCGCCAAGTTGCGGCGGAACCCGCATCTCACGGTGGCTGAGCGACGGACGGTTGCTGTCGTAGAAGCCACGTTTCGCGACACGGTCCGCGCAATCGAAGACGTGCTCGCGTTTGATGCACAGATTGTTCACGATGGGCAGCGCTTCGAAGCGTTGCGGGAAGAGCTGGACGACTTACTCGACGACGAGATCCAGATCCTCGCGATTGACGGGCTCGAGCGGCCGATGCTGGACGCGGACGTCGCGGTCAGGGGTGTCGCCCGTCGCGCTGGCGTGCTCCTCCCGCTCTTTCTGTTCTCCGCGTGCGCTGTTGCCGCGCTGCTGATCCTGAACCTGACCCGCTCGGTCACTCGGCTCATGGCGGGCACCGAGGCCGTGCGGCGCGGCGACCTGGGCGCCCGAATCGAGGTGAAGGGGCGTGACGAGTTGGCCGACGTCGCCCATCATTTCAACCAGATGGTGGCACAGCTCGACGCGACGACGGTCTCGAAGGCCGCGCTCGAGGCGAGCGAATCGCAGTTGCGGGTCACCAACGAAGAGCTGAGGCAGCAGATCGCCGACCGTGAGCGCGCCGAAGCCGGCGAACGCAGGCTGCGGGCCGAGCTGCAGCGCAATGAGAGGTTGGCGAGCATGGGCTCGTTGGTTGCGGGCGTCGCCCACGAAGCCAGAAACCCCCTCTTCGGCATCTCGTCCACCATCGACGCCATAGAGGCCCGCCTGATTCGTCTCGGGAATCAGGTCGTCTATGCCGATCACCTGACCGTGTTGCGCCGCGAGATTACCCGTCTGATCACGCTCACACGCGACCTGCTGGAGTATGGCAAGCCATCCGGCATCGAGATTGCCCCGGCGCACATCGAAGATGTCCTGCAGCGCGCCATGCAAGCCTGCCGGGCCCTGTCGGATCAAGCGGGTATCCCCATGTCGCAGTGCGTCGCGTCGGACGTCGACATCATCATGCTCGACTCCGCGCGGATGGTCCAAGTGGTTCAGAATCTGTTGGAGAACGCAATCCATCACTCGCCGCCCGGCGCGACAGTGTCCGTACGGGTGCGGCGCGTCGAAGAGGACGACCAGCCGTGGGTCGTGTGGGAGGTCATGGATCGAGGTCCCGGAATCAGCCCGGAGGACCTTCCCCACATCTTCGAGCCGTTTTTCAGTCGTCGAGCACGGGGCACCGGTCTCGGACTGTCGATCGTCGAACGAATCGTCAACCAGCACGGTGGAAGAACGACCGCGCACAACGATCCGCAGGGAGGCGCCATCCTGACGGTCCACTTGCCTCTCGACGGTAGCTCCGGTTCCGGGACATAGAAAGGACAGCGTGCCGCCCAGGATTCTGATCGTCGACGACGAACCGTCCGTGCGCTTCGGTATGCGGGATTTCCTCGAGTCGACGGGCTATGAGGTCGAGGAAGCAGATTCGGTTCAGCGCGCGCGCGAGGCGTTGCGAACGCTCCGTCCGGATATAGCGATTGTCGACTACAGGCTGCCGGACGGCAACGCCCTCGATCTCCTGCGTGAGGTCAAGGAGACCGACTCGGCGGCGGTGCCGCTCATCGTCTTGACCGCGCATGGGTCGATTGATTTGGCGGTCCAGGCGGTCAAGGACGGGGCCGAGCACTTTCTGACAAAACCCGTCCAGTTACCGGCCCTGGCCGTGATCCTCGACCGTATCGTCGAGCAGCAGCGCAGCCGTCAGAATGAACTGGCGCGACGGAGCCGCGCATCGCGCGACGACGTAGATCCGTTTGCCGGCGCCAGCCCGCTCCTTCGGGTCCTGAAGGATCAGGCGATCCGCGTGGCTGCCGCGAACAGCCCCGTGCTGATCCGGGGCGAAACGGGCACCGGGAAGGGGGTTCTGGCGCGCTGGGTTCACCGCCATAGTTCGCGGGCCTTAGAGCCGTTCGTCGATCTGAATTGCGCGACGCTGTCAAGGGAGTTTCTCGAGACAGAGCTGTTCGGGCACGAAAAGGGCGCGTTTACCGGGGCGGTCGCGGCAAAGTCAGGCCTGCTTGAAGTGGCACACCGCGGGACCCTGTTCCTCGATGAGATCGGGGACATGGATGCGGAGGTGCAACCCAAGCTGTTAAAGGTGCTCGAAGAGAAGCTGTATCGCCGCATGGGCGACGTCAGAGACCGCCGGGTGGACGTACGGCTGATTGCGGCAACACACCATGACTTGAGTGGGTTGGTACGCGATCGAAAGTTTCGTCAGGATCTGTATTTCCGGATCAGCACCGTCCCGCTCGTGGTGCCGGCGCTACGAGAACGACAGGAGGACATTACCGGGCTTGCACGCGAATTGCTCGATCGCTGCGCAGCCGACCTCGGCCGGCGGGACATATCTTTTGCTGCTGATGCCGAGGCCGCACTCTGCAGGTATCCGTGGCCCGGGAACATTCGAGAGCTGCGCAACGTCCTCGAGCGCGCTGTGCTGCTCACAGACGGGTCGATTCTGAAGAGGTCAGATCTCCGCTTCGACATGGCATCCCCGACGCCGCTGAACAACGATACGCGACTGACACTCGTCGAGCTCGAGGAACGACATATCGCCGCGGTGTTGCGTGAGGAACAAGGCCACGTGGAACGGGCGGCCATCCGGCTGGGAATTCCGCGGAGTTCGCTATATCAGAAGATCAAGCGATATGGAACTCCCGTGGCGAAGAACGATGCGCCGCCGTAAATCTACACGCCGGGCAATCAGCTTCAATATCGTGCTCGGCTTCAAGAGCCCGTGGTTTGCTGCGGACCGCTCAGGGTCGACGGCTTCCCCTTCAGAACAGAAGCGATTGTCGCAAGCGGCAGGACGAGTCTGACGGATCATCGAATCAAGGCAGCTCGAGAGGATAGAGTGCGAACCCCAGAGCGCTCGCGACGTCGGCGAGCCGAACATCGTAAGTCGCCAGTTGAATAGCGGGCTGACGTTGGCGGAGGAAGTCCGCACTGGCCGCGTGCAACGCGTCCAGTGTGCGAACCGGTCGCGGAAATGGTTCCAGCGCTCTGGACAGCACAGGCGGGACGAGTTCGAGCAGGGCCACGCGTCCGATCAAGGCGCGGACGGCGTCCCCGTGGCTCTGCGCGAGCTTGCGCGCGTGAATGCGCGTCCAGACTTCGTATTCGAGCAATCGACTCGACACCAGCGTGTCGTCCCAGAGACCGTCTGGCGGACGCTGGTCCTCCGCCAGCAATTCGGCCAGGACCACGGACGTGTCCAGATAGATCATCGGTCGCCGCGATCCGCGGCGAGCTCGGCGAGTAGTGCTTTCAAGGTCGCGACCGGTGTCCGCGTGGGCCTTGCCTTGCACACGATGAGTGGTGGCCGGAGCCAACCCTGTCTGATGACGTCTCCAAGCATGGCATCGGTTACGTTATCGGCGCGACCGGCTTGGGGCGGCCCGAGCTCTGCCACGACATGATCGTGATCCGTCACGAGAATGGTCTCGCCGTTGGCGGCCACCCGAATGTACTCGCTCAGCCTGTTCTTCAGCGTCTTGATACCAACGGCTCGCATTCGTCATGGTAGCCACCAGTGGCCACTATGTCAACCTATCGACGTCTGCGGCTGTCATGCGGCCTGCCGCACTCTTTCGACGCGCCCGAGCCAACCGGCTACCCGGTTCCATCTCCGGAGGCGATCAGATCCGACGGTCCCTGGTCCAAGCATGTGGGCTTCCGTCAGCACGGGCACAGTCGTACGGATCGGCTCGAATCACAGTGTTTTCTGCCAGTGATCCCAGAGTTTTCGTAATCGCACGAGCAGCGCCTCGAAGCCCGCGTGACGTTTCAGAGGCGCAAGGCTCTGATCCGTTGAAAACTTCGGATAGGACGGGTAGCCCTGCTCCGCAGCCTTCGTCAACCACTGCACCGCCTCGGTGTCGCGGCCGAGCCATGCAAACGTGGCACCGATATTAAATTGTGCGTGATGCATGTGAGAGAGCGCGGTCCGATTCTCAGCCGCCGGGATGACCGTCGCGAGCACGCGTTCCGCATCCGCGCGACGGCCCATTCTGGCGTACACGACACCCAATAAGGCGAGCCCACCGATGTCGTATTCCGTGTCGGTCGTCACCGTAGTCCTCGAATTCGAGAGCAGCTGCAGCGCCTCGTCCCATTTCGCCATCGCAACCAGCGCCTCACCATGCGCGTACGATCCTATATTGCGTTTGCGTTCCAACTCGAACCGCACGTCCTCTAACCTGCCGGCGTCGACAAGGGCACGGAACGCTCGGTTGCTCGACCCCGCCTGCGAAGGGTCGAGCCGTTGCGCGCGCTCGTTCGCGTCGACCGCTTTGTCGGTGAGGCCAATGTGGTAGTACACTTTTTCCAGCTCTATATAGGCTTGAGCCAGATTCGGATTGATCGAGACGGCTCGCCGCAGGTCGGTGATTGCTGCCTCATGCGGAAAGCTGTTGACCGCCGTCCATGTCAGCTGCGCGCGAGCCAGGAACGCTTCCGCGAGGTCAGGGTCAATCCCAAGCGCCCGCTCGATCTCCTGGGAGGCTGCTTGCTCGACTCCGCGATCCGTCGAATCGTAGAAAAATCGCTGCGTATACGCACTTGCCAACGCCGCGCGCGCCAGCGCGAAGTTGGGGTCGAGGGCCACTGCCCGCTCGAGCTCCTGAACCGCCAAGCGCCGCTCTCCTGCCCTCGCCTGCACGTTCGGACTGACAGAGGAGCGGCCCTTGAGGTGCCAAAGACCCCGCAAGTACGCGTCATACGCCTCCGGATTCCGCGTTGCGAGCGATGGCGACTTCGAATGTGGCCGGGCCCCAAACTTGTTCGACAGTGTGGTGGCAATCTGCCGCGAGATCTCGTCCTGTAGCGCCAGGACGTTCGTCACCTTCCGGCTGTATCGCTCGCTCCAGAGAGCCGAGTCATTGCTCGGGTCGACAAGGCTCACATCAATCCGAAGCATCTCGCCGGACCGCTGCACAGAACCTCGGACAATGAGTCCGACGCCAAGCTCACGCCCTATCTCACGGTTTGCGACTTTGTTCCGATATCCGAACGCGGTGTTGGATGCGATCACTCGGAGGCCCCCCATCCTGCCAAGCTCCGTCGTGACCGCCTCCGTAATCCCATCGGCGAAGTATCCGTCGCCGCTGCCAATCGTGCTGAATGGAAGCACGACGACGGACGGAATCTCAATAGGGGCGGACCCCCGCCACGACGCCACCCACCATGCACCGACCGCAATGAGCACCACAACGCACGCGGTGAGGGCCGTCCCCAGCTTGTGTTTTGCGAGTCCAGTCACGACATATTCCGCACTGGACTGCGACCGCGCGATGTTCGCGTCGGGACGTGACCCGACAACAGGTGGCGTCGCGTCATGCTCGACGGGGTTGCTGACCGTCTGAGGCGCCGGAGTATCACGCAGCGTCTGTAGGTCGATCAGCAGATCCTTCATGCTCTGATAGCGCTGCTCTCGGTCCTTGCGCAGTGTCTTGCTGACGATGCGCTGGAGCTCGGTCGGTGCATCTGGTTCGAAACGCACAATCGGCGCGGGCTGCCGATCCAGAATCGCCGCGAAGACTTCGCTACTGCTCGGGGCCGCAAAAGGATTACGACCCGCGATCATTTCGTACAGCAGGACGCCCAGCGACCAGATGTCGGTCCGCGCGTCGACGTCCTGCCCCCGCGCCTGCTCCGGCGACATGTAGGTGACCGTCCCGAGGACGGTGCCGGCGTCGGTGTTCAGCACGGTCAACGTTGCGTCCGCGGCTGTAACCCGCACGGGCGACAGCTTGGCCAGGCCGAAGTCCACAACCTTGACCAGCCCGTCCTGGCGCAGCATGACGTTCTCGGGTTTGAGATCGCGGTGGACGACGCCAGCGGCGTGTGCGGTGGTCAGGGCAGACGTGACCTGCACAGCGATGTCGAGCGCGTCGCGAAGCGGGATGTGCGAGCCGGCCATACGCTGCCGCAACGTCTCGCCGTTTACGTGCTCCATGGCGATGAACTGCTGGCCATCAGCCGTCTCGCCGAGCGCGTGAATGGTGCAGACGTTCGGGTGATTGAGGGCCGACGCGGCGCGCGCCTCCCGCCGGAATCGCATGACTCGCGGCGCGTCCTGCGTGAGATCCGCACGCAGCACCTTGAGCGCGACGGTTCGCTCGAGCGCCAGGTCGCGCGCGAGCCAGATCTCGCCCATTCCGCCGCTGCCAAGCGGAGTCACGATTTCATAACCCTCAACGCGGGAACCAGGACCGATTGGCACGAGGGTCGGATTATACTCGGCGTCGAACGGCGTCGAACGGCGGTGACGGAACGGGCGCGGCCGTGCGGAGGGAAGATTTGCGCCGACCTCTTGTCTTCGCCGGACGTAACGATCTCATTCAGTTACGTGTGGCGGTGGCCCGACCGGCAACCCGGACCTGTTTTCATATTCGGAGCGTTGGGTCGAGATCTACAATGTCGAGCGCCAACACAAACGGGCGGGTGGCACCTCGCTCGGTCGACGTGTCACATAACGAGTTCCAGCTGTTTCAGGATGGCGCCGACCTGGGCGTCCATGTCGGCGATGTTGTCGTACATGCGCGCCAGCTCTTCGCGCACCACCGGCGTATCCGGGTAGTAGGGCGGTACCTGGAGCTTCGCCGGATCGGTGACGAGCGGCTTGCCCTTGCGAGCCGGGCTCGAGGGGAAGATCTGGCTCTCGTGAGTCACCACGATGTTGAACACGGAGAAGAACGGCTGGGTTTTGTCCGGCCGGTTGCGCCAGTGCGCGCTGCCGCCGAGGTCGTCCCAGATGGTGAACGGGAGTCCGCGCGGTGGCGTCCCCGTACACGCCGAGCCGCGGGCCCATGTCCTCGTTCGAGATCCAGACGATGTTCGGCCGGTGCACTGCTGAGGCTGGCGCCTGTGCCGCGGGCCGGGAATTGACGGCCGTTACGGTGATGGCGGCAGCCAGAGTCAGGACCGCCGTGCGCGCCGCACGGCGTGTCATCGACCAGTCACGCGCCGGAGGCGGCGCTGCAGGTCGGCGACCACCTTTTGATGCTGCGGATCCATAACAAGGTTCCGGGTCTCCTGTGGATCCGCCACTTCGTCATACAGCTCGGCGCCGCGCTTGCCCGTGTCCCATTCGGTGTATCGCCACTTCTCGGTGCGAATGCTGTAGCCCATGAAACGCGATGCCTCGGGGCCCCGACGAACCTGCGTGATCGCCGGATGATCCCACTTCGCGTCCGGATTCTTCAGCAGAGGGATCAGCGAGCGGCCGTGGAGGCCCTTCGGCGCGGGCACGCCGGTCAGGGCGGCAAGTGTCGGGTAGACATTCAGGAACTCGACCACTCTCGACGTCGCGCGGCCCGTCGCCGAAACGCCGGGACCGGCGACGATCAGCGGCGCGCGCGCGGAGCGCTCGAACAAGGTCTGCTTCATCCACTGGCCGTGCTCGCCCAGCTGGTATCCGTGATCGCTGATGAACACGACGATCGTGTTGCTCGTCAGGCCGAGGCGATCGAGGGCGTCGAGAAGCCGGCCGACGTTGGCGTCCAGGAAGCTGATCGACGCGTAGTACGCCCTGATACTCTCGCGCTGCCCCTGCTCGCTGATGCCCCAGTTGGGCGGGATCGTGAACCGCGCGGGGGGCGGCATCCACAGATCCGGAGATGCCGCGGGCGCAGGAATCGTGTCCAGTGGATACAGATCGAAGTATTTTCGCGGCGCGATGTACGGACAGTGCGGCCGGTAGAAACCGGCGCCGATGAAGAACGGGCGGTCCTTGTGCTTCTCGAGCAGCGCAATCGTTTCGGTCGCCACCTTGCCGTCGGTGTGTTCCTCGTCCGCGGCCGGCGACGCGTAATACGCGAGAGCGCTGCCCAGCTGACGCGTCGGCGTCAGGTTGGTGACCTTCGTCTCTTCGTCCTTGTCGATTCCCCTCGGATTGACGAACTCGTCCCACGACGCGGGATCGTCCAGACCGCTCGTGCCTATCTGCCCTGGGTTCCCGTAGTGATAAATCTTCCCGACGCGTGCGGCGACGTAGCCGTTGCGCCGGAACATCTGGGGCAACGTCACCACGTCAGGGAGCACCGTGCGGAAATCGGTCTGCAGTTCGTGAATACGAGTGGTATCCGGCCGGAGACCCGTCAGCAGTGAGACACGGCTCGGGCTGCACAGCGGGAACTGATTATACGCACGATCGAATCGGACCCCGCGAGCCGCGAGGCGATCGAGGTTGGGTGTTTTCACCACGGGGTGACCGTACGTGCCCATGTCGTTGTTCAGATCGTCCGCCATGATGAGCAGCACATTGGCCCTGCCCGCCGTAGCTTCAGCGAAGGCGGGCCGTCGCGCCTCTTGGGCGAACGCCGTCGGCCCTGTCAACGTGCAGCAGAACGAGATCGCCCATACAGTCTGAAGGAGGTATCGACGCATGGGCGGCATGGTCGCATGGCGCGTCGGGACAAGCAATCGGGAACGCGGGTTCGGTGCCGTCTCGCACGCCGGCTTACCCGAAATCACCGGGCAAACACTTCAGGCGGGAAGTCCGCCGCCCTCGAGCCTCCGCGCCGCCGCAGGTTGTGCGACCCGCCCCGGTCGGGGGACAGCGGAATGTACATGCCGCCCGTCGCGCCGAGGGTTTCGAAGAGCTGTGCGTTCAGCCGGGACACGGTCTCCCGACGCTCCGCGTCGCGAATCAAGTTGCGGGTCTCGAGCGGATCGGCCTGTAGATCGTAGAGCTCGTCGGTGTCCCACAAGCCGTAGTAGCGGATGTACTTGTTGCGCGCGCCGCGCAGGGCGTGCATCGTCGGGGTCTGCGGAAAGTTGCGCTCCCAGTAGTACTCGTAGAGCAATGTGTCACGCCACGGGATGCGCTCGCCGCGCGCCAGCGGGAGGACGCTGCGTCCATCCATCGGCGGAGGCGCAAGCCCGGCCGCTTCGAGAATCGTCGGCGCGATGTCGATGTTGGCCACCACATGGTCGACCGATGCCCCGGCCGGGAGCCCCCCACCCGCCATCAGCAGCGGCACCCGCATCGATTCCTCGTAGGCCGTCCGCTTGTCGATCAACCCGTGCTCGCCGAAGGCGAAGCCGTTGTCTCCCATGAAAATGACGATCGTCGACTCGAGCAGCTTGCGATCCCGGAGCAGACCGACGATTCGCCCGACGCTTTCGTCGACGGCGAGCAGCGTCTCCGCGTACCGCCGGTAATACTCCGCGATGTCGAGATCGCTGTGGTAGGGAAAGTCGACGCCGTGCCAGCTGTTGCGCTGGTTGCGGACCCAGATCGGCTTTCCCTCATAGTTCTCCGGCGTATCGGCCATCGTCCTGGGCGCGACGAACGGTTTGTCGCGATAGCGGCCCTTGTGCCGATCCGCCGGCACGAAGTCGGAGTGCACCGCCTTGTGGGAGAGATAGAGAAAGAATAAACGGCTGGACGTGCGGGCGCTCAGCCAGTCCACCGCGTATTCCGTCAGTTCGTCGGTGATGTAGCCCTTCTGCGGGACCGGGCACCCGTCCACGTTCAGCCCGTTTCGGCTCGGCAGGTATGTCCCCTGCCCGCGGAAGCTGACCCAGCGGTCGAATCCGGGCTGCGGCGCATCGCTCTCGCCACCCATGTGCCACTTGCCGACAAAGGCGGTGTCGTACCCGGCCTGCTGCAGATACTGCGGGAAGAAGAGGTTACCGGGCGGCATCGGGCTGACGTTGTCGACGACCCTATGCCGGTGCGCGTATTGCCCGGTGAGAATCGAGGCCCGGCTCGGGGAGCACGGCGCGGTCGTGACGAACGCGTTACGGAAGTGCACGCCGCTCCGTGCCAGCGCGTCGAGATTCGGCGTCTCGAGCCAGGGATGCGTCATGAATCCCATCGCGTCGAAACGCAGATCGTCCACGAGCACGAAGATGACGTTGCGCGCCGGCGACCCTGGACAGTGGCGTCGTGCCCGCCTGTGGCCGCGCGGCGACGGGCAACGTCTGCGCCCGCGGGGGCAGACTCCGCGCGCCGGCCCAGACCAGGAGTCCGGCGAACCCTATCGCCGCGTATCGGCGCGCCACATGTGCCATGACATTGCCCCCTCGTGAACAGCCACCTTGTCACCCGCGAGCGCCCCAGTAAAACACAATTGTGCCGGACAACCAGTCATTCCGCGGGTCTGTCTCGAAGGCAAGCGATCAGCGCCGGGGATTTGACAATCAAATGGCCAGGTGGAAGGATTCCGAGCCGATGCGGCTCTTACGTCAACCGTTCGCGGCGACGGCGCTCGGCGTCGTTGCGACGGCGTGCCTGTGGCTCCCGGTCTCTCCCCGCGCGCAGAGCCGCCCGCCAAACATCGTGTTCATCCTGGCCGACGACCTCGGCGTCAACGATCTCGGCGCGTACGGCCGCCAGGACCACCGCACGCCGAATCTGGACCGCCTGGCCGCCGGCGGTCTGCGATTCACCACCGCCTACGTGGCGTCGTCCATTTGCTCGCCGTCTCGTGCCGCGCTCATGACCGGGCGCGCTCCCGCGCGGCTCCACATCACGACCTTTCTGCCGGGCCGCCCGGATGCGCCGTCCCAACGGCTGCTCCACCCGCCGATACGCCAGGAACTTCCGCTCGGGGAACTGACGCTGGCCGAGCGTCTTCGGGGCGCCGGCTACGTCACCGGCTTGATCGGGAAGTGGCATCTGGGTGGGGCCGGGTTCACCCCGCGGGATCAGGGCTTCGACTTGTACTATCCCGGCCAGGCGACAACGAAGCCGAGTGACACGGAAGGCGGCAAAGGGGAATACGACCTGACGCGCGAGGCGGAGCGTTTCATCGACGCCAATCACGAACGTCCGTTTTTTCTCCATCTCGCGCACAACAACCCGCACATTCCATACGCCGCGTCGCAGAAGCTCGTCGAGGCGAACCCTGCTGCGTTTGAGCCGGTGTATGCGGCGACGGTGCAGACGCTCGACGACAGCGTCGGTCGCGTTCTTTCGCACCTCGACCGCTCGGGCCTGCGGGAGCGGACGATCGTCATCTTCACCAGTGACAATGGCGGGCTGCACATGCCGGAAGGGCCGCACCCGCGCGTGACGCACAACACCCCGTTTCGCGCTGGCAAGGGCTACCTGTACGAAGGCGGGCTGCGCGTGCCCCTGATCGTCGACGGCCCCGGACTGGCCAAGAATCGCGTCGTCGACACGCCGTTGATCAACACGGACTGGCTGCCGACTCTCCTCGAGCTGGCGGGCGTGCGCGCGAGTGGCGAGATCGACGGCATCAGCCAAGCGAAGCTGCTCAAGTCGGGAAGGCCGTCTTCGGGCCCGAGGCGGTTCTTCTGGCACGTCCCGCATTACACCAACCAGGGCAGCCGGCCCTCCGGTGCGATGCGCGACGGAAAGTGGAAGCTGGTCGAGCGGTATGACGATGGGAAGGTGGAGCTGTTCGATCTGAGCGTCGATGTGGCCGAGGCGCGCGACCTGGCGGCGGCCGATCCCGGGCGCGCCGCGTCGATGCGCGCGCGTTTGCGCCAGTGGCGCCAATCGAGCGGCGCGCAGGAGAACACGCCAAACCCTGCCTTCGATTCAGAGATGTTCAACAGGATTTACGTGGACTTCGATTCGTCGCGTTTCGATCCGCTGCGGGCAGACGAGGAGGCGTGGAAAGCAGTGGCGCTCTGGCGCCAGCGGATGAACGCGGCCACCCGCCGCCCGCCGCAGTGACCGGTCTTTCAGTCGCGGGCCCGCAAGGTCACGCTCTTCAGATCCATCACCTGACGCCCGGCGATCCTGTCGGCGCGCAGGCTGAGGGTGTGGGGCCCGCGCTCGAGAACGATTGTGCCCAGGGGGAGCGTGGCCCAGATGCGTTCGGACACCTCCGTCCGCGGCTGGCGGTCGGGCCTCGCGACGATCGGTGCGTCGTGCGCGCGGGCGACCTTCGTGGTAAGCCGTGCCTGCCCGTCGATTTCGAGGACGACCGTCCCGCCCACGTCGGCGGGCGCACAGGCATATTGTACGGTCGCCTCGTACCGACCCCGGCGAACTGCCTCGACATTCCACGAGATGCGATCCGTTTCACGCGACCAGTTGGTGATCCAGTCGTGCGCCCACCCCTGTTTGCCCTGAAACGCCACACTCCCGCCGAGCACCGCCTCGGTCGCGGGTAGATCGACGACCGGCGGTTGCCGGTAGCCAACCGGGATGCGCGGCCGATCGAGGCCCTCTCTGGTGACGTCCGCAAACCAGGCGTCGTACGCGTCGCGCAATTCGCCGGCCACATCGGCGTGTGTCGAGGCGACGTCGTGGCGCTGGCCCGGATCGGCCGTCATGTCGTAAAGCGCCACCGCTGCCGGCGACCTCACGAGGCGCCAGCGGTCGGTTCTCACCGACCCCAGCGTGGAGTCGACGCGCGTCCGGTCGCGCCGCTGATGCATGAAAAGCCGGCGGTCAGGCCACTCCGTATCCCGACCCTCCAGCAGGGGTACGAGACTGCGGCCATCGAGCGCGATATTGCGGGGCGCGGGCGTCGCCGTCATCTCCAGCAGCGTCGGCATGATGTCGATGTGAGCGGCGTTTCGGCGCACCACGGCGCCAGGCTGCGTGTGGCCGGGCCAGCGCACGAACAGCGGGACGCGCACACCGCCTTCGTCCACGCTGCCCTTACGCCCCTTCATGCCGCCGTTGGGCCGATCGGTCTGCGGCCCGTTGTCGGTGAGGAACACGACGATCGTGCGGCCGGTCAGCGAGAGATCGTCGAGAGTCTTCAATAATCGGCCCACATTCGCATCGAGGTTCTCGACCATGCCGTAGATGCTGGCCCCTACCGGATCGAGCCCGCGCGCCGTGTACTTGTCGAAGTAGCGATCGGGGACCTGGTAGGGCGCATGGGGGGCGTTGTAGGCGACGTACGCGAAAAACGGACGCTCGCGATGCTCGCGGACGAACTGAATCGCCCGATCGGTGAAGACGTCCGTGATGTAGCCACGCGTGGGCCGCGATCGTCCGTTGTCGATCAAGGTGGCGTCGAAGTAGTTGTTCGTGTGGCCTTCGAAAAACCCGACGAATCGCTCGAAACCCTGGGGCTGGGGTGTGTGGGGATAGTGCGCGCCCAGGTGCCACTTGCCCGTCAGGGACGTGGCATACCCTCGCCCGCGCAGCGCCTCGGCCAGGGTGACCTCGCTGGCCCGCATGGTCTCGAGTCCGCCGGTGACCGAGGATACGCCGGTGCGCAGGTGATATCGACCGGTCAGCAGGCTGGCCCGCGTCGGCGCACAGACTGGCGAGACGAAGAACCGATCGAACCTGGCCGACTCCTGCGCGAACCGGTCGAGCACAGGGGTGTCGATCCGCTCGTTGCCGTGGAGCCGCAGATCGCCCCACCCCATGTCGTCCGCGACAATGAGCAGCACGTTTGGCGGCACAGGCGCGGGCGGGCCGAAGGTCTCGATGGTGCTGCCAGACGCCAACAGCGTGACGAGGAGTGCGAGGGGCGGACCGGCGGCAATGCGCAGGCCTCTGGATGAACGCGATCTGCTCATGGCTGTTCCCCCCGCAAACCCGATGGGGCCACATACTACAGGAGGTCAGCCCGCCGTGGCGTGCCGACAATTGCCGATTGCAAAAAGCCTCCGGAATCGCCAGACTGCACACGCCGGCTCCGCGGGAGGATGGAATGATGCGACTATTGGTGCTGTTCGTCGGGCTGGCGATGCTCGCCACGCCGGCGCGTGCCGCGGACCGAAACGTCGTGTTCTTCGTCGCGGACGACCACGGCACCGAAGCGCTCGGCGCTTACGGCAATCGGGTGGTCAAGACGCCGAGCCTGGACCAGCTCGCGTTGGAAGGCGTTCGCTTCACGCACGCCTTCGCGACGACCGCGAGCTGCAGCGCGAGCCGCTCCGTGCTCCTGACCGGCGTGCACAACCATCGTAACGGGCAGTACGGTCACCAGCACGAGTATCACCACTTCAGCGCGT
>Ga0183260_10000929_pt1 | contig 24790 bp, 18 predicted proteins | sample AntDrymUQ4972206_2_FD_129768 | JGI IMG/M metagenome (GOLD analysis project Ga0183260, IMG submission 129768) | Polar desert sand microbial communities from Dry Valleys, Antarctica - metaG UQ497 (22.06) (version 2) (version 2) | ecosystem: Environmental > Terrestrial > Soil > Desert | place... | reverse complement strand
GGGCCTGGTTTTTCTTAAAATGAAAATGCCTGCAATGGTAAGAATATAAAAAAGTACAACTACAAATGAGATCATATCCAGCAACTGACCATAATTACCACTCAGGCTCCAGATGCAGGCTGCGATGCATTGAATCCACAAGGCAATTTCAGGGACAGCATTTTTATTTAACTGGCCTGTTTGCTTAAAAAACAATCCATCTTTTGCCATTGTATAGTACACCCGGGCACCTGAAAGTATCAACCCATTATTGCATCCGAATGTTGAGATCATGATCATCAATGCTATCACAATCGTTCCGATATTTCCAAAAATGGCATTTGAAGCAGCTACAGCTACTCTGTCCTTATCAGCTGAAGCTATTTCCTGCAAAGGCAATACAGCAGTGTACATTAGGTTAGCACTTACATAAATAATAGTCACGATTAAAGTGCCGAGGAAGAGGCTTAGTCCGATATTTCTTTGTGGATTTTTGATCTCGCCTGCTATGAAGGTGACATTGTTCCAGGCATCGCTGCTGAAAATGGATCCTACCATTGCCGCTGCAATAGCTCCTAATGCAGCTACCATTGTTAATGAGGTCAGTGATCCGTCAGCACTCATATTTCTCAGGTCCCATGCATTGCTCTAGTTAGCAGTCCATACATCACCCTTAGCCATAATGAGCCCAAAAACAATCAATCCAAAAAGGCTTACTAACTTGGTAAGTGTAAAAGTTGTTTGAATCAACTTACCATTTTTTACGCCTCGTGTGTTAATATAGGTAAGGAATACAATGACCACTATTGATAATAACTGCGCAGGCGATATCTGGCGAAAACCAAGATCTATAGCAACCAGATCTTCACTTAGTGAAGGGATTAAATATGCAGTAAATTTTGCGAAAGCCACTCCAACAGCAGCAATAGTAGCCGTTTGAATAACTGCAAAAAAACTCCATCCATATAAAAAGCCTATCAAAGGATTATAAGCCTCTTTCAAATACACATACTGACCACCTGCTTTTGGGAACATCCCACTTAGCTCACCATAACTTAGAGCTGCTGTGATCGTCATGAACCCGGTGATAAGCCATACGGCTATCAACCAACCTGCACTACCTACATTTCGGGTGATGTCAGCGCTTACGATAAAAATTCCTGAACCGATCATTGATCCTGCTACGATCATGGTAGCATCCAACAATCCAAGGGAACGTTTAAATGATTTGTCGTCCTCTATTGCTTCGGTGGCAGTTAGCTTTTGTTCAGCCATAAGAGTTATTTGGCTGTCAAGATAAGTATTTAATTGAAGTTCTTTCGCTGATATAAAAAGCGTCGTGTGTAGGCCTAAAGTTCTTTTTGGACTTTATTTCTTTTTTGGAGTGTACCCCTGGTTCAAACCGGTGATAACATCGTTTGTAATATTGTATGCAGTATCGCGGTAATAAAATAATCCGGGTTCGTAAGCAAATATGTAAGAGTATCCTTTCTTATCATTATAATTTTCCAGGAAATCTTCGATTTTGGACTTTACTTCTTTCATTTTGCGCATGTAGTAATCCTGGTATTCCTGGTCGAGCGATTGCTTTCGGCTTTGAATATTTTGTTGCATTTGCATCACATCTTTTTGGGCAGCTTCGGATTGCACCTGGGTCATAGTGGCTCCCTGGGATTGGTATTGGGCAACTTTATTTCTATAACTTTTTTCCAGGCGAGCCAATTCACTATTTACCTGTTCTTCCTTCCGGCTCAGTTCAGCCTTTACATCTTTCACCATGGCAAATGAATTTTCTAACGAATCCATTTCGAAATAGGCTATTTTAAAATCTTCCTTTGTAGTTGTGCCGGATGTTTGAGAAACAACTTTTTTTGCTGAAGTTTTTGGTGATGAAAAATACAAATAGAATAATATGGCCACAAGAATTGACAACACGATATTCGAAATCAGCAAGCCGTTTTTCATCAAAAGTTCTATTTTGTGCAAAATAAAGGGCAAAAATGAGTGAAATTGGTTTAGATAGGTAAATTTTTGAAACGATTAACAGCGGGGTACATCATTTGCTTATGTTTGTTCAAATTATTCTTCAAACTAAAAATTAAGCAATGGGAATTTTATCTTGGATTTTATTAGGTTTAGTTGCAGGCGCAATTGCCAAAGCTATTCATCCTGGTCGCGACCCACAAGGTTGTATCATTACAATGGTCATTGGTGTGGTAGGAGCAGTACTTGGTGGTTATATATCCACTCTATTAGGATGGGGTAAAGTTGACGGCTTTAATTTGTACAGCATTCTTGTAGCCACCGGTGGTGCTGTGGTAGCATTATTGATATATAGTGCTATTACAGGAAGACGGAGTTAATCATCATTAGATAATTACTTTGAAAGCTTGCAACTGAAATTGCAGGCTTTTTTGTTTTTATGAAGAAAGATGAAAATACTTTTTTTCTTTTACAGAAAATGAATTAAATCCTGTATTAGCTCACTCTAAAGATTATTATCAAAAAAAATACTGAACCAAAAAATAAAAAAATAGAACTCTATAAAGGAAATAGAAAGTCAATGTGAGTCAAAAAAAAGAACCCCGCACTGCGAGGTTCATCATATATAATTTTAAAGTCCGAGATATTATTCCTCTTCGTCGAAAGTCATAGCTTCTTTGGTCGTTTGCAGCAATTCATATTCTTCCTTGCTACCTACGATCATATTTTCGAATTCACGCAAGCCAGTACCTGCAGGAATTAAATGACCAGTTATTACATTCTCTTTCAATCCCAGCATATCGTCTGTCTTGCCTTGAATGGCTGCAGAAGATAATACCTTAGTTGTTTCCTGGAAAGATGCCGCAGATATCCAGCTTGTAACACCTAATGATGCTTTAGTAATCCCAAGCAAAGTCGGTGATGAAGTAGCCGGTTTAGCATCTCTATATTCTATCAGTTTCTTATCATTCCTACGGAGTATTGAATTTTCATCACGCAATTCTCTTAAACTTACAATCTGACCCGGACGCATTGTAGCAGAATCTCCTGACTCTGTAACTACCTTTTTATCAAAGATGAAATCGTTCTCTTCGAGGAATTCTAATTTGTCCGAAAGATCTTCTTCCAGAAATTTGGTATCACCAGGGTCTACAATGGATACTTTACGCATCATCTGTCGGACGATTACTTCTATATGTTTGTCATTGATGCGTACACCTTGCAGCCGATAAACTTCCTGTATCTCATTTACTACATACTGTTGCACCGCGAATGGTCCCTGAATAGCAAGTATATCCTGAGGCGCTACCTGACCATCTGAAAGGGGTGAACCAGCTTTCACAAAGTCACCATCCTGCGCTAATATCTGCCGGGTTAAAGGCACAAGATATTTACGTGTAACACCATCTTTTGCTTCAATAATGATCTCACGGTTACCACGCTTTACAGCACCCATACTTACCACACCATCTATCTCAGATACGATTGCCGGGTTGCTTGGATTACGTGCTTCGAATAATTCTGTAACTCTTGGAAGACCACCGGTGATATCTCTCAACTTACCTAATACACGTGGAATCTTTACCAACACTTGTCCTGCCCTTACATCTTCTTCATCTTCAGGAATGATGTGACTTCCTGTAGGTAAATTATAAGATTTATTATCCTTACCCTGAACAATTATAGAAGGAATTTTTGTTTTATCACGTGTTTCAATCACCACTTTTTCACGGTGACCGGTTTGCTCATCCGCCTCTTCGCGGAATGTGATACCTTCTATTACATTCTCAAATTTCAACGTACCATTTTGTTCAGCTACGATTACATTGTTGAATGGATCCCATGTGCAGATCACATCGCCTTTCCTCACTTTCTGACCTTCCTTTACATTTAATGTGGCACCGTAAGGAACATTATTTGTAATTAATAAACGGTCATTCTTTTCATCTACAATTCTTACTTCACCTGTTCTACCAATTACGATCTGAACTTTGGCACCTTCATTATTCGTTGTGTGTACAGAACGTACACCATCAAATTGAATAGTACCATCAAACTTAGCAGGCAATGTGGACTCCACCGAAGCAGAACCTGCAACACCACCTACGTGGAAAGTTCTAAGTGTCAACTGTGTACCGGGCTCACCAATAGACTGCGCAGCAATGATACCAACAGCATCACCACGCTGTGCAAGTATGCCTGTAGCAAGGTTTTTACCATAGCATTTTACACAAGTACCCCTTTTGGCTTCGCAGGTAAGTACAGAACGAATCTCTACATTTTCAATTCCGACTTCCTCTATTTTTACAGCTACTGCATTGGAGATTTCCTCACCTGCAGTAATGATTAATTTCTCTGAAATAGGATCATATACGTCGTGTACTGACGTACGTCCTTCTATACGATCAGACAATGGTTCTATTACATCTTCATTATCTTTCAATGCAGAAGTTGCAATACCTCTTAAGGTGCCACAATCTTCTTCAGTGATCACTACATCCTGCGATACATCCACGAGACGACGGGTAAGGTAACCGGCATCTGCAGTTTTCAATGCTGTATCTGCCAAACCTTTACGGGCACCGTGCGTAGAGATGAAATAATCCAATACATTAAGTCCTCCTTTAAAGTTGGAAAGGATTGGGTTTTCAATGATCTCAGACCCACTTGATCCGGACTTTCTTGGTTTGGCCATCAATCCCCTCATACCTGCAAGCTGCTTAATTTGTTGCTTGGAACCACGTGCTCCGGAATCAAGCATCATAAATACAGAATTAAATCCTTGTTTATCATTCGCAAGTTCACGTATCAAAGTTTCAGTGATCCGTGTATCCACTCTCGACCAAATATCTACAATACCATTATAACGTTCGTTATTGGTGATCAAACCCATATTGTAGTTTTCCCATACCTCTTCCACTTCACCCTTGGCATTGTCAAGCAATTCCTGCTTAATAGCGGGGATAATAAGGTCATTGATTGAGAAAGACAATCCGCCCTGGAATGCTGTCCTGAAACCAAGGGTTTTTATATCATCTAAAAACTTAGCGGTCTTAGGAACGTTTGTAATTTGAATGATGTCACCAATGATCTCACGAAGATTCTTCTTGGTTAATAAGGCATTTACGAATCCTACTTCTTTAGGAACAAACTGATTGAACAATACACGACCTACAGTAGTTTCAATAAGCTTATGAACAAGCTGACCATCTTCCCGCACATTCGCTCTCACTTTTATATGTGCATGAAGGTCTATGATCCCTTCATTATGAGCAATGATTACTTCTTCCTCACTGTAAAATGTTTTGCCTTCTCCCCGAACCTTTTCGTCGCCTATTGTTTTTTTGCCTTTTGAAATATAGTACAATCCCAATACCATGTCTTGGGAAGGAAGAGTGATTGGAGTACCGTTCTGCGGATTCAAAATGTTATGCGAAGCAAGCATTAATAACTGGGCTTCTAATATAGCCGCATGGCTCAGTGGAACGTGCACAGCCATCTGGTCACCATCAAAGTCAGCGTTGAATGCCGTTGTTACCAATGGGTGCAATTGAATCGCCTTGCCTTCCACAAGCTTGGGTTGGAATGCCTGGATTGATAAACGGTGCAATGTTGGTGCACGGTTCAATAATACAGGATGACCTTTTAATATATTTTCTAAGATATCCCAAACAACAGCTTCTTTTTTGTCTACCAACTTACGGGCAGATTTTACTGTTTTTACAATGCCTCTTTCAATAAGTTTGCGGATAATAAAAGGCTTGAACAATTCAGCAGCCATATCTTTTGGTAAACCGCACTCATGCAATTTCATTTCAGGACCAACAACGATTACTGAACGACCTGAATAATCAACACGTTTACCTAATAGATTTTGACGGAAACGTCCTTGCTTACCTTTCAGTACATCAGATAATGATTTCAATGCACGGCCACCTTCAGCTTTTACTGCATTCGATTTGCGGCTGTTGTCAAACAAGCTGTCAACAGCTTCCTGCAACATACGTTTTTCATTACGCAAGATCACTTCAGGCGCTTTGATCTCGAGCAATCGTTTTAAACGATTGTTGCGGATGATTACACGACGATATAGATCATTCAGATCTGATGATGCAAAACGACCTCCATCTAATGGAACAAGCGGACGTAATTCCGGTGGAATTACAGGTATGTACTGCATGACCATCCACTCAGGACGGTTGCTTATTCTTGTTTGCGCATCCCGGAAAGATTCTACAACAGACAGACGCTTCAATGCATCGGCCTTACGCTGCTGCGAAGTTTCTGTTGCTGCAGCATTACGCAGGTCAAATGATAATTGATCAAGATCTATTCTGCTCAACAGATCACTCACTGCTTCTGCTCCCATCTTTGCGATGAACTTATTTGGATCTTCGTCAGGTAAATACTGATTATCTTTTGGAAGGGTATCAAGAATGTCCAGGTATTCTTCTTCTGTAAGCAAGTCACCATAACCCTGTCCTTTATCAGCGCGAATACCGGATTGAATTACTACAAATCTTTCGTAGTACACAATGCTCTCTAATTTCTTAGAGCTCATTCCTAATAAATAACCAATCTTATTGGGCAATGATTTAAAATACCAGATGTGTACAACGGGAACAACGAGTTTTACATGGCCCATACGTTCGCGACGCACTTTCTTTTCTGTAACTTCTACACCGCAACGATCGCATACGATGCCTTTGTAACGAATACGCTTATACTTTCCACAGGCACATTCGTAGTCCTTTACCGGACCAAAAATGCGTTCACAAAATAAGCCATCACGCTCGGGTTTGTAAGTCCGGTAGTTAATGGTTTCGGGCTTCAGTACTTCACCAAAGCTTTTTTCTAAAATGCTGTCAGGTGAAGCAAGTCCAATTGTAATTTTTGAAAATGTAGGTCTCGGACGATTATCTCTTTTATTGAAAGCCATCTTTTATTATTTCTAATTTATTATTTCTTATTGGTTCCTGTTTTGAATCCTATGCGATTTCTGAAATTCAAGTGTACTTCTAGTATATTCGGTTGCTGTTTTCTTTCGTATGCCTTGGTCATCTACTAATTTGTCATCCTGAATGATAGTGAAGAATCTGCTCCTTTGATGCAGATGCTTCCCTGCCCGCTTGGTCAGACGGGCTTTGTCAGCATGACAATGAACGGGTTATTTGTGTTCAATAAAATTCCCGCTGTACAAGAGTGCGACGCAACAGCAGCCGATAGTAGCAATGCTGCTAAGTACAAAATCATCAACTTTATTTTAAAGAACTATTTGATCTCAGTAAAGATCGGATGACCTAATCCCAATAGCTATCGGGACCACCGGAGGACAGGGTTCACTAATCATGAAACTTCAGATCCAATCCCAGGCCTCTCAACTCATGCACTAATACATTGAATGATTCAGGAATACCGGCACGGGGAATATTTTCACCCTTCACAATTGATTCATAAGTTTTTGCACGACCTATAATATCATCGGATTTCAGTGTTAATAATTCCTGCAAAATATTTGATGCACCGTAAGCCTCCAATGCCCACACTTCCATCTCACCGAAACGCTGACCACCGAACTGTGCTTTACCACCAAGCGGTTGCTGCGTAATAAGACTATATGGCCCGATGCTTCTTGCATGCATTTTATCGTCTACCATGTGGTGCAACTTGATCACATATATGACACCCACTGTTGCTTTTTGGTGAAAGCGTTCACCTGTTTCGCCATCATATAAATAAGTGTGACCAAACTTTGGTAATCCAGCATCTTCGCAATACTTAGCAATGTCTTCCGTAGAAGCACCGTCAAAAATTGGTGTTTCAAACTTTACTCCCAATTTTTGTCCAGCCCAGCCCAACACAGTTTCATATATCTGCCCGAGATTCATACGGCTCGGTACACCCAATGGATTCAATACAATGTCAACAGGAGTACCATCCTCAAGGAATGGCATGTCTTCCTGGCGAACGATCTTGGCAACAATTCCTTTGTTACCGTGGCGACCCGCCATTTTATCACCGACCTTAAGTTTACGCTTGACAGCAATATAAACTTTTGCAAGTTTTAATACACCTGCAGGTAATTCATCGCCGATAGATATATTAAACTTCTCTCTTTTATAACGGCCTAACTCTTCGTTGAACTTAATGCTATAGTTATGGAGCAATACATTTATTTGCTCGTCAACTTTCGCATCACCTGTCCAACCGAGTGGGTTCACATGCATGAAGTCAATACCAGCAAGATTTTTTTGATTGAACTTCGCTCCTTTGCCAATCAACACTTCACCAAAATTATTGGTTACACTTGCGGATGGTCTCTCTTTTAATAAAGTCTGCAATTTTTCCAAAAGCACTTCCATCAGGTCAGCCACACTTTTTTCATGTGCTTTTTCCAGCTTATCTATAGCTGTTTTTTCGCGGACTTTCGCGTTTTTATCCTTTTTTGCTCTTTGAAATAATTTTTTGCTGATTACAACACCTTCCACGCCATTTGGCGCTTTTAATGAAGCATCTTTTGCATCCCCTGCTTTATCTCCAAAGATTGCACGCAATAATTTTTCTTCAGGTGTAGGATCAGATTCTCCTTTTGGTGTGATCTTACCTATTAGTATATCACCTTCTTTTATCTGGGCACCTATCCGTATGATTCCGTTTTCATCAAGGTCTTTAGTTGCCTCTTCTGAAACATTTGGAATATCAGGAGTCAATTCTTCTTCACCCAATTTTGTATCGCGTACCTCCAGTTCGTACTCAGAGATATGTACAGAAGTAAACATATCTTCTTTCACGACTCTTTCAGAGATTACGATGGCATCTTCAAAATTGTATCCCTTCCAGGGCATGAAGGCCACTTTTAGGTTTTTTCCAAGAGCCAACTCACCATTTTGGGTAGCATACCCTTCGGTAAGGAAATCACCATCCTTTACTTTCTGCCCTTTCTTTACTGCCGGCTTTAGATTAATAGATGTTTCCTGGTTTGTTTTTATAAACTTAGTCAACTTATAAAGTCTAAGATCGTCTTCGAATGAAACAAGTCTTTGTGTTTCGTTCCGGGTGTAACGCACATGAATTTCATTAGCGTCTACGAATTCTATTACACCGTCGCCTTCTGAATGGATTTGAATGCGGGCATCACGGGCCGCTCTTCCTTCAAGCCCTGTACCTACTACGGGTACATCAGGACGAAGAAGCGGAACTGCCTGGCGTTGCATGTTTGATCCCATAAGTGCTCGGTTAGCATCATCATGCTCAAGGAATGGAATGAGCGAGGCACTTAATCCAACGATTTGATTGGGAGCCACATCCATATATTGTACTTCGCCTTTTTCTAAAATGGGGAAGTCTCCAGTCTCACGACTTGCAATTTTATCTTCAACGAAATTTCCTTTTTCATCCAATGGAACATTTGCCTGTGCAATTTTTGCAAGGTCTTCTTCTTCAGCACTTAAAAAGTTCAGGCTCTTGGTATCTACTTTTCCGTCTTTTACCTTTCGGTAAGGTGTTTCTATAAAGCCCATTTCATTAATCTTGGCATGTACGCAAAGCGTAGAGATCAGACCAATGTTGGGTCCTTCAGGCGTTTCAATCGTGCATAAACGTCCATAGTGACTATAGTGTACATCACGTACTTCAAATCCTGCACGCTCACGACTCAAACCTCCTGGTCCAAGTGCGGAAATACGACGCTTATGTGTAATCTCAGACAGCGGATTGGTCTGGTCTAAGAACTGCGATAACTGTGAGGTTCCGAAAAACGAATTGATAACAGAAGATAGTGTTCTTGCATTAATCAGGTCAACAGGAGTAAATACCTCATTATCCCGCACGTTCATCCTTTCACGAATAGTACGAGCCATACGTGCAAGACCAACACCGAACTGTGCATACAATTGTTCGCCAACGGTACGTACACGACGATTGCTTAAGTGATCAATATCATCAATATCGGCTTTGCCATTGGTAAGGCGTACCAGGTATTTGATGATCTCGATTATATCTTGTTTCGTTAAGGTCTTTTGTAATATGGGAGATTCGAGGCCGAGCTTACGGTTGATCTTATAACGGCCTACTTCACCGAGATCATAACGCTTATCGGAGAAAAATAATTTATCAATAATACCTCTTGCGGTTTCGTTATCGGGAGCATCTGCTCCGCGTAACTGGCGATAAATCACCTGTACGGCTTCAAGCTCTGAATTCGAAGTGTCTTTATTTAAAGTATTATAGATAATAGCATAATCCCCACCCACATCTTCTTTCTGAATAAATACTGATGCAACATCCATTTCAGCAATGGTATCAATAGCTGCGTCGTCAAGAATGGAATCTCGTTCAAGTATCACCTCGTTTCTTTCAATAGATACTACTTCGCCGGTATCTTCATCTACGAAATCTTCAACCCAGCTCCGAAGCACACGTGCAGCTAAACGGCGACCTACAAATTTTTGTAATGCTTTTTTCTCACCTTTCACTTCGTCAGACATTCCAAAGAGTTCCAGAATATCTTTATCAGTTTCGAATCCGATAGAACGAAGTAATGTAGTTACAGGAAATTTTTTCTTTCGATCAATGTAAGCATACATTACATTATTGATGTCAGTTGCAAATTCCATCCACGCCCCTTTGAAAGGAATAACCCTTGCAGAATAAATCCGGGTACCATTGGGGTGAACCGATTGGCCAAAGAATACTCCTGGTGAGCGATGTAATTGAGAGACTACTACACGTTCTGCACCATTGACTACGAATGTACCACGTGGTGTCATGTACGGAATGTTTCCTAAGAATACATCCTGTACTATCGTTTGGAAGTCAATGTGCTCTTCGTCGTTACAGCTTAAGCGAAGCTTTGCCTTCAATGGTACAGCGTAAGTTAATCCACGTTCCATACACTCTTCGATGGTATATCGTGGCGGATCAATGAAGTAATCTAAAAACTCAAGTACGAAAATATTGCGGGTATCAGTGATCGGAAAGTTTTCTTTGAACACACGGAACAAGCCTTCGATATTGCGCTTATCGGGTGTAGTTTCTAACTGAAAAAATTCTCTGAATGACTGAATCTGAACCGCCAGAAGATCAGGAGTTTCGGCGATGTTTCCAATTTTTCCGAAATTGATCTTTTGAGTCGTAGTAGTAGCTGGCATATTGATTAAAACCGGTTTTATGTTAGACTAGGCAAATAGCTTTCCTGCTCTTATTATTTTTTAAATAAAAGCTATGAAAATCAACTATTTAGGGAAGAATTTGCGGTGTCAAAATGTTTTTGGCCAAAACTTAAGGATTGCAAAAGTAAGGAATAATGATAAATCATCAAGCTTTTTCGCGTTAACAAACATTAAGCCATAAATTTTTGCTTTAAATTGAGATATTATTTAAATATATAAATGGGTTGGAATCAATTTGTCAAGGATTACTTCACTTTTTCAAGGAAAGACAGGATTGCATTTATTGCATTGTCAATTGCAATAATTCTGCTTTTAATAATACCAAAATACTTTTCAAGCACGCAAACAGAATATATTCAGGTTAATCCTCAGCTTGCTGACGCGATAGATAGTTTGCAATCCAATAATGTTTCATCCGTAGACGAAGTGCATACCAATGAATTGCAATATGAAAGAAGCATTACACGGGATTTTAATGAAGGCGAATTGTTTGCTTTTGATCCCAATACACTTTCTTTAGAAGGATGGGGCAGATTGGGATTAAGTGACCGTACTATTAAGACGATCAATAATTATAGAAGTAAAGGAGGAAGATTTTATAAAAAAGAAGACCTTCAAAAGATATGGGGCTTGCCCGCAGGATTTTATAAGCGTGTACAGTCTTATATCAATATTACATCCCCTACAAAAAAATATGAACCATTCCCTGAAAAATCTTCAGTCCCTTATGAAAGAAAAGAAAGGAAGTTTGCGATTGTAAGCATCAATAATGCAGATACTGCATCACTAATCGCTTTGCCTGGCATTGGAAGTAAGCTTGCAGCCAGAATTGTAAACTTCAGAGAAAAGTTAGGTGGATTTCATTCGGTAGATCAAATAGGCGAAACTTATGGATTGCCTGATTCTACATTTCAAAAAATCAAACCATATTTAAAAGTGGATGTTGCTGCAGTAAGAAAAATAAATATCAATACGGCAACTAAAGATGAATTAAAAATGCATCCTTATATTAAGTGGAATCTTGCTAATGCAATTGTTGAATATCGAACACAACATGGAAACTTTAAGAGCCTGGATGAATTAAGGAAGATTGTGTTGATGGATGAGGCTACGTTCAATAAGATAGTGCTTTATCTCTCCTTATAAGTTAAACCCATGGCCATCAAAAATGATTTAAGTGGAAAGCAGTTTATGTGGGCTGTTCTATGTATAGTTCTTATTGCAGCCATTATCGTTTATAAACAAATATTCTGGCACTATTCACGCAGCTATAAGTATGAAACAAAGTTGACTGAAGCAATTGAACGCTTAAATACAAAGGGCGACACACTTTTAATTTTAAAGCTTGATAGTGTTATGGATTTTAAGCGGCATAAATTTATTCATGTAGGACCTTATTTAGATGTGCCGGATGAAACCCGTAAATGCGGAATTGATTTATCTGTACTTAGAAACGCACCTTTGAATCATTATGATCATTATAGAGGTCTTCTTTTTATTGATGAGAAAAACCATCCGGTTAAATTCCTTCAGTTTGAAAGTTTGATTAGGGGCTTTGAAACGATGCAAAAACTACATCCGTGTGGAACGACCAGGCAAAATGCGGTGTTTAGATTATGGCGATTGGAAAATGAGCAATTTTATAGAATCCAATTAGCAAATCCAATACTATAAAGAAGTTGTAATGATTTTAAAGTCATTAGCATTCATCTTATTATTAATATCGTTCTTATCCTGCAACAAAAAGATATTCTATGGAAGCGTGGATTATAACTCATCTATTTTCGAAAAACCGATGTTTAATTTCACCATTTCTTATTTTAAATCTTATGTTGAAATATCATACTGAATCATAAGAAAACCGTTTTTAATCGTTTCATTTATAACCCTGACGCAGATGAAGTTTACTATATAAATGACGAACTAAAACAGGCATTAAGAGATACGATTCAATCAGATACTTCACAGGTAGTACTATCCAAAAATAAGTGTCGTTCAAATTTTTTAAGTAATAAATGTCAAGAGTGGTCATTTCAAACATCCCGAACAATACCATATCATATCTAATCTAAGGATAGTGTAACATCTATTGTATCCACAGATCTTAAAACTTCTATCAACTACATCGCCATTGAATTACCCTTTGAATTTCCAGTCACTTCTACCGGAGTAGTGCTGAGGTATAGCCGTCGCCATTCAGACTTTCCATTATATTCCAATTCTCCAAACCAAAAGGCTGCTATATATGAATCAAAGCTGGAGGCTTTCCGCGTTACTCCAGAAGTTTCATATAGCCAGAAAAAGGTTTTTAGTTTACCAAGTGATTATACCGTAGCTCCTTATACAAACATCAATAGATTTTTGATGCAAGAAGTGTTGCGGGCATTTCATCCCGATTTCGATTAAAGGCTTACCACATAAATTTAGTTTGTACTATAGAGCTTCAATTCATTCACCCCTTAATTTATTACCAAACCATTATTCTTAAAGCAGTGCAATTAAGCAATTTCTATCCATTAAGACAATTCTGTAATATTTTTTGAATGTTTTTACTACATTTAATAAAATTTTTTTATGAAACGTATAACCATTGTTTTCTTCGTCGCTGCTTTTCTTTTTGCCTGTAACAGCGAAGACAAACCTGAGACAAAAAATGGTGACACAGAAGTAGCTACATCTACTTCTGATTCTAAAGCAAAAACTGATGAATGGATTCCGGTTGATTCCACCACAGCCATGAAAAGTATGATGGAAGCCGGAGCAAAAGGATCTCAACATGCCATGCTTGCAAAATCTGATGGAAACTGGAACGCTGAAACAACTATGTGGATGTCACCGGAAGCTCCACCAATGAAAGGTACAGCCACTTCAATGAACAAAATGATCATGGACGGCCGTTTTCAGCAGTCAACATTTAAGGGTGATTTTATGGGCCAGCCTTTTACAGGTACCAGCATCACAGGTTATGATAATGCAAAAAAAGTCTTTATCAGCACTTGGATTGACAATATGAGCACAGCCATGATGAACATGGAAGGAACCTGGGATGATGCTACAAAAGCAATCAACTTCAAAGGAAAAATGATCTGCCCGGCTAATGGTAAGGAATGTGAAATGAGAGAAGTTTTCAAAATGGTTGATGACAATACACAACTAATGGAAATGTATGGGCCTGATATGAAGACAGGAAAGGAGTATAAGAGCATGGAAATAAAATTCACCAGGAAAAAATAGATTCTTTTTTGATCGTTAAAAGCTTCAGTACTGCTGGAGCTTTTTTATTTTTGTTTATATAAAACTTCCATGGCAAGATATAACTGCAAAACGATGTTCTATGTGAAATGAATTGTTTGCATTCATCAATATAAAAATGTATAGTCTCACTTCTTTATAAGTAACATACAAAAGCAGATTGAGTTGATTACAGTTTGTGTCTTTGGGTCACAAAAAAGTGTCCGGGGTGTTCTATATAATAAAGGTGTAACGAGGCTGTAAAATAAACTGTGTCAAAGTTCGAAAATGATTTCTGAACTTTAAAACACAGTTTAAAAATGGAAAAGCAACAATCAGACTTCGATTATGAAGCACTAAAGAAAAAGACCCTTGAGCAATTTCGTTCGGGCAAAAGTTTATTCTCTAAAGATGGAGCCTTTGCTCCTTTGCTGAAAGATTTCCTGGAATCTGCTTTGCAGGCTGAGATAGAAGAACATCTTGACGATGAACAACGGCTTAAAGGCAATCGTAAAAACGGCCGCACCACCAAGGAATTAAAAACAGCAGAGGGTACTATTGATCTGTCTACTCCCCGTGATAGGACAAGTGAATTTGAACCTCAGATTGTACGTAAACGGGAAACCATTTTAGCAGAAAGCTTAGAGCAAAAAATTATTGGGATGTATGGTCATGGTATGAGCTTGAGGGATATATCAGCTCATATCAAGGATATGTACGATACAGATATTTCTGCTGCTACTCTGTCAGCTATTACCGATAAGGTGATACCGTTAGTAGAGGAATGGCAAAGCCGTTCATTAGAGTCATTGTACTGCATTGTATGGTTAGATGCGATGCATTACAAAGTAAAGCAGGACAATAAAATTATTACCCGTTGTGTATATAATATTTTGGGTATTACTACCGAGGGAAGAAAAGAAATTTTAGGTTGTTATACCAATGAAGCCGAAGGAGCTAATTTTTGGTTAAGTGTACTCACTGACCTTCAAAACAGAGGAGTACAGGATATGCTGATTGCTTGCATAGACAATTTAAAAGGCTTTGCCGAAGCCATTTCCACAGTATTCCCAAAAACACAGGTACAAAGCTGCATTGTACACCAGATACGTAACTCTTTAAAATATGTAGCCAGTAAAGATCAGAAGGAATTTATGAAAGAACTTAAGCCGGTTTACCAGGCAGTAAGTAAAGAGGCCGCTGCACAGCAACTGGAAAAGCTTTCTGAAAAATGGTCAAAAAAATATCCGGTAGTAATCGGGTCCTGGCAACGCAACTGGGAAAAGCTTACCACCTATTTTGCATATCCTTCCGCTATCCGAAAGCTTATTTATACCACTAACACCATTGAAGGCTATCATCGCCAGATTAGGAAAGTAACTAAAACCAAAGGCGCATTTACCTCTGATATGGCGCTATTAAAACTGATTTACCTGGCTACAAAAAATATCCAGAAAAAATGGACTCAGCCCTTACAAAACTGGAGCATAACAATATCACAACTAAGTATAATTTTTGAAAATAGGATCTCTTTAAATTTATAAAAAATGATAATTTTATCAAAGCAAGAACGAAGCAATGGCGATGTGACATCAACATTACTTTTAAAAAATGGCCGGGCATCGAGCCCGACCATTTTTAGCAAGAACTTCGCTTCCGGCTCTGTTCTATCAATTATTAATTTTAACTGACACAGTTTATTTTACACTCCCGGTGTAACTTTTTATAGGGTAGCGTCCATAGATCACGCAAAGATCTGCTTTAGCCACAAAGCAAATACCGGATCAATAAATTCAAATTTTTTATTGTGCAGCATAATTATATCATCATTGATCAGTGTATTTTTGTTCTTTATAATCAGCCTCGATGAGCCCAGGTTGTATTTATTGATTATGTTTTGAGAAGATAACATCACTTCACCATTCACCAGGGCTTTGAGCATACTTACCTGAGTATTGCTCATGCTGTCAAACTCATGTTGAAACACAGGTTCATTCAATGTAATGATCCGCTCAATTGCTTTTTGAATCAACTTTTTATCAATTGTTTTCTCAGCCATGGTCCACAGCATAAAACAAAGTTGCTGCACATAATAGGGATGCTCCTGCATAGCATCAACAATGTCATTAGCCATTGCTTCAGAAATGGCAATGCGGTGTTTCTTATATGTAGATAGGATATAAGGTATCCAATGCTGCTTCGCAATCTTTTGCAAAAAAAAGATTTGCCCAAACCGGTAAAATGCATTTGACTTTCTTTCAAATATTTCGGTCATCATGTGGCGCTTGCTGCCGTACAGGCAATAGGATACATACTGGTGGTGCTGCCAGTGCGATCGGAGCATTTTTTCAATAGCATTCTTTTTATCGAATGATGTTAATTGCTGAAACTCGTCAATACAAATTATTATTCTTACTTTTTTTTTAACGGCAATCTTCTCGGCAAGATTCAAAACATCAGAAGGACTTTTTTTCAATTCATCCCAGTCAAGGCTTACTGACAGATCCTGAACAGGATCAACCGTATATGAAAACTTCGGGATCAGCGTTTTAAAAAATTGTCCCACAGACCGGAGTATATCTTCGCTCTTCGTTGCAGTCTGACGCAGTACTTCTCTAGCAAGCGTTTCATATAATTCTTTTTCATTGCGAATAGCAAACATGTCTATAAAACACCATTTGAATTTTTCCTGTTTTGCAGAGAGTTGCCCCACCTCTTTCACCAGCGATGATTTTCCCCATCGCCGGGGTGAAATTAAGATTGTATTGATACCACTTTCCAGGTTAAGTCGTAACATTCTTTTTTCTTCATCACGGTTTACGAAGTGACCCTGATTGGCTAATTTGCCAAATATAAAAGGAGATTGTTCTGCCATTTTATAAGATTTGTACAAAGATATGATTAAAAAAAGGTATGGTACCAAAAGGTAAGGTACCAAAAGGTAAGGTACCAAAAGGTAAGGTAAAATTGTGTGTAAAGAACGATAGTTAAAAAAATTATCCCCAGCATTCAGGTAAAGAAAAAACCCCGGCTAATTGCCAGGGCTTACGAGTTGTATAACAAGTGTACACTTAAGCGATCTCTACTTCTGCACCAGCTTCTTTGAGCTTAGCTGCAAGTTCTTCAGCAGTTCCCTTATCCACACCTTCTTTGATAGGTTTAGGAGCAGTATCTACCAGATCTTTAGCTTCTTTCAAACCTAAACCGGTAAGTTCTTTCACAACTTTCACCACCTGAAGTTTGTTAGGGCCTGCAGCTTTCAATACTACATTGAAAGTTGTTTTTTCTTCAGCAGCAGGAGCTCCGGCTCCGGCCGCAGGACCAGCAGACATAGATACAGCAGCTGCTGCCGGCTCAATCCCATACTCATCTTTTAAAATTTTCGCTAACTCGTTAACGTCTTTTACTGATAGGTTTACCAGTTGTTCTGCAAATGCTTTTAAATCAGCCATTTTTTACATTTTTTAATAACCGCCTTCATAGCCTTTTTAGCTCCGGCGGAGGTTTATAATTTGTCTTCACTTATACCCGAAGACTTGGGAGCTCCACCCAACCTAATAGATAGGAAGAGAAGGAATATTTTTTATTTCTGATGAAAAAATTAGCTAATTAACTAATCAGTACATCAGCTAATTATTTAAGCTTGTGCAGCAGCTTTTTCTTCTATAGCTTTCACCAGGCTTGCCAGTTTGCCTCCTGCATTCAATGCAGACATTAAATTCTTAGCAGGCGATTGTAGTAAGCCAATAATTTCACCAATAAGATCTTCTCTGCTCTTAAGTGTTTTGAGCGCTTCTAATTGTTTGTCGCCTGCAAATACATCACCGTCAACAAATGCTGCTTTCAGAATGGGCAGTTCACCTTTTGTATCTCTTCTGAAATCAGAAATGATCAAAGCAGGTTCCTTAGCGTTTTCAGAAAACATAAGTGCGGTTACCCCATTCAAGGAATCGAAAACATCAGTGTATCGCTGATCATTTAAAGACTCTAATGCTTTTTTAATAAAAGTGTTCTTGGCCACTTTAACCTCCACATTTTTGCTGAAGCAGACCCGGCGCAGTTTAGTGATCTGCGCTACACTTAAGGCTTCAGTATTGGTAACATAGAAGTTATTGTATTGAGTGAATTTTTCCTTCAATGCCTCTATTACTTCGTTTTTTTGTTCTTTAGTCATGACCTTAATTTGTCATCCAGATCCCGCTACAGCGGGAGAAGGATCTTTATTTAGTGAACGAATGATTTAGTGTCAATCGAAATGCCCGGGCTCATTGTGCTCGCCATAGTTAATCCTTTCAGATAAGTACCTTTTGAAGTAGAGGGCTTTGCCTTTACGATTGCATTAATGAATTCCTGGCTGTTCTCAGCAAGTTTTTCAGGAGTAAAAGAAACTCTGCCAACTGAGGCATGAATTATTCCGGCTTTATCTACTTTAAATGCTATCTTACCACCTTTCACTTCATTCACTGCGCCGGCTACATCATTAGTGACTGTGCCTGTTTTTGGATTAGGCATCAGGTTACGTGGACCTAATATTTTACCTAAGCGTCCTATTTTAGGCATTACTGCCGGTGTAGCTACTATTACATCTACATCAGTCCAGCCACCTTCTATTTTTTGTACAAATTCATCAAGACCAACAAAGTCAGCACCTGCGCTTTTGGCTGCAGCTTCCTGATCAGGTCCGCAAAGCACCAGCACCTTTTTCGTTTTACCTGTACCATGTGGTAATGTTACCGTACCGCGGATAGCCTGGTCAGCTTTTTTGGGATCAACACCTAAACGGATATGTAGATCAACAGACGCATCAAATTTGCAGGTAGTAACATCTTTCACCAATGCAGAAGCATCTTTCAGAGAATATGTTTTGCTAGCATCAACCTTGGGGTTTATTGCTTTTCTTTTTTTTGGAATGAATGCCATTTTGATTCAATTTTTTTTTGTGGTTTCAAAGTCCCCTACCGGGGATTTATGGGGCTGGGCTATTTAGTAGGAGCTCCTTCTACGGTGAGGCCCATGCTACGAGCTGTACCCGCTACCATGTGTGCAGCGCTTTCTAAAGTAAAGGCATTGAGATCAGCCATTTTATCTTTGGCAATCTCCTCTACCTGCGACCAGGTAACCTTACCTACTTTTTGACGGTTAGGCTCTTTTGAACCACTTTGAATTTTTGCGGCATCCTTTAGCTGTACGGCTGCAGGGGGTGTTTTAATGATGAAGTCAAATGACTTATCGGAATAAACTGTAATTAATACAGGAAGCACTTTTCCCATTTTTTCCTGGGTTCGTGCATTGAACTGCTTACAAAATTCCATGATATTGATACCCTTGGAACCTAATGCTGGTCCTATGGGCGGTGCAGGGTTGGCTTGACCGCCCTTACACTGAAGCTTTACAAAGCCTGAAACTTCTTTTGCCATTTTTTTCTGATTTATTGGTTCAAGCGTCGTGATATTTATCACGACTCCCAAATTCCTCAATGATACGCCGAAGCGATACTTATATAAGAACTCCTTTTTGGGAGCGCAAAGCTAAAATAATTTTTTTATAAAGGGTAAGTTTTTTGGTGGGGCCTTAATCTACCATATTTAGACTTTAGATTTTATAAATGGAGATTTGCCTTTTTCACTAAAAGTTCATCCACGGTTTCTTTATATAATTCATCAGGTATGCAGCAATCTACCGGGCATACCGCGGCGCACTGCGGCTCTTCATGAAAACCCTGGCATTCGGTGCATTTACTCGGTGCTATATAATATGTATCATCCGCAATAGGAGCATTCCTTTGGTCTACACTTACTTCAGTTCCATCTACTAATATATACACGCCCTTCACACTCGTGCCATCAGCAATCGCCCATTCTACCCCTCCTTCATATATTGCATTATTCGGACACTCCGGCTCGCAAGCCCCGCAGTTTATACATTCATCTGTAATTTTAATGGCCATAATTTCCGGTTTAAATAAAGTTGAGGTTAATTTTGCGGCACAAAAATAAACTGTGAGCATGGATTTACAAGAGAGAATTAAGTTGTTGGTGCAGTTGGGAAAATATTTATCATCTGATGAATCATCCTGGCTGCATACAAAAGATAATGCTTCCAGAGAAAATGCCTGGTTCATCCCCGAGTTTATTGACCTCGCAGTGGAAAATATTTACAAAGAATTTTTAACTGATCAGCGGCTTACTGAGTTCGTAAAAAAATATTCAATTGATGAGGTAATTAACTCACAGCTTAAAGTAGGAATTGTGCTAGCAGGTAATATCCCGTTAGTAGGTTTCCACGATCTCCTGTGTACTTTCCTTACCGGCCATCATGCTGTTTTGAAATTATCTTCAAAAGACAAAGTACTCATGAAGCATATTGTCGAAAAAATGCAGGAATGGGATAACCGAAGTATTCCGTACTTTGATATTAAAGATATCATTAAAGGTTGTGATGCATACATAGCTACCGGTAGTAATAATTCAGCACGGTATTTTGAATATTATTTCTCCCGGTACCCACACATTATTCGTAAAAATCGTACATCTGTAGCTATTCTTGATGGAAAAGAATCAACAGAGAAACTGGGGGACCTTGCTGATGATGTGTATCAGTATTTTGGTTTGGGATGCAGAAACGTTACTAAACTTTATTTACCTGAAGGTTATGATTTTGTACCCTTGCTGGAAGCATTTAAAAAGTATAATTTTTTAGCTGATCATAACAAATACAGAAATAATTATGACTACAATTTATCCATGTTATTGCTAAATAATATTTACTTTATGAGCAATGAAAGTATATTACTTGTTGAAGATGATAGTCCATTTTCCAGGATTGCTCAATTGAATTATGAATATTATCCAAGTGCAGAAAGAATAAGAATACAACTTGAAAACGATGATCGCATACAATCCATAGTGGGCAAAGGTCTTATCCCCCTTGGAGCGGCACAATGCCCTGGATTGCATTCATTTGCCGATGGTATAGATACAATGGTTTTTCTTAAAAGATTAAGTGTTATGGATATGCTTGAAATACGAAAGTCTTAGTAAATTTTTGTTAAACTGAATTACCGGTATATACAACGGCCATCTTCGAATGTTACTTTGATGTAAAGGCACGTAATTTGAAAGATTATATTTACTTAATTGAAATTGATAACATATGAAAGGAAAACAAATATTATTAGTAATGCTGATAAGCGCTGTGACGGCAGTGAGCAGTGTTTGGACTTATAATAAGTTTTTTAAGATCCCGGATTCTGCCATAGGTACTACACAAAATGGGATACCTGGTAATTATGCAGGTTTTTTTGACGGCAGATCACCCAATGTTGATTTAGATTTTACTAAAGCTGCCAATTCCTCGGTACCAGGAGTCGTGCACATAAAAACACGAACCGCGGCAAAAAAACAAACGAACAATGTACCTCGCAACCGGGGCATGTTTGATGATTGGTTTGAGGACTTTTTTGGAGGACCAAATTCATCTCAGGAACAGAGAGCTTCGGGTAGTGGAGTGTTGATCAGCGAAGATGGATATATTGTAACCAACAACCACGTAGTATCTAATGGAGGAGAAGTAATCGCAGAGGAACTAACTGTAACGTTACATAATAAAAAAACCTACAAAGCCCGGTTAATTGGCCGTGATCCGAGCAGCGATCTTGCTGTATTAAAGATTGACGGAAATAAATTTCCATTTTTGTTATATGGCAATTCCAACAATTTGCAATTAGGACAATGGGTATTGGCAATAGGCTATCCTTTAACATTGGAAACAACGGTTACCGCAGGTATCATTTCTGCCACAGGCCGCACTATTAATATTAATAGAAGACAGACCAGTACAGGCGACTCTCCCGTAGAGTCATTCATACAAACTGATGCTGCTGTGAATTTTGGAAGCAGTGGTGGAGCTCTTGTAAATACCAATGGTGAATTGATAGGTATTAATTCGGCAATACTAGCGCCCAGCGGTACTTATGCAGGTTATTCATTTGCAATTCCTGTGAGCATTGTACGGAAAATAGTAGATGACATAGTAAAATTTGGTGATGTACAGCGTGGATATCTCGGTATTGTTTATGAGCCTACAGAAGGGATGAGTGAAGAAGAAATAAAAGCAAGGGGATTATCTTCATCTACAGAAGGAGTCATTGTAAAATCAGTAGCCCGGGATGGGGGAGCTTATGCTGCAGGTATTCGGGATGGTGATGTGATTACTAAAATAAATAATGTTGCAGTTTTAAGTGGCATACAAATGAGTGCCCAGATTGCAGGCTTCCGTCCGGGTGATCGTATTCCTGTGGCATACATCAGAAATGGTCGCGAACAGGCTGTTTCAGTAACTCTTAAAAAGAAAAGTGACGACCTTTTATCGGTTAATATTGGCAGCCGTCTCGGGGCTGAAATCAGCACATTGGACAAATCAAAGGCAAAACAATTGGGGATAAATGGTGGTGTAGTTGTAAAAAAGATAGCACAAGGTGGAGCCATAGGACGTACGCGGATGCAGGAAGGATTCGTTATTACTAGTGTGAGTGGACAGGATGTGAATAGTGTAGAAGAGCTTTCGAAGGTTTTATCAAAAATGAGTGGTTCGGTAAGTCTGGAGGGAATTTATCCGGGATCGGATGGGCCATATAGATACCCATTGAATCTGGAACAATGAATAAAATGGTTTTAGTTAATGAAGCCAGTTATCGAGACTGGCTTTTTTATTTAATTTAAAATGTATTTGTGGCACTACCAATCAATAGTTTTTACAAAGATCAAATTTGCCTATTCAAAATATTCCCATACTTTTGCCTCCCGAAATAAAATCGGTTCAAATTAAGATACATGGCTAATCATAAAGCTACAAAGAAGGACATGAGACAGGCGCTTAAACGCCGAGAAAGAAATCGTTATTACGGTAAAACTACCCGTAATGCCATTCGTGATTTAAAAACATTAGAGGATAAAACGGCATTTGGTGAAAAAGTACCTGAAGTTATTTCCATGATTGACAAACTGGCCAGACGTGGGGTTATCCATAAAAACAAAGCAAGTAACTTAAAAAGCAAATTGACGAAAGCTGCAAAAGCGGCTTGATCTTTTTCTCTATATATGTCTTTATCCTGCCTTTGGCGGGATTTTTTATTTTAAATAGATAATTTAATATAATGCGTTTAATAACTCTTATTATTATTTCTGTTTGCTCTTTCTCTATTCAGGCACAGCAGTTTTTTACCCCTTTCGAACAATCAGGAGGTAAAGAGACCTCGACTTATTATGAAGCTATAGATTGGTGGAAAAAGACAGATGCAGCTTCACTCATCGTAAAAATGATGGAGATGGGACCTACTGATGCAGGTTTTCCATTACACATGGTGCTTGTTTCAATGGATAAAAATTTCGATATAAAATCTATTAAAGCAAACAGAAAAAATATAATCCTGGTGATGAATGGCATTCATCCAGGTGAACCGGATGGTATAGATGCAAGCATGCTATTGGTAAAAAACATTATACAAAAAAAATATACTCTTCCTGCGAATGTGGTACTTGCGATCATTCCCATTTATAATATCGGTGGCGCATTGAACAGAAGCAAAAACTACCGGGTAGATCAAAACGGACCTAAGGAATTTGGTTTTCGTGGCAATTCACAAAACCTTGATCTCAACCGCGATTTTATTAAAATGGATTCAAAAGATGCAGCTTCATTTGCAAAAATCTTTCAATACCTCGATCCTGATGTATTTATAGATAACCATGTAAGTAATGGCGCGGATTATCAGCATGTAATGACCTTGATCGCATCTCAACACAACAAGCTGGGATGTGACATGGGCAAATTCATGAATGAAGTATTTGAACCCGCATTGTACAGGATAATGAAAAGTAAAGGGTTTGATTTAGTGCCTTACGTCAATCATTTCGGTGAAACACCTGATGCAGGCTGGCCACAGTTTTGGGATAGCCCCCGATACAGCAGCGGGTATGCTACCTTGTGGAATACATTTGCTTTTGTACCAGAGACACACATGCTCAAACCCTACGTTCAAAGAGTAGCATCAACAATTTCGTTGATGGAAAGTTTCATTGAATTCACTTCTGCAAATGCAAAAACAATCAGTGAACTTAGGGAAAAGACCAAAAGAGAACAAGCACAACAAACCAGTTTTCCCATTGCATGGAAGTGGGATAAATCCAGGTCAACAACAATTAACTTTAAAGGTTATGAAGCTTCATATAAACCCAGTGAAGTATCAGGGTTGAGAAGATTGTTTTACGACAGGTCAAAACCTTTTGAAAAATCTGTACCGTTTTATAATCAATATGCAGATACACTTTCTGTTGCTGCACCCAAAGCATATCTTATACCCCAGGGATGGTGGCCCGTGATTGATAGATTGAAAGCCAATAATGTGAATATGCGCCGTCTTGTAAAAG
>Ga0183260_10000928_pt1 | contig 24795 bp, 21 predicted proteins | sample AntDrymUQ4972206_2_FD_129768 | JGI IMG/M metagenome (GOLD analysis project Ga0183260, IMG submission 129768) | Polar desert sand microbial communities from Dry Valleys, Antarctica - metaG UQ497 (22.06) (version 2) (version 2) | ecosystem: Environmental > Terrestrial > Soil > Desert | place... | reverse complement strand
CGAGTTGTCGGCGTCCAGCATCGTTGCTGCATTGCGTTCGGAACTTCCCGCTGCTTCACGACTCATCGCGTGTGGCGGAGGAGTGCATAACCCCGCGCTGATGCAGCGGCTGCGCGGGCTTGCCGCGCCGATCGAAGTTTCGACGACCGCCGCGTTTGGGGTGGACCCGGATTTCGTCGAAGCGGCGGGCTTTGCCTGGTTGGCGCGCGCCACGCTCATGAACGTTGCCGGTAACTTGCCGAGCGTCACCGGTGCCCGAGGTCCACGCATTCTCGGCGGTGTCTTCGCAGCCTGACCGACGTCCGGACCAGCCTGTCGCAGCTTGCAGATGCTTGTGGAGCGACGCCAGTCGCGACAATTTTCTCGCGCACCGTCGCGACTGGTGTCGCTCCCGCGCTGCTTCGACGCAGGCGCACCCACGGGTCTTGCCGGCGACGCGGGGTTGTCCTAAGTCCCCGCAGGCTTGGGCTTGGGCTCGGTGAGCTCGTCGGCAGGGAGATCCTCGAATGCCTGCATGGCGGCGCGGAACGCGGCCGATTCGTCGGCGTCCCAGGTGCCCCCGAGCATGGCGATGTCCCGGTGGGTTTGCGCCACCACCTCGTCCGCCTGGCCGTCCTTCGCGCGCAAGCCGCGCTCGATGAGCTCGAGCAGTACGTCGTTGAGCGACCAGTTGCGATCGCGCGCCAGCGCCTTGATATGCGCTGCCGTCGTATCGCTGATGCCGCGGAGCATGAAGTCCAGCAAAGCGGAATCCCCTAGGGCCTGTTGCGATGCTAGCAGCGGTGCGCTGACCCTGACGTCGTCAGGAGGGCGCCGGATTGCGCGACAGGAGTTCAACCGCGTGGATGTCGCGGCGCAACCACCAGACCATGATCACCCCGGGCACGGCCACGACCAGCGAAGCCAGGAAGAATGCGGGCCATCCCACCTGCTCGGCGAACACCCCTGAAAACGGGCCGATGAAAACGCGGCCCAGCGAAGCAAACGCCGACAGAAGCGCAAATTGCGTGGCACTGAACCGAACATTGCACAGACTCATGAGCAGCGCGAGCAGCGCAGCGGTGCCCATGCCACCGCTGAGATTGTCGATGCCGATAGCCGCCAGCAGCAAAGCGTCCATTTCCGTCGGCGAAGGAAGCGCCACGATGCCGAGATTGAACGCGGGCACCGTGAGAGAGCCCCAGGCACCCTGCCCCAGCGTCGCAAGCAGGTAATAACCGTAGTTCGAAACGAGCTGCAGCACTCCGAATCCCAGCAACGCATGGGCCAGACGCACGCGCAGCATGATGAGGCCGCCGAGCAGCGCGCCGACGATGGTCATGAGCAGACCGATCGACTTGTTGGCGAGCCCCACCTCGAGTTGCTCGAACCCGAGGCCGCGGATCAGGAACGGCGTGGTGAGGCTCAACGCGAACGCATCGCCTATCTTGTACAACACGATCATGAGCAGGAAAGCCCACGCGTGCGGCACGGCGAAGTAGCTCTGGAGCGATCGGTTGAGTGTGGCAAAACCAAATCGCCGCGCGAGCAGCAATCCGAACGTCATGGCACCGACGATTTCAGTCACCACGAATCCAAGCCTCACCCAGCGGTCCTCGCTGCCCGCATCGAGGCCGAGCGCAATGAGCAGCCAGCGCGCCGCGTAGTAGCCGATCACCACGCCCGCGAGCATCGCTCCGAATCCAAGCAACTCGCGCGGCCCCGACGCATCGCGCACGGGGCGCACTTCTGCCACGCGTGGCAGCGCAAGCAACGAGAACACCGCCGCCGCGCCCATGAGGGCGGCCATCACGAGATACACGCGCGACCAGCTTTGCCACTGCTGCGCCCAGATCAAGGTCACGCCGCCTGAAATGATCATCGCGCTGCGATACCCGAGCACGGTCAGTGAAGCACCAAGTCCGCGCTCGCTCGGAGCGAGCAGGTCGCTGCGATACGCATCGACGACGATGTCCTGCGACGCCGAAACGAATGCCACCAGCAGCGCGAGCGCGGCGAATGCGGCGGTCTGATGGGAAGGCGAAAACTGTGCGAGTACGAACAGCACCAGCGCGAGGCTTGTCTGCGTCAGCACGATCCAGCCGCGACGCCGCCCGAACCACGGAAGTTCGAAGCGATCGAGCAGCGGCGCCCAGAGGAACTTGAACGTGTAGGGCACCGCAACCAGCGAGAGAAAGCCGATGGTCGCGAGGTCGATTCCCTCGATGGTGAGCCATGCCTGCATGGCGCCGCCTGTCAGGGCGAGTGGCAATCCCGAGGCGAATCCCAGCACCATCACGCAAACCAGGCGCCAGGCGCTCCGCGCGCGATCCGCCGGCTGCAGCGGCGCGATCGCGTCGGGTATCGCCTCGGTTGCAGATGCGTTCATGCGTAATCCACGAGGTAAGGCGCGTGATCGGAAAACCCGCGCGTGGAGTAAATGCTGCAGTTCCGCAGGCGCGCATGCAGCGACGGCGAGACCAACTGGTAGTCGATTCGCCAACCCACGTCGTTTGCCCGCGCGGCCCCCCGCTGGCTCCACCACGTGTAGTCGGTGCCCTCCGGCTTCAGCGCACGGTAACTGTCTACCCACCGGTGCGGGGTCGACCCGCGGTCGTCGATCATCCCGTTCATCCAGTCGCGCTCGACGGGCAGGCATCCCGAATTTTTCTGGTTCGACGACCAGTTACGGATGTCGAGGCGGGTGCGCACGATGTTCCAGTCACCGCAAACCACGTAATCGCGCCCGCTCCCCAGCCACTGCGTGAGGATCGGCGCCAGCCACTGCATAACCTGGAACTTGAAAGACTGGCGCACGTCGCCAGACGAGCCCGAGGGGACATACAGCGACACGACGCTCAGGTTCCCGAACCGCGCTTCGAGATACCGGCCCTCGTCGTCGAACGCGTCCCATCCGAGCCGCGTGCGGACCTCGTCGGGTTCCTGCTTCGAATACACCGCGATGCCGCTGTAGCCCTTCCGCGTCACCGCATCACGAAAGTGCGCCGTGTACCCGCGCGGCAGGAAATCGGGGATACGCAGCTGGTGTTCCTGGGCCTTGGTTTCCTGCACACACAACACGTCGATCTTCTGCCGGCGAAACCAGGAGAAGAATCCCCTGGTCGTCGCGGCGCGCAGACCGTTGGCGTTGAAACTGGCGATGCGCATGCGGCGGGGCGATCCCGTGCGTCGACGAACGCGCAGGGTACGGAAGCAGCCGGCCCTTCGCCATGGTTATGATGAGAACCATGCTGCCCTTCCAACGGGAATTCCTGGAACTTGCCGTTGCTCGCGAAGCGCTGCGACTGGGGGAGTTCACGCTCAAATCGGGCCGCACCAGTCCCTACTTCTTCAACGCCGGGGCATTCAACGGCGGCCAGGATCTCGCGACGGTCGGTCGCTGCTACGCAGCCGCGATCGCGCATGCCGACCTTTCGTTCGACATGCTGTTCGGCCCTGCATACAAGGGCATCCCGCTGGCCACCGCTCTCGGAATCGCCGTGGCGCAACAATCCGGTCGAAATTTGCCGATCGCTTTCAACCGCAAGGAAGCGAAAACGCACGGCGAAGGCGGAGTTTTGATCGGGGCAGCGCTGGCGGGTCGCGTCCTTGTCGTCGATGACGTCATCACGGCCGGTACCGCGGTCCGGGAATCCCTGGACCTCATCGCCGCCAGCAAGGCCGAAGTAGCGGGGGTCGTCGTGGCCCTCGATCGCGAGGAGCGGGGTGGCGGGTCGCTGTCCGCCATTCAGGAAGTGGCTCGCGATTTTGATGTGCGGGTGATCGCCATCGCCCGGTTCAGCGACCTGATCGAACTCGTTGGCACCATTCGTGCTCTGAAACAGCACGGGTCCGCGCTGCGGGCTTACCGTGACCGCTTCGGTGCGCCGCGGGTGGCTGCGGGTTCCTGACCATTCACGGAGGTTGTTGGGATGTCACGAACTTTGTGGATGGGCATATCGATGACGCTTGTTCTGTCCGCGGCAGGTCCCGCTGACAGCGCGAGCAAGATCTACAAGTGCAAGAACGCCGAGGGACAGATCTATTACTCGCACGCCTACGATGCGAAGCGTTGCTCGGGCGGCGGCGCCCAGCTGAATTCCGACGGCGTGGCCATCAAACGCATCGCGCGTCAGAAAACGCCCGAGGAGCTGGCCGCCGAAAAGGCCGCGGCCGCGATCGCGGCGGATCGGGCCGCCGTCAAGGCCGCCGCTGAACTGGCCGACCGCGCTCTGACAGCCACGTTCGCGACCGAACAGGAACTCCGCAATTTCTACGTCGAGCAGCTGAGTGGCCTCGACAACGAGATCAAGGGGGCGGGTACGGCGTTGCAGAGTCAGTACAAGTCCTTGGGCGAACTCCTGGGCGCGGCGGCCGACGCCGAGCGCGCGAACAAAGCCGTGCCGCCGAAAGTCGCGTCCAACATCGCGCTGGTGCGCAAGCAGATGGAACAGCAGCGCGCCCACCTCAAGAATCGCCGCATCCGTCGCGGCGCACTCGAGCTCGAACGGGACCAGAAGATCAGGCGTTTCCGTGAACTCACCGCCGCCGTGGCCGCTCGCCGGGCAGCGCGAGCAGACTAGGACTGTCAACGCGTCATTGCCCATGCCCCGGCGCGCGGTGCATTCCGCCGGTTTCCCGGCCCAAAAACGCGCCACTAAAACGGCAGCGCGAGCCCGGGTTCCGCAGCGAGGAGTTGCGCCCGGAAATCGTTCTGGATGCGCTTGAGGGCATCCGTATTGTCGGCTTCGAAACGCATGACCAGCACCGACGTGGTGTTGGACGCGCGCACCAAGCCCCAGCCGTCCGCCCAGTCGGCGCGAATTCCGTCGAGGGTCGTGAGGCGAGCCCCTTCGAAGTTTGCACGGCGCGCGAACTGTTCGGCAAAGGCGTGCGTGCGCCCCTCGGGCATCGGCACTTTGATCTCGGACGTGCTGACGGCGTCCGGGAGTTCCTTGAAGATGTCCATGGCCGTCCGGTCGCTGCCGGCCAGAATCTCCGCCAGGCGAGCACTGGCGTAAATGCCGTCGTCGAAGCCATACCATCTTTCGCGGAAAAAGAAGTGGCCGCTCATTTCGCCCGCAAGTTCGGCATCGTCCTCGCGCATCTTGGCCTTGATGAGCGAGTGGCCCGTCTTCCACATGATGGGACTGCCGCCATGGCCCAGGATCACTTCCTGCAGTTTTCCGGTGCACTTCACGTCGTAGATGACGGTCGCGCCCGGCACGCGCGACAACACGTCGCGCGCAAAAAGCATGAGCAGACGGTCCGGATTGATGATGTCGCCTTGAGCGGTCACGACTCCGAGACGGTCGCCGTCGCCGTCGTAGGCAAACCCGATGTCTGCGTTGAACTGCTTGACGCTGACCATGAGGTCCTGAAGGTTCACCGGGTCACTCGGGTCTGGATGATGGCTCGGAAAGTGCCCGTCGATCTCGCAGTTGAGTGACACCACGTCACAGCCGATCGCTTCGAGCACGGCCGGTCCGACCTCGCCCGCCGCGCCGTTGCCGGCGTCGACCACCACGCGCAGTTTGCGCTCCAGCTGGATGTCGCCCGCGATGCGATCGATGTAGTCGCGACGTACATCGAGTTCCTGCAAACCGCCGGACCCCGTCGCGATGCGCGACTCGGCGATGCGCGCGTACAACGCCTGGATCGCTTCTCCCGAAAGGGTCTCGCCGCCGAGCACGATCTTGAAACCGTTGTGGTCAGGCGGATTGTGGCTCCCCGTCAGCATCACGCCCGAGCCGACGTTGAGATGGTAAGTGGCGTAATACAGGACCGGCGTCGGGACCAAACCGATGTCGATGACGTCGCAGCCCGTGCCGCGCAGTCCGTCGATCAACCCCTCCATGAGGAGCGGACCGGAAAGGCGCCCGTCCCGGCCCACCACGATTTCGCGTAGTCCTCTTTCGCGCGCTTCGGAACCGATCGACCCGCCGATCGCACGCGCGATGTCGGGCGACAAGGTCTTGCCCATGACACCGCGGATGTCATACGCGCGAAAGATTGAGCGCGCGACGTCCACCACTCCACGCTCGAGCGACGGTGACGGCAACGTCACGGGTGCAGGTCGGGAGGCGACCGGCGGGATCGGGTCGGCGTAGGCGCGCGGGGCATGGCTCGCGCTATCGGCGGACGCGGCCTTGGCTGCCAACGCTTCGAGAGGCCTCTTGTCCGAGGGCTTGGGCACCGCGGGGATCGCGTGAATATCGTTGGGCATGACTTCGAGGCCATCGTCGGCGTCGCCCGCACCGCGCCGGTAACGTCGCGCCCGGAACCAGAACGCGCCGCCGCTCAACAACGCCCATATCACTGCCAGCCCCAGCAAGGCAACGGTCGATCGCCCCGCCAGGAACGGAATCACTTCGCCCACCTGGAAAGGTGCGGAATGCAGCGCGCCGATCGCAAGCTGCGAATCCGGAATGGGCACGTTCGTTCCTGGATCCGAGCCAACGCCACGCGGACCAAAGGAGGCCACCGTAAGGGCGGCGCCGGTGCCACGCTGCTGGCGCAGCTCGAGCGGCGAGGAAGCACGTTCGGCCTCGGCCTCGATCGGCTGGGTTACGGTCGACAGCGGTTGATCGGCGTACAGGATGGCCACCATCCGCGTGCCGAGTTTGAGTGGGCGCGCCTGGACCAGGCGCCAGCCGTTCGAGCCGCGCCGCAGCTGCGGAGCTGCCGCGCCTTCCAGGTCGCGCGCCTCCGACAGAACCGCGGCGCGGGTGAAGCCGAAACGAGCGAAGTCGATCGCTCCGAGTTCGGGAACTTCCGGTGCGTACAGTTCGATCACTGCGTCGTCGCCGGCTATCGCGCTTAGTTGCCGGGCTGCCGCCCTGCGATCCTCCACGGTCGCCAACGGCTCGGTGGCAACTGCAAGCCCAAGCCGATCGAGCTTGTTGCGGTTCGCGGACAATGCGCGTCCGAGCTCCGTCGCGGCTTGCACTGCCGCGCGATCGGCGCGCTCGTTCGAAGCACTGACGCGTGCGTTCTGAACGAGTTGCAGGATGCTCAACGCCGCCAGCAACGCGAACAGCGCACCGAAAGCGGTGGTGACCAGGCGCAGGTAACGCTCGTTGTCTTGAGAGTGCGGGGACATTGCAGCGTTGGCCTTGTTCATTGCGATCCCGAATGACCGAATCCACCCGAACCGCGCGTCGACGCCGCGAACTCGTCGACCACGCGAAACCTTGGCTGGAACACCGGCACGATCAACAGCTGCGCAATCCGATCCCCCATGGTGATCGTAAACGGCTGGTTGCTGCGGTTCCACATCGACACCATGAGCGGACCCTGATAGTCCGCGTCGATGACGCCGGTGCCGTTGCCCAGCACGATACCGTGCCGATGCCCGAGACCGGAGCGCGGCAGCACGAGAGCCGCGTACCCCGGGTCCTCGATGTGGATGGCGATGCCACTCGGCACCAGCATCGCTGCCCCGGGCTCGAGCACCGTGTCCGCATCGAGGCAGGCACGCAGGTCGACGCCGGCGGAGCCTGTCGTGGCGGGTTCGGGCAGTGGCCATTCCCGCCCGATGCGCGCATCGAGGATTCGCAGCGCAATCTCGATCATGCGGATGCGGCTCGCGTGGCTTCGAGTCGCTCCGCGAGGAGGTCCACCAGCGCCGAGGCCAGCGCGGCTTTCGTCATGGCGGGAAAGGCGCGTTCGCCACCGGACCACAGCGCCACGGCCTCGTTGCGGTCGACGTCGAAGCCCGAGCCGGCGCTTCCCACGGGATTGGCGACGATGAGGTCCAGCCGCTTGCGGTCGAGCTTGCCTTGCGCGTTTTCGCGAAGGTCACTCGTCTCGGCGGCGAACCCCACCACGAACGGACCCAAGGGCAAGCTCGCGACTTCTGCAACGATGTCCGTAGTCCTGACCAGTTCGAGCGTGCGCGCATCAGGACCCTTCTTGAGCTTGTCCGTCGCGACTGCACGCGGCCGATAATCCGCGACGGCGGCATTGGCGATGAAAATGTCCGCATCCTGCACGCGACTGCGCACTGCCGCCAGCATTTCGGCAGCGCTGCGCACGTCAATGCGCACGACACCCGCCGGGGTCGGCAGCGAAACCGGCCCGGAAATCAACACGACCTGCGCGCCTGCCGCGTGCGCAGCGGCGGCCAGCGCAAACCCCATGCGTCCGGAGCTGCGATTGCCGATAAAGCGCACAGGGTCGATATCCTCAAGCGTAGGGCCCGCGGTGATGAGCACGCTCCGACTCGCCAGTGCGCGCTGCGCGACGGCTCCGGAGGCCGTCGCGCGCCCGCTCATGCTCCCGAGTATCGCATCGAGAATATCCTGTGTTTCGGCCATTCGTCCTGCGCCGAAGTCGCCGCAGGCCTGCGGCCCATGCGTGGGACCAACCCAGCGCGCGCCACGCTCCGTGAGCGTCGCGACGTTGGCCTGCGTGGCCGCGTTGGCCCACATGGCTTGATTCATCGCGGGCGCGAGCAGCAGCGGGGTGGACGCCACCAGCGCAAGCGTCGTCAACAGGTCATCCGCGAGGCCGTGTGCAAAGCGTGCAACCAGATCGGAGGTCGCAGGCGCGACGACGATGACATCGGCCCATCGCGCGAGCTCGATGTGTCCCATCGCTGCCTCCGCCTCCGCGTCCCACAGCGACGTGCGGACAGGATTGCCACTCAACGCCTGGAACGTGGTGGCGCCGACGAACTCGGTCGCGCGTGACGTCATGACCACCCGAACGTCGCAGCCGGCATCACGCAACCGGCGAACCAGTTCCGCGCTTTTGTATGCGGCGATCCCGGCGCCCACGCCCAGCAGGACGCGTGGCGCAATTCGGGGGATGGCCATTTCCGTCTGGGATGTGGAGTGGGACATTTCCTACCGATTATGGCATCCGGGTCGCACCCATTCGGTCGACCGCGAGCCATTGTTGAAACTTCGCGGCGCGCGCAGAGTGCGAATCATGAGTCTCGCCATCAACCACTGGCCCTCCCGCGAGCGCCCCCGCGAACGACTGCTGGCGCAGGGGAGCGCGGCGCTTGCCGACGCGGAACTGCTCGCGGTGTTGCTCCGGACGGGCTCACGCGGTCTGGATGCGGTAGCGATGGCGCGCGAACTGCTCGTCGAGTTCGGATCGATCGGCGCACTGTTGGCCGCGACACCCGAGCGCGCGCTCAAGATCCCCGGACTCGGTCGCGCCAAGTATTGCCAACTTGCGGCTGCAGCCGAGCTCGCACGGCGAGCACTGCTCGAAACTCTGAACCGTGCGGAAGGGCTTGCGAGTCCGGATCAGGCGGCTGACTACTTGAAGTCGAGACTGTCGCACCTACCCCGCGAGGTGTTTGCGGTGATGTTCCTGGACACCCGGCACCGGATTCTCGCCTTCGAGGAAATGTTCTTCGGCACGCTCGACGGCGCCAGCGTGCACCCTCGCGAAGTCGTGCGTCGTGCACTCGCGCACGGCGCGGCGGCCGTGATCGTGGCGCACAACCATCCTTCGGGTGTCGCGGAGCCGAGCGCGGCCGACCGGCATCTCACCCGTCAGCTTTCGCAGGCGCTCGGGCTGGTCGACGTTCGGCTGCTCGACCACTTCATCGTGGGCGACGGCGCACCGACCTCCCTCGCCCAGCTCGGGATGCTGTAGCCCTTTGCGGCGCGCGCACGAGCCGGACGTACGCAAGTCATGGGCGACCAGGGCAACATCTGCGCTGCCTGCCTGCCTTTCGCGCCACAGGACTGGCGACTGGAACCCGCTCGCCTATACTGGCCGCGCGTCGGCTCCTGGCGCGCGAGGAATCGATGATTCTCATAAGCGACACGGCCGCGCGCTTTCCGCCGGACACGACCGAACAGCGGATTCCGGACGCCGAAGCGGCGCGCAGCCTGCTCGAACAGGGGCGGCCCGACGTACTGGACGTCATCCGATCGCGTCGAGCCCTCTATCACGACGCCTACGGTGTCGACGCCGCGGCGCACCTGGAACGGACCGAACACGCGGTGGTGCTGGGTTGCGCGCGGCTCGCGGTCCGCCATGGCACCCTCGGCAGCGACTATCACGCGTATCACAACGAAGACCATGCGCTCGAGATCCTGGATCGCCGACTCGGTCAGGTGATCGACGCACTCGGAGTACAGGCCCTCCCCGGCCGCGACTGGCTGGTCCTCTCTCTCTTTGCGACATGCCACGACCTTCGGCAACGCGAGAACCAGCAATATTTCGACGGCATCGGCGCCACCGAGCTGGCGAGCATCGCCGAAACCCATCGTATTCTCGACGTCACCGGTTTCGATCGCGATCGCGACGCGGGGCTCTTCACCGCGATCGAGATCATGATCGCGGGCAGCACCTTCGACCCCACACCGCGCCCCAACGAATCTTCCGTCTTCAACAGCGCCGAAGCCGCGCGTGCTGGCGGGGCGTTGGCGCCCAAGCTTTCGGGATTGCTCGAACGTCGCGAACCCGAATGGCACGAGCAACCGGATCTGGCGCACGCGCTGTATCTCGCGCAGTTCGCTTCCGATCTCGACACCGCCAATGTCGGCGAGCATTTCCGGCATCTGACCGATAGCGCCGAGCGGCTGGCGAGCGAACGCGAGATGCGTTCCGGTCGCTCGCTGGACGATACTGCGTCAGGTCCTCCCGTACTCGGATTTCTGACTTCGGGCCAGGTCAAGTATTTCTTCGAACTGCACCGGTTCTGCTCCGACCTCGGCACCCAGGTGTTTGCGCTCGGAAAACGCGACAACGCGCCTCGCGTTCGACAACTCGCCGATCAGCTGCAGGAGCGATTCGGTACGCGAGCCGTCGGCAGCTTCACCGGCAGGGAAGTGATCGAAGCACAGCGCGAGTTCGTCGCGCAACTTTGAAAGGAACGAGCGTCGCTACGCGCCTGCAGGAGCGACGCTAGTCGCGACAGGCATGCTCCTGCGGCACTCGTGGGCTCGCCGACGAAGCCGTGCAAAAAAAGGCCGACGCAGGAGAGGCGTCGGCCTTGAGTTCCACATCACCTGGAGCCTCACACTACACGTCGTGCAAAACCCGCAGCGGCCGATTGCGGCGGCGCACTGCGTATCTCTGGGACCCGACGTTGCGGAGGAAGTTCCGAGAAGTGCAAACGTGACGGAAGGTCACGACCGCCACGCGATCGTGACTTCGGGATTCAGAGTCACGCGGGCACCAGGCATCGCTCAGCAACGGCGACATCTTTTTGAACCGACCACGTCCAAGGGCGCGTTCAGCGCTTCAACGCATGACTGGTCCGCGATGCGCGCGGCGCCGTACCGCAAAGATCTGGTGTTCGCGACTCCATGTGGCCGCAGTTGCAGTTTTCTGACCTGCGGGTCCGATCAGTTTTTGCGGAACGCCCCATCCAGTCGGCTGTTTCGGACACGACATACCGGACCGGAAGCGTTCCGGCCCTAAACTAGGCGGTCATCCACCAGACGAACGTCCGTGAAAGAACACCTCGAGGAACTCCTGCTGGACTCGATTGACGCCTTGCGCGAGTCGGGAGAGCTTGCGATCGACACCGTCCCCGGCTTCGTGATCGAGCGCACCAGAAACCCGGCGCACGGCGACTTCGCGAGCAATGCGGCGCTCCTGCTGGGCAAGGCCGCCGGTCGCAATCCGCGAGGCGTCGCCGAGGCACTGGTGGCAAACTTGAAAGCATCCAACCGCGTTGTCGCCGTCGAGATCGCGGGGCCGGGTTTCATCAACTTCCGCCTGGATCCGTCGGTGCGGGCGGAATCGCTCAACGATGCCCACGCCCTGGGCGAGCGCTACGGCTTCGCGCCGACCAACTCGCATGAGCCGGTGCTGGTCGAATTCGTGTCGGCCAATCCGAATGGGCCCTTGCATGTGGGACACGGTCGCGGCGCGGCCTACGGGGCCAGCCTTGCGAACTTGCTCGAGGCCGCCGGGCACCGCGTGGAGCGCGAGTACTACGTCAACGATGCCGGTCGCCAGATGGACATCCTCGCGATAAGCGTCTGGCTGAGGTACTTGGAACAGTTCGGCGAGCCGGTGCGCTTCCCGGACAACGGTTACCGCGGCGATTACGTCAACGATATTGCGGCGAGGCTGCGCGAAGCGCACGGTGAAAGCCTGCGCCTGCCGGGAGCGACGGTGTTCAACGACGTGCCGGCGGACGAGACGCAGGGTGGCGACAAGGAAGCGCATGTCGATGCGTTGATCGCGCGCGCGCGCGTTCTGCTCGGAGAAGAAGCGTATGCGCGCCTCCATGCCGCCGGCCTGTCGGAATGTATTGCAGACATTCGCGAGGACTTGGCCGGGTTCGGCGTCCGGATCGATCGATGGTTTTCCGAGAAATCTCTGGCCACCTCGGGTGCGATCGACCGGGCGGTGGCGCGGCTGCGCGAAGCCGGGCACATGTTCGAGGAAGGCGGCGCACTCTGGTTTCGCGCGACGACGTTCGGCGACGACAAGGACCGGGTGGTCGTGCGCGAGAACGGCGCGACGACGTATTTCGCATCCGACATCGCCTACCTGCTCGACAAGCTCGAGCGCGGCTACGCGCGCGCCATCTACGTGCTCGGCGCGGATCACCATGGTTACGTGGCGAGGCTCAAGGCCGCCGCGCTGGGCCTGGGGCTCGATCCGCAGCGTGTGGAAGTGCTGCTGGTGCAGTTCGCGATCCTGTTCGAGAACGGCCAGCGCGTGCAGATGTCGACGCGCGCGGGCTCGTTCGTCACCTTGCGACAACTGCGCAACGACGTAGGGAGGGACGCGGCACGGTGCTTCTACGTGTTGCGCAGTCACGAGCAGCACCTGGATTTCGATCTCGATCTGGCGCGTTCGCAGTCCAACGACAACCCTGTCTATTACGTGCAGTACGCGCACGCGCGCATCTGCGCCTTGTTCCGGCAACTTCGCGAGAAGGGTCTGGGCTACGACGCGGCGCGCGGCGCCGAGGCGGCCGCGAGACTGATCGAGCCGCAGGAGCGCGAGTTGCTGGACTGGCTCATGCACTGGCCGGAGACGCTTAGCGGCGCCGCGCAGAGCCGGTCGCCGCAGGTCGTGTTTGCGGCGCTGCGCGAACTCGCCGCGTCGTTTCACAGCTTTTACAACGCCGTCCCTATTCTGGGCGCGGAAGACGAACTGCGCCACGCGCGCCTGTACTTGTGCGAGGCCGTGCGAGGTCCCCTCGTCGGTGGACTCGCGATGCTCGGCGCCAGCGCTCCGGAGACCATGTAGATGGCAAGCAAGCGGCCGCGGCAAGCGGCGTATCACGGCAGCGATGAAGGCTTCAGGCCCGCATGGATGCAGATCGTCGGGGGCCTCGTCATCGGCGCGGCCGTGGCGGTGCTGCTGGATTTTCGCGGTCGCCTGCCCTTCTTCGCGGAAGAACTGCGGCCCTCTCCCAATCCCTCCGCCGTGGCGCCGCCGGACGGCGATGCGGGGTTGGCCGCGGAGTCGGCCGCACCACCGAAGCCGAAGTACGACTTCTACACGGTGCTGCCCGAGCTCGATCAGATCATTCCCGATGCGGAACTGACCGAGCAGGCCGCTGCCCCCGTGCCCGTGCCGGCCGATCCCACCGAGCCTGTAGCGCCCACCGGTCGCTACTTCCTGCAAGCCGGGTCGTTTCGCGACTCCGGCGACGCGGAAACCCTGAAGGCGAAGCTCGCAATGACGGGCATGCGCGCCGGCGTCACTCCGGTCAACATCAACGGCGCGACATGGTTCCGGGTTCGTGTCGGGCCTTTCGACAACGCGCAGGCGCTCGACGGTGCCAAGCGCCAGCTCGGCGCCGACGGGATCCAGGCCATCGCGCTCAAGGAAGCCGCGCCGCAGTAGCCACGCGCAGCGCGAGCAGCGCAGCACTCGATGAGAAGTCGGCGATTTCCCTTGCAGTTGATGGGGGTCCGGTTGGCCGCGCCGCGCCCGGGCGGCGCCCTATTCGAAGCTGTCGGCAAAAATGTTTTCGCCGACGAAAATCGATAATGGCTCTTGCGCGCCGCTGCCCAAGCTTGCGATATACAGCTCGCCGCGATGATCCTCGCCGAACCCTGCAGTACGAAACGCCGGCAGCGGTGCAAGAGACGTTGTTGTCCATCCGCCCCCGGCTTGCTCCGTCGCCGCCCATAACTGCCCGCTGCAATAGTCTGCGTAAACGTAGCGGCCAGCGAGGGCGGGCACGCCGGTACCGCGGTAGCGATAGCCGCCCGTCACCGAGCATGCGTTGGGGTTTGCCGCGCGTGTGTAAAACAGGATCGGTGCTGTTAGCCCAGGGCTATTGCACGGGCCTTCGAAGTTCGCGGTGCCTTCGCAAATGTCCCAACCGAAGTTGACGCCGCTGACACCGCTCCCCGCGAAGCTAATCTCTTCCTGCGCGCTCTGGCCAACATCTCCGATGAAGAGATCGCCGTTGCTACGGTCAAAACTGAAACGGAAGGGATTGCGCAGGCCGTAGTGGAAAATCTCGTCGCAACCCGATTGCGGATCGTTGCCGCTGAAAGGGTTGGATGGCGGAACCGCATAAGGCGCAGAACCATCGGCGTTGCTTGAACACAACTGGTTGGCGCCTGCCGTCGTGGTGCCATCGATGTCGATGCGCAGCATCTTCCCGGCCAGAGCGCGTGAATTGAAGTTGCCGCCCGAATTCAGGAAATCGGTATCGGCTGCGCAGTTGTCGGTGTTGATGAGCGTGGTGGGGTTGAGCGTCTGCGCGCGCTCGCAAGGATCGCCGCCGCTGCCGCCATCCCCGGTGCCGAGGTACAGGAAACCGTCGGCGCCAAAGTTGAGATCGCCGCCGTTGTGATTGGAGAACTCCTTGTCGACGCGAAGGATGGTCACGCCGCTCGCAGCGTCGGCGACGTTCGGATCGGCGGAACGCGAATAGCGCGCGATGCGCACATCTCCGAAGCCGTCGGTGTAATAAACGAAGAAGAAACCGTTGCTCGCATATTGCGGATGAAAGGCAAGACCGAGCAGCCCCCGCTCTCCGCCGCTAGTGAAGCCACCGGGGGGCGCAGTGCCGCCGGGAGGAGCGCCTGTCAGCGTATTGACGTGCAGGAACGGCACCGCGCGCGGTGTTGAAGCCCCGGGCGCGCGGATGCGGATCAAGCCGTTCTGGGAGACCACGAACAGGCGCGCGTCGTCGCCACCGGCGTTGCGCACCGCAAGCCCCAGGGGAAAGCCCCGCGCCACTTCGCGCACGAAAATCTGCGCGGTCGCGGGCGCGACGAGGAACCCGGTGGCGATCGCCCCGAGCAGGAGTGCAGCGACGCCGTTCGCAATCCGGTTCATGATTTCACTCGCTCCTCAACGGAGAACCCAACGATCCGCGCCACCGCGTGAATCCGCCGTGACCTGTATCGCAGATCGGCAGCGTGTCGCGCAAGGATCAGCCGGCTTGCGGTGCGTGCAAGCGGGCGTTCACTCTCTGCCGCGCTTGATGCGGATGAGCGCGGAAATGTCCTCGTCGCCATGCCCTGCGGCAACCAGCGCAGCATAGTCTTTGCGCGATTGCTCCACGATGGTGGCACCGGTGCCGGCAACGGCGGCAAGGTCGGCCACGATGCCAAGGTCCTTGTGCAGCAGCGAGGACTTGAAGCCGGTGTCGAAGCGGCCCTCGAGCATGCTCGCGCCCCGTCGTTCGAGGAACCAGCACCCGGCCGCACCTGCGCCCAACGTCGCAAGCAGGTTCTCGCGGTCGAGACCTAGCGCGTCACCCAGAGCCAGTCCCTCACACACGCCTTGCGCGATGCCCGCGACCAGCACCTGGTTGACCGCCTTGGTGGCCTGTCCGTTGCCGACCGGTCCCATATGCGTCACGCGCGTTGCGAAACTCCGCAGCAGCGGACGCACGCGATCGACTGTTACCGATTCGCCGCCGACCATGACGGACAGGCTGCCATTGCGCGCACCCTCGACGCCGCCGGACACGGGGGCATCGACGAAGTCCGCGCCGACTTCTCGAAGGATTTCTGCACAACGGCGCGCTGTCGCAGGCGCGATCGTGGACGAATCGACGAGCACGAACCCCGGCGGCGCATGTCGCGCGAGGGATGTCGCGATTTCGAGTACATCGGCATCCGCCGACACGCAGGAGACGACGAACGTGCAAAGGCGCGACAAGTCGGCGATGTCGATGACGGGCTCGACGGCGAGCTCATCGGCGAGGTCCGCGGCCTTGCGGTGCGTGCGATTCGAGACCGCGCACAGCACGCCGTTGCGTGCGAGATGGCGGGCCATGTGTTGGCCCATGGCACCGAGTCCGATGAATCCGGCGTTTGCTGGCAGTGCACTCAAGTTGCGGGTTCTTTAACCCCTCTCCCAACGGGAGAGGGGTAGGGGTGAGGGGCCGAGCTCGCGTCGAGGCCAATACCTGCCCGTCGGCGCCCTCGGCCCCTCATCCGGCGCTGCGCGCCTCCTGACTCGCGGCGTCCTGCCGCTCGCCCTTCGGGCCAGCTTCGCTGTTCGCAGCCGCTCCTGCGGCTGCAGTCTCCCGAAGGGAGAAGGGAAAAATCCGGCTCACTCATGCAGCATGTCCTCGAGGTAGGTGTAACCCGTCAATCCGGTTTCGAGCGCACCACGCACGCGTTCGGTCTCTTCGCGGGTCAGCGCGGCGGACGTCAGCTTGCGCGAGAAGCGCAGTCGCAAGTCGTTGGCGTCGTAGCCGACGTAACCCAGCAGCCGGTCCGACGTGTCGCCGCGCCGCGCGTGTTCGAGCATGAAGCCGGTGGCCGTCATGCGCACGTCGACCGAGTCGGTGTCGCCGAACAGGTTGTGGATATCGCCCAGGGTTTCCTGGTACGCGCCGATCAGGAAAATGCCGAGCCGATACGATTCCCCGGCCCGCGGCGCGTGCAGCGGCAGGCTCGTGTCGAGGCCTTGCGAATCGACGTACTGGTCGATGCGTCCGTCCGAATCGCAGGTCAGGTCCGCGATGACGCCATGCCGGTCCGGCTCGCGGTCGAGGCCCGCGATCGGCATGATCGGGAAGACCTGGTCGATCGCCCACACGTCGGGGATCGACTGGAACAGCGAGAAATTGACGAAGTACTTGTCGACCAGCTTTTCGTTCAGTTCGTCCAGCGTCTGCCGATGCGTGCGCTCATCGGTTCGCAAGCGTTTGCGCACGGCGTTGGCGATCGCGAAGAACAAATCGTCGAGCGTCGCGCGCTGCGCGAGATCGAGCCCTCCCAGGGCAAACAGGGACTGCCCTTCCGCGAGGTGGTGCTTGGCTTCCTCGTACAGCTCCATCGGCGGGCGCGCGTCGATCTCCTCGACGATCTCGCGCAGGTGGCGGATCGACGCAGCCTCCGCATCGTGCCCGACGCCGATCGCGCCCTCGGGCGCGCGCTCCACCGCGCTGACGTTGGCGATCAGCACCGCGTGATGCGCGGTCATCGCACGCCCCGCTTCGGTCAGGATCCGCGGCGGAGTCAATCCGTGTTGCGCGCAGGCCTCGGCCAGTGGGGCAACTATGGTGCCGGCGTACTGCGCGAGGCTGTAATTAATCGAGCACTCGCTGCGCGAGCGCGTGCCTTCGTAATCGATGCCGAGGCCGCCGCCGACATCCATGAATTCAATGCTGATCCCGTCCTGCGCGAGCTCGACGAAATAACGCGTGGCTTCGCGCATGCCGCCGGCGATGTCGCGTACGTTGGAGATCTGCGAGCCCATGTGAAAATGCAGGAGCTTGAGGCAATCGAGCCGATCAGCAGCGCGCAATTCCGCGATGAGGTCGAGGAGCTGACGCGGATTGAGGCCGAACTTGGCCTTGTCGCCGCCGGTGTTCTGCCACTTGCCCGCGCCGATGCTCACGAGGCGCATGCGCGCGCCGAACATCGGCTTGACGCCGAGGCTGGCGGCCTCTTCCAACGCCATGCGCGCCTCGCCCGGCTTCTCGATCACAATGAAGACGCGCAGGCCGAGCTTGATGCCAATGAGCGCGAGGCGCAGGTACTCGCGGTCCTTGTAGCCGTTGCAGATCACGATGCTGCCGGGTTTGGCGAGCGCCAGCACGGCGACCAGCTCCGGCTTCGAGCCGGCTTCGAGGCCGAAACCCGGTCCGCCCCGCTCGACCAGCTCGCCGGCGACGCTCGCGTGCTGGTTGACCTTGATCGGATAGATCGCGGTGTAGCTGCCGCCATATTCCCACTCGCGCATGGCGGTGCCGAATGCGTCCTGGAGTTTCGCGACCCGATCGCCGAGCACGTCCGCGAAGCGCACCAGAAGCGGCAGCTTGAGCCCGCGCGCTTCGGCCGCGGCCGCCACATCGGCGAGCGCCACGTTGGCGGCTTCATGCCCGCCGACGCGTGCGACCACGCGGCCGTCTTCGGCCACGTCGAAGTAACCCGCCGACCAGTGCGCGATCGAGTAGGTGTGGCGCGCGCGCTCGATGTTCCAACCGCTCATGCGTCGGCCCATCCGCCCAAAAGAGTCGCATTGTAGGCCAGGTCGCGCAACGACCTGACAATCGTCGCAAGAATTTCGTCAGGTCGGCGAAGCCGACCTGACCTACAATCGCGGCCCGATCACGACATGACCGCATCCCCAATGTCCCAACTCGAAGGCCAGTGGTTCTCCGAGGCGCATCTCGCGTCCGGCTCCGCCATTTCGTTCCGCACCCGCGAGCGGTTGCACGCAGAGAAAACACCGTTCCAGACCATCGAGATCCATTCGACGACGGACTGGGGCAACCTCATGGTGATCGACGGCTGCGTGATGCTGACTTCGCGCGACAATTTTCTGTACCACGAGATGATGTCGCACCCTGCGCTGTTCACTCACCCGCGTGCCAAGCGCGTCGTGGTGATCGGCGGCGGCGACTGCGGGACGTTGCGGGAGGTGCTGCGCCACGAGGAAGTCGAGTCGGCGGTGCAGGTCGAGATCGACGAGCGCGTCACGCGCCTGGCCGAGCACTATTTCCCCGAGCTTTGCGAAGCCAACAACGATCCACGCGCGCAGCTTTTGTTCGACGATGGCATCAAGTACATGCGCGACCTCGATGCCGACTCGATCGACGTGGTGATCGTCGATTCGACCGATCCGATCGGGCCGGCGGAAGGACTGTTCAACCAGAATTTCTACGAGAGCTGCCTGCGCGCGCTGCGCAACGGCGGCATCCTCGTGCAGCAGAGCGAATCGCCGCTGGTGCACCTGGATCTGATCAAGGCCATGCGTTCCGCCATGAAGGCCGCGGGGTTCTCGGCAATGCGCACGCTGCCGTTTCCGCAGCCGTGCTATCCGACCGGCTGGTGGAGTTGCACCATGGCGCGCAAGGGCATCGAGCTCGGCACGTTCCGCGAACGAGGTGCGCAGACCAAGGGTTTTCCGACCCGCTACTACAATGCCGACATCCACCGCGCGGCGCTGTCTTCGCCCGAGTTCATGCGCGCCGCGCTCGGCGATTGACGTTCTTCCTTCTCCCCGTGACAACGGGGAGAAGGTGCCGCACCGCGATTGATCTCCCTTCTCCCCGTGACAACGGGGAGAAGGGTAAAAGGTCGGCTGCGCCGAGTTCTAGAGGGCGTCGCCGTCCAGCTCTCCGGTGCGGATGCGGATCACGCGCTCAAGCGGATACACGAAGATCTTGCCGTCGCCGATCTTGCCGGTATTCGCGGCGTTGACGATCGCCTCGATCGTGCGCTCGACATCGCCATCCGCGACCGCGGCTTCGATCTTGATCTTGGGCAGGAAGTCGACCACGTACTCGGCACCGCGATAAAGCTCCGCGTGGCCCTTCTGCCTTCCGAACCCCTTGACCTCGCTGACGGTGATGCCCTGCACGCCGACTTCGGCCAGCGCCTCGCGCACGTCGTCCAGCTTGAACGGCTTGATGACCGCGACCACCATCTTCATATGTGTTGTCTGAGGTCCGTGTCGTCCGACGACTATAGAAGGACGCGGTGCCTTCGAACAGTTCGAGGGCATCGCGTCGTGACTGTCCACCGGCATCGTCTTGCGGCTCGTACGAAATTTCCTACCCCTCGCCGGGACGGTTGGGGCACGCTTTCCGGCACCGGCATGGATACTGTGCCAATCGTCCGCCAGGGAGTCATCGCATGATCCAGCCGCAAGCCATCGAGGATCTGGCCCGCCGCCTCACCGACCTGCTTCCGCCTTCGGCGCGCGCCGCGCAGGAAGACGTCGCCGCGAGTTTCCGGAGCGTCCTGCAGTCGGGGCTCACGCGCATGAACCTGGTGTCGCGCGAGGAGTTCGACGTGCAGCGCCTGGTGCTGCTGCGCACCCGCGAAAAAGTCGAAGCGCTCGAACGCGACGTGGCGGCCCTCGCCGCGGCGCTGGGTATCGACCGCGAGCCGAACTGAGCTTTCACTGATGGAATCCGAAAAGGGGCCGACGGAGAGTCGGCGGATCGCCCGGTCCGATGCCGCAGGGATGCGGCGCCCCGATCTTTTCCGGTGAGCCTCGCGCGGATCCTCACGCGTGCACTGGTGGGAGTGTCGGCGCCCCTCGTTACCGTCGAGGTTCACCTGAGCGGAGGGTTGCCCGGCACCTCCATCGTTGGACTGCCGGAGATGGCAGTTCGTGAGGCTCGCGATCGCGTGCGCGCCGCGCTGCTCAATGCGCGCTTCGAATTCCCGCAGAGCAGAATCACGATCTCTCTGGCGCCGGCCGACCTGCCCAAGGAAGGCAGCCGTTTCGATCTCGCCATCGCGCTCGGCATACTCGTGGCGTCGCACCAGCTGCCGGCCGCGAGCTTGAACAGCACCGAAGTGGTCGGCGAGCTGGGACTGTCGGGCGAGTTGCGCGCGGTGCGCGGCGTGTTGCCCGCGGTGCTCGCCGCGCACGCCGCTGGGCATTCGATCGTGGTGCCGGGCAGCAACGCGGCGGAAGCCGCGCGAGCGGGCGACGCGCATGCCTACTGCGCCGATTCGCTCCTGTCGATCTGCGCGTGGTTGCGCGGCGCGAAGGCTGGCGCCGGCGAATCGACGGCGAGCGATCAGGGTGTAGTTCGCGCATCGGAGCTGGAACTGCCGGTGGCGTCGCCACGCGCGCTTCCGGACCTGGCCGACGTGCGCGGTCAGTCGCACGCGCGGCGCGCGCTGGAAGTTGCAGCCGCGGGACAGCACAACGTGATCATGGTTGGCCCGCCAGGCAGCGGCAAGACGATGCTCGCGCAACGGCTCGCGGGCATCTTGCCGCCGCTCGACGACGCGGCGGCGCTCGAGTGTGCTGCGATTGCGTCGGTGAGCGCGCAGGGTTTTGATGCTTCGGTATTCGGACTGCGTCCGACCCGCGCACCGCACCATTCCGCCAGCGGCGTGGCGCTGGTAGGAGGCGGGTCTGGGATCAGCGACATAATGAGAATGCACACGAGTTTTGCGAATTGCACAGTACATGTTGCGAAGGGCCATTCAGGCGCGTTCGCAAAGTTGTCGGATTCTCGCGTCGGCCTCACGCAGGAAGCCGATGATCTGCTCTTCCGAAAAGCGCTTCTTCACGTCCAATCTCCTTGCTCGGGGGGGGATTGGACTCCAGATTGCCGTGCTACCTAAAATTGGGGGAAAGACATCCGAAAGCACTCTTCCCGCGGACTGGAGGCACCCGAAATGCAACGATTTGGGCGACCCGCCTCTTGGACCGACTGGAACTCATGCCCCCGTCGTAGCGCGAGCGCCTGCCGAACTGCCGGAGGATGTCGTAGCAATCACCGGGCGGCCAAGCGGCGTGCTTCGTAGTAGCGACCTGCGGACTTGATACCGACTACATCACTGTGCTCGACCGCGAGCACATCGATCGCACGAACCGAAATCGCTATGTTTTGGCACTCGCATCGGACGAAGGCAGCCAAAAGGCTACCTTCCTCGCTACGTATCTTGAGCGGCTGGGATTGCGTGCCCATGCGGTGCCGATGCACTGGTTAGAGGCGCTGACCCGACTCGATCCTCATCCGATCGAAGCTCTGGCGACCATGGAGTCGGCTCTGCGTTATCGCTTGGTGCTCTCTTGTGTAGATACAAATCATGCACGCGGGGATATCCAGCGATCATGGCCGCTCGATATCATCGGCGCTAGCACGCTCGGACTGCGCGCCTCGGCAATCCACTATGACCTGCGAACACCAACGGCTTGTCTTGCGTGCTTCAACGAGCCCCGGGCTCAGGCCAATGCGATAGAAGGCCTGCGCAGAGAAATCGAGTCCGCAGCTCCCTCGGAGCGACCCGGCATTCTGATCCGCAATGGCATCGAAGCGCACGAAGTCGAAGCTGTGCTACAGCACTTGGCGCGACCAAAATGCGGGGAACTCGGTGAGTCCGCATTGAGCCGCTTCGCTGAGAATGGACCGCCGGCGTTCTCAGTCGGCTTCGTGTCGGTTGCCGCGGGCCTCCTGCTCGCTCGTCATTGGATTGCCTTTAGCCAAGCGGGGCCGGCTGCGACCACTCCAGCGGAAACGCACGGTCTTTTTGCGAACTTTTTCAACGGCCGGCTGAGTTGGGTTGAACAGCAGGCACGCGCGGAGTGCGCGTGTGCAAAGGATCGACTCGAGATCTGGGAACCTATCTGGGCATTCGACCGGTGAACGGGCTTTGCGCTGAGTAACAAATGCGTGGCGAGTTGCGACTCTCATGCTGGCCCGCGCGATTGAATCAAACCAATAGGCTCGCGTTGCCCGTGCCGCACTTGAAACGCGTTTGTCGGTCGTAGGCGGGAGGTAGACATTCGACGCCTGGCACATCGCGCCCTGAACCGTGCCGCGAATACTCACTTAGCGCACACGGGCTTCAGCGGCAAGCGCCCCCATACATCTAGTCCGACAGCAACATTGCTTCTAGGGCGGCAAGCAGCATCAGTTGGGTGGTGATCGCACAGCATTGATACAAATATTCTGCATAGCTAAGCCGACGAACGGCGCCATCCCCGCCTTCTCGATAGGTCAGCTCCGACCGATCATGACTTAGGCGGAGCCACCTGTGGTGCGACGCGTTGCGAAGACGGTTGTCGTAATTTGCCACCATCCAGGCCAGCTCAGGACTGGAAGCCAAGGTCTCATTACGTCGCCCTTTGTCACTACCGCGATACGAGGTCAGAGAAATCTGGTTCAATTGATCGAACCGTCTGCCAGCAGTCACATTGTTGACGGCCGCAAGTAGGTCGATGTGCGAGCCGAGCACCTCGAACGCCTCTCCGTAGTACAGCTTGGTGTTCTCGAAGTCAGTCGATGGCGCGTACGGATCTTCCGGAAGTGCAAGTCCCCGTCGGACATACATGAACACTTGATTGAACTCATCATAGGCGCGGAAGAAGTGATCGAGCACATCCATGTACTCATCCAAGCGGTCCCACCGAACAGGTTGGAAATCGGCCAACAGCCGATCGAATTCGTGAACGTTAAGCGAGCGCGCACGCTCAAATTCTTGCGCAGCCCGACGTAAGTTACCCGAGCCGTTCGGCTCAAGCACACGGACAAAGAAGCCAACCAGTGCCCCTTCGATTGGCCGATCTTCTCCCGGCTCCTCATCGCCAAACAACTCGCGAAGTTGAGCACGCATTCGTTCCTCTTGCCCTGTCCGACTGAATCGATATGCATTTCGCATCAGTCTCCACCGATCCTTGGCCTGTGCAAGGCCGCCGCCCAAAACCGCGAGGTCGACAAAGATCGGGCCGTTGCCCTCGGCGACGGATTCCTGCATCGCCCGCAAGACAGCTTCATCGGGTCGAGGAAGGCTAAGCGACGGGAAGTACTGTTCCTCGTGCCGACGGTTTCGAGAAATGACAAAACCCGAGCCTATGTTTACGACTACGCCATCCTCGTCGGTGCGTTCGCAGTTTTCAACGAATTCAACTCCAACGTCCGGCGGAGCATCGAGCAGTAGGCGAAGTCGAATGGGAGTGCAGCACTCGGGACAGACGGCGGAAACGGGCTGGATAGTTTCGTGACCCACTTGAACGCGAGCGGTGATCGCGTGTCGGCACGCAAGGCACCGCAGTCGGATGCGAGTGATCATTGGCTGCGATTGTGCCTGACCAAAGACTCATACGGGAACCGTCTTTCCACTTCCGGCTCGTTGATTACCAACGGCTAGGACGAACGGCACGAAACCTAATACGCCTACTGGAGGATCGCCAGCATAAGTTCCAACGCGAAAGATTAGGAACGAATCATGAAATCCTTGCGCGGGGCGTCAAGGCTTCTGAGCGAAGACCATCGTCTTGCGCTCGACTATCGTTGTTGAAGGGTGCGTCCGGCTCTCCGGACGCACCTTTTGCATGATGCGCGATTTGCTTCAGCCTAATGGTGCCCAGACTTCAACGTTATGAGCCCCAACTTCAACGTTATGCCCTATCCGACAAGGACGGGCGGATTTCTGCGCACACCGCGCGCCTTCGGGGTCTGTTACCGAGGACGGACAAAAGAGATCGCCACGCCCACCGTGTATGACCAGGCACCGCTCTGCGGCCGCCGAGACCGGTTACTTATACTCAGGCCAAGCAACGGACAGCCCGGGCGCCCGCGTGCTGGGCTACCCCACGCAAATACCTACACGATCGGGACAGGCTCTTGACCGATGACTTCATCGCAGTAACTCGCACGTTTCACGACCTACCGCTCTCGCGGAACGCTTCTTCACTTCCAATCTCCTTGCTCGGGGGGATTGGACTCCAACGAGACGTGCTACTCAAAATAGGGGGCGTCGCTCATTCTCGCGATTGGCGCGGTGAGCTCGCGCAACAGTTGGCTTCCAGAAGGTCCGGAACTAGGTTGCACTTGTTTGGGGTCGAACGCGTCAGCAGAACTACCCCCCCAGAGGTACGAAATGTCCTACTTCTTCTTGGGCGACGCGGAAATGTGAAGGCGCTCGCGCAACGCTTTGCTTTAGATCTGGCTCGGCAACCGGCTTGTCTTCTCTT
>Ga0183260_10000927_pt1 | contig 24878 bp, 24 predicted proteins | sample AntDrymUQ4972206_2_FD_129768 | JGI IMG/M metagenome (GOLD analysis project Ga0183260, IMG submission 129768) | Polar desert sand microbial communities from Dry Valleys, Antarctica - metaG UQ497 (22.06) (version 2) (version 2) | ecosystem: Environmental > Terrestrial > Soil > Desert | place... | reverse complement strand
TCGGTGGCACTCAGCCTCGGGCTGCGCCAAGGGGAGGCGCTCGGGCTCGCTTGGGACGCAGTGGACCTCGACACCGGCGTCCTCACGGTGCGTCGAGCGCTACAGCGACTCGGAGGGCAGGGGCTCGTCATGGTGGAGCCGAAGTCACGCGCTGGTCGGCGCCGCATTGCTCTGCCGGCGCAACTCGTCGAGGGGCTGAGGTCGCACCGGGCGGCGCAGCTCGAGGGACGTCTTAAGGCAGGCAGCGAATGGAAGGATCACGGGCTCGTCTTCGCTCAGCCGAACGGGAAGCCCATCGACCCGCGCGCCGATAACCGGGCGTGGAAGGCGCTGCTTCAAGCCGCGGGTGTGCGGGACGCACGACTGCACGATGCGCGGCACACCGCGGCGACTCTGCTGTTGCTGCAGGGCGTCGATAACCGGGTCGTGATGGAACTCCTCGGACACTCTCAGTTGTCGATGACAGCCAGGTATCAACACGTCTTACCCGAGCTGGCAAGGGACGCGGCAGAGCGGATGGGGAAGGCGTTATGGGGGTGACTGGTCACCATGATGGCACCGCGGCGACAGTCGCCGAACAGAAGGCTGGGAGCATGGTGCAGGTCAGAAGCGTGCGCCATCAGGGACTCGAACCCCGAACCCGCTGATTAAGAGTCAGCTGCTCTGCCAATTGAGCTAATGGCGCCGGTGCGACCGGCCACTGTAGCAGCGGCGGATGGCGGGCAAGCTCACGCAGCGGGCCAGGGACGCCGGGGACAAGCCGGCGACACGCGCGCCGCCCAGCTGGGCTCAGTCCGCGTCGAGGCCGCTTCGGGGGTCCTTCGGAATGAGTGGCTGGTCGGCCCGCGCGCGGAGCTGCTGCACGGTCCACGTGTTGCCGTCGGGGTCGCTGAACCCGAACAACGTGCCTCCGTCACGTTCGTCGAGCACCATGATCTCGCCCGCGTCGACTCCGCGGCTCAGCAGCTCTTGGTGGGCGGTTGCCGCGTCCGCGACGCACAACTGCAATCCCCGAATCGACCCCGGCGCCATCTCATGGTGTGCCGGCAGGTCCCCGATCACGATCGAGCACCCGGAGCCGACGGGGGTCAGCTGGACGATGTGCATCTGCTCCGTGCGGGTGTCATGGTCGAGGACAAACCCGACCTGGTCCCGGTAGAAGGCGATCGAGCGGTCGATGTCGCTCACCGGGAGCAAAACGACCTCCAGCGTCCAGTCCACGTACGGCTCCTTCGACAAGTCGGGTGCGGCAAGGTCCGCGCCCTTGCTACCAGATGCACAGGCAATGAGACATTCGTGCTGCCAGGGCGATGGGAATCTCTCATCGTTCGTCCAGCGTTGCCGGAGACATCCGCCCGCCCGCCAGGAGGCCCACTCATGCCTGCCGTCACCGTCGACGACCTGACCGTCCTGCCCCGCCTCACCGAACCCGGGCCAGCGGCCACGACGCGGCCCGTTGCCCAGGTCACGAGCGCGCCGCAGGGTTACGAGGGCGAGGGGTTCCCGGTACGTCGGGCGTTCGCCGGAGTCGATCTGAGCCAGCTCGACCCGTTCATCCACCTGGACAGATGGGGGAAGTCGAGTATGCGCCGGGTGAGCCAAAGGGCACCCCGTGGCACCCACATCGCGGTTTCGAGACCGTGACGTACATCATCGACGGGGTCTTCGAGCACAGCGACAGCCAGGGCGGCGGAGGCACCATCACCGACGGGGACACCCAGTGGATGACCGCGGGCTCGGGGCTGCTGCACATCGAGAAGCCGCCGGAGTGGCTGGTGCAGGCTGGCGGGCTGTTCCACGGGCTGCAGCTGTGGGTCAACCTGCCACGCGCGATGAAATGGTCCGAGCCCCGCTATCAGGACCTCCGAGGCGGTGACGTGGCGCTCGCCACGACGCCGGATTCCGGTGCGCTCGTACGGATCATCGCCGGCGACGTCGCCGGGCAGGCGGGGCCCGGAACGACGCACACCCCGATGGCGATGGTGCACGCGACGATCGCGCCGACCGCGAGGCTGCGGCTGCCATGGCGCCGGGACTTCAACGCGCTCGTGTACGTGCTCGCCGGCAGCGGGACAGTCGGTGCGACCGGTCAACCGATGAGCACCGGCCAGCTCGCCGTGCTGGGCGCCGGAGACATGGTCGAAGTCGCGGCTGCGGCCGGGCAGGAGTCGCGGTCGCCGTCGCTGGAGGTGATCGTGCTCGGCGGACTGCCGATCCGCGAACCACTGGCATGGGCCGGGCCGTTCGTGATGAACACCCGCGCCGAGGTGGCGCAGGCCTTCGAGGACTTCCAGGCCGGAAGGATGGGCCAGATCCCCGCTGTGCACGGCGCGCCAACAGGGCTGCGGGAGGGCTGACGCCGCCAGGGCACCCATGCCCCGAGCGGTCCCCGGGCGGGGGCGATGAGCGGGAATGCCCGGTGTCCCCTAGCCTCCCTCGACGGGGGTCTGGGCGACGGGGAGCACTGGAGGTTTCGTGAAGCGGAGTCCGCTGGTCGGCGAGCTGGCCGCAGAGTTCCTCGGCACCATGATCCTGATTCTGTTCGGCGTAGGGGTGGTCGCCCAGGTCGTGACCACCCCGGATGGGTCTCTCGGCGACCACGACTCGATCTCTTGGGCGTGGGGCCTGGGCGTGACCCTTGGCATCTACACCGCCGCGCGGCTCAGCGGAGCGCACCTAAATCCGGCGGTCACCATCGCCTTGGCCGCGTTCAAGGGCCTCGAGTGGAAGAAGGTCGCCCCCTACTGCGCTGCTCAGACCCTAGGCGCTTTCACCGCCGCGATGATCGTGCGCTTCGTCTACGCCGACCTGATCAAGGCCGTCGACCCCAACCTCACGAAGACGCAAACCATCTTCTCCACCCTCCCAGGCAACGGGACCCCGGACACACCGGTCAGCATCACGACGACGTTCTTCGACCAGATCGTCGGTACAGCGATCCTCGTCTTCGTCGTGTTCGCGCTGACGACGGCGACCAACAACCCCCCGCTGGGCAACATCGGTCCGCTCATGGTCGGTCTGCTGGTGGTGGGTATCGGGATGGCGTGGGGTGCCAATGCCGGCTACGCGATCAACCCCGCTCGCGACTTCGGCCCCCGGCTCGCGTCGTGGATCACCGGTTACGAGACGGCCTGGTCGGTGCCGCAGACGGGCTACCCGTACTGGTGGGTGCCGATCGTCGCGCCCATCATCGGCGGGCTGATCGGGGGCGCGCTGTTCAAGTTCGCAATCGAGATGCACATCCCCGAGGACGAGTCCACCGAGGACCCGGTGGTGTCGGAGCCGACCAAATAGAGCCCTGAGCCCACCGAGATCACCCGTACGCACGCTGAGACCCGAGGAGCACGAGATGGCTAAGTACGTCGGCGCCGTCGACCAAGGCACCACCAGCACCAGGTTCATGATCTTCGACCACAGCGGCAGCGAGGTGGGCCGCCACCAGATCGAGCACGAGCAGATCCTCCCCAAGGCCGGGTGGGTCGAGCACGACCCGGCGGAGATCTGGGACAACACCTGCACCGTAATCGAGCGCGGCCTGTCCGACGCCGGGCTCTCGCTCAGCGACCTGGTCGCGGTCGGGATCACGAACCAGCGCGAGACCACCGTGGTGTGGGACAAGAACACCGGCAAGCCCTATTGCAACGCGATCGTCTGGCAGGACACCCGCACCGACAAGATCGCCTCCGCGCTGGAGCGCGACGGTCATGGCGACACCATCCGGCACCGGGCTGGCCTGCCCCCGGCCACGTACTTCTCCGGCGGCAAGATCAAGTGGATCTTCGACAACGTCGACGGGGTCAAGGAGGCGGCCGACAAAGGGGACGCAATCTTCGGCAACACCGACAGCTGGCTGATCTGGAACCTCACCGGCGGATCAGACGGCGGCGTGCACGTCACCGACGTCACCAACGCCAGCCGCACCATGCTGATGGACCTCGAGACGCTGGACTGGGACGACGAGCTGCTGGGCTTCTTCGACATTCCGCGGTCGATGCTGCCGGAGATCCGCTCCAGCTCGGAGCCAGACGGTTACGGCCCCACCCGCGAGGACGGGCCGCTGGGCGGTCAGGTGCCGCTGACAGGCATCCTCGGCGACCAGCAGGCCGCGACCGTTGGCCAGGTCTGCTTCAGCCCGGGCGAGGCGAAGAACACCTACGGCACCGGCAACTTCATGCTGCTCAACACCGGAACGGAGATCGTACGGTCGCAGGCGGGTCTGCTCACGACCGTCTGCTATCGGTTCGGCGACGACGCGCCGGTGTACGCGCTGGAGGGGTCGATCGCGGTGACCGGCTCGGCGGTGCAGTGGCTGCGCGACCAGCTGGGCATCATCTCCGATGCCGAGCAGAGCGAGACGCTGGCAGGCGAGGTCGAGGACAACGGCGGCATCTACTTCGTCCCGGCGTTCTCCGGGCTGTTCGCGCCGCACTGGCGCTCCGACGCGCGCGGGGCCATCGTCGGCCTGTCCCGCTTCAACACCGGCGCGCACCTGGCCCGGGCGACGCTCGAGGCGATCTGCTACCAGAGCCGCGACGTCGCCGACGCGATGGAGCAGGACTCCGGCGTGCATCTGGACGTGCTCAAGGTCGACGGTGGGGTCACCGCCAACGACCTCGCCATGCAGATCCAGGCAGACGTGCTGGGTGTACCGGTGAGCCGGCCCGTGGTTGCCGAGACGACCGCCCTCGGCGCCGCGTACGCCGCGGGGCTGGCCGTCGGCTTCTGGTCCAACACCGATGAGATGCGCGAGAACTGGAACGAGTCGAAGCGTTGGGAGCCGAACTGGAGCGACGAGCAGCGGGCCGAGGGGTACGAGGGGTGGAAGAAGGCCGTGACCCGCACCCTGGACTGGGTGGACGTGGACTGATGCGTCGATGAGGCCCGTGGCCCTGGCGCCCGACCAGCGCGAGCGCGCCCTCGACGAGATGGCGGCCGGCGAGCTCGACGTCCTCGTGATCGGTGCCGGCGTCGTCGGGGCCGGCGCCGCCTTGGACGCTGTCACCCGCGGGCTGCGTACGGGGCTGGTCGAGGCGCGCGACTACGCATCCGGCACTTCGAGCCGCTCCAGCAAGCTGGTGCACGGCGGGCTGCGCTACCTGGAGATGCTCGACTTCGGGCTGGTCACCGAGGCGCTCCGCGAGCGCGGGCTGCTGATCCAGCGGCTCGCCCCGCACCTGGTACGACCGGTGCCGTTCCTCTACCCGCTGCGCGGTCGCGGCTGGGAACGCTGGTATGCCGGGTCCGGGGTCGCCTTGTACGACGTGTTGGGCATGCTGTCGAAACGGGGCCGGGGAGTGCCCCGCCATCGCCACCTCACCCGTAAGGGCGCCCGGGCGGTGGCACCGTCGCTGCGCAAGGACGCCCTCGTCGGCGCCATCCAGTACTACGACGCCCAGGTCGACGACGCCCGGCACACGATGTTCCTGGCACGCACCGCCGCGTCGTACGGTGCAGCGGTCGCCTCCCGCGCCCGCGTGACCGGTCTGCTGCGCGAGGGGGAGCGGGTCACCGGTGCCGTGGTCCAGGACCTGGAGAGCGGGCGCGAGCTGCACGTGCACGCTCGCCAGACCGTCAACGCCACCGGGGTGTGGACCGACGAGACGCAGGGGCTTGCGGGGGAGCGCGGGCAGTTCGCGGTGCGTGCCAGCAAGGGCATCCACCTGGTCGTGCCGCGCGACCGGCTGAGATCCGACTCGGGGCTCATCCTGCGTACGGAGACGTCGATCCTGTTCGTCATCCCCTGGGGCCGGCATTGGATCATCGGTACCACCGACACCGACTGGACGCTGGACAAGGCCCACCCCGCCGCCAGCCGTTCGGACATCGACTACCTGCTCGACCATGTCAACGCCGTCCTCGAGACGCCCCTGACCCACGCCGACGTAGAGGGCGTCTACGCCGGGCTGCGGCCGCTGCTGTCCGGGGAGTCCGAGGCCACGTCCAAGCTGTCCCGCGAGCACGCCGTCGCCCACCCCGTGCCGGGGCTGGTGGTGGTCGCGGGCGGCAAGTACACGACGTACCGGGTGATGGCCAAGGACGCGGTCGACGAGGCGGTGCACGGCCGGGCCTCCGATCTCGACCAGTCGGTGCCGGGTTCGGTGACCGACACGGTGCCGCTGCTCGGCGCCGAGGGCTGGCTCGCGCTGTGGAACCAGCGGCGCGTCCTGGCGCGACGTACCGGCTTGCATCCGGTGCGCATCGAGCACCTGCTCCGGCGCTACGGTTCGCTGACGCAAGAGGTGCTCGACCTCGTCGATGCTGACGCGACGCTCGGTGAGGAGCTGCAGGGGGCCGACGAGTACCTGCGCGCCGAGATCGTCTACGCCACCTCGCACGAGGGCGCGCGTCACCTCGACGACGTCCTGACGCGGCGTACCCGAATCTCGATCGAGACCTTCGACCGCGGTCTCGGGGTGTGCGAGGAGGCAGCCCGGTTGATGGGCGGGGTGCTCGGCTGGAGCGACGAACAGATGACCCGCGAGGTCGAGCACTACCGGCAGCGGGTCGCCGCCGAGCGGGAGAGCCAGCAGATGCCCGACGACGAGACCGCCGACTCTGCTCGCCTCGGGGCGCCTGACGTCGTACCTCTGACCTGAGCGCGGCGTCCGGCCCGGACGGACGATGAGAACATTCTGCGCCCCGCAGGCATGCTGAGCCTCTGCGGTCGGGGCCTCTGTTGCGGGCGGCCGGGCTGCGGTTGCCGAGTGGCGCTCCTGCCCGGAGGATCGAACCACCCCCACTGGCAAGGAGTTCACATGAGTGGAAACAAGGCGGTGGCCTACACCGGAGCCGGTGGCGTCGAGGTCAAGTCGATCGACTACCCGACGTTCACCCTGCAAGACGGTCCGGGGGTGAATCCCGACAACGTCGGGCGCCCAGTGCCGCACGGGGTGATCCTCAAGTGCGTCACCACCAACATCTGCGGCAGCGACCAGCACATGGTGCGCGGCCGGACCACCGCTCCCGAAGGGCTCGTCCTCGGCCACGAGATCACCGGCGAGGTGGTCGAGGTCGGGCGAGACGTCGAGTTCATCAAGGAGGGCGACCTCTGCTCAGTGCCGTTCAACATCGCGTGCGGCCGCTGCCGCAACTGCAAGGAAGGCAAGACCGGCATCTGCCTCAACGTCAACCCTGATCGACCCGGTTCGGCGTACGGGTACGTCGACATGGGCGGCTGGGTGGGCGGTCAGGCCGAGTACGTCTTGGTCCCGTACGCCGACTGGAATCTGCTGAGGTTTCCCGACAAGGACCAGGCAATGGACAAGATCCTCGACCTGACCATGCTGTCGGACATCTTCCCCACCGGGTTCCACGGCTGCTACACCGCAGGCGTCGGACCGGGATCAACGGTGTACGTCGCCGGTGCTGGCCCGGTCGGGCTGGCGGCCGCGGTCTCCGCTCAGCTACTCGGCGCCAGCGTGACGATCGTGGGCGACCTCAACCAGGAGCGGTTGGCGCAGGCACGCAGCTTCGGCTGCGAGACCGTGGACGTCTCGAAGGGTGACCCGAAGGACCAGATCGAGCAGATCCTGGGCGTACCCGAGGTCGACTGCGGTGTGGATGCCGTCGGCTTCGAAGCGCGCGGGCACGGTGAAGGGTCGGACAGCGAGGCACCCGCGACCGTGCTGAACTCGCTCATGGACCTCACTCGCGCCGGCGGGGCCCTCGGCATTCCGGGCCTGTACGTCACCGGCGACCCCGGCGCGGCCGACGAGGCCGCGCGGCAAGGGTCGCTGTCTTTGGCGATCGGGCTCGGCTGGGCGAAGTCCCACTCGTTCGCGACCGGCCAGTGCCCGGTGATGAAGTATCACCGCGGTCTGATGATGGCGATCCTCGGCGAGCGGGTGCAGATCGCCAAGGCGGTCAACGCGACCGTCATCGCCCTCGACGACGCCCCACAGGGCTACGCCGACTTCGACCAGGGTGCCGCGAAGAAGTTCGTGATCGACCCGCACGGGTCGGTGCCGCGGGCAGCCTGACGAGGTCCAGGCTGCTCCCTCCGCTGAGAGTGACGGTTGCGCCCTTGTGCACCGGCGTGTCGGGACAGATTTGTCACTCTCAGCGGAGCGGGTGCCGGGGGGCGGGGTGGGGTGAGTGACGGGACTTGAACCCGCGGCCCCCTGGACCACAACCAGGTGCTCTACCGGCTGAGCTACACCCACCATGACCCACCACGACCCAACAGGACGCAGCTGACCCGGGGGCCGCTGCGTCCGGCCGAAGGAGTCTAGCGGGCCGGCGGGTCGGAGCCCTGCTCGGTTTCGGGCCCGCCCACCGACAGCGACCCACCGTGCTCGTCGGCCAGTGCTCGCGCGGCCTCCGAGTCCGGCCCCGGTGGCGGCACGAACACCGCCGCCCGGTAGTAGCGCAGCTCCTCGATGCTTTCCCGGATGTCTGCCAGCGCCCGGTGCCCGCCGGTCTTCTGCGGCGCCGAGTGGTACGCCTTGGGGAACCAGCGACGAGACAGCTCCTTGATCGACGACACGTCGATGATCCGGTAGTGCAGCCAGGCTTCGAGCTCGGCCATGTCCCGCGCAAGGAAGGCCCGGTCGGTGGCCACCGAGTTGCCCGCAAGCGGCGCCTTGCCCGCTTCCGGCACGTGCTCGCGGATGTACGCCAGCACCTGCTGCTCCGCCTCGTCGAGCGTGAGCCCGGACGAGAGCTCGTCGAGCAGTCCGGAGGCGGTGTGCATCTCGCGCACCACCTTCGGCATCTGTTCCACCGCCTGGTCGGGCGGCTTGATCACCAGGTCGACGCCGTCGCCGATGACGGTCAGCTCGAAGTCGGTCACGAGAGCGGCGACCTCGACCAGCGCGTCCGCGCCCAGGTCGAGACCCGTCATCTCGCAGTCGATCCACACCACCTTGTCGTTCACCAGGCGCACCCTACGTCGTCGTCCCGGCCGGTCGTACGAGGATGGTGTGATGCCGGCCAGCGGAACGGCACCGTCGTACAGCACCCTCGACCACCTCGAGTGCTCACGGTGCGGCGCGACCCACGACGCGCACCGCCGGCAGGGGCTGTGCCCGGCGTGCCGCTCGCCTCTGCTGGCGCGCTACGACCTCGACGGCGTACGGCTGCGGCCGGACGATCTGTCGGACAGGGGTCGAGACCCGTGGCGTTATCACGAGCTGCTGCCCGTGTCGGCGCCCGACCGGGTGGTCAGCCTCGGCGAGTCCATGACACCGCTGCTGGCCCTCCGCAGGCTCGGTGCCGAGCTCGACGTCCGACGGTTGTGGGTCAAGGACGAGGGGCTGTTGCCCACCGGGTCATTCAAGGCCCGCGGCGCGGCTATCGGGGTGTCACGCGCCCGTGAGCTCGGCGCGCGGCTGCTGGCGATGCCCAGCAACGGCAACGCGGGGGCGGCGTGGGCGGCGTACGCGGCGCGAGCCGGGCAGCGCATGGTGGTGGCGATGCCCGTCGGTGCGCCGGCCATCACCCGGGTGGAGACGGTCGCGGCCGGTGCCGACCTCCGTCTGGTCGACGGGCTGATCTCCGACGCCGGCCGGCTGGTGGCCGCGGCCACCAGGGCCAGCGCCGGCGACTGGTTCGACGTGGGGACGCTGAAGGAGCCGTACCGCATCGAGGGCAAGAAGACGATGGGGTACGAGATCGCCGAACAGCTCGGCTGGCGGATGCCCGACGTGGTTGTCTATCCGACCGGCGGTGGCGTGGGGCTGATCGGCATTCACAAGGCGCTGACCGAGCTGCGCGAGCTCGGCTGGCTCGACGGCCCGTTGCCGCGGCTGGTCGCGGTGCAGTCGACCGGTTGCGCCCCGATCGTGGCGGCATACGAGTCCGGCGCGTGCGAGTCTAAGGCGTGGCCGAATGCGCGGACCGTCGCGTTCGGCATCAACGTCCCCAAGGCGCTGGGGGACTTTCTCGTGCTGCGCGCCGTCCGCGAGACCCGCGGCATCGCCGTGGCCGTCGACGACGCCGAGATACTCGCGGACGTTCAACTGGTGGGTCGCCTGGAGGGGTTGTTCTGCTGCCCCGAGGGCGCCGCGACCGTGTCGGCCGTCCGCCGGCTGCGAGCCAGCGGATGGCTCGGCGCCGACGACGAGGTGGTGCTGCTGAATACCGGCGCCGGCCTTATCTACCCCGACTCGGTCGCCGTCGACGCTCCCGTCGTCCCCGCCGACGGCGAGCTGGTGCTCGACTAGTCGTGCTGGCGCTGAGGCCGCCACCACGTGGCCACGAGCGCGGCTACCCGGCGCTGCGGTGCCGCGCACCGTGCGCGCTCAACTCGCTTTGCAGCCGTGCGGGATCCCAGCCGGAGGACAGGGCGCGCCACACCAGCTCGGCCTGGGTCTCGGGCGTGCGCCCCCCGACGGGCTGGTCGCGGTCCAGGTTCGTGGGGAACGCATACCCCTCCGCCGAGGCCGCGACGACGTTGCGCAGGTGCCGCTCAGGCGCGGAATCCTTGCGCTCGAGCAGCGTCGAGTAGAGCGCCGCGCACACCCGCTCGCGGTCGACCGCCTCGAGGGCACGGCCGAAGGCCGACGACACCTGCAGCAGGTTCGCCATCCGCTTGACGGTGGAGGTCTGGTTGCGGCCGGCGCCGTGCAGCACCGCCGGGTTGAAGAACGCGGCGTCACCTTTGCGCAGCGGCAGCTGCACCAGGTGCTCGTCGAAGTACGACGTGAACTCCGGGCGCCCGGCGGCGAGGTACCCCGCCTCGTACTGATGGCTGTACGGCAGGTACATGGTCGGCCCGGTCTCCACCGGCATGTCGCTGTGCGCGACCGCGCCCTGCAGCGTGAGGACGGGGGAGAGCCGGTGCACATGGGCAGGGAACCGGGCGCCGTGGGTGTCGGACATGAAGCCGAGGTGGTAGTCGCGGTGGGCGACTTGGGCCTCGCCGCCCGGATTGACCACGTTGATGGCCGACGTCACCTGGTAGCCGGGTCCGAGCCAGGCGTTCGACACCAGCGCGAGGATGTCGTTGGCGTAGTAGTCGACGAACACGCTGGGTGCCTCGACCGCCAGCTTCTCCAAGGCGTTCCACACCCGGTCGTTGGCGCCGGGTGTGGCGAAGTGGTCGCCCGCCGCAACTCCGTCGGCGTGCTGGGTCGCGATCATCTGGCCGAACACCGTGGACGCCTCGTCGACGACCGAGGTGTCGGCGAAGGCCCGCCTGAACACCGCCACGCCGGGTCCATCGGTCAGGGCGTACACGATGGCGGCCTCGACCTCGCACCGTTGTCCCGGGTCGGCGATGGTCTCCCGCAGCCGTTCACAGTCGTAGACCAGCACTCCCTGCTGGACCTCGGCGGCGTACGGGTGGTCGGCTGCTGCAGTGTCCCGTTCGACCAGTGCGCGCAGGTGGTCGAGCCGGCAGTCGTCGGGCGACAGCCAGACCGCCGAGCGGCTCCGGGGGCTCATCAGGCCGGTCATCGGATCAGCCCAGCTGGAACGGGTCGCGGGTGCCGCCGGTGAGCTCGACGAACACCGACTTGGTCTCGGTGTACTCATCGAGCGCCTCTATGCCGTTCTCACGGCCGACGCCACTGGCACCGAACCCGCCGAACGGCATGTTCGGTGCGACCACCCGGTAGGCGTTGACCCACACCGTGCCCGCCCGCAGGTTGGCGGCGACGCGGTGCGCCCGGTGTACGTCCTTGGTCCACACCGCGCCGGCGAGCCCGTAGGGGGTGTCATTGGCGAGCTCGAGGGCTTCGTCCTCGGTGGTGAAGGTGTAGGCAGCGAGGACGGGGCCGAAAACCTCCTCACGGACGACGGTGCTTTCCGGCGTCACGTTGGTGACGACGGTCGGCTGGATGAAAAGCCCGCCGTGCTCGGTGTCGGCGCCGCCGCCGCAGGCGAAGGTGGCGCCCTCCTCCGCGGCGCCACGCAGGTAGCCGAGGACCTTGTCGTACTGCGGGTGGTTGGCCACCGGGCCCATCTCGGTAGCGGCGTCGGTGGGGTCGCCGAGCCGGATGGTGCTGGCCCTAGTGGCGATCTTGTCAATCAGACTGTCGTGCACGTCACGGTGCACAATCAAGCGGGAACCGGCCATGCACGTCTGACCGGTGGCGGCGAAGACACCGGCGATCACGCCGTTGGCGGCGGCGTCGAGGTCGGCGTCGGGGAAGACGAGCTGCGCGCTCTTGCCGCCGAGCTCGAGGGTGATGCGCTTGAGGTTCCCGCTCGCCGCCTGCGCCACCTTCGCCCCGGTGGCCCCCGATCCGGTGAACGCGATCTTGTCCACGCCGGGGTGGGCGGCAAGCGCCTCTCCGGCCGCTCGGTCCCACCCGGTGACGACGTTGAGCACCCCGGCCGGCAGGCCAGCTTCGTACAGCACCTCGGCGAAGGCGAGGGTCGACGCGGGCGCGTGCTCCGACGGCTTGGCCACGCAGGTGTTGCCAGCGGCCAGCAAGGGCGCCAGCTTGAAGGTCAGCAGCAGCAGCGGGGAGTTCCACGGTGTGATGGCGCCTACGACGCCGACCGGCTCCCGGCGGGTGTAACCGAAGTAGTTGGGGTTGACCGGCGGGACGGTGCGACCGTCCAGCTTGTCGGCGAGGCCGGAGAAGTAGTAGTACCACTGGGACAGCGCGCCGAGCTGACCGCGCATCTCGCGCAGCAGCTTGCCGGAGTCGCGCACCTCGAGCAGGGCGAGCCGGTCCGCGTTCTCGGTGATGGCGTCTCCGATGCGGCGCATGATCGCGGCCCGCTGGAATCCGGTCAGCCGTCCCCACTCGCCCTCGAACGCAGCGCGGGCGGAGGCCACCGCGTTGTCGATGTCGGCCGGCGCGCCGTCGGCAACCCGGGCCCACGCTCGACCCCGGTAGGGGTCGAGCGACTCGAACGTGTCGCCCGACGCCGCGTCGACGAACTTGCCGCCGATGAACAGCTGGAACTCCTCGAGCTCGGTGGTCATGCGGGCACGCTACAACGAGCCCGACCGCAGGGCCTCCCTCTCCGAAGTGCGTGATAAGGCAATGATCCCGCGAACCGCGATCACTGCGGCCGCGGCCAGGATGGCGAGGCCGCTGAGCGCTAGAACGGTTGCCCCGACGCCGGGGTCCAGGGCGCCGCGCCCGCTGTAGGTCTGCACCATCGTCGAGGCGATCAGGCAGGCATAGCCGACCGTCCCCAGGCCAACCGTGCGGACGCGGTGCCGCTCCGGGAAACGGGCCATCAGCAGTAGCAGCGCCAGCGCCGGCAACACCTGGGCGGCGTGCAGGGTGACGGCGTGGGGCACCTTCAACGCGCCCGCCGCCCCGATGGTGTTCCCGCCCTCAGCGATCATCTGGCCGCCGACCGCCTGGCTGACCAGCATCAGCACCAGTCCGGCCCGGATCGCCAGCCTCAGGCTGGCGGGCGCGTCGATCCGTACGAAGGACCGGACCGTGATGAAGACCGTCACCAGCGCGATCACCGTTACCAGCAAGCCCATCGCCGAGAAGACCAGTGCGTCGAAGGTCGTGTCCTCGTTGAAGTGCGAGGCAACGCCACGCCACTTCTGCATCGAGATGAGGAAAACCTCGCCGACCGACGTCACCGCTAACAGCACGACGACAGTCCAGCCGGTGACTTTTCGGGGATGCAGGAACGTCAAGAACCAGGCCAGCGTGGCAACTGTCACCGTGAAGGACAGCCCGAACACGATCGGCTTGCGCCAGGACACGGGACCTTCCCACGGGCCACCGTCGACGAGGTAGACGCCGCCGTGAAACACCGCGCTGACGAGCAACAGGGCAGCGCAGGCGTAGGCGAAACGCTGGTAGGGCTGCGTCGGGGTGAAGCGGCCGGTGCGGACCAGTGCCGTCAGCAGCTCGGTCATGGTCCTCATCTCGAGTCGGGTGACCAGTCAGCTTCGCAGGTACTGCAGGACAGTGATGACGCGGTGGGACACGCTCCGGGATGCCGGGATGCCGGGATGCCGGGAGCCCGAGCTTGGCGAAGATGTGCGAGACGTGCGCCTGCACTAGCCGCTCGCTGATCACCAGCGCGTTGTCGATCCCCTGGTCGGACGAGCCGGTGGCCAGCAACGCGAGCACTTCCTGCTCGCGCGGCGGCAGCCGGGCCAGGGGATCGTCGCTGCGCCAACGCTGCACCAGGGTGGAGACAACCTAGAGGTCTGATGGCGGACCCGCCACTGCCCACCCGGCGGACCGAGTCGATGAACCCCCCGACGTGGCTGACCCGATCCTTCAGGAGGTACCCGACGCCCTCAGCTGACTGCGAGAGCAGCCGCATCGCCAGGCCGAGCTCCACGGACTGCGACAGCACCAGCACGCTCACGGTGGGGTGGTTCTGCCGGATGTGCAGCGCGGCTCGCATGCCCTCGTCGGTGCGCGTCGGCGGCAGCCGCATGTCGATGATCGCCACGTCAGGAGGCGAGCCGTGGATGCGGGCCACTAGGTCGTCGGCGTTGTCGGAGCTCGCGACGACCTCCAGGCCGGCCGCACCGAGGATCCGGGCAACCCCCTTCCGCGGCAGCACGCTGTCCTCGGCGATGGCTACCCGCACGGCATTGCTGCCCTGACCTGCGTCCCACCCCTGACAGGTGTGAGGATCTGCATCCCGTCGAGCGCAGTCGCGGACACCTCCACGACGGTTGCTCCCTTCCCGGGCGTTGCCCGCTGATCGCAGGAGAGCGGTGTCGAAGCCGACAGGTTACTCCTCGGCACCGTCCCACCGATCTCGAGATGTTGCGGGTCACCCGGGAGCCTTGCCGGACCCGCCAAAAGCGTGCGCAGGCTTTGACAAAGCGTCACCGGCTGGTTTCACCTAGTCGCGTGGACTGGCCACGATCAACGATGTCGTCACAGTGGTCGGCGTCTCCACGAGCTCCGGGCCGGCAGTGTCTTCGTGACCGTCAGCTTCGTCGACCCCACACGCCCAGCCCGATCGGGCCCCGCGGGCACGGCTTGGGCGGACCGTGGAGCGAGGCGGGGGCGATCCTGCCCGTCGATGGGCGCTACCTGATCTGCTTCGGCGAGGGGTCGATCTGGTGCGCAAGGTAGACGACCTCCCGCACCGGGAGCCCGGCGCGGACGACGACCCGGTCCCGGCACCGGCGGCTTTGAGCCCGCTCGGGGACTACCTCGTAGACGTCGGTCCGGCGCCGATCATCACCGACAGCGGGCTGATCCTGCTGCTGCACGACGCGGCCCGGAAGTCCGATGACGGCTCGGTCCACCACAGCTGCGGGCCACTGTTGATCTCGCCCGACGTCTCCCACAGCCTCGTCGCCCACATGGACAATCCCTGCCTGGAGCCGCAGTCATACCTCGGCGTCTCGCCGTACCGGCTTGGGAATCGATACTTGGCTCGGGGGCTGCGCTGATGTCGTGGCTCGACTTGCCGGCACACGCGCGCTGGCTGGAGGCGGAGACCGACCGGCTGCTGCGATTCAGCGTCGCCTCTCGCCACCCGGAGGGGGGTTTCGCCTGGCTCGACGAGCGCGGCGCCCCCCGCCTCGATGCGCCGGTCGAGCTCTGGGTCACCTGCCGCATGACGCACGTGTTGGCGCTCGGCTCACTGCTCGGTCGCCCGGGTTGCGGTCGGCTCGTCGACCACGGCCTCGCCGCCCTTAGCGACCGCTTCAGGGACCCGGTCAACGGCGGGTGGTACGCGTCGGTCGACGCGGACGGCCCCGCTGTACGTGACAAGACCGCGTACGAGCACGCCTTCGTCGTGTTGGCCGCGGCGAGCGCCACCTGCGCCGACCGGCCGGGTGCACGGACGCTGCTCGATGCGGCGCTCGACGTCCTGTTGAGACGGTTCTGGGACGACGAGCAGCAGCTGGTCGTGGAGCAGTGGGACGAGACCTTCACCGAGCTAGACGACTACCGCGGCGTCAACGCGGTCATGCACAGCGTCGAGGCGCTGCTGGCCGCCGGCGACGCCACCGGGGATCGCTCACTGGTCGACCGGGCGGCCGCGGCAGTCGAGCGGGTCGTGCACGACTTCGCCCGTACCAACGACTGGCGGCTGCCGGAGCACTTCGACGCCGGGTGGAATCCGCTGCCCGACTACAACGTGGACACCCCTGCCCACCCCTTCCGGCCGTACGGTGCGACTGTCGGCCACTGGCTGGAGTGGGCCCGGCTCGCCCTGCACGTGCGCGCAGTCCTGGGCTCTGATGCTCCGGCCTGGCTGCTCGACGACGCCCGCGGACTGTTCGACGCCGCCGTCCGCGAGGGGTGGGACGTCGACGGTGCCGCCGGCTTCGTCTACACCGTGGACTGGGAGGGTCGACCGGTCGTCCGTGAGCGCATGCACTGGGTGCCGGCGGAGGCAACCTGCACGGCGGCCGCCCTGTACGCGGCCACCGGCGATCCCACGTACGCAATGTGGTACCAGACCTGGTGGGAGCACATCGCAGCGGTGTTCATCGACATCGACGACGGGTCCTGGCACCACGAGCTCGACCCGACGAACCGGCCGAGCAGCCTGGTGTGGAGCGGCAAGCCGGATACGTACCACGCGGTGCAGGCCACGCTGATCCCCCGACTGCCGCTGGCGCCCACGCTGGCCGCGGCGTTGCGCGACGGCCTGCTGGAGTGACGCTGCTGGAGTGACGTCGCGCGGCAGCAGTCAGCGGCGTGAGCAGGCCGAACGTCCTGCGATGGTCGGTCGAGTCGTCGATCAGGTGCCGGTGCTCGGCGACGCTGTCCTGGCCGCCTGCGCGCCCCGCTAGCCCCGATGCCTCAGGCGCCGGTGGTGTCGGAGGGATCGGGGTCGGGCAGCGCGGCGTCGTCCAGGAAGGGCTCCAGCTCCTGGCCGGCGGAGCCGAAGACCCAGCTGAGCAGCAGGACATCGTCGATGTAGCCGCCGGCGCGGAAGTCCGGGACGAGGTCGACCGGGGTGACCAGGTAGTGCAGCGCGGCGACCAGGAGGCGTTCGTGCGCCTCGACCACCGCGACGGGTGGGGTGCTGTTGTTGTCCGAGCGCTCCGGCGCCACGACGGGAGGCGACGGGCTGGCCGTGTCGGTGCGGGTGCCAGCGGAAGAGTCGAGCTCCTCGGCTTTGGCGCGCAGGAAGCGCACGGCAGCCGCCACCCGGTCCGTGATGCCGGACAGCGGGGCGTTCTCGTGCGGCAGCGTTTCGACCACGTCAGCCAGGTCACGCAGGGCTTCGGGATCTGTGATGATCACCACCGCGCGTTCACGGGAGGCCGCGAAGGCGTGGCTGCGCAGCGCCTTGGTCACGGTTGACGCGGAGGCGCGGAACAGCGGTGTCCAGCTTGGCTCGGTCATGGCCTGCTTCCGCTTCGTCGCGAGCCGTTGCCGGCCCGGTTCGACTATGCCAGCGCCAGGCAGGCCACGCTCGCCGGGCCGTCTACCGGCGCGAGCATTAGCGTGACCGGCATGGCACGTTACCGGTTCCTCGACGGGATGGGCGACGTTGTCAACGAGCGGGACTTCGACGACCACGTCGCGGCCCTGGCTTGGGCCAGGGACGATGAGGAGAACGACGACGAAGTGCAACGGGTGGAGTACCTCGGCCCCGAGGGCGACTGGCGCTGGGCGGGTCCGCTGGAAGGCTGACCGCCGCCACCGTTCCCGGACCGACGGTGCGACTTTCTGTCGGCTGCAAACAGCTCGCCTAGGCTATCCGACCGGTCAGGGCACCACGTCGGGGATGATGCGCTGGCTGTCCTTCGGCGGGCGGATGTAGTCGGCTTCGATCGGTGGACGCGGCGGCAGCTCCGGGGCGGTGGGCGTGAGGTCGTCGTACGGCACCTGGCTCAACAGATGAGTCATCACGTTCAGCCGGGCGCGCCTCTTGACGTCGGCCTCGACGACCCACCACGGTGCCTCCGCGATGTCGGTCGCCGCAAACATCGCGTCCTTGGCCTTAGAGAAGTCCACCCAGCGGTTGCGGGCCTCGAGGTCCATCGGGCTGAGCTTCCAGCGCTTGGTCGGGTCCTTCAGGCGCCGCTGGAAGCGCTTCTCCTGCTCGGCGTCGCTGACTGAGAACCAGTACTTGATGATCGTGATCCCGCTGCGAACAAGCATCCGTTCGAACTCGGGGCAGGAGCGCAAGAACTCCGCGTACTCGTCGTCGTTGCAGAACTCCATCACCCGCTCCACCCCGGGGCGGTTGTACCAAGAGCGGTCGAACAACACCATCTCGCCAGCCGCCGGCAGATGGACGACGTACCGCTGGAAGTACCACTGAGACTTCTCCCGCTCCGTCGGCGCAGCCAGCGCGACCACGCGGGCTGCTCGCGGGTTGAGCGTCTCGGTGATTCGCTGGATCGCTCCGCCCTTGCCCGCCGCGTCGCGGCCCTCGAAGATCACCAGCACCTTGAGCCCGCGGGCGCGGATGAACTCCTGCTGCTTGACCAGCTCGACCTGCAGGCGCGCGACCTCCTTGTCGTAGTAGGAGGAGCTGACCTTCGTGGTCGACTGCGGTGCTTCCTCGACCGAGGACCTGGTGGCGCGGGTGGCGCGGGACGGTGTCATCGGACTGAGGCTTGGAGTCGCTCGGTGTTCGCGGCTGCGACTCGCACGGCCGAGTGCATCAGTGCTGTCACCTGATCGAAGGTACGTCCACCATGGTCGTTCCAGCGGGTCAGGTCGCGCAGGTGCGCGGCTCGGATCGCGGGGGCTGGGCACCATCGCACTGGCTGGGACGCGTCGTGATGCAGTGCATGCCAGGCGAGGTCCAGCGTTCGCTGAGTCAGCTGTGTTTTGGCCGCGCTGGGCCCGCCCGCGGCGTGCACGATCGCCCCCACGAGGCAGGCACCGGAGAGGGGAGCATCGCTCACGACCTCCATGTTGTACGCGGTGACCATGCGCTGCCCGCCGGCTGTGCCAGCGACGGTGAACCACCCGTGCTGGACCCAGCCGGAGCTGATCACGGTGGTCGCGGCCTCTAGTACGGCTCGAATGGAGTGGAGCTCGACCAGCTGCGCCGCGACACGGTCGTGTCGCGCCAGACGTCTGCGCTCGTCTCGCCGCGATCGCCTTTGAGCAGCTGGGGTGCCGGCTCGTACCCGGTGGAGTGCGGGGCCAGTCAGGTGGACGCTCACGACGGTCCTCCGCTCGAGGTCAGGATGGCGGCCGAGCAGTCACTCGCGCACATTGTTTCCCGCACGCAGTGCGAGGGCCAGGGGCGGCACGGCTGCCGCGCACACCGGTCTCGGCGTCAAGGTGAGCCGTTGTGCAGCCTCCGCTCCAGACCGTCGAGGATCAGGTCCAGCCCGAACTCGAAGTCCTCGTCGCGTCCGGTCTGCATGATCTGGGTGATGACCTCGACGAGGTGGGGGAACTGGTCGGCGGGGAGCTGGCCGAGAACGTCGGCCGAGACCTGCGAGGCCTCCTCGACCTCGAAGGGCAAGTTCAGCTCCTGCAGGGTGAACCCGTACAGGTGGCTGTCCAGGGTGTTCCAGGCATCGAGGGCGCCAACGATCGTGAACCCACCCTCCCGCAGCCGGCCGAGCGTGGCGTCCAGGTAGCGCGTCATCCCCGGGCCGATGTTGAAGCGCGACATGATCAGGATCGCCGCCCAGGGGTGAACCAGCAGGACTGCGTGTGCCGAGATCGCCCGGTGGCGCATGGCTGTCTTCCAGGGGGTCCCACCAGGGGGTACGTCGACGTCGTTGAGGACCAGGTCGACGATCCCGTCGAGGATGTCGTCCTTGCCAGCGACGTGGTTGTACAGCGACATCGCCTCGACCCCGAGTTCCTGGCCGAGCTTGCGCATGGTCAGCGACTCGATGCCGCTCCGGTCGGCGAGGGCCACGGCGGCACGCAGCACCCGCTCCCTGCTCAGCGGGGCTCGCCGCTCGGCACTCGAGCCGGTGTCTGTAGCCATTGGGGTGTCCTCCTGCGTACGGACGTACAAGGTAAGTCAGAGAGTGGACAGCGACTGTCGACTGGCAGTAGCTTACAGCGTAAGCGTACGTCGTAAGTAGGAAGCCTAGGGTCGGTCCAGCTGGCCCCGTCAAGCAAGGAGACACCGCATATGCAGGCGATCGTTCAGGACACGTACGGCTCGACCGATGTGCTCGAGCTGAGGAGCATCGACCGTCCCGTGATCGCCGCCGACGAGGTGCTGGTGCGCGTGCACGCGGCTGGCGTGGATCGGGGGGTGTGGCATCTCATGACCGGGCTGCCCTACCCGGTTCGCCTCGCCGGCTACGGGGTGCGCGCTCCCAAGACTGCCGTTCCGGGGGTGGATGTGGCCGGCGTGGTCGATGCGGTCGGAACGGACGTGACCAGGTTCCGGCCCGGTGACGAAGTCTTCGGGATCGGCGTGGGGACCTATGCCGAGTTCACCCGGGCCCGCGAGAGCAAGCTCGCGATCAAGCCACCGGATCTCGGCTTCGTGCAGGCGGCCGTCGTCCCCATCTCCGGCTTGACCGCCCTGCAGGGCCTGCGCGACCACGGGCGGGTGGTGACAGGACAACGGGTGCTGGTCATCGGGGCCTCGGGAGGTGTCGGGACATTCGCGGTGCAGGTGGCCAAGGCGTATGGCGCGGAGGTCACCGGAGTGTGCAGCAGTGCGAAGGTGGACCTTGTCCGTTCCCTCGGCGCTGATCACGTCATCGACTACACCCGCGACGACGTCACGGAGCTCGGGCATCGCTACGACGTGATCCTCGACATTGGAGGAAACCGTTCGCTGTCCAGCCTCCGGCGAATCCTGGCCGCGAGCGGGGTGCTGGTGATCGTCGGAGCCGAGACGGGGGGCAGGTGGCTCGGCGGCACCGACCGCCTGCTCCGTGCGCTGCTGCTGTCTCCCTTCGTGGGCCAGCAGTTGCGACCGTTCATCAGCACAGAGAACCACGATGACCTGGTCACTCTGGTCGAGCTCATCGAGGCGGGGAAGGTCAGCCCGATCATCGATCGGATCTACCCGCTCGCGGAGGTCGCGAAGGCCATTCGACATGTCGAGGACGGTCACGCTCGCGGCAAGGTCGCCATCACCGTCACTGCCGCTAGTGGAGCTACAGCGTGACCGCGCCTTCGGTACCAGCGGTGTACTACCCGGCGCGGCTGCAGGTTGACTTCCAGAAGCGGCACAATCGGCTGAGGACCCTGTTCCTAGTGGTGTTGATCATCCCGATCGTGATCATCATCTCGGTGTTGACATTTGGCGCCAGGCAGACGGCCTACGACAACGGCGGCCAGGTGGTGAGCACCACGAGCGGCGGCATCACGGGCAGCTTGTTCCTCGCGACGCTGCTGATGATCCTGTTCCGGAGGCGCTACCCGCGCTGGTGGTTCGACTTCTCGGTCGAGCTCACCCGGTTCGGCACCCGCATTGGCGCCTACCTGGTGCTGCTCAGCGACCAGTACCCCTCGACGGTCGAGGAGCAGAGTGTTCACCTGCAGATCGACTACCCCGACGCCGAGCGGGACCTGAACCGTTGGCTGCCGCTGGTCAAGTGGCTGCTCGCGATCCCGCACTACCTGGTCCTGTTGGCGCTGTCCGTGGCCGCCTTCTTCGCGGTGGTCGTCGCCTGGTTCGCGATCCTGTTCACCGGCCGGTATCCCCGGGGCCTGTTCGACTTCGTGGTCGGCGTCGGCCGCTGGTGGTTGCGCGTGCAGGCGTACGCGTTTCTGCTCGTGACAGACCGCTACCCACCGTTCTCGTTGTCCTGAGCCCGAGCGGAGCAGACCGCTCGATCACCCTTTGCCAGGGCCTCTGTCCTGGTCGCGACGGCGAACATGACGACGCCGATGTTCGGAGGGCTGTCTGGGTTTGCGCCAGAACCCGGCCCCCCGAACGCTTAAAGGGCGTGGGAGTAGTGCGGGGTGCGGCCGTGATGCCCAGCGGCAAGGCGAGCGCTTGAACCACGAGTCCATCGCTTCCTGAGAGGTTGCAGAGGCTGGGCTCTTCTGCTGGTCCGCAGCTATGTGTCGGACGCTCGGTTGATCACGGTCTTGTCCGGAACAGGGTCGCAGTCACCCTTCGGACCCATCGCCCAGTACTTGTGCTCGCCTATGACGAGATAGCGATTGTGGTGTGTCGGATCCGCCGGTGGAGGTGGCCACGGCTCGACAGCACCCTCGTCGAGGATGTGCTGGCAGAATGCCACGAACGCCGCTTCCGCATGGGGGCGCCATGCCTTGATCGTGTACTCGTGCGGCCAGTCCGGCATCGTCTTCGCGAACTGCCACCGAGCAGCATCAATGAAGATCAGGGCGGCCGCAGCCTCAGAACCCATGGGGACAGCGTCGCACGGGATTCCACAGGTTCGGGGTGATCAAGCGGCACATGCACGCGTCCGCTGGGGCGCGTTGCACAGCCCATCAGGCGGTGGCGGTCGACAGGCGGCCTATGGACTGTACGAAACCGACCTCGGATAGCAGTGGCCATACGTAACCGGGCCAAGGGCAGCCAGGGTTCCACGAGCTCTGTCCGCCAATGCCACCAGGGAGTGTCAGTCGAGCCCGACGGCACCTGCATCGGCCGTCCGGTCTGCTTCCACAACACGGCGGAGCGCTTTGCGCAGCAATCTGATGGTTCGCTGGGCGTGCGCGCGCTCATGCTCGCAGATCTTGGCTTCGTCGTCGGGGTCGCCAACGACGGTGGCGTCATCGCGGGCCAGGCGCCAGGCGATCTCTTGCTCCTCTTCGCATCGGATGAGGGTGAGCAGCAGCGCCGCGTTGTAGCCGCAGATCCGGGCAGCCAGAGCAGGTTTGACCGATCCTGGGTTCTGCGCGTCGAGTTGGTGCAACGTGAGCAATGCTGGGTGCATTTCACCGTCACCATCGCCGTCGCCGTACCCGTCGGATGTCGCGTCGGTCTCGTCACTCACGTTGGTCTCGATAACACCGTCGTGTTCGAGGAACCGGCGGCCCCCGACCCGAACAGCGAGGTCGTCGTCGACCGCATCAGCCACCTGGCACATCATCGTTAGGGTTTGCCGCAGGTGTTCCGGGACGAAGGGGGCTGCTGGTAGCAGCACATTCGCCGCGATCCGGTCGTCGACGAGCTCGAACTTGACGAACGGGTGATCGCGGTTCAGCACCTCGATCTCGAACTTCGCTCGGTCCAGGTGACCGATCTCCACCGCTACCTCGGCCCAGATCTTGATAACCGGTCCATGCGGCTGGGTTCGCACGAACACGACCGCGGTGCCGCTGGTCACCGGGATGTCGCCGTCCTCGTCGCGAATCGGCACCCGACCGAAGATCGGCACCAGAGCCTGGTCGATCAGCTGGTCGAGGTGCGCGCGACAGGTGGGTGTGACAGCTAGCGGCTCTTCGGGCGTGCCGTCCGTTTCGACGTGCGGCAAGTAGGGGGTCCTCTCCGATCGCCACATCACCAGTCAAGAACGCCGGGTGCGTCACGCCGAACACCTCGCGCAAGCCGGCCACGGCCATCACCGCTAGCTCATCGGCGTGCGATTGTTCGATCCCGATCCGGAAATCGAACAGGCCGTGCTTCGGGGCCGGCTTGGACCAGCCGATCTTGACCAGGCGTCGGCGGGCGGACTGGTTGAGTCGCAGCGCGGAATGCAGGTTGCGGTTGCCGGACAGGTGGCCCTGCACGGTGTCTACCTCGGTCCGGTAGATCTGAATGTACGGCGCGCCTCCTCCCTCCGTCTCGTCGACCGCCGCTTCGACCTTGATCTGGAGCACTCCCCCTGGCTCGAGGTCCGCGATCCGATCCGCCAGCTCACCTCGGAACCGGCGCCACGCCCTCGTCGTTGCCCGATCCACATCAAACCGTGCTGACTTGCCCACGCTGCCCCAACTCCCCGTCTCAATGCCCATCAGCATCCCGCTACATGACCCATGCTAGACGGTGCCACCGACACTTTCGCGGCGTACAGATGGCTGCCCCCGGTAGGCTCAGAAGCCCTCAACCATGCGGCTTCACGGTGCCCAGAATGTTGACCAAGAGCGATGATCGTCCCCAGCCAGAAGCCAGGATGCGCATCCGCGATCGACGGGTTAGGACTGTGCGCGGACCGGCGGCCCGCTTCTTGCCTGACCTCCTCTTCGACCCGCGGATCGTGGTGCGGAGAAGGTCGTTGCCTGACCAGAACGCTAGGAGCCGGTCGGTGGCGTGCACGTCGACAGCTCACCAGTTCGATGTTTGCCGACGCTGACCTGCTGCCAGACGATGCCGTCGTGGCGACCCGCCGGGTGACCCAGTCCGGGCCGTCCCGTGGATGGGTGCGCTCGGCAGGATTCGAACCTGCGACCGGTGGATTAGAAGTCCCATCCACGCGTGCTGCTGACCTGCGCGGATGGCTTCGACACGCCTAGTGACCTGCCATTACTCCGCTCAGTAGTTGCCGACGTTTCGCGTCCTTGTGTGACCTCCTGTGCCCCGTGTTTGCCCCACCGGCGGACTGTTGCCCCGTCAGTAGCGGAGCGGACGATCTTCTCTCCCGGCAGACAACCCACGCAAAGGCAACCGTCCGAAGACCGCTCGTACTCACGCCAGGGGCCGTGAAGGCCGCCCTCGACACCGCGACCGGGCTAACCCAAGCAGACGCGCCGCTGGTCGAGCTGGCGAAGACGCTCGCCACACAGATTGACTCCTCCGGCCCACGCGAAACAGGGAGCATCATCATGACCATCCTCGCCGACACGTCCGTCGGTGCTGGCCTGGCCGACGCCTCTGCCCACCGAACAGGGGCAGGAGCAGGCGGCAAGAACGACCGGATATCCCGCGATGCCAGCGTGACCACGTCCTCGTCGGCGTCAAGGCCGGGCTCTCCGGGTAGGCCTAGACGGCCCAGCCTTGACCCCGACTCCGGGCGCGGTCCCCAAGCGACGAGCGGGATGCCGGCCTGACAGCAGATCCAAAAATCTCAGGTCTCCACGGTTTCAGGGTGCACGAGCGGGACTACCCGAGACACGACGAGAAGCCCGCTTGCACTGGCATCGCCGAGCCGACGGCCTAGGAGCGACCCGGAAGGCGGTACTTGAATCCGAGGGGCGCGAGTGCTG